>Ga0114949_10003371_pt1 | contig 10149 bp, 7 predicted proteins | sample N074metaG_FD_83505 | JGI IMG/M metagenome (GOLD analysis project Ga0114949, IMG submission 83505) | Deep subsurface microbial communities from Kermadec Trench to uncover new lineages of life (NeLLi) - N074 metaG | ecosystem: Environmental > Aquatic > Marine > Ocean trench > Sediment | place... | reverse complement strand
GTTACTTGCGCGATCGCATCGTCAAAATTCGCATCTACCGCTTTACCAAATCCGAAATTCGTTTTCATTTCAATAATCCAATGCCGAAACTAATGCCATTGTAATGCCTTTGATGTCCCAATGAACTAGAATTGGATCGATGACCCGCTCGCTGACCGTCATTTCCAGCAATATTCGTTACGACGAACCGGATGATGACCAGCACGCCTGGGAAAACCGGCGCGATTTTCTGGTCAGCAGGCTCCTCGAGTACTCACCCGATATCCTGGCAACGCAGGAAGGAAAGTTGCCACAAATAAGAGATATCGACGACCGCCTGACCGGACTCAGTTGTGCCGATTCGCATCGGGGATGGGCCGGTTCATTGATGTATCCCTGCCTGTTTTACAACCCTGCCAAGCTCACCTTGAGTGATTCGGGCGATATCTGGTTGTCTGAATCGCCGTCGATAGAGGGTTCCAGCTCATTTGGCAGCGCCTTCCCGCGCCTTTGCACCTGGGCCTCCTTCGACGAGGGCGTGTTGGCAGTTAACGTTCATCTAGACAACTCCAATAGCGAAACACGGCTGTGCCAGATCAGGGTTTTGATTGAGCAGCTTTCCGAACTCAAGAACCAGCTTGCTACTACTATTCTTATGGGCGACTTTAATGAGTCACCAGATAGCCCGGTCCGATCCTTCATCAACCAGGAATGGCCCGATCTCAAGGATCCATGGCTGGAACTCGGTAATGCAGAAGAGTCCAGTCACCATCATTTTTTTGAGCCCATAGATTATGGCAGCCGCGTCGACTGGATTTTGACCAGCAATGACCTGGAGGTGCAGGAAATCCTGTTGGACAAGTCGCAGTCTGAACAGGGACTTTTTCCTTCTGATCACTATATTTTGAAGTCCAGATTTCTTTGGCACATTGCGAAATGAATTGACCAGGTGCCGATCGCACAAGGACAAAGCAATTCGATTATTACAGGCTGTCAACGTAATTTTCTTCAATCACCCTAAAACATCACTCTGGCAGTCAGAAAGTATGCGCGACCCGAACCCGGCAACGTGGCGACTTCCTCGTAAACACCCTGCAGCGGTACGAAGTAGTTCTCGTCAAATACGTTGTCGACTGTCGCGGTAATGCTGAATCGGACGAAGTCTGCAAATACGGCACCACGAAACACGCTATACGACGGGAAAACGATGGCATTGGTGATCTTGCCGCCGGTTTCAGAAACATAAGTGCCGCCGAAGGTAGCTCCCCACAATCCCCAACTCGCTTCATTCGACGTGTAAGTGCCAAAGGCAGACAGCACCGTGTCGGGGATGGATTTTCGCTCATAACCGTCCTGCAGCTCAGGCATGCAACTCGCATTAAGTGCCGCGAAGATGCCGCCGTAGCCCTCTTCAAGCGTGGGCAACGGCGTGCCAAACATCAACTGACCGGGCGGGATGGCGGTTGGTGGAATGACCACGAATTCGCCTCGTCCTGAGAAACAGAAACCCGGTGAACTGATTGTGAATTCCTGGGACGTCGCGGCAGCGGTAAGTGTCCAGTTCTCGGAGATAAGATATCTCAGCTCAAATTCAATTCCCTCGCCCGTTTCAGTGTCGATGTTGCCGAACGGGTCGGTAACGGTTCGTTCCTGGCTATACCATGCAAGCGAGCCATTAAGCGTTGCATCAAGAAGCGAAAACTTGATGCCAACTTCGGTGAGATCGGATCCAGCGAGAATCGAACCATCGCGAACCGGCCCCGGGCTGATTCCCCCATTCGAGTTTTGCTGGATTGTGGAGCCCTCGGCATAGGTTATGTACGGTACGAATTTTCCATCAAAGGAATAACTGACACTCATCGAATAGGAAATGTCGCCCTCTTCATTCTTGTATTCCGTATTGGCCAGGCTTGGATCAAAGATCGTCGCACCGGTATCGATGCTCCGGGCGTTATAGCTGTCATAGCGCGCATTCAACAGGATGCTCAAATTACCGAAAAAATGAAAATCGGTTACGACCGCGATGCCGGCATCAGACCAATCGGAATTAAAATTGCTGTCCCAGCCAATTCCGTTTGCTTCGTGCGTGAATGGCGTATCAAGAATGTCGTTGGCAAACGGTCCCGCGAGCAGATCGCGCCGGTCGATGACCAGGTAGCCAGACAAGAAGTTTTCGCGCAACTCGGAATCGAAGTTACGTCTGGACGTAGTAACAAACAGATCCATGCCCGATAATTCCGAGAACGTAAATTCAGTTTCGTAGGAAACTCGAAATTCTGTCGCGTTGGTAACATGTTGCGCTGCGAAACCCGTGCTCTGGCCCAGATCGCCACCCAGATCGTCGTAAAACAACTGGAATTTCAGTGACGAATTACCGAAATTCTTTACGTAGTCCAGGTAAAACGTCTTGTTGGTCGCGTCCTGAATCTCGTTTCCTGGCGCCAGATAGACATTGCTCGGATCGAGCGTGCCTGTACCAACACCCGTGTCCAGGTTATAGGCTGGTAGCACGCCGAAAACGCCGAAATCGATAAGTGTTCGAATATTCGAGGTGCCGAAAAATGTACCGACGACAACGTCGATTTCGTCCGGCGTCAAGCGGCCGTTGCCGTCAATATCGACCAGATCCGTGTCACGACCGGTGATGTAAGTGCCGTTATCGACCAGCTCCTGCGTTAAGCGGTTCCAGCCCGGTGTTTGAAAATAACCTTCGGAATGAAAATACATGCCGCCGAATTCCAGCCTGGCGTCACCGGGTAACTCATGCACGAAAGTGAGTTGAAACAACTCATGCTGGGGCTCACGACCTTTGAAAAAGTGCTCCGAGTCTTCGACCTCAACGTAAGCAGAGACACCTGACTCGCGATCGCCTATAAGAAAAGGAAGATCAAGCTGGCCGGAGATATTTTGCCTACTGAAACTGCCGCCCGTAATACTGACATTGCCGGAAACACCGTCGCTCGCCGATATTCCTGCCGCTACGGTCGTTTTCGGGTGAAAATTCATGAAGCCGCCGATTCTCGCGGCCCCGTAGATAGCCGGAGACGGCCCCCGGATTATCTCGATGCGCGCGCTGGATCGAACCGGTGTCGGAAACAATCCATTGTTTACAACCCGTTTGAAACCGCGAAAGTAATTTTCGCCGATATCGCCGCGAATGCTGACCGCGCCCGGCACGCCGAAAAAGCTGCCGCCAAATGTGCCTGGAGTCGTGGCGATGAAATCGTCAATGTCGTAAATCGAATAGCGCTCCATCGTTGTTTCGCTGATGACGCTGATCGAACGCGGCGTATTCAGCAAGGATCGCTGCAGTCCGAACATTGAATCGCTGTTTTGCGCGTCGCCAAGACCGACTGGATCGGCGATTACGACGATTTCCTCCAGTTGCTCTTCTTCATTCTGAGCGAATCCGGACACTGGTGCCAGGACTACCGCCAATAAAAGCCCTTGAATTATCGCGGGTGTCGGTATACGGCCTGCTGTTTTCGGTTCGAATAGGATGTGTTGTTGCCGCATTTCGAGTGAAAAAAATGAAGATATTCTGAATTCCAGCGTCTCGGACGGTAAATCTAGCACACGTCACGTCGTTATTCGTTCGCAAACCACGCCGATTGACTAAATCGATCAAACATCTTAACTTTGGCAACTTGTTCCTGCATTAGTGCGCAACCTGTAACGCGTAAATCATGTTTGCCAGGCTGCGGAGAGCCAGTATGTCGATAATCGTGATTGGCAGCATCAACACAGACCTCACGATCCAGGTCCCGCATTTTGCCGCCTGCAATGAAACGGTTCTTGGCAACGGCGACTTTGCTACAACGCAGGGGGGCAAAGGCGCGAATCAAGCCGTAGCGGCGGCGGCAGGTGGACATCCGGTGCACATGCTTGGCAAAGTTGGTGTCGACGCCTTCGGCGATGCAGCAATTGCTGATCTTCTTTCATCAGGCGTCAATTGTGATCTCGTAACTCGCGAGCCAGATCATTCAACGGGCATTGCGGCTATTTTTGTCGACACCGAGGGCAATAATTCAATAACGGTAGCGCCGGGTGCCAATGCATGTGTAAGAGCAAGTGACGTGTACGCAGCAGAACCTGTTATCGCCGACGCCGATTTCGTCATGTTGCAACTCGAAATCCCCCTGGAGGCGATATCTGCGGCAATCGAGTTGGCGGGCCGTTACGGCACCAGGATCATACTGGACCCCGCCCCGGCTACCGCAACTCTGCCAGCCCTTGATGGCGTTGATTACCTGACGCCAAATGAGATCGAAGCAGAATCTCTGACCGGCATTTCTCCAAAGGACGAAGCGGGACCACAGAAAATCACGCAAGCGTTTCGAGATCGTGGTGTCCGGCAAGTTGTGCTAACGCTTGGAAAAAACGGCTGTTATATCGCAAGTGACGATGAAGATACTCACATTGAAGCACGGCGGGTAACCGCTGTTGATACGACCGGTGCAGGCGATGCGTTCAACGGTTTTCTCGCTTGCGCACTCGCGAAAGGCCTTCAGTTCCGGGAGGCATCTGAAATTGCCTGCGCCGCTGCGTCTCTGTCCGTTACACGCTCCGGAGCCCGTGCCAGCGTTCCCGATTGGAACGACGCGCGAACGTTCTTATTCAGCTAGCCAAGAATTCTACCGGTAATCAGCACTTGTCGTCCGTCGTTTTTCTTCGGGCGGTATCGGCGGCTTCATCAAAACGACCGCGAAAAGACAAATTGCCAACAGGACGGCGTAGGATCTGAACACATTATCGAATCCGCCGAATTTATCCGCAACATAGCCGCTGGTTACGGGCCCGAGCATCGCAACTGTGCTTATTAGATACATCGTACCCATGGTCTTCGGTGCTTCTTTCGGGCCAAAGTAATTTACCAGCAAGACAGCCGTCGAAAAGAGACACATTCCGAATCCGTATCCCTCCCCGATAGCAAACACGACAATCATGGTCATGTTATCGGCGGCAGCCAATGCCATCATGCCGATGATCGCCGCGAGCAACCCGGTCGCAAGCAACCACTTCGGATCGATCCGAGTCGCCAGCGCGCCGCCGAAGGCCCGCGACAATGAGTTGATCAATGCGTGGGCGCTTAGCGCGCCGGCAGCGACCGAAATCACGATTCCAATATTTCCCATGTGCGTAACGGCCCAGCTGTTTGTAGTAACTCCGCCAAGAAATGTCATTGTTGTTGCCGCTACAATAATGTAGTACTGCGGCGTTCGCAGGACATCCTTGAAATGCCAGTCGAAGCGGGTCTGGAATACGCTGTCTGAATGTTTTTCGGCCGCCAGGTCTGATTCTGGATCGTCAGGTCGCTTTTCCGGACTGCGCAAGAAGATGATAGCGGCAACAGCCAGTGTGGCGATCGATGCCGCCATCAACCACCAATGCATGCGCCACGATCCCGTCGACGCTACGACATTTGTGACAATTAACGGGCCCGCGACACCACCCAGCCCACCGATAGTCATATAGATGCCAATCGCCAGTGATCGCCGATGCGGTAACCATTGGTTGATTACGTCAACACCCGGAACGACCGCACACAGGGTGTATCCCAATCCTGCCAATCCTGCACCAATGAGGAATTGATAAAGCCCGCTCGTTGTAGCCAGTAACACGAATCCACCAGCCATAACCGCCCCGCCGATGCCAAAAGTAGCGCGGGTGCCTAACACGCGCAGCGTCCACGAGGGAATTCGGCTCGCTATTCCGACCATAAACGAAAGAACTGAGAAGCCAAGGCCGGCACTCGACCAGGACCATGACATTTCCTCGATCATAAATGGGAGCGCTACGCCAAGAGATGTAAATGTTGCCGCCGTAATCTGGAAGAAAATCAGGCTGACGAGCGCAAACTTGATCCAGACTTTCCACGCATGGCGCGATACCGGGACCGACGTAGAGTCGATATGTTGTGCCACGATTGTTCCTTTATACGCGCTTAGTAATTAATCGCCGGCGACATCGACGGATAAAACACGCCCATCAGGCGCATTCCCTCGGGCGACGTGCATTCCAGTGAGTGCTGCTGTTTCAAAGGCAAAAAAATTGTGTCACCAGATTTAAGCGGCGTTTTCGTGTCGTCTGTCCACATGAACCCTTCGCCTGACAGAACCGTAATCGTTTCTTCGTACAGGTGCCTGTGGTGCGCTGCTCGTGATTGAGGAATCTCGCCAATGAACTGGGTAACGGGTGTGCCGTGGCTTTTTTCGTCGACCAGGACTTGAAAGAATCGATCGGCCATCACTTCGCGTTTGTCTTCATCCACGCCCTGAACGCGGTTTGCGAAGCTTGTGTCAAATGCGTCCGGCATTTGTTCCGGATACTCAGGCGTAGCACACGGCGGGCAAACTGAAATGTTTATCGACATCGGCTCGGACTGTGTATTCGAGATCTGGAAACCCTCCCCCGGCTTAATGCAGACACCGGTTTCAGGTGATACAGCGAATGATTTACCTCCAATGTTGACGACACCTTCTCCCGATTGCACGAATAACACCACGTCGCTCCCCGGATAGCGGAGTACAGGAGAGTCACCGGAACCGACAATTGCCAGGTACTGGGACAGGTGTTTCGCGCCGTCAGCTTCACCGATCACCGGATAGATTTGCAAACATCCACGAGTTTCCATCGAGTCGTCTGGCACACGAATCACGTAGCAATCGTTGTCAAGATTCGCTTTGAGCACACCACTGGCAGTTGGTTGATAGTCCACAAGCGCCGCGTTCTCTCCGTCCCCTTCTTCCGCCTCAGTGTAGGTGTCGGACAGACTATTATGACTACCATCACAGAACGGCGATTGGCGGGTGTGCTTGCACGCACAAAACAGTTTCTCTCCGGATTGGTCCGCTTTCCAGGTCACTGGTTGAAAATCAGTACCCTTGTGTGACCCGTCGCAGAAAGGCTGTTTCTTACTGAGTCCGCAGGCACACCAGAAGTAAATTTTTCCCTCTTTAACATCAACAAGGTAGGGTTTCAGGCGTGCAATATTAGGGGATGTCATTTAGCTGCTCCATTTCGATCCGGTTAATCAGACCATCAAGTGCTTCAATGGCCGCAACGCACGAAAAAGCGCTGCAACATCATCGTGGTTATTGTAAAAGTGCGGCGATATTCTTAAGTTGCCGTTCCGCGAAGAGGTCACCACTCCTGCATTTTCCAGTTCGCCAACCAATGTAAACTCATCATGCGTCTGCAGCGTCACCATCGGGCCTCGTCGAGCACTGTTTTCCGGTACTGACAACGAATACCCGGCAGATTTCGCCTCTGCGATTATGTTCGTTGTAATGTTGGCAACACGCGAAGCAATGGCCGGTAATCCTACCTCGGCCAAAATAGCGAGGCCGGCTTCCGCTGCGTAGCAATTCGGTACCGGTGGCGTACCCATCTCGAATCGGCGTGCACTGGGCGACGGCGCATATTGAGTTGAATCCATAGCCATAATATCGGCTTGCGCAAACCAGCCAGTAACGGTCGGAACCAGCGACTCAATCAGCGTGTCTCGCACATACAGGAAACCAATTCCCGCCGTGCCGAGCAGATACTTCAACATACCCCCCACGACAAAGTCCGGCTTTACCGTTTTCACGTCAAATTCGAGCGTACCCAACGCCTGATAACCATCAACAAGTATCAAGGCACCCTTCTTCTTCGCGAGCTCGACAATTGCTGGAATATCGAGTCGTGCACCATTGTGAAAGCACACTTGGGTTACAGCAACGATCAACGTGTCCTCGTCAATCGCATTCTCAAAATGTTCAATCGGAATGTAACCATCCCGCTGCGGTACCCGTACAACGTTTGCGCCTCGACGCTCCTGCGCATACCAGATCTGCGCATTGGTTGGAAACTCGAAATCGCTTATCACTACCTTTTTTCGCCCTTGGTCGAACCGCAGCGAACTGGCGACGGAATTGATGCCCGCCGATGCGGATGCAGTAACTGCGATCTCGTTCGTTGTCGCGCCAAGAAATTCCGCGACTGCCGTACGTACGCTTTCGTTGCGCTCTACCCAGTACTCCCAGTCCGTTCCCTTCTCGAGCCGATCATTAATGTATGCCTGAAACGACGCTATAACGTCAGTCGAAATCGCACCATACGCACAGCTGTTCAGGTAGGTCTTGTTCTCAAGAATGGGGAAACGGGCGCGAATAGCCGCCCAGTCCGTGTTCTCGGCTGCAGTCATGATTTCTTGTCCGGATATTAAAGGCATGGTCGTCGTCCTGGTACCTGTCGATTCATCGCAAAAATACATGAAAACAGACGCCCGTGCATCGGTATGATCTTCACAACCTGCACTACTTAACCCGTATATCAAGACATCTGCAAGAGGCAATCCATGTCGACTACCGAACCGGGCGACTGGCAACAGCGCCAACTCGAAACGCTGGACGCTGCACGGCCCGATGCTGTCGCGCAAAGAACATCAAAAGGCTTCAGAACCGCGCGGGAAAACTTGTCCGACCTGTGTGATGCAGACTCATTTACCGAATATGGGCAGCTCGCCGTGGCCGCACAGCGACAAAGGCGATCCGCTGAAGAACTCAGGTCGCGTACGCCGGCGGACGGCATCGTTACCGGTATTGCTACCATCAATGCCGACCAGTTTGGAGCCAGCGCGAGCAAAACGGCCGTCATCATAAACGACTTTACGGTGCTTGCCGGAACGCAAGGATACTTTCATCACAAGAAGCTCGATCGCATCCTTTCTGTCGCGCAAAAACAGCGACTGCCCATTGTCATGTATACCGAAGGTGGGGGCGGTCGGCCTGGCGACGTCGACGTGTCGACAGAGGCGACCGGCCTTACGGTACCGACATTTGCAGCATGGGCACGCTTGAGCGGCGTGGTTCCTCGAATCGCCGTAAACAATGGCTATTGTTTTGCTGGCAATGCCGCATTGTTTGGTTGTGCTGACATTACCATTGCGACTCGCTCCTCATGGATTGGCATGGCTGGCCCGGCGATGATCGAAGGCGGCGGTCTCGGCAAGTTTGCACCAAGTGATATTGGCCCAACGGAATTGCAGTCCGCGAACGGCGTTGTCGACATCGTAGCAGTTGATGAAGCGAATGCGACTGCAATTGCAAAGCAGGTTCTTGGTTATTTTCAGGGCACCATTGATGATTGGAAAGCTGCAGACCAGGCAGTTCTCGCCAGCAGCCTGCCGGAAAACCGTCGATTCAGTTACAAAGTACGGGACATTATCAATACGATCGCGGACATCGGATCGTTCACCGAACTGCGATCCGGGTATGGCCGCGGAATTATTACGGGCTTTATTCGTATCGAAGGCAAACCGATAGGACTCCTGGCGAACGACTGCAAAGTGCTGGCAGGTGCCATCGACGCGGCTGCCGCAGAAAAAGCCGGGCGGTTTTTGCGCCTGTGCGATGCGCATGACTTGCCACTGCTGTCTCTTTGCGATACGCCGGGATTCATGGTGGGTCCTGAGAGTGAATCGCAAGCAAGCGTTCGACGAATGTCGCGCCTGTTCGTCGCCGGTGCCAGTGTCCAGGTTCCCTGGGTTTGTGTTGTCTTGCGAAAAGCGTATGGACTCGGCGCGATGGCAATGAGTGGCGGCAGCCTGGCGCGCCCGGATTGCACGGTTTCCTGGCCACAAGGTGAATTCGGCGCCATGGGTCTCGAGGGTGCGGTGCATTTGGGATTCAAGAAAGAACTTGAGGCGGAAAAAGATGATCGTCAGCGGCAGGCGTTATTCGACCAGTTGCTGGAGGACTTGTATACGAAAGGCAGCGCAGTGGAAGCGGCTGCGTTCGTCGAGATCGACGCAGTCATCGACCCTGTCGACACGAGACAAGTCATCCTGAGCGCGTTGCTTACGGCGCATCGCAAAAGCGAGCGAATAAATACCCGGTTTGTAGACGTTTGGTAATCGTCTGGTGCGATAGCCGAATTTATAATTTTCCGGAGTAGCTGTTCTCGAATAGCTGCCTGCAATTCTCTTCCGTGAGTTCTACCGGATTGCCGACCGCCGTTGGATCGACGAACGCCATTGCCGCCAACTGATCGAAGCGATTGTCGTCAATACCGGCTGCCTGCAGCGTATGCGGAATATCGAATTCCTTGCGAAGACTTAAGACCCATTCCATTACGGCATCGAACGACGGATTGGCCAGTTCCAGGTAGGTGGCAAGACGAAGCATC
>Ga0114949_10003368_pt1 | contig 10152 bp, 6 predicted proteins | sample N074metaG_FD_83505 | JGI IMG/M metagenome (GOLD analysis project Ga0114949, IMG submission 83505) | Deep subsurface microbial communities from Kermadec Trench to uncover new lineages of life (NeLLi) - N074 metaG | ecosystem: Environmental > Aquatic > Marine > Ocean trench > Sediment | place... | reverse complement strand
GCCGTTGTCGCTGATGAAGAAGATCAGAGTGTCGTTTTCGATGCCGAGGTCTTTGATCTTCTGAGTGATCTCACCGATCGCATCATCGAGTGACGAGATCATCGCGTAGTACACGCGCTTGTTCTCGTCTTCGACCTGCGGGTACATGCAGTAGTACTCGACGGGGGCCTGGAAGGGCACGTGGGGCGCCGAGAAAGCGCCATAGATGAAGAAAGGCTCGTCCTTGTGCTCCTCCATGTACTTCATGATCTCGTCGCGGAAGGCATCGGTGAGGTATTCCTCTTCGATGATCTCCTTGCCGTTGCGCATGATGGCCGCCTGGTCTTTGCGCCCCGTCCTCCATTGATGTTGCGCGCTAAAGGCCTTGTGCTTGTGGTTGATCACGCCGGACCAGTTTTCCTCGGCCGTGTAAAGGGAGGAGGCGCCGTAGAAGCCGTATTGGTAGTCGAAGCCACGAGCCGTCGGGACCTGCTCACGGTGCACACCGAGGTGCCACTTGCCGATGAGCGCGGTGCTGTAGTCGTACTTCTTGAGGATCTCGGAGAGCATGATCTCGGAGGGCGGCACTCCTTGCTTGTGCACCTGCCACGCCGAGGGGAACGACGGTTTGGCTTTCACTTTGAACTCGCCCGTGTCGACCAGCCATCTGCCCGAGATGTATTCCACGTAGTTGGACGGATAGAACTCCATCACCTGTGTCTCGAACCCGTAGCGGTTCTGGACCCGGCCCGTCATGAGGCCTGCGCGGGCGGGCGCGCAGGTCGGGGCGGTGGCGTAGCCCTCTTCGAAGACCACGCCGTCCTTACCGATCTGATCGATGTTCGGGGTCGAGATGTGCTCGACTCCGTAGGCGCTCACTTCGTACGGGCCGAGGTCGTCCGCTACTAAGAGGATGATGTTGGGTTGACGCTCGAGCTCGGCCTGGATCGGGGCGCCCATGAACGCTGCCTTGCTCTCTTCCATGTCCTTGTCCCACTTGATGCGCCATTTGACGCGAGTGATGGAACAACTGACGAGAATCAACCCCAGGCTCACCAAGAGAAACGCATGCAGATAGCGATACTTCATGATTGCTCGGCGATCCCTACACCCGCGCGCCCCAAATTGGAAACGCAAAAACTGCACCCGCCCGCGGATTCTTTTCGACTAGTATCCACGCATGCGCCGAGTCTGGGTGGTTGTGCTGTTGGGTGTGTTGGTCATCCCCACGACTGCATGGGCGGGAAACGCCGACGAGGTCAACGCGGGTCTCGACGTCACACTCACCGGTGGCGCTGTCGTGGCGAACGTCTACACAGGTGCCTCGCTTTGGTACAACCCTGCAGGCATCGCGCGCTCAGACAAGCCCTCGTTGGAGCTTTCTGGTGTCACCATGAACATGCAGATCGTCAAGAACCCAGGGCTTTTGACGATCGACACCGACCCGCCGGCAAAGAGCGAGGGCAGCGGCTTCAACTTCACCGTGATTCCGCAGGCCCTGACTTTCACAATCGTGCTCAAGGAAAACCTGAAGCTCGGGGTCGGGCTGTTCAACTCATCGGTTCGGCGGGAGTTCATCACCGAGCAGGTCACCTCGCAGGCCGGCACGACGCCGGTCGTGGATTCTTTCGCGGGGCGGAATTCCCGACTCAACTTGTTTCACATCAGCTCGGGTCTGGCGGGGGAGTTTGGCAGGAAGCAGAAAGTCCTCGTTGGAGGGGCCTTCGACATCGTCATTGCGACGGCTCGCGTGGACGACAGTTACACGGTTTTCTACGATGGCGGCGTTGGGGGGCAGGTCTCGAGCGGCGACGTAAGGACGCAGACGGGGTTCGGCTTCCAGCTCAAGGCAGGCTTTCAGTGGGTCCCGATCCCCAAAGTTCGAATCGGCCTCTCGATCGCCTCGCCAAGCTACGTCTTTGCGTTGCTCGAACGATTCGCGACCCACTACAACCAGGCGCCGGGCACCACTACGCCGATTCCCCCAGACGGTCAGCAGTTCGCCGAGGGAAGCGAGAGTCGGGGAGGTCGCGTGGGCTGGTGGGGCGTCGATCCCGGCAACCTACGTTTCGGGGTCGCCTACATCGGCGACTGGGGATGGTTCGAAGGCGACGTCGTGCTTCACTGGCGCCTGCGCGAAGAGGAGCTTGGCCTCGATCTTCGAGGCTTCGCCAATGGGCGCATCGGAACCGCGTTTCGAGTCACCAAGAACATCAAGCTCGGCGTAGGTGCGTTTACCGACTTCAGCCAGGTCGACCAGCTCGCGCGGCTACCCTTGGCAACCCAAAAAATCGACTTCTTCGGCGTCCACCTGGGAGTCCTCTACTCCACTCAGGAAGTGCATCCCGACAAGCAGTCTGCGGCGGACGAAGAGGGCCTCGGCCTCTCGATCGCGATCGGGTTGCGCTACGCGCACGGGCGCGGGGATACCCTGGGCTTGCTGATTCCGGCGCAGTACGACCCGAGCGCAATTCTAGCCGTTGCGGTGCCTACGAAGGTCCACGAGATTGGCATCAACTTCGCGGCCAAGGTCGCGTTCTGATCCAAATGCTTGGCTCCTTTGGTCTGCGACCGTTCGGGAGCCGGTGAGAACCACTGGCTGGCTGTTGGCGACCGTTCGGCATCTCGAGTGAGCCTTGCTTTGACATCGTACCGCCACGCGTTCTACTAGACCGCGATGAGCGAAACGCCCCCTGAGCTGAGGCCCACCTTGCCGTTCTCACTGGTGAACAAGCTGGACGTTCTCAGCAAGAAGATGATCCCCATCGATTCGAAACGGGTCATGAAGATGGCGGAGCGGACGACCGGGCTCGATGATTGGGGCGGCGGCGGATTTCGCGCCAGGCTGGACGCCGCGGTCGACGGCTTCAACGAAGCGAACCTGAACACGACCGGACTGCTTGCTGCCCGTTACTTCATGAACTGGCACCTCGTAAACAGGCTTCGCATCATCGATTTCGCCAAACACCATCCCGAGCTGGACGACGTCCATATCGAGCGCCCGCTGGTCATCACGGGCTTCTTCCGAACTGGCACCACTTTCCTTCACAACGTCCTGGCGGCGGATCCGAACAACCGCGTGGCTAAAGCGTGGGAGCTTTCCTATCCGCTCGGTCGTCGTGCGGACCCGCTCGGTGACGTCGCTTGGCGTCGTGCGCAGGCGAAGTTCACGTTTGGCTTCAACCAGGTAGCTATCCCGGACCAGGGCGTGGCGCATCACGTCACGGCCGATTCGTACGAGGAGTGTTTCTTCCTTCTCGAGAACGACATGGCTGCACTGACCCTGTGGGTCGCCTTCGCGACGTATGGCTACGCCAAGGAAATGCTCGAATGGGACATGATAGAGCCCTACGAGTTCCACAAACTGCAGCTGAAGATGCTGGACGCGCAGCGCTCTTCGAAGCGTTGGGTGTTGAAGTGCCCGTGGCACATTTGGAACATGGACGCGCTCATGGCGGTCTACCCCGACGCGCAAATCATCCACACCCATCGCGACATCGCGAAAGCGCTCGCATCGCATTGTAGCCTGTCAGCCCGGATGGCTGCGAAACTACGACGCAGCCTCAACGTCAAGGAGCTCGGCGCGTTTTGGCTCGAGTACGCCCGTATCGGTTTGGAGCGCGGGATGGAGTCGCGGGAGAAGATTCCCGAGTCGCAGATCTACGACGTTCGGCTCCGTGATTTGATGGCCAGTCCCATGACCGTCTTGCAGGACATCTACTCCTATTTCGATCTGGAGTTCACCGAGGAGACCGCGGCGCTCCTCAAGACCCGAATCGCCGAGAAGCCCACCGCTCAGGAGGGCGAGCATGAGTACCAGATCGAAGACTTCGGCCTGACCAACGAGCAGGTGCGGGAGACGCTGAAGACCTACCACGAGCGCTTCGGCGTCTAGTTCGTCGGGTCGTCGCAGAAGCCCCATCGACTGAGTCCCGGCTTGTATGTTTGGGCTAGGAAGCCTAAAAGCCGAACGTTATGGGTGTGGGAGAGCAACTCAAGGGGGCCCTCGGGGCCTTCGCGTCTGAGTTACGTGTGCCAGACGTGACTCTGGTTGTCCCAGGCCTCAACGAGGCCGAGAGCCTGCCGCTACTCGCCGCTCAGGTGAAGGAAGCGCTCGGTCCGGAGATCTCGTACGAGTTGATTTTCGTCGACGACGGCAGCACCGACGATAGCTGGCAAGTCATCCAAGATCTGCACGAAAACGATTCCAAGGTGCGTGGCGTTCGCCTCCGAAGCAACTTTGGCAAGGCCATGGCGCTGGCCGCAGGGTTCGAGCGTGCCCGCGCCGACATCGTGGTCACGATGGACGCCGACCTCCAAGACGACCCCGCAGACCTCCCGAAGATGATCGAGAAGATCGAAGGCGGCCTCGATGTCGTGGTCGGCTGGAAGGTCGAGAGGCGTGACCCACTCAACCGCAGAGTCTTTTCCCGCATCTTCAACAATACCGTCGGCTACGTGACCGGGGTGCGCCTGCACGACATGAACTGCGGTTTCAAAGCGTACCGGCGCGAAGTGCTGCAATCGATCCCGATCTATGGCGATCTATTTCGCTTCATTCCGGTGCTGGCTTCCTGGCAGGGCTTCAGCGTAGGCGAGATTCCGGTGAATCACCGAGCGAGGCAGTTCGGGCAATCGCGGTACGGACTCGAGCGAATCCTCTACGGTTTTTTCGACCTATTGAGCGTCTCATTCCTCACCAAATACTCCCGCAAGCCGATGCACCTCTTCGGTCTCTTGGGCCTTGTCTTCACTGTCCTCGGCCTTCTGATTTCGGGGTATCTGTCCGTGCTTTGGCTGCAGGGCGAAGCCATCGGCTCGCGGCCGCTGCTGTTGCTGGGTGTGCTGCTGATTCTGGTCGGCGTGCAGTCTTTCTCGATCGGCCTGCTGGGCGAGTTCATGACGTTTCAGTACGAGCGCAAACACGAGCGAGAGCATCTACCCATACGCGAGGTAGTCGGTGATCCCCGATAGCTACTTCGACAGTTTCCAGACAGCCAAGTACAAAGCAGAGAACCCCCTGCAGCGGCTTCTCATCAGGCGGTTCATAGCCAAGCTAAGCGACATGTTCGACGCCACGCAGCCGTCTGATTCGGTGTTGGAAATAGGTTGTGGAGAAGGCTTCGTGGCCGGCCAACTTTCAGCCCGACAGTCGGGTGAGGTGTACGTTGGGGTGGATCTCAACGGGGAGGACCTCGAGAAACTGACGGCCAAGTTTCCGGCTGTGGAGGCCCAGCAAGGGAGCATCTACGACTTATCGTTTTTGTGTCGAGAGTTTGACGTCGTCGTTTGCGCAGAGGTGATGGAGCATCTGGATGACCCGGGTGCCGCGCTCGAGCAGATCATCGGGCGGAGACCGCGCTGGGTCATCCTTTCGGTGCCTCACGAGCCATGGTTCTGCCTGAGTAACTTCGCACGCGGCAAGAACATCAGCCGTTTCGGGAACGATCCTGAGCACGTGAACCTTTGGGGCCGCCGCGGCTTCCGGAAGGTAGTGGATTCACAGCTGGTGGTGGAGAGGCACGAAACTTCGTATCCGTGGCAACTCGTATTGGCGAGACCGAGGGAATGACCGGGTCGCGTTCAGGGCTTCAAAGGCTCGACGCAATTACCTCCGCCGCAGTGCGGCTTGCAATCTCGTGCGTCTGGCCCGTCGTGGTCGCCATCACGCTTGGCGCCACGCTCTTCGCAGCGAGCCATGGCGACCTCTCGGCCGCGATGTACGACAACAATCTGACGTCGCACCAGCGTCTCGTCGGCTTGGGGTACTTCGCCGGTTCGCTGGTGGCGGTTGCCGCGTTCTACCTGGTGGCCCTCTATTACTGGCATCGCGAACACTGGCCGCCGGGTTTCAATCGGGCCGCGCGACTGCATCCCTATCTCTCGTTCGTGTTGAGCGGACCGGCCATTCTGGCTTTGGCCGAGCCCGGGATCGAAACGCAGCACCAATGGCGGACCTGGCTCTATATCGCGGTTGCGGTCCTGGCATGGTGGCCCACGTTCCGCGCGATCAGCAGTCGCGACCGGCCGGTGCGGCGCGACCGACCAATCTTCTCCTCGCGCCAACGCGACATCCTCAGTCTTGGCGCTGTATTCGTGTTGTGGGCGGCGTACGCATACTTTTTCGCGGATCTAGCGATCACCAATCACCATGCGTTCAATACGCGGACGATCGATCTCGGTCTCTACGACAACGTCTTCTTTCACTCGAGCCACGGGCGGCCGCTCGCAAGCACCTTCCTTCGGGGCGGCAGCCACGTTTCGGCGCACTTCGATCCGATCTTGGTGATCCTATCGCCGCTCTACCGTCTGTGGCCTCGTGCCGAGCTCCTGCTGACCTTGCAGGTGGTGTGGTGCGGCGCTGGGATAGTGGCCGCCTATCTCCTCGGTCGGTATCAGCTCGGCTCTCGCGCATGGGGACTCATCTGGGCGGTCGTCTATGCCCTGCATCCGGCGCTGCACGGCGCCAACCTCTACGGCTTTCACTCTCTAACACTCTTAATCGCACCGCTCATCTTCGGCCTGCACTTCCTGTTGTCCGGCAAGCTCCGTCTCTACTTCGCGACGCTAGCGCTACTATTGCTGATTCGGGAGGACGTCGCGCTGCTGATGTGCTTCGTCGGCCTGTACGGAGTCATATCGGGCGATCCTCGGTACAAACGCGCCGGTTGGATCACGATCTTGGTCAGCTTGGCCTACTTCGTCGTGGCGAAGACCGTATTCATGTCATCGGTCGGCCTCTTCAACGAGGGCGCCGGGTCCTACGGATACAGCTACTACTACGAGGAAATGATTCCCAACAAGTTGGGCGAGCTTGACCTCATCACGACGCTACTCACGAACCCAGCATTCATCGTTGCGCTCGTCGCCAAGGAAGCGAAGATTCACTACCTGCTGGTCATCTTTCTCCCCTTGCTGTTCCTCCCATCGTGGGCCGGGCGAGCACGCGTGATCTTGCTCTACGGGCTCATCTTCATTCTTCTTGCGTCGAGGACAGCGGTGTACTCCTCGCATTTCCAGTACTCCGCCGTCCTCTTGCCCGTCGCGATCGCGCTTGCACCGCTTGGGCTCCGCCGTTTACAGGAGGCGCGCCCGAAGGATACGAGCCTGACGACTGTGGTCATGGGGTGCGTGCTCGTGGCAAGCCTTCTCGTGAGCTGGAAACATGGCGCCATCGTGGAGAACAGCAGCTTTCGGGCCGGATTCACGAGGGTGACGCGAACTTTGAGCGAAGGGATGCAGGACCGATACGACTCGTTCGTGGAGTTGATCGCTCAGATCGAGCCGGAGGCGTCGGTGTCGGTCACGGACCGCCTTGGCTCCCACGTCTCGAACCGTGCCGAGGTCTACCAATTGAATCAAGACATCGACACCGACTACCTCCTCATCGATTCGCGCGACCTGCGTGGACGCAACAAGGCCATTCTCAAAAGGCGCGAAGGCGCAGGGCAGGCCGAGCTCCTCGAGCGTGAGGGCAGCTGGAGACTCTATCGGGGGGTCATTCCACCCGAAAGCGAGTAGGGCGCCAACGCCATGGGCAACCCCGGCTTTCGATTGGCCATGCGCCTCGTTGGACCTCTCCTGCTGGTGTGGGTGGTGTGGCGCTTCGCAGACTTCGCGGCGCTAGTCGACACGTTCGCTCAGGCGGAGAGATGGCCCCTGGTCGCCGCGGTGCTGCTCAATGCCGGAGTGATTCATGCCAAGCTGTGGCGGTGGCGGGACTTGCTTCGGTCGGTCGGTGCGCCGTTGTCCGTCGGGAGTGCGTACCGGGCATTCCTTCCCTCGCTCTACTTGGGGTTGGTGACGCCAGGGCGCGTCGGTGACGCACTGCGCATCCAGTACCTCAAGCGAGACCATGCCGTTGGCTATGCGGACGGCCTAGCAGTTTCGATCGTCGACCGGCTTTGTGATGTGTACGTCCTCCTCGGGTTCGTAGCCCTTGGTGTCGTTCACTTGGCGAGCGCGGTCTCGATACCGCTCGCACAAACGATGTGGATTGCGGTTGCTGTGCTCGCGATCGCGCCTGCGTTCCTGTTTGTGCGTGGCGTCGCCGAACCTGCCGCGCAGTGGCTCTACGGGCGCTTCTCGAATGGGGCAGCTCACGAGGGACTGAGCGTCTTCTTTGGCGCGCTCCGTCGCCATGTCGGCCCGAGCCTCGTCCGGTCGATCGCGGTTACGATTCTCGCATTCCTCACCAACTACCTTCAGGCCTGGCTCGTTGCCAACGCGTTTGGAATCGAGCTTTCGTTCATCGACGTTGCGGCGCTCGTCGCGATTAGCTCGCTTCTGAGTCTGCTCCCGATCTCGATCTCCGGCATCGGCGTCCGCGAGTCGTTCTTCGCCCTTGTCTTTCCTGCGCTCGGGCTTGCCGAGACGCTTGGTATTGCTTTCGGACTTGGCGTGTTCGCCGTGATCTACGTGCCAACGCTTCTCGTGGGATTCTTCGCGTGGCTGGCCTGGCCGCCGTCGAAGTAGTCGTGGGCACTGACGATCTCAGATCAACTGGACATTGACGCGGATCCGAATTAAGCATGGGCCAGCCGTCGGAGACACCGAGACACGCAGGTCATGCTTAGCTCCGTTCTCGAACTCCTCGATCGTCACCGCATCCCGTGGGCCCTCGCGGTGTTGTCCGTGTTGTTCGCGATGAGCGCGCTGATGCTCCACGGCTATCGGGACAACTCACCCACCGAAGACGAGTGGGCGCACTTGACCCGTGGCATCGCCTACTTTCAGGGTCAGGACGCGCGCCTTCACTATGCCCACCCGCCCTTGGGCAATGCTGTGCAAGGGCTCGCTACGTTGGGGAAAGACCTGCCGCGACTCGATGAATCAGCGCATTGGACTCATGCGAATGTGGGCCAGGTTGCTCTCGAGTTCATCCAGTCAGACTACGAGCGAGCACGCGAGCTTCTCATGCAGGCACGGGTGGTCACGATGCTATTCGGCTTGTTGCTCGCTAGCTATGCGTTCTTCTGGGGATCAACGCTCTTCGGGCCATGGACGGGACTGTTGGCGATGTGCTTCGTAGCCTTCAACCCCACCATTATCGCGCAGGCACGATATGTCACCACGGACATGCCCGCCGCGACGATGCTCACGATCGCGATCGGCGAGTTCAGTCGATTTCTAGCTGGAAGCACCGGCAAGGTAGCGACCTGGCTCGTGCCAATCTGGTTGGCACTGGCGGTGGTGACGAAGCACACCGGGACACTGCTCGTGCCAATCTTCGCGGCTCTGTTGTGCGCCTATTTTTCGCTATGGAAAGGGCGTTTCTCGACGGCGCGGCCCCCCTGGCGGCGACTCTTGTTGTATTTGTTCGTCGGCGGCTGCATGATCTGGCTTACCGTCAACGCGGCGTACAAGTTTGACCGAACCTTTCTCACGGTGGGCGACTTGCTAGAAACGCCGGAGTCGAGTCAGTGGTCGTCAAATGGCCAGCTACTCGAAGAGACCACTCCGCTGACCGCCTTTCCCCAATGGCTTCCCGTCCCCTTGCCCCAGGTGTATGTCTACGGGCTCGCCACGATGAGGCAGTTCAACCGCCGAGGTTTCCCATCGTACTTCATGGGGAAGCCTCAAAGGTTCGGTCACGTTGCCTATTTCCCCACGATGCTGGCGATCAAGAATCCGCCAGCCATGCTCCTTGGCCTGCTCGGCGGAGCGCTATGGCTGATTCGCAAACGACGGGGTCCCTCGGCGGCAGTCGCTTGCGTAGGCGTCATCACGCTCATCCTATTGGCGCTCATGATGGGGTCTCATATCAACATGGGGATTCGGCATGCGCTACCCTTGGTAGGTACGCTCGCGCTGCTCGCCGGGCGCGGGGTCACGGCCTTCCTCGAGGAGTTGCCCACACGATGGGCGCCGGTTATCGCTGGAGCCTTCATGGTGTCTTCGGTGTTCTCTGCCATCACCGCCAGCCCGTTCTACTTGGGATACTTCAACCTGTTCACCGGAGGGCGCGCCCGTGGACACGAGATCAGCATCTACGGAGAAGATTGGGGGCAAGATCGCGTCTACTTCGCGCGGTACGTCAAGGAACACAATCTATATCCACTCTACTACAACCACATGACCCGCACACGGTACGAGGAAGTGAAGTATTTGGGTATCGAATCTAGAGGCCTGGGCTGTCGTGCAACGCCACCACCGGGATCCTACGCGGCCCTG
>Ga0114949_10003366_pt1 | contig 10152 bp, 6 predicted proteins | sample N074metaG_FD_83505 | JGI IMG/M metagenome (GOLD analysis project Ga0114949, IMG submission 83505) | Deep subsurface microbial communities from Kermadec Trench to uncover new lineages of life (NeLLi) - N074 metaG | ecosystem: Environmental > Aquatic > Marine > Ocean trench > Sediment | place... | reverse complement strand
GGGAAACGCCATGCCTTTAGAGCAGCTTGCAAACATCGCCGAAGTAATTGGGATGCTCGTAGTCGCCATTACGCTGATATTCTTCACGGCACAGATGCGCCAGAGTACTCGAGCTACCCGGTCGGCTACTGCGATTCAAAGCACTTCGACCGTTACTGTCTGGTATCAGGCGATTGGAAACAACGAACAGTCGAGCGCTCTGTTCTATAACGCTCTAGCAGATCCAGAAGCCCAATCACCCGAGAAGTGGGCCCAGTTCGTATATCTTCTTCATGGGCTACTCCTTGCCTTCCAGAACAGCTTCTATTTAGCCAGAGAAGGTACCCTTGACGACAGAATCAACCACTCATTAACTGAGGTCATGGTTGCTGTTAAGGATCAGCCGGGATTTCGACAGTACTGGCGGCAACGAAGATCCATCTTCTTCCTCGAATTTCAGGACTACTTGGACGCAACCCTATCGTCAGACCGCCGGGTTGAGGGTGTTTATAAGAAAATCAATCCGGCAATGGCGGCACAGCCACCAAGCTGAACGGTCGGTATTGGCCGATCTGAGGCGGCCGGGACCTGGTTGCGGAGTGTCTCCTTTGGCGTCGGAAGGAGACATCTCGTAGCGCCCAGCCGCACCGCAGCCATGTCTCCTTTGTGCCGAGGGTGTGTGAAAACTCCACGAACAAAAACAGAACGTGCTTGAGAGCGCTCTGGCGGGTCGTCTTGCGGGTAATTGTTCCCACCAATTGAACTCTCGTGCGTGTTTTTCGAAGTCGTCGGCGGCGCAAAATAGTTTTCACACAGCCTCGGCCACAAGCAGACAGAAGGAATAATGTCTAGGTTTCGTCGTCAGTTACTCGACTACCTGCGGAACTACTGGCTTGTAAGTGCCATTGATTTTGTTTACCACTCAGTACATCTGGCCATTCACCAAAATATAGCTTTATCTGATGACTTCATTGAGCGGAGCGCCAGACGAACCTGTTGGAGGTTTCGCTCCAACTATTAGAGACAGCGTGGGCGCGATATCGACCGTATGCACGATGCGATTGATACGTTGCGCGCGAATTCCAAAGCCGGCAAATATGATTGGCACGTAGGAATCATATCCCCACGGCGATCCATGTCCGACGGCAACCGTGAGTCCGTCGAACTCATTGATGAAGCGGTTTGGCTCGAATACCACGTATATGTCGCCGGAACGACTGGGATTGTAGTTTCTCAATATCGATTGGACCAGCGGCGTGTCCGGGACCTTGCCGGAATTGAGCGCGCTGCTCGATAATGCCAGGGCAACACCGTGGAAGCGGTTCAGTTCATCGACCACCGCATTTTCGACTTCGGCCTGATCGAGACCCTTCTCAGCGATCACCTCGCGGTTCAGGTAGAGGTAAGGGTGAAAATAGGTGGTGATCAGATTGCCACCAATGCCAAAGCGCTTTTTCAGCTTTTCGATCGCACCGGCCTTGTCCCAGGTTTTTGGATAGATGTAATCGGCTTCGAAGCCCAGTTCGCGCAAGTAGCCCGGAGCCTCGGGTCCGCCATGGTCGGCGGTCAGCACTATCAGGGTCTTGTCCAGACCAACCTGTGTATCGACGAAACTGAGCAATTCGGCCAAGGTGCGGTCCAAACGCAGGATGTTGTCTTCGCTCTCGAGGCTGGACGGCCCGAAAAGATGGCCGACATAGTCGGTCGACGAAAAGCTTACAGAGAGGTAGTCCGTTTTATCGTCGCGGCCGAGGCTCTCGTTCATTATCAGGGCTTTGGCAAAGTCGAGGGTTAGTTCGTCCCCTACCGGAGAGATGGTCAGCAACGTCGTGAAGAACGCGCCATCGCGGCTACCGAATGGATGGGGGAAGGTTCGCCCATATCCGGGCAGCGCGGTTTCGTACGGTCTGTCGTCGGCCATGCCGAACAGGTATGTCGATTGATCGTGCAGCAAATTCCAAGATGTGCCGGCATATTTGTCTGCGGGTTTTTCTGCGTTCCAATCCGCCACCCATTCGGGATATTGATCGTAATAGAAACTACTCGTGATGAACTCGCCAGATTTCTTGGAAAACCAAAACGCCTTGCCAGTGTGTCCCGCCATCGGAATGGCAGCGCGATCCTTCACCGAAACGCCAAAGACCTTCGATATTCCGCCCTGCGATAGCGTCAATTCGTCGCTGAATGTCGAGACCAAAATGCGCGAAGGCGACCGCCCATCTGATCTTGCCGTCATTTGCGTCGGATCGATCTCGGTTTTCCTGTCGACCCCCGCTCCCTCGCCGAGAACCGGGTAACGGGCATCCTCGACGTTATAGGTCAATTCTCCACTGAGCCGATCCAGCCAGACGTTTGCGACCATGCCATGGACGGACGGTTCCGCCCCGGTCGCGATCGTCGTATGCCCGACAATTGTTTCCGTATTAGCGTGCTGGTGGTGTGCGTTACTGTAAACGGTTCCAGCGTTCAGCAGATAGCGGAATCCCCCATCGCCGAGCCGATCATAGTAACGCGCCAGTAAATCGCCGCGTAGCTGATCAACAGTGATCTGCAATATGAGCTTCGGCTTACTGCGTTCCTGCGCAGTTGCATCGCCGATAAGACCGACTGCGAGGACCGCCAGCGCGCCGAGCCACATGGATGAACCTTTTAAAACCGTTGTCATCGCGTTTGCCCGGAAATGTTCGGTAACCTTCGAATGCCTCGCGAGATGAATCTTCGCGGGCATAGGCCGTTGTCGTTGCAATATAAAGTGACCAACGACAAAACAAACAACCTATTCATGATCGCTATTCGACCAGTTGCGGGCTGACTGGCTTGTACGTGCCATTCAGGATGGGCTCCTGGGGGCCATACAGGCGCAGGATGAAAGTCCAGTTTTCGGTGATATCGATCCAGGCGCACCCACCTTCTGACTCACGACAAGTACTCACCCAACGGCGATTCTCATCGATCCGGTCCCCGCCACCTGCCGCGCTCGTTCGGCGGAACGGGAGCCACCTCCTCCGCCTTCAGCAGCTCGCCCCAGTTGGTGCGCTTTTCCATCTCGAGCCGCACATCTCTGGGGATCAGCTCGCCTTGCGCCCTCAAACCCCAGCCGCCGCCCAGCGCCTTGTATGCAGCGATCAGGTTGAGCGCAACCTTCCCTCGGGCCCTGACCAGCGTGTCCTGTACCAGTAGCTGAACGCGCTGTGTATCCAGAACCGTGGTGTAGCTGGTCACGCCATCCCGGTATTGGGTTAGCGCGAGGTCGACCGCGCGCTCGGCTGCAGCGACACCGTCCGACTTAAGGCGCACCTCTTCCTGGGCGCCCAGGTAGCCTGCAAGTGCATCCTCTACTTCCCTGGCGGCGCCCAGCACGGTGAGCTGATAGGCGGTAACCAGTTGTTGGAACCGCGCGTCCTGAATGCGCACATTGTTCCGCAGCCGGCCGTAGTTCAGGAACTTCCACATGAAACCGAACCCGCCGATGCCCGTAACACTGTCACTATCGAACAGGTCCGAGGTGCTGTCCGCGACGTAGCCGACTGAGCCCAGCAACCGGAACGCGGGATACATATCGGCCCGTGCCACCCCGATCAGCTCACTCTGGCTCGCCGCAATATGCTCGGCGCGCCTGACGTCCGGACGGCGTCTCAGCAGGTCGGCCGGTACGCCCACATCGAGGGTGTCTGGGCCCTTCGGAATGGTGCCTCTCTCGCCCAGCAGATCCGCAAGCTCCGTAGGGGGGCGACCCAGCAGAACGCTGAGCGAATGCCTGACTTGGCTGATGCCGGCACGCAGCACCGGGATCCTCGATTCAGTATTGCGCAGCAACACGCGGGCTTGCTGCACATCGAGTTCGGTGGTCAGCCCGTTGTCGAAACGCACCTGCGCGATCTCGAGGCTGCGCTGCTGGATTGCCACGTTGCGCTCCGCATAGGTGAGTCGCTCTTCGAGCGTCCGCAGCAGCACATATGCAGCGCCGACCTCGCCCGCGAGCGTGACGAGCACGGCCTCATAGTCATCGACGGCCCCAGCCAGGTTCGCGTCCGCTGCGGCGACGCCACGCCGGAATCGACCCCAGAAGTCCAACTCCCACGCGGCATCAATTCCGAATCTATAGTTTTCGAAATTGTTATCCGTCGCGTCCCCAACGACACTAGGAAGGGTGGATATGGGGTCTGCGTTCTCGCTGAGCTGGATGGTGGTCGCCGCCGCCCGGCTGCGCTGCACCTGCGGATACAGATTCCCAACGACACGACCGAGCGTCGCGCGCGCCTCATAGATACGCAGACCAGCGAGTTGCAGACGAAGGTTGTGGTTACGCGCGTCTTCGATGAGCGTGGTCAGCTGGGGATCGTTGAAGTGCGTCCACCAGGTGTCGTGGTCAACCGACGTACTCGAGAGCCGGTCGTCACGGGCCGACCAATCCTCTTCGACAGATGACTCCGGCGTCTCGAAGTCCGGACCGACCATGGTGCAGGCCGTGAGCGCGCCCCACATCCCAACGACTATGCAGAGTCTCGCTGCGGCACTCATGAGGCGCGCCCTTTCGCTGGATCCGGCACGGCAACGCGATGGACGGCGGTGTACAACACCGGGACCAGCACCATCGTCACCACCGTACCCACCGTGAGCCCAGCCATGATGGTCATCGCCATCGAAACCCAGAAAGCATCCTGCAGCAGCGGGACCACGCCGAGCACCGTAGTTGCCGCGGCCAGGACCACAGGTCGCAGGCGAGAGACCGCCGCTTTGACGACCGCCTCGAAGTCGGTCTCACCCGCGTCGAGATTGCGGTTGATCTCGTCCAGTAACACGATGGAGTTCTTGATCATCATGCCAACCAGGCTCATGGCGCCCAGCAACGCCATGAAACCGAAGGGGACCTGGGTGGGCAGGAAGATGGCAGTGATGCCGATCAGCGCCAGCGGTATGGCCGCAAACATGATGATCGGGCTGCGCACGGAATTGAACAACGCGACGATGATGACGAGGATGATGGCAAGCGTCGGCATCATGCCCGGGATCAACGACATCTGGGCATCCAGAGTGCTCTTGAATTCACCATCCCACTCCATGGCGTAGCCGGGCGGCAGCTCGATCGCCTCGATACGGTCGACGACCGCAGCGTGTAAGGCGGGGAACGTGACCCCATTGGGTGACGCCTGCACCGCCACCTGGCGACGCCGGTTCCAGCGCGCAATGATGGGGTCCTCCCACTCGAGGGCGATACGTTCAGCTACCTGTGCCATCGGCAGCGTCCGCAGCGACAGCAGCGGCTGGACCGGCACGACATCCAGCCCACCGGCAGCCCGGGCACGCTCCTCGTCCCGCGCCCGGGCGATAATCGGGTACGTATCGTCTCCTTCGCGATAGACACCGATCGGCAGGCCGTCGTACGCCCACAGGGTACCTGCCGCCATGTTGCCACGGGTCACGGCAGCCCAGCGTGCACGTTCTTCCGCATAGTCGATGACGATCTTCTGGGTACGCTGGCGCATGTCGAGGCGCACCTGCTTGGCGAGCGGTGTCTCGTTGAGAATTGCCATGGCGCGCTCGCCCAGTTCACGCAGCACGCGGATATCGGCCTCTGCCGGACCAGTGATTCGCAACTCGAACGGCCAAGTGTCACCCGGACCGACCGTGTATTTACGCACCCGGGTCATGACGTCGGGATAGCGTTCGTTCAGCCAAGGCTGCAATTCACGGACGAGTGGATCGACCTCGGCGAATGACGGCGTGTTGACCACGATCTGTGCGTATGAGGCGTACGGGAATTCCGGGTCGACCGGCAGGTAAAACCTCGGCCCGCCGGAGCCGATGAAGGTCCCTACGTCCCCGATCCTCGGATCGTCGACAAGCTTGTTCTCGATTGCCTTGAGATCCGCGGATACCTTCTCGATGGGTGTCCCCTCCGGCGCCCAGTAGTCGATGAGGAACTGCGCGCGCGTCGAATCGGGGAAAAACTGTTGGGGAACATACAGGAATCCCCAGACCGACAACCCGAGCGCGCCTGCGGCCGCCAGTAGTGTCATGGCGCGAGCCCTGATCGCGGCCTCCAGCACCCCTCGGAAACGCACAAACAGGGCTCCGCTGTAGGGGTCTTGATCGGCGGCGCCCTCAGGTGGTCTCAACAGATAAATACACTGCAACGGGGTCACCGTCATGGAGATGACCCAACTGAGCGTCAGCGAAATGCCGACCACAACGAACAGGGACTGCGCGTACTCACCTGCATCAGCCGTCGCGGAGTAAACGGGGTAGAACGCCATGGAGGCGATCACGGTCGCGCCCAGCAGCGGCCACGCCGGGATGCCGGCACTCTCGATAGCCGCGTCTTTAGCGGGCATGCCTTTGCCCAGACGCACGGCAACCCCGTCTGCCACGACGATGGAGTTGTCGACCATCATGCCCAGTGCCACCACCAACGCGCCCAGCGAAACCCGCTGCAGCTGGATATCCATGATCGACATCACGATGAACGTGCCGAGGATCGTGAGAATGAGTCCGGCGCCGATGACGACGCCCATACGCCAACCCATGGCCAGCGTCAGCACCACCAGCACGATCAGCACCGCCTCGATCAGATTCACGATGAAGCCGTTGATCGAACTCTCGACCAGATCCGACTGCCACTGGAACTTGCTCACCTCGATGCCCGCCGGCAGCTCCGTAACAAGCTCGGCGAGACGACGATCCAGGTTGACCCCGGTCGTCAGGATGTTGCCACCAGCCACGTTGGCCAGAGAGACGGCGAGCGCCGGCTGACCGTTAAAGCGCATCTGGTTGAAGGGGGGTTCGAGGTAACCCATGCGTACGGTAGCGATGTCGCGGATGCGGATGAGGTCGGTGGGTGACACGGCGGGACCTTCATAGCCTGCGGCATCGGCGACCGCCCTGCGACCGATGTCGAGCAGCGACCGGCGCAGCAATACGTCACCAATGTCCTCGGGCGAGTCGAACTCCCCCTTGATTTCGATGCGCAGCCGCCGCTCGGGGACATTGACCGACCCCGCGTTCACGACCATGTTCTGTGTGGCAAGGGTCGCCATCACGAGCTCGACGGTGATACCCAGTTCGGCGATCTGGGCTTCGGAGATGTCGACGTAGACGACCTTCGGCTGTACGCCCCAAAGCTCCGCTCGGGACACGCCCTCGACCAGGCTCAGGTCTTTGCGCAGCGACTTGGCGTATTGCTCGAGCTCGGCGTAGCTGTAACCCTCACCCGTCACCGCCAGGACGAAGCCGTACACGAAACTGAAGTCATCGAGGATCTCCGGTTTCCCGGCGGTAAGGGGTAGCTGGGGGAGGATGTCGCGGATCTTCTTGCGCATCTCGTCCCACACCTGCGGCAGGCGATCCGCCCAGTAGATCTGTTTCATGTCGACCTTAATGATCGACAGGCCCGCCTTGGACAAGGAGTAAAGGTTGTCGAGCTGCGGCATCTCCTGGATGGCCTTCTCGATCCGATCGGTGACCTCCAATTCGACCTCAGTCGGACTCGCGCCGGGATAAGGAGTGATGATGACCCCGGTCTTCACGGTGAACTCCGGATCTTCCAGGCGGCCCAGTTGGAAATAGCTGGCAATCCCGCCGACGACCAGGAGGAACACGAGGAAATTCGTCAGGGTCGCCCGTTCGATGGCGATGGCGGCGAGATTCATGAAGCGGGCTGCTCCAAGTCGTCAGCGATGCGTACCCGTTGACCCTCCTGCAACGCGTTCACGCCACGGGTGACGATCCACTCCCCCGGTGCGACACCTGAACGGATACGCACGCCGAAATCGCTCGGCCGGCCCACCGTCACCTCGCGTTGCTGCAGCTGGTCGTCGACGATCACCCAGATGTAACTTTTCTGAGGGTCACCGCGGGAGAACAGTGCGGCCGCCGGAACGTCGATTCCGCCTTCCACCGCATCACCCGGCAGCAGCGCCGTAATGAACGCCTTACCCGCCATGCCAGGCAGGATGTCGAAGTCGTCCGGCTGATTGAGTACGAGTGTCATCGGGTAGGTCCGCGTGCCCTGGGCTGCTTCGCGACCAATCTCGCTGATCTTGGCTGGGATGTCCCGATTCGGGTTTGCATCGAAGCGCACCACGACCTCTTGCACGCGGTCCGCGTAACTGATCAGCGTCTCAGGGATGTCGACGACGAACTCGATCCCGGACCGGTCCAACAGGCGGGCGACGGGTTGTTTGGCGACCACCGTCTCGAACGCCTCTACGTATTTGGCCGCAACTTCCCCGCCGAACGGTGCCACGAGCCGCGTATAGCTCAGCCGGTTCTCGGCGAGCTTCACGGCCGCCTGGGCGCCCGACTGGACAGCGACACTGGCATCGCGGGCCGCCTTCGCGCGATCCACGGCCCGCTGGCTGATCGCGCCAGGATCCTGTTGTTGGACATTGGTGGAACGTCGGTAATCCGCCGCTGCCTTTTCGACGGCGGCATCCGTCTCGGCCAGCGCGGAGCGTGCCGTACCCAGCGCGCTCTCGAAATCAGCGGGGTCCAGGCGCGCGAGCAGCGCCCCTTCGGTCAGTTGATCTCCAACGTCGATCGGCAACTCGAGGACCTGACCGCTGACTCGGAACGACAACGTGGCCTGCTGTGCGGCCTTGGCCTTGCCGGGAAACGACCGTTCCGAGAGACCGTCCGAGTCTGCAATGCGCATGGCTCTGACCAGCCTGGGAGGTGCTTCCGGAGGTGGTGGCTCGCTGCAGGCAGACACCGCGAACGCCAGTGTCACCATGACCAGGCGCCGAAGTCTGGGGAGATGCATCTGCCTTCCTTTGCGTGCGCGATTGGGGTCCTTCCGGCCCAATGATCCCATAAATACGTGGCTCCGAACACCAGCCACTCTTCGGTGGACGACGGCGAGGGAGGATGCGTTTAGACACTCAGGTTCTCCCTTGATGTTGCAGTTCTTACCGGATGAGTTGGAACTCGATGGCATGAAGCGCAGCTCGCTACGAGTACGCCAAAAACCTGAAAATTAGATCCTCTCCGGAACGGCCAAGCTTATGAGTCCCGTACATTCGGCCTCAACATGCACCCGGGTCGGGTTGCCGCTGGGAGAGGCTGGTGAGGGCCAGGCAGCCCCCTGGACACGCGCAGGTACACCTGCGGGAGCAAAACGCTTCCACCAGGCTAGGCCAGGGCCCAGGGCCATTCGACGTTACCACCACACGCACTGTGTCCCAATTGGACGGCACATACTGAGCGTGCACAATTACACCTTGTTGGGGCCGTAGCTCAGCTGGGAGAGCGTCGCGTTCGCAATGCGAAGGTCAGAAGTTCGATCCTCCTCGGCTCCACCACGCCGGTCGGAGCCCTGGACATTCGGCACACACCTGCGGGTCGGGTGTTGGTCTAACTTCGCCAGATCCCCTTGAACCTAGTGGGGGACATCTCGGTATAGCGAACGGTGTGTGTGATGCTGGCATGGCCCAGATAGGCTTGTAGACTTCGTGTATCCATACCTCGGTTGGCCAACGCATAACCACAAGCATGTCTCAGCATGTGCGGGTTCACCGGGAACCGTAACTTGGCCTTCACACCCCAACGCGCCAGTTGCTTCCTGAACCCTGCCGCACTCATCGGCCCTCCCCGTTCGCTCGTGAAAACGTAGGGCGACTCTGAGGTTTTGCTGATTGCTTTGAGAGGACGGGACTCGTCCGACTCGAGGTAGTGCGTGGAGTCCTTCGATCCCTTCAGTCTTCGCACGTAGATGGTTCCGGCCTTGAAGTCGATGTCGCTCCAATGGAGATCACAGAGCTCAGACACTCGTAGTCCATGCCGGAATGCCATCAGGACCATCAAGTGATCCCGTTGTCCGTATCTCCCCTGCTTCGCGACCTTGAGCAACCGCTCGACCTCCTTTTCGGTCAGGTGAGAGCGGGTTCTGAGGGCATCGTTGGCCTTTCGGTTGGGAACTGTCCCACTTACAGGTGATTTCGGGGCGCGTTGGGCACGCTTGAAAGGCACGACTTTACTGGACTTGGCCATATCAACTGTCCCAGTAAGAATACGAATGTGGGACAGTATGCGTAAACCTACCAATGGTAGTCAAAGACTACTCTTTGCATCACGCCAAAATGTCCGCTTTGTGCCGAGGCTGTGTGAGAACTCGATCCTCCAAGCGAGCGGGAACTCGGATCGAGGTCTGGATGCTGTTTTTCCACAGTATCTAAG
>Ga0114949_10003363_pt1 | contig 10154 bp, 8 predicted proteins | sample N074metaG_FD_83505 | JGI IMG/M metagenome (GOLD analysis project Ga0114949, IMG submission 83505) | Deep subsurface microbial communities from Kermadec Trench to uncover new lineages of life (NeLLi) - N074 metaG | ecosystem: Environmental > Aquatic > Marine > Ocean trench > Sediment | place... | reverse complement strand
CGATCTGCAAGCGTCGATAGTCGGCTTGCCGGTTGCAGGTTTCCGTCTGATTATTTTTGCGGTCACCGCCCTGGCAACCGCGATTTCCGTCACTACGGTTGGCGTCATCGGATTCATCGGGCTGGTCGTGCCGCACCTGATACGAATCCTCGCTGGCAGCGACCACAGGATCGTGCTTCCGGCCTCTGCTTTGGCCGGCGGTACCTTACTTGTCATCGCAGACACGCTGGCCAGAACCGTGCTGGCCCCACGTCAATTGCCAGTCGGTGCACTAACCGCCACCATCGGCGTACCGCTTTTCCTGATCCTGATGAGCCGCTCCCGCCGCACCGGCTGAGCATTCGTGGAAAAAATAACTAATGCGTCGCCGGCAAGTTGTCCGCCTGTTCCGTAGCAACCCGGTCGCGCCCCAACGATTTGGCGCTATATAACGCCACGTCGGCACGCGCAAGCAATGACTCGCCGGTTGTTTTCAGATCATCAACGTCGCGAATCGGGGCAATGCTTGCGAGGCCAATGGACGCCGTAATCGTGATGCTGTTGCCGCCACCGATTGCGATGGGATTCGCTGAGATTGCCTTGCGTATGCGTTCCGCCAGCAGCGTTCCGGATTCGATCTCCGTCCCCGGCAACAACACGACGAATTCTTCCCCACCATAGCGGGCGGCGACGTCGCTGACGCGCACCTGCGACTCAATTCGCTGCGCCAGTTCGCGTAGCACGGCGTCGCCCGCCGCGTGGCCATAAGTATCATTGACGTTCTTGAAATGATCGATATCGAGCATCAGGCATACCAGGTTGCCGGCGTCACGGCGGGCCCGCGCGAGTTCCTCCAGCAGCCGCACCTGTAGATAGCGACGGTTATTCCAGCCTGTCAGTACATCTGTAAATCCGCTGCGCAGGAGTCGCGCTCGATTAACGACGTTTTCGAGTGCGAACGACGCGATCGTGCCGAGGTGTGCGAAAAAATCAGTCGCGTGCTCGCGCGTAAATCGCGATTCATCAGTACTACCGAAATTGATGCTGCCGAGCAGCGCTCCTTTGTGGCTAAGTGGAATCATCGCCATGCTTCTGATGTTCGACTTGCCCGGAAAGAGCAAGGAGTGATCGGACGCCTTGAAAGGTCCCAGCCACGGCCTGCGTAACGCAATGTATTGCGGGGCAAGGCCCGTCAGCGCCTCAACAAATTGCAATCCTGGCAAATCCTCAGGATTTGTCCCGCCGGCGACGAGAAGATGCCGCACGTCGTGATCCGGATCGGCTAACACGACCGTAACCTTGTCCAGCCCATAGCTGTCACGCAGGCCTTTGATCATGTTCCGGAACAATGCAGCAATGTCCTCGGCATTGAGCAAAGTGAGCTCGCGCTCGTGCGAGTGGCGCAGGATGCTCATGTTTCTTTGAAACTCGTCGCTCAGTGCAGCGAACTTCAGGTTAGCCTGATCGAGCTCGTCAGACAGGTCTTTTTGTACTTCCATCTGCGTCGGTCCCCAAGCGACATTTCCCAGGATTTTCTTGTACCAGAATCGGGCCGCTGCGTCGCTGACTGACAGCTGATTCGCTAAAAATGATCGTCAGCCGCGCATCGCCAGGTACTCGCGGCCGTTCTGCATGAGTTGCACAAAGCTGCTTTCGTCACCGTCGGCGACCACTTCGCGGATTCGCGCGACTGATTCCAGCAGCGCGTCGAGCGGGTCGAGTCCGAATTTGTTGAGGTGCTGAATTTCGAAGTACATGTACGGGTTATCCTGCGCGACCGCTGCCGAGACCAGCAATTGTGCGTCGAAGGTCGTCGAAGATAGCCGGGCGAGTTGCGGTGCTGCCTCGCCACTTTCCGCAAGTGCTGTAAAGAACGCGATGTTGAGCGCATGTGACAGACCAAGCACATAGGAAATCAAGCGGTCGTGCTCGTCCAGGCCCATGTCCAGTTCGTCGACCATCGTCGCGCCAAACAACTCCTTGGCCTCGGCTGTCGCCTCTGGCGAGCCGACATCGACGAAAATCAGGTGCCGGCCCGACAATAATTCGGTATCCGGTCCGTACATGGGATGCAGTGATGCAACCTTGCATCCAGCCTGCGCCAGTGCACTCAGTCCTGACTTGAGCGGCGTTTTGAGCGAACCGATATCAAATACCAGGCCATCCGGAGAAAGGGTGGCGAGTTTCGTGAGAATGTCGCCGGACACGGCCATCGGCGTTGCCACCACGATAATGTCGTAGTCCACCCCGGCCGCATTCCAGTCACTGAAACTGGCCGGACCATCTTCGGCCGTCGTGTCAGCTATGGTCGTCGCAAACCCCTGCGACTTGAAAAAATCGACAAACCAGCCACCCATCTTGCCGGCACCACCAATGACCAGGACACTGCGGCCTTCGCCTTTGCCCTCGGCCACGACGCGGTTACGTTCCTGGTGAGTGAGGGATGAACGGATCAGCGTGGTCAGAATTTCTTCCGCGATATTCGGGTCGACGTTCAGAGATTCGGCCCGGCGTCGGGCCTTTTCCAGCACCTCTCTCTCGCGTTCATAATCTCGCGTAGCCCGGCCAGCTGACTGTTTGCTGCGGCCAATTTCGCCGACTATGCGTTGTCTTTCGGCGATCAACTCAACCAGCTGACGATCGACTGCCGACAGTTCGTTGCGCAAATTCTCAAGGTTCATATTTGATCGAATCCGGTTCAATAAATCCTATGGATCCTACGTTGTACCGCAGACGAGCTTTGAACGCCAAAAGAGAAACCCGGACCTTTGGGTCCGGGTCTCGCGTTGCGGTGAATTAATGTTTACGCTTCCGCCACTTCTTTTGATAACTCCGGTGGCCGTAGTCGCGATAGACCTGTCCGTGATACTTTCGACTGGTCCAGCGATAGTGCTGTTCGAATCGGTAGCGATCATAAATTCTGTGCCAGGTCACGTGGTGCGCGAACCGATATCGACTATGCGAATACCAATGCCGAAATTCCCGGTTCCGCTTAAGCCAACGCGGCAAGAGCCTGGTCCTGCCGTACACATAATGGTCATGCACAATATGCGGACGGTATTGGATCTCGTGTGCCGATGCATCCGCTGCACTGACCAAAAACAGACCTATGCCGAGGCTCAGCGAGCAGATCGTGCGTTTCATGATGTGACCCATATTTGCATTCATGGCCGTTTCCTTTGTTGACGATTCGGCTATAGATTAATACTGGCGACATGAACGCAGACTTAATACAACTCTTTGTTTTTATTAATTTAATGAACGACAGCTGAACAGTCGAAACGACCATGCGCTGGCACGGCTACCGCCATAATGGCATTCGTGCGAACATCCAGCCCGACAATAAAATTTAACAAGGGATGCAAAGAATGAAAACGCGTGCTGCGGTTGCCTGGGAAGCTGGCAAGCCTCTTGAAGTAGAAGAAATCGATATCGACGGGCCGCAAGATGGCGAGGTCATGTTGCGGAATGTCGCCACGGGCGTGTGCCATACCGATGCTTTCACACTCACCGGCGAAGACCCGGAAGGCATTTTTCCGGTAGTACTCGGCCATGAGGGTGGCGCAATCGTCGAGGAAGTCGGTGCCGGCGTTTCAAGTGTCAATGTAGGCGATCATGTCATTCCGCTCTATACACCCGAGTGTGGTGAATGTGATTTTTGCACCTCGGGCAAGACCAATCTTTGCCAGGCAATACGCGTCACCCAGGGTCAGGGGCTGATGCCGGACGGCACTTCGCGGTTTTCAAAAGATGGCAAACAGATTTTCCATTACATGGGCACCTCCACGTTCAGCGAATATACGGTGCTACCGGAGATCGCGGTTGCGAAAGTCAGTGACGAAGCGCCGCTGGAAAAAATATGCCTGCTAGGCTGTGGCATTACGACCGGCATCGGCGCGGTGCTGAATACAGCGAAAGTTGAGCCCGGCGCAACGGTTGCCGTCTTCGGCCTGGGTGGCGTCGGCCTGAGCGCAATTCAGGGCGCAACCATAGCGAAGGCCGGCCGCATTATCGCAGTCGACATCAATCCGGATAAATTCGAGCTCGCGACGCAAATGGGCGCCACCGACACCGTGAATCCCAATGATTACGACGCACCGATTCAGGAGGTGCTGGTTGACCTGACCAATGGGGGTGTGGACTATTCCTTCGAATGCGTTGGCAATACCCAGCTGATGCGGGCGGCGCTCGAGTGTTGTCACAAAGGCTGGGGTGAGTCAGTCATCATTGGCGTGGCGGGTGCCGGGCAGGAGATTTGCACCCGTCCATTTCAACTGGTAACGGGCCGCGTCTGGCGAGGCACGGCATTCGGCGGCTGCAAAGGTCGCTCACAATTGCCGGGAATGGTTGAGCAATACATGAATGGCGACATCAAAGTGGATGAGTTCATCACGCATACGATGCCGCTCGAAGACATAAACAACGCGTTCGACCTGATGCACGAAGGCAAAAGTATTCGCTCCGTCATACACTTCTGATCCACGGCAGGAGTATTCCTACCACGCAGAATCGCCGCAAAGTCGCCGTCGCTACAACGTCGCAGGGTGCAGCCGACGCGGCCGCGGAAATCTGTGAACTCGGCGGCAATGCCGTGGACTGCGCGATTGCGGCCGCCATGTATTCGATTAATACCGAACCCGGTGTGTGTGCGCTGGCTGGCAGCGCCTATGTCTCGATCTGGAAGCCAGGGGACGCGCCCATCACCATCGACGGCAATGTCGCCGTACCGGGCTTCAACCTGCCCGGAAAGACCAATCCGACCGCCGAGGCTGTATCCATGGATTACGGCGGCGGAATCGAAACCCTGGTCGGTGTCGCATCGGTCGCCGTCCCGGGCACGCCGGCCGCGCTGCACCTTGCATCGCGGCGATTTGGTCACATCGAGTGGCGCGATTTGCTGGGTCCGGTCATCCGTGCAACACGGGCTGGTTTTCCCTTGTCCGCCGCCTGTCACTACTATCTCAATTACTCGGGCGATATCATATTCGGCCATAGCGATGATGGACACGGCGCACTGCATGACGGGGAAGGGAATCTGCTTGATGTACGCAGCAACATTGTGGTGCCACACCTTGCCGACAGCCTGACCGCCCTCGCGAAAGACGGCAGCCGGGTTTTCTACGAAGGTGAAATTGCGCAAGCAATCGTGGATCACATCCAGGACGGCGGCGGCTTCCTGACGATGGAAGACCTTATGCGTTACCAGCCGCTGATTCGAGATTCCCTGATCGTAGGCCTGGGCGACTGGAAGATTGCAACGAACCCGCCGCCTGCGGTCGGCGGCGTAGTTTTGGCGGCCATGTTGCTGGCCTTTGACAGACAACCGGTGGCGCAATGGGATGACGAGTCGTTGCAGCTGCTGCTGCGGGTCCAGCAGACAGCCATGTCATACCGGAAACGCGAACTGGATTTGAGCGAAGACGTGCCGCAAGCCGCCGCTCGCCTGCTTGAGCTGGCGCGCAGTGGCGAATTGCTCTCGCGATGGTCGTCCGGGCTCGACGGTACACACGTCGGTGGTCGACGCTGACGGCCTGGCTTGTGCGATCACCGTATCATCGGGTTATGGGTCAGGCGAGATGCCGCCCGGCACCGGGCTCTGGCTCAATAACTGTCTCGGCGAAATCGAACTGAATCGCAAAGGCCTGGATGCCGGCCCGCCCGGGACACGGCTGCCATCGAACATGGCGCCGAGTGTGGCCCGATCGGCGGACCGGGTTCTTGCGATCGGATCGCCTGGCGCAGATCGTATAACGACAGCGCTGCACCAGTTTCTGATCAACTACATTCAGCTCGGCCTTGAACTCGCTACAGCGATAGCGCATCCGCGCCTGCATCTCGAGATCGGCGAGTCCGCGATGAATATCGCGGTGGAACCTGGCCTGGATTTGCCGGACTTAGGCGTTCCGGTCACGAGATATCCGGAGATCGGCATGTATTTTGGCGGCGTGGTCGCCGCACTCCATGACAATGCCAGTGGATTCGCGGCGGCGGCGGATCCACGCCGCGAGGGTGGCACCTTCATTGCCTGACCCGCTGTTGCAAAAATCGTGCATGGTTTTGGCAACAACCTGGCGGGGGGATGATCGCGCCGATCGGGTCTGCTAATCTGCCGCGCAGACTCCCAGGCTCGAACAATCATCCATGCAGGACATCACCACGGTGAGAGACGAAATGCTGGCAGATCGTTTACCGGACGCCCTGCCGTCAGACCCGATGCATTGGGCTGACGCGTGGCTGAAAGAGGCGACGGCGACGAAAGTACAACGTAACCCCAACTCGATGACGATCGCATCGGTCGGCGCGGATTCGCAGCCATCGTCGAGGGTCATCCTGTGCAAGGATTTTGTGCCGGATCCGGGATACCTGGTTTTCTATACCAACTATCGATCCAAAAAATCACTGGAACTGGTTGCTAACCCAAACGCCGCCGCATTGTTTCACTGGGACGCTCTGGGGCGGCAGATTCGTATCGAGGGTACGGTCGTGCGCTCGCCCGCAGAGGAAAGCGACGCCTATTTTGCAAGCCGCGACTGGGGCAGCCAACTGGGCGCCTGGGGCAGTGACCAAAGCGAAACCATTGTGTCTCACGCTGCGCTTGTCAGCCAGATCAGGCAGCGCGCTACCGATCTTGGTCTGACGCTGGAACCGGACACGCAAACGCTCGCCGACGACAACATTCCGGATATCGCGCGCCCTGCGCACTGGGGTGGATTTCGCTTGTGGGCAACGATGATCGAGCTTTGGATCGAGGGCAAGAATCGAATTCACGACCGGGCCTGCTGGCAACGCGATATTGTGCGCGCAACCGAGCATACGTTTACCACAACACCGTGGACCGGCACCCGGTTGCAGCCCTGACCTGCCCATGATCCCCGATGTCGTGGAACGCAGAATACGTTGCCCGTTCTGTGGCGAAGCGATCAGCATCTTGCTGGACGCCAGTGGCGGCGACCAATCGTATGTTGAAGACTGCCAGGTTTGTTGTCAGCCGATGCACATCAACTTCGCAGTAACTGACGGTGAATTCACGAATCTGCAGGTCGATTGTGCCGCCTAGAATTATGTCGATCTTGACCTGCGCACTATTGCTGATCAGGTCAGCATGTGCGGACGTTATCGTCACGCAGGGCACTAACTTTGGCGCCGACGTATTTCCGGGCGACGGCCGGGTCGCGATGGACCTGCTGGGAAATATCTGGATTCTGCCGGCACGGGGAGGGCAGGCGCAGAGTATGACGGACGGCCTGTTGCCGGCACGCCAACCCCGCTGGTCACCGGATGGGTCGAAAATCCTGTATCAGACCAGCTCTCCGGACGCCGCGTCCTTGTGGATACTGGATGTGGAAACAGCCGCGCCATCCAGGATTGGCAGTGAATCCTATTTTGATCAGAACGCATCATGGCATCCGGACGGCGAACGTATCGTTTTCTCCTCGCAACGCGGAGACACCGGATTCGATATCTGGGAAACCGATTTGCCGACTGGATTGAGCTGGAGACTCAGCAGTCATCCGGGCGACGAGATCGGGCCCGTTTGGTCGAAGGACGGCAGACACCTCGCCTACGTCAGGAAATACGACCATCAATACACGCTGGTCCTGCGGCGCCACGGGCAGGCAGAGGTCGACCTGCTAGTCTCTGAGCAGCCATTGTCGTCACCTTCATGGAGACCCGACGGAAGTTTGCTGACGATCCTGAAGCAGGACAACGACAAATTGTCGCTCAACATCGTCATTCTTTCCGACCCGCCGCTGGTACGGCAATTCGTCGCAGGAGAGGATTTCTTTGCATCGCCAGTCAGCTGGCTAAACCGACAACAAATGCTCTACACAGCAGATGGCGTCATCAAGACACGCAACTTCGGAGACTGGCGATCGCAGCCGCTGCCTTTCAGAGCCACGGTGGCAGCTCCGGAGACACGGCCAAGAACGATCATCGCGAGGCGAGAACTCGAGATCGTCGGTGCGCCGGACCAGCGCCTGGTGATTCGCGGCGCCAGGCTGTTTGATGGCATCTGGACGCGCTATCGCAGCCGCATGGATGTCCTGATTGATGGTGGCCGAATCGCTGCTATCGAGCCGCGCCGTGACTGGGAGGATGCGACGGTGCTGGATCTCGGCAACATCACGATCCTGCCAGGTTTTATTGATACCTGGTCGGCCATGCCTGCCGGACCCGCAGAACAGTCGGGCCCGCGAATGCTCGCCTACGGCGTCACCACGATCGTGACCGACGACCCGACCCACGCCGATAACTTGTGGGAAGGCGAACAAAGCCCGGGGCCACGGATATTGGCAGCGGGCGATCTCAATGCCGCACCAGAAGCAGGCAGCGAACATGCCTGGTTTTTCGTCAAAGTACCGGCAGGTCATGCCGACGATGATGCGACGCGGAAGTCAGTACAGAACTGGCAAGCTCGGGGCGTTCCGGTCCTCGCCGAAAGCTGGAATACCGGACGGGGGATCGGCGCTGACCTGCTCGTGGGCGCCGGCTGGTTGCCGAGCTCACCCGTCGGTGGCCAATACCAGGACATGCAGGTGGCGGTTCGGCAGGACCCGGTCACCCTGATTTCCGGTCTTGCGGACGCCGCTACGCCCGGCATGTCGTCACTGCTCAATTCCCGGCAGGCGCAAGCGCTTGGGCAAAGCGCAGCTACGGCGCGGCGATATGTGTCAGTTCCCGAGCTGGGAGCAGCCTCCCCCTCTATCGTCTTGGGCAGCAAACCGAATGGTTTGCCACCGGGGCTTGCATTGCATGCCGAACTCCGGGCGCTCGCGGCGGCGGGCCTGCGTGGTGACCAGGTGTTGCAGGCAACGGGCAGTGCCGCCGCCATGATCCTGGGGCTCGACAATCAGATCGGCAGAATTACGCCCGGGGCAGCGGCAGATCTCGTACTCGTCAATGGCGATCCGCTCAGCAACGCCATGGACGCCCTGTCCATCGTTGCCGTAGTCAGGAATGGACGCTTTTTCAGCCTGGTTAGTCTGCTGGAGCGGGCGAAAGCCACCGCCGGCGTCGAATAATTTGACAAGTCATGCCCATATGCGTCGCCGAATGACGACATGAACGGAAGTGAACGTGAAAATCGCTGCCTGGTCGAATCTGGCGCGCTCAGGAAAATGTGGCCAATTGCAAAACATTAATATTTTCATATGGTTATAACTTGTTGTTTTATAACCAAATTATGTGCAGGTGCAGCATTTTGTCGGTTTTTTTTACAAATCACCCATCGCAGTTAAACTGTCATTAACGGGATATCTGCTAAGTAGCTGAAATTATTTGGTTTATGGACTAATGGCATGAGACTTGCTTTTAATACCATGCCCAAGCGAAGTGTAACTGAACTCGGCAACCATAAAACGATACACACAGGATTTAGACGCCAGAAGAAAAATAAATACAATAATAATAATAAGATCCAGATCCAATACTAATAATTAAGTCTGTATCCGGTTGCCGAATAAACAGTTACCTCTTTGATTAAAAAGAGTCATTAGCCCCGCCGTCAAACGCGGGGCTTTTTATTGCGCCATATACTGCAGAGGTGTTTAAAGGTACCGTTGGCTGCCGTGCTAATGATTGATTTGGAACGACCATGCTAATCAGACAACTTTTGATGCTCGCACTACTGACGTTGGCTGGCTGCGGCGAGCACACCGCACCTGCTCCGACACAGACGGCTGACGACGCGGCTGATGGTTCAATGGTGTCAATTTACGAGCAGGCAGTCACCAGTCCGGGGCGCACCGATGCCGACCGAGAACGTGACGCCGGACGCAAGCCTGGCCAGGTACTGGAGTTCTTCGAAATTGCGCCCGGGATGACGGTACTCGACATGTTCTCGGGCGGCGGCTACTACACTGAGATGCTCTCTGAGATCGCCGGCCCCGACGGCAAAATCGTTGCGCATACGAACACCGCCTATGCCGGATTCGTCGGTGACGAAGCCGTCGATCGGTATGCCAATGACCGTCTCGCAAACGTTGAAATCCTGCTGGCAGAGAACAACGAACTGGAATTGCCCGACGCAGAATTTGATGTTGTCATGTTGATACTTAGCTACCACGATATTTACTTCGTTGATGCTGCCAATGGCTGGCCGAAAATCGACGCTGCAAAATTCCTGGCGGAACTGGAGCAAGGACTGAAACCCGGCGGCATACTCGCTGTCGTCG
>Ga0114949_10003362_pt1 | contig 10154 bp, 8 predicted proteins | sample N074metaG_FD_83505 | JGI IMG/M metagenome (GOLD analysis project Ga0114949, IMG submission 83505) | Deep subsurface microbial communities from Kermadec Trench to uncover new lineages of life (NeLLi) - N074 metaG | ecosystem: Environmental > Aquatic > Marine > Ocean trench > Sediment | place... | reverse complement strand
GGGCTCTTACCTGTTTGGCGATTTCGTTTCCGGGCGCCTGTGGCGAATCGACGCGGCCAGCGGCAATTTTAATCTCGATGAACTCGCCCAGACGACCCTGGCCATTGCCTCCCTTGCAGAAGGGCTTGATGGCGAACTCTATGTGCTCGATTTTGGCAGCGGCGGTATCTTTCGCATCAATGGTACCAACTAGGGAATTCCCGAATACCCGGGGCAATTCCAGATCGTGAGTTGAGTAAACTGTCCCCTATTACGAGCGGTTATTGGTCGAATGAATTCGACCCTACTTGTCGAGGTCAGCAAGCTCCCGGTGAGTATCAGCAAATGCACTGAGCCCCCAGGCCAAAAATACCGCACCGGCAATAGCCCCAAACACACTGACCAGCGACATCGAATAACCCACCAGTGTTTCATCCCGAAAAAGAAAATCGGTACACAGGGCCACCAGGGTGGTGCCGCCGGTGATTCCCAGGATATTCATCGACAAAAAGAACAAGGCAGTTACCTGCGCCCGCATCTGGTTGGGTGCCATAAATTGCAACGCTGCGGCAGATGTGGCGAGGGGAAAACTGGCGAAAAACATGGCCAGGGCCAACAGGGCCAGGCTGCCGCCAAAGCCGGAAATCTGCGAGAACAGGGCTGCGGGGATGACCACACCGATTGCCCCGATCATCCCCGCACGCATCGGCGCATCCTGGTATCCCCTGCGCGTGAAATAGTCGGTCAGCCAACCACTTGCCAGAACGCCCATACTGTTCCCAAACAACACCACCAGGCCCAGGTACAGTCCCACATCCCGGATCGACATGCCGAATTTGCGCAAAAAATATGCCGGTGCCCAGTTCATCAGGGCGAACAGCGACAGGGACATAAAGCCAAAACCCAGGTAGTGGGCGGCGAAGGTGACCTTGTGTCCGCCGATATAGCGCAGCACGTCGGTGAAGCTGAATGCCTGTACCGCTCGCTTGCCCTGGGCATCGGCACTGCTGGCCAGGCCTTTGCGCTCGGGGTCTTTTATCGTGATTATAAATAACAGGGCCACCAGTATCCCGGGCAGGCCCACCATAAAGAACGTCATTTGCCAGGGTTTGACCAGGCCTATCAGCGGCCACTGTTGTGGACCCCACTGTTGCACCACGGCGATCGCCGCACCGCCGATAATAAAAGCCAGGCCGCCACCGAGGAAGGAGCCGCTGGAATAGACCCCCAGCGCCAACCCCAGCTTCGACTTGGGAAAGGAGTCGGTAATCATGGAGTAGGCCGCCGGTGACAGGGCCGCCTCCCCCACCCCGACCGCCATGCGCGCGGTAAACAATTGGGCAAAGCTTTTCGTCATTCCGCAGACCGCAGTCGCCATGCTCCAGATAAAGATGCCGATGGCGATGATGACCGGCCGCGAGCGAGTATCCGCCAGCCGTGCAATCGGAATGCCGGCGGTGGCATAGAGCATGGCGAAGGCCAGCCCGTGCAAGAGGCTGAACTGGGTATCGGAAATCTGCAGGTCGGCGCGGATCGGCTCGATCAGCAGGGTGATCACCTGTCGGTCGATGAATGAAAAGATGTAGGCCAGCATGCACAGTGACACGATGTACCAGGGGTAGGCCAGGGAGCCGGTCGACTCCTCATCCATACTCAGTGTTTGCTCCATCGCCTCAATGACTCCTCAGGGTTTCGCTCATCAGGGTAAAGGCCTCTGAGGCATCCCAGGGGTCTATATGCACTTCTATCAATAGCGGACCAGGGCCGGCATGGTTTTCCGCCACCGCCAGCGCCGTCTCCAACTCCCCTTCTGTACGCACCTCCATGCCGGTGCCACCAAAGGCGGCTGGCAACTGGTGGTAACGCCAATCGGCAATATCGTTGAAGGGACCGTCGTGAATCAAGCGCTCCGCCGTGTAACCTTTGTTGTTGATCACAAAGACGATGGCCGGGCACTTATAGCGCGCCATGCTGCTCAACTCCTGGGCCGACATCTGGAATGAACCATCCCCCTCCAGGGCGATGACCCGCTGCTCCGGACGGGCCGCCATGCAGGCGCCAAAGGCGGCGCCAAAACCCATGCCAATGGAGGCCCAGTAGCAGGACGCCAGGTAGGTGACACCCGCGGGGAACTGCAACTGCGTGCTGTTAATGGCACAACCGGCATCGGCAGCCACAATATCGCCAGCCCTGATAAAGTGGGCCATGCGATCGTAAAATCGCTTGTTGGTCATCACCGCATCCGGCACCGCCTGGTAGGGCTGACCGGTCTGGTGGGAGAACTGGTGCCGCGGCGCGGTCGCATCGGGGTCGCCGGCGGGTAGTGCCTCCAGCAGCCCATCAATCAGGTCAGACAGGGGCACATCCTTATAGGTACGTGCCGCGCTGCTCACTTGCTGGTCGAGTGCCAATACCTGCTGATCCGGTGACAAATTGGCGGTAAATCCACCGAGATTGAAATCGGACAAAACCACGCCCAGGAACAGCACCGTATCGGCGGCTTCCAGGTAGTCACGTACCTCTTCCAGGCTACCCGCTCCCTGGTAGGCACCGATACACTGGGGGTGCTGCTCCAGGTAATCCGCCTTGCCGATAAACATGGACGCCGCCGGCAGACCGGTTTTCTCCAGTAACTGCAGTACCTTGTCCTGCAGGCCTTCACGGTGCACTTCATGACCGGGAACGATCAGCGTACGTTTGCCTTTCTGCACCCGCACCAGGATATCGCTGATCGCCGCTGCCAGTTCCGTATCGTCGCGCAGGGCCGTCACCCGCTGGAAAGTGGCGGGCCGCTCGCAGGGATAAACCTGGACATCCGTGGGGATCTCCAGAAACACCGGTTTGTTCTGTGACAGGCAGATACGCAGGGCCTCATCGATCTGGGCCGTTGCCTGTTTGGGATCATTGAGCAACGCGGAATAGGCGGTGATCTGCGCGAATATTTTCAGGGAGGCATCGTACTTGCCCGGCAGGGTATGGTGTAACACCGGTTGTTCCCGGTACGCCTGGGTGGTGGGCCCGCCGGAAATCACCAGCATGGGCACACTCTCCGCATAGGCACCAGCCACCGCATTGACGATACTGAAAGAACCCGGACCATAGGTGACCGCTGCCACCCCCAGTCCTTTCAGGCGGGCATAGCCATCGGCGGCATAACCGGCATTGAGTTCATTACAGGTCGCAATATGCTCAACATCGCTGTGCACCATGGCCTGGAAAAACGGCAGGATGAAATCCCCCGGTATTCCGAACACGTGGTCCACACCCAGCGCTTTCAAACGCGCCAATAAATAGTCAGATACTGTCATCGCCTTTACTCTATGTACGCCGTCCCGGCTCACTTCATGCGGACGGTGATCCACTTCCACTCGGTTAAAATATCCAGGTCCGCTTCCGTACCCTCGCGCCCGTAGCCACTGAGACCCTGGCCGCCGAAGGGAGGACAGGGTTCATCCTGAATGGTGGGCCGGTTGATATGCACCGCACCGGACTCAGCCCGGTGGGCGATATCCAGGGCGGTATCAATATCCTGTGTGAATACCGAGAAGCTCAGGCCGTAAACGGTATCGTTGGCCCGCTCCAGCGCCTCATCGACGGAGTCGAAGACATAGAGGGATGTTACCGGGCCAAAGGTTTCCTGCCGACAGACCTCCATCTCCTCGGTAACCCCGGACAGCACTGTCGGCTGGCAGCGATTGCCATCCCACTCACCACCGGCAAGTATTTCGACACCCTTGCTCTTGGCATCACTGATATGGCGACGTACCCGCTCCCGCTGGCGCTCGCTGATAATCGGTCCCACCGCCGTTTCCATATCGCGCAGGTCACCCATGCCCATATGCCCGGCTGCAACGACATACTTCTCGGTAAATTCTTTGGCGATCCCCCGTTGCAGGTAGATCCTGCTGGTCGCCATACAGGCCTGGCCCTGGAAGAAAAAGGCGCCCATGGCAGCGGCTTGTACCGCCTCATCCAGGTCGGCATCGTCGAGTACAATCATCGGACTCTTGCCGCCGAGTTCAAGGGTGATCCGCTTGAGGTCCCTGGCAGCCAATTCTGCTACATGGGTACCCACCACCGGCGACCCGCAAAAGCTGATGCTTTTGACCAACTTGTGGCTGGTCAACACATCGCCAATTTCAAAGGGGTTGCCAGTGACCACATTAAACAGGCCGGCCGGAACACCCGCCTCCTCAAGTGTTTGGGCGAAGCGAAGAGAAACCTGGGCGGAAAACTCCGATGGCAATTGCACGGTGGCATTGCCGCAGGCCAATGGCATGGCGCCCTGTTTGGTGACCTTGAGCAGGGGCACGTTAAAGGGTGAAATCGCCGCCACCACCCCCACCGGCTCGCGGATCGCCATACTGTATACACCGGGGGTATCCGAGGGAATAACCTCGCCACGCAGGTTGCGGGGCACCCCCGCCGCCGCGCGCAGGGCACTGACGCAGTAGGCCACTTCAAACTCCGCCTTGCCCAGCGGAGAACCTACCTCGTCGATCAGGATGTCCACGTACTCCTGAAAATCCCGCTCCACCAGGGAAGCGGCATTCATAAACCAGACCTCTCTGTCTTTTGCCAACAGGTGCCGGTTGGCCTTGAACGCCTCCTGCGCTACCTGTACCGCCTTGTCCATATCCTCGGCGGTGCCTGCGGCGACCCGGGAATAGAGAGAATCATCCAGCGGATTCAGGTCATCAAAATACTCACCGGTAGACGGCGCAACATGTTCGCCACCAATCCACAGTTCAGACTGTTTTACATCACTCATAAAAACCTCGGTTTTCCGTCATTTGGTTATTGATATTCATCGCGTATGGGCAGGCTGTTGTAGAAAGCCGCCAGATCGGCAATATCCTCATCCGACAGCGGTTTGGCCATCGGGCTCATCCAGGGGTCGCTGCGCTCGCCGTCGCGAAACGCCTTCATCTGCTTGACCAGGTAGGCGAGCTGTTGATTGGCAAGATTGGGCCAGGCTGTGTTCGGGCTGATACCCACGGCACCATGGCAAGCAGCGCAGGTCGCCGATTTCTTGCGCCCGGTTTCCAGGTCACCGGCCTGCGCAACCTGGCCAAACAACACAAGGCCTGTCACCAGGCTGCCAATAATTTTCATCATGCTCCCTCTCCATGTCCCAGCCAGCTAAAGAACAAACCCTCAGGATCATAGCGCTTGCGAACCTTGGCCAGCCGCCGCCAGCCCTGCTCCGAAAAGCACTCCGCCACATGTTCCGGATAATGTAGCGGGTCAATTTCATTGATGTAGTGACCCCGGGTCACGGGTTTCAGCAGCCGCACGGACTGGTCCATCCACTCCCGGTTCAGTGGAATATGCGCGGCTTCCTCCGCCATCAAATACCAGGCCAGATAATGGGGTGCCGGCGTACCGACACAAGAGCTCGGCTCCTCCCGCGTGTTGGAAAACCCCCAGGCAGACAGGGCAAAGCAGCGCGGTGAGGGCGGTGGATCATCGATCATTTTTTGAGCCAGGGCTTGCAGGCCGGTAGACACGTCGTCGGTCCATATATTCTCTATCGCCGTGCGTCTGGGACTGGAAAAATCTGTTTCCTGCCCGGCGAAAAGCTGCTCGTAGTCCATCACCCGGTTTTCCCGCTGCATCAGGCTCTGGCCTGGCAAGCCACTTTCCTGCCAGGGTTTCATAAGTTCTTTTGCATCTGCCTCGCTATCCGCAAAGGCCAATACGCTGACCGCACAAACCATGTCGCGCTGCTCCGGTGGCTTATCCGGTGGATAGAAGCGCCCCACCACGGCCAGCAGTTCCAAGCGCTCCTCCTTGTCGGCTACCACTTTCTCAAGGGCCTTGCAGACCTGCGGCAGCTTGTCGATGGCGAACAGGTATTTGCTCTTGGTAATCGCCTTGTGCAGGGGATAGAGTTGTAATTTGTAGCGTGTGACCACACCAAAAAAACCTGGCCCGCAACCGCGCAGCGCCCACCACAGGTCGCTGTTCTCGTGGGCAGACGCGGTGAGTTCACGCCCGTCCGCGGCAATTACCTCAGCCTCGAGGATAGAGCGACAGGCGATGCCTCGCTCGGGCATATTCCAGCCGAGGCCGCCACCCAGCAAATAGCCACCTATAGGTACAACACCCGTGTGTGCGGCGGGAAAATCCAGCCCCTGTGCCGCCAGTTTCCGCACCAGCACCTCACCGTTAATACCCGGTTCAACCCAGGCGGTCTGCCCGGCGACATCGATTTCGACCGAGCGCAGGCGAGACAGGTCCAGTAGCATACCGCCTTCACGTAGCGCCGCCCGGGCAGGATTGTGCCCGCCGGAGCGAACCACAACCTTGAGCTTGTGCTGGCGAGCGTGGGCCAGCGCGGCCACCACATCCGCAGATGATCTGGCGCGCACGATAAGATCAGGATAGCGCCGGGGCTTGAACAGATACCAGCTCATGCTGTTCCACCACTGGCTGTAATCAGCATCGGCACGCAGCACAATACGGCCCTTGATGCGGCCAAGTTGTGCACCGAGTTCCCGGCCGTAGCTAAGGGGTGCCTGCAGAAGACCGCCAGCCAGGGCGGTACCCAGGCCCAGCAGCCGGGTCAGAAAACTTCTTCGCGTACTCGTGGAACTCGCCATACCGAACCCCTATTTTGCCTCTGGCAAGAGTGATAAGTGCTGCAACAGTTTTACAAAATCACCCAGCCGCTCCTGTCTATAGGCATCCACATCGCGCTCGCTGTAGTCATAAAACCCCTGGCCGTCGCGAATACCGTTGCGGTTCTCGCGCATATTGGTCTCGATGATTTTGGGCACGGAAAAGCGCTTGTCATCCAGTGCGCCGGCCAGGTATTGGGTGGCGTTGTAGAGAATGTCGCCACCACCCCAATCGATAAATTCCAGCAGCCCCAGCACCGCGTAACGCACACCGAAACCCAGTCTTACGGCTTTATCCACCTCTTCGGCAGAAGCCACACCCTCCTCCACACAGCGGGCCGCCTCGGTCATGGCCAGTGCCTGTATTCGCGGCACGATAAACCCCGGCGAGGCGGCGCAAACAACCACTTGCTTGCCAATTCCCTCCAGCAGGGCCTTCATCGACGCCACGGTATCTTCGTCGCTGTGTTGGCCCGGGCTCATCTCAACCAGCGGCATCAACAGGGCCGGGTTCAACCAGTGGGTGTTGAGGAAACGGTTCTTGACCTCGACAAACTCTGCCAGCGTGTCTACCAGCATGGTGGAGGTTGTCGAGCCAATTATTGCAGTATCGGGTAGTACACCGTTCAGCCAGTCGTAGGTGCTCTGCTTGACCTCCAACAGCTCTGCTACTGCTTCAAATACGAAATCGACTGTCACCAAGGCCGCTGCCGCCGCGGACCGCGGCAACACTGAAATTCGCGCCGCTATAATCTCTGCCTGCGCGGTCGAGACCACAGACAAACGCTGTAAAAACTGCAACTCGGTCTCCACCTCTTGAGCCACAGAGTCCGCCAGCTCGGCAAAGGCCCCGGTGCTGCGTTCCTCGCTGTCAATCAATTGCACCGGGTAACCGGAAAAGGCAAAGCTCAGGCTGATACCACGGCCCATACGGCCGGCGCCTACAACGGCGATGCGATGGCTTGCCTCCACGCTACTCATTCCTCATTGGCCCGCGCGCCCTGCCAGCGCTTAAGTGTTCCCGTATCCAGCCCGAACAGGTCCAGCACGCGACCGACACTGTGGTTAATGATGTCATCCAGGCTTTCTGGTTGGGTGTAAAACGCGGGCAATGGCGGTGCAATGATTGCGCCCAGTTGCGATGCCTCGTAGAGCAATTTGCAGTGGCCGGTGTGCAACGGGGTTTCTCGCGGCATCAATACCAGGGGCTTGCGCTCCTTGAGGCATACATCGGCCGCCCGCACCAGCAGGCTGTCGGCGTAGGAATGAACAATCGCCGAAAGGCTTTTCATGGAACAGGGGGCGACGATCATGCCGTCCACCCCAAAGGAACCGCTGGATATACTCGCCGCCTGATTGCGATCTGAGTGCAACACATCCGCCAGTTCTTCTACTTGTTTGATCGAATAAGCGGTTTCAAGCTCAATATTGAGGCGGCCATAGCGACTCAACACCAGGTGCGTTTCCACCTCGTCAAATGCCTGTAACATCTCCAGTATGCGAATCCCGTAGATTGCACCACTGGCGCCACTGATGCCGACCACCAAACGCATCTTGTTACTCCTTGATTTCGTAGTTGGATAAATCCACATCATCCATGGTGGCGCGGGTAAACTTTTCCGGCCGGGGCAGTGGCACCGTGGCATCGATTCCCAGGCGTGTCCATTTGTCACCCTCCACCATGGGGTTGAGACGGTGACCGATCGCATCCGGTATCAATAACAGGTCGCGCTCGTAACAGCAGCGCGTTTGCACAGCCCAGTCCACATCCACCGGATTGTAGATATCCACGTCCTCATCCACCACGGTCACGGTTTTGGCGAAGGCCAGTGAGACAAAAGCGGCCATGATCGCGTTGCGCTGACTGCCCTCGTGTATTTTGTTCATTCTCACCACCAGGTGGTAGGGCACACTGCCGTCGGCGAAGTGCACAGCGGTGACTTCCGGAACTATGCTGTGAATCTTGTCGAAAGCACCGGCGCCGGCTATCAGCCCATAGGCATTGCCGACCTCCTGGCCCGAGAGGATGGAATGAAAGATGGGCTGCTTACGCCGGGTAATGGCGGTTACTTCCATCACCCACCGCTCATCGCGCTCGGCGTAGTAACCAGTGACCTCTGCGTAGGGGCCCTCCGATTCTCTGACTTTTGGCAAAATACGACCTTCTATTACAAACTGGGCATTGGCGATGGCCTCCACGCCAACGGTCTGGGCCTCGATCAGTTCGATGGGCGCGCCGTGCATTTGACTGGCGATACCCAGTTCATCCGCATCAATGGGCGCTGCCGATGCGGGGACCGCACCGGCCATAAGAACCGGGTAGTCCACGCCATTATTAACGGTGATCTCCAGCGCCTCACCCCTGGCCTCGGCGCGTTTGTAATAATCCATCACGTGGCCCAGCTCTTCCAGCAACAGCGTAAAGCGATTTTTGCCGGTGACCATCATCCGGTGAATCGAGAGATTCCTGACCCCGGTATCCGGGTCCCTGGCGATCACCACGCTGGAGGTAAGGTAGGGGCCACCATCACCCGTGGCGTGATGGGGTATCGGCAGGGTACCGAGATCAATCTCAGTCTCGATCACCTCGTTGGCCGGTCCGGATTTCAGGATAACCGGCTCCATAGGATTCTTTTGCCAGGCCCTGATCTCATCGGTCAGCACAAAGGGCAGTCGGCCGCTGTCACAATCAAACACCGTGGCCATGAGGTCGCGGTTCCAGTACAGGCCAATGAGTACCGGGTAATCACTACCCCTGACCTTCTCGAAAAGAATCGCCTTGCCCCCCTCGAAGCGTTTGGCAACTGCGGCCAGCTCCAGGTGGGAGTCCACTTCGGATGTAACCCGAAGCAGCAACTTTTTCGATTCCAAGAAGTCTACATAAGACTGCAGGTCAACGAGGTTTCTGGCGGCCAGATCCATTGTTATCTCCTCTTATCGTTCTAGACACAGCGGCCGAATAAATTCGGCCAACTTCGACTATATTGAATATAGTTCTTGCGGTGATCGATATGCCAAAACAGCAGCGTTTTACGACTAGCTCCGCGTACCGGGGAAAGAAATGCTTATCACTTGACCTAGCACGCAGAATGTATTGACTGTGAGGGAGCAACATCACCCAAACGCCGTCAAACAGGCTATTTATCTATTACCGCAGCAGTTTTTCAATAGTGGCGGGAACGAAAAGACAAATAATAGTCCATGAAGAAACCGGGGGCTGGAACACAAAATTCCAGTCACAGAAATAACAACGATAGCGGCACGAGGGGCACCATGAAATTCAATAAATCCACGATATCAGCAATGATCGCTGCCAGCATTTTTGGCACCGATATCACCCTGGCACAGCAGAGTGGTTCAGGATTCGTTCTGGAAGAAGTCCTGGTCACCGCCCGCAAACGGGAAGAAAACCTGCAGAGAACGCCGATTTCCATCTCCGCCTTCACCGCCGACGAACTGAAGTTCCGGCAGATCCGCTCCACCGACCAGCTGGCGGATGCCATCCCCAACCTGACTTTTGATGCCTACGCGCCGTCCTCGGGCCAGAGTGCC
>Ga0114949_10003360_pt1 | contig 10156 bp, 7 predicted proteins | sample N074metaG_FD_83505 | JGI IMG/M metagenome (GOLD analysis project Ga0114949, IMG submission 83505) | Deep subsurface microbial communities from Kermadec Trench to uncover new lineages of life (NeLLi) - N074 metaG | ecosystem: Environmental > Aquatic > Marine > Ocean trench > Sediment | place... | reverse complement strand
GCCACCCCGTATGCTGAATTCAACTTCTACAGCGACCCGGAGGCGGCGGACATGGTCGTGTCGTCAGGGGTTTCTATCACCCTGGTGGATCTGGGCGCATCCCGGCAAGCGGCGCTGAGCCGCGGGCAGGTGGAGGGGTTGAGGGGAGGCAACCGCATGGGAGCGTTGGCCATCCGGTTGTTGCAAGATTGGTTTCGCTTGGACACCGCCAGAGACCAGTTCCAGTTTTACGATCCCTTGGCTGTGGCGGCGGCTTTAGACCCTCAAACAGTCGCTGGGCGCCAAATGACCCTGAGGGTGGAAACCAAAGATCAAAACCGGTTGGGGGAGAGCCGCATCTCCGGCGTGGGGGACGGAAACGTTTTGGTGGCCGAGCGGGTGGATAGCGCCCGGTTTTTCGCCATGCTTAAAAGGCTTTTCGATTGGGATGGGTTCGACCCAGAAAATTTGTTGTAGCGGTCAAGCGCCTCGAATCTGGGCGTCCGGCAACTATTCTGGCTGGCGTATAGCGACCTGCGCCGCGGCCAAACGGGCCACCGCCACCCGGAAGGGAGAGCAACTCACGTAATCCAAACCGGCGTCATGGCAGAAGGCAATGCTGGCAGGGTCACCTCCATGCTCGCCGCAAATGCCGATCTCCAAATCCGGCCGGGTTTTTCTTCCCGCATCCACCGCCAATCTGACCAGCATCCCTACCCCGTCGGCGTCGATGGTTGCGAAGGGATCTACGGGCAGCACGCCCTTCTCGATATAGGAGCCAAGGAATTTTGCCTGGGCATCGTCCCGGCTGAACCCGAAAGTCATTTGGGTCAGATCGTTAGTGCCCAAGCTGAAAAAATCCGATTCGCGGGCGATGTCGCCGGCCGTTAAAGCCGCACGTGGTGTTTCGATCATCGTGCCGAATTTATAGGCAACCTCGACCCCCAGTAATGCTTGCACACGGGAGGCCGTTGCCGTCAGGTCCTCCCTCAGCCTCCGCATCTCTTCCACATGCACCGTCATTGGAATCATGATCTCAGGGTTGACCCGAATCCCTTGTTTGATCAGTCGCGCCCCGGCGGTGATGATTGCCTCCACCTGCATCCGGTAGATAGCCGGATAGCTCAAACCCAACCGGCAGCCCCGGTGCCCCAGCATAGGGTTTTCTTCCCTGAGAGAGTCCACCAGCATCAAAAAGGTTAGCTTGTCTGTGATCTCATCAGGAGTTGCTCCGGATCTTTGCAAAGCCGATAACTCAGCGTTCACGTCTTCGTAAGGCGGCAGGAACTCGTGGAGCGGGGCATCCAAGAGCCGGATGATCACCGGACGGGCTCCCATCACCCGCAAGATCCCAGTGAAATCCTCGGTCTGTAGTTGCCTGACGTTTTCCAGGGCGCTGTAGAAATCTTTAACGCCGGGCGGCAGTTCCGCCCCTGGCGTTGGCACTTCCACGCCTTCGGGTTGCTTCCGCCGCCATTGCTCGGCCGCGTCGGCATTAACCAGCATCCGGCGTACCTCGGGGAGGCGTTGGGGGTCGAGAAACATATGCTCGGTGCGGCAGAGACCAATCCCTTCCGCGCCCATGGCGATTGCCTGAGCCGCGTCGGCTGGGGTGTCTGCGTTGGCCATGACTCCCAACTTGCGAACTTGGTCCGCCCACTCAAGAATCTCTTTGGCTTCCGCCATTCCATCCAGGGCGGGTTTCACCGTCTCCATGCTTCCCACGTACACGTTGCCGGTGGCGCCGTCGATACTAATGTCCTCGCCCTCGCGGATGATCCAGCCGTTGGCGGCGAAAAACCCCTGGACCGGGTCTACTTGAGCCCCCTCGCAGCCAACGATGCACGGGATTCCCAAACCTCGGGTAACTACCGCGGCGTGGCTGGTCACGCCTCCGCGAATCGTGACCAAACCTGCCGATACTATGATCCCGTGGATATCGTCAGGTTTAGTTTCGGGCCGGACCAATATCACCGAAATACCCTGGGCGGCTGCTTCGGCGGCCCGGTCTGCTTCAAAATAAACCTTGCCCGTGGCCGCGCCGGGCGAAGCGCCGAACCCCTGCGCCATCAGCGCTGACCTCATCTCAGTGGATCCGGTGTCCAGCTTGAACTGAGGCACCATCAACTGGACCATCTCTTCAGCATCCACCCGGAGAATTGCTTCATCCCGGCTGATCAACCCCTCGTTGGCCATGTCCACGGACGCTTTCACGGCAGCCAACGGCGTGCGCTTGGCATTTCGGGTCTGCAGCAAAAACAAACGCCCGTTTTCTATGGTGAATTCCATGTCCTGAATGTCGTGGTAGTGGGATTCGAGTTTCTGCGCCAGGTCCATCAGGTCTTGGTACGCTGGGGGCATCACTTCGGCCAGGCTGGCGATGGGTTGAGGAGTCCGGACGCCTGCCACCACGTCTTCCCCCTGGGCGTTGGGCAAGAATTCCCCGTAGGGCTTGCGTACGCCGTCGGAGGGATTCCGGGTGAAAAGGACTCCGGTGCCGCTGGTGGGGCCCAGGCTGCCGAACACCATTGCCTGAACGGTCACGGCGGTTCCTATGTCGTGGGATATGCCGTTGTGATTCCTATAGAAGATGGCCCTCGGATTATTCCAACTTCTGAATACAGCCTCTACCGCCAGGGTAAGCTGCCGCCAGGGATCGCTGGGAATATCGTCGCCGCTTTCAGAACGTATCGCGGCCTTGAAATCAGCGATCACCCTGCGGATCTGCTCGGGGTTTAGCTGGAAATCCTGCTCAACCCCCGCCTGCTGCTTGTGGGAGGTCAATATTTCTTCGAAGGACTCGCCTGGAACGGCCAGCACCACGTTCGCGTAGATTTGCAAGAAGCGCCGGTAGGCGTCATATGCTGGCCGGGGGTCGCCCATCAACGCAGCCAAGCCCTCCACGATCTGGTCGTTGATTCCCAGATTCAAAATGGTGTCCATCATGCCTGGCATAGAAACCTGAGCGCCGGATCGCACCGACACTAGAAGGGGAGAATCCGCCGACCCGAAAGTCTTGCCGAGAGCTTTTTCCAGTAGCTGGACGTTGGACTTGATATCGGCGTCAAGGCCAGAGGGAAGGCTGCCGCCCTGAGAGTTGTAGTGATCGCAAACCTCTGTGGAAATGACAAAACCCGGCGGGACCGGCAGGCCCAAGCGGACCATCTCACAAAGATTGCTCCCCTTGCCGCCCAAGAGGCCGGACATGGAAGCGTCGCCTTGGTCGAAACGGTAGATGAAGTTCATAGCTCGATTGCCGGCTAAGATGGTAGTTGCGGTGGCGGTCATAGCCTCACCTCCTCCCATTCATCCCGTGGTCTCTCGGACCTTGAATCACCCCAGGCTATTACGACCCTTGAAGGGGTCCCAAATCTCCCCGATTATAACCGCCATGCTCGGTAAATCAATCGCGCCGGGCGGATAGTTTCATCCTCTGGGAGCTAGATATACGGCAAGGCAGTAACTATCTCAGGAACATCGACATAGGGTATGGACGTTTACCGTTTATAATTTAACGGTATTCGTAAACCTGTTGAGGTATTTAAATCTCCCTAAACGGGCGTTCCCTCTCCTCTAGGTAGAAGTCGTTCCGCCACAATTCGTCCAGGCGGGTCTGCTCTTCCTTGGTCAGATCTGGAGTCTCCGGTGTATTTGTGTACTCATCCAACTCTTGCATGTTGGTAAAGTTGGGCAATACGGCCACGATCGACGGTTCCGCCAGGCAAAATTTGATGGCCGCCTGGCTCATGGTGCGGGTGTCATCCTGGACCAGGAATTTCACCTGTTCGGCCTTGCGGATAGCTTCTCTCATCCATTCCGCCTTGCGGGATGCCCGGTGGTCGCCTTCCGCAAATGTGGGAGGTTCGATGTAGCGGCCCGTGAGCACCTCCGACGCGTGCGGTACTCGAGTTATCAATCCCACGTTTTCTTCCTTCGAAATCGGAAAGAAATCCCGTGCGGGGTCTTGCTCGATGATGCTGTAGATGATCTGAAGGCTGTCCACATGCCTTTCCCGCATCGAGGCCTCGCCCTCTTCAAACCATCCGATGTCCGGCCCCAGTGCGGAACCGAAGTAGCGGATCTTTCCGTCGGATTGGAGTTGCTCCAGTGTTTCAAACAACTCGTCCATTTCCAAGTGGTTTAACTTTGGGTTATGTATCTGGTAAAGGTCTATGTAGTCTGTTTGCAAACGGCGCAGGCTTTGTTCGCAGGCGAAGATCACAAACTCCCGGTCGAATTTTTGGGGCCTCGGCTGGTGGCCGATCCTTGGAATCGATTGATCGTAAAAGTCGTATCCGAATTTGGTGGCGATCATGAACTCTTGCCGCCGGTGGCCCAGCACCTTGGCCAAAATCTCCTCGCCGAAGCCTTCGCCGTAGGTATCGGCCGTGTCGAAGAAATTTATCCCCTTCTCCAAGGCGTTCTCCAGCAAAGAGGCTTTATCTGCGTCGGAGATCTTGCCCCACCAGTCGGTTGCCACGGTCCAAAGTCCAAAGCTCACTTCGGATATGTTCAAATCGGTGCGCGGCAACGTGCGGTATTTCATAAGATCAATTTCCTTTGTTATCGGCTATCGATGCTATTTTGGGGGTATTTTGGGCTAGCCAATTCGCCAAGCCCTGGATAAAACGTCCTCTGGTTGGTGAGCTTGGACCGCAGAAAGACTCGATTATTTGCTCCTTGAACCGGTGCGGGTCCTCGCCGGCCGGGGCCTCGAGAAACTCCTCAGGATGGCAGGCCAATTCCATGTCCACCCCTGCCTGGAATCGGTGGTTCACCGTCAACCCCAAGGGCTCGGCCCAAAGAGGCCAAGTTGCGTCCATCTGGGTCCAAATTCCGCCGGTGTTGACTCTTAGAAATGTGTGAACGTCGGGGACCGGTCCATGGGCGAGAAGCTCCGTCAAATCGTCGGGGAAGCCGTTCGTGTTTTCCCGGGTGAACCAGTGAGGGCACATTACCAACTTCGCCTGGTGACCCTCTCTTCGAACAATGCTTTCAGCAGGTAGTGCTTGCCCGAACAAGTGCCTCGCCATTCGCTGATCGTGTCTTCGGGCTCCCGAGAGCTGGCCCGTTGGTAGTCCATGTCCCTGACCAAACAAAACACCTGGTCTAAAGAAACGTCCCCATCCCCTGTGAGAAGCCCCAACGTTTGGGCCTGCTCCCGCAGGGAGGCCAACAAGCCCTTTTTACCTACCCTATCGTGTGAGCCGGTTGAATCGGCTGGCATATCCGACCTCTATTGAGGTGTGTGGTTGCAACCGGGGCAAGTCTAAACCGGCGCTACCGGCGTCTTCAAGGATCCCTTGATATCGTCGACCATTCGCTGGAACGCTGCGTCGGACACCACCGGTTCCAACTTGCCCAAATCCACGTTGGCAATGATGTCTACCCACGAAGTGCAACCCCGGTATTCCGGTAGAAAAGGAACGGTTACCGGCTGTTCCATGCGGTAGACCCTCATCAGCATGATGGCCAGCGGGACCATTGGCTTCCAGTGAAGGCGGGACTGAGCGTACTCTTTTGTCCAAATATGGTGCGGCGCCAAGGCGTCGACCGGCTCTTGCTGGGATATCTCAATCAACTCTTCAACCTTGGCCCAGTGGGAGAAACGAATCTCATCCTGGTTATGGTTCTCGGCCAGCAAACGCCGGAGCTGTTCCTGGTGCTCATCCTTCAGCAGGTCTTCCCTCTGGTGCTCATACGTCGGGTAAAGCAAGAATTCAGGGTGAATCACCTTGAAATCTTTGCCCTCCTCGTGGATACCACCCTTGCGCACCAGGAGGATCTGCTGGCCCTGGGCCAAGGCTTCTACGGTCACGGCCCACTCTTTCAGGGCAATTTGGCAATTATTTGGCAAAACACCCTCCTTACTTCAAAACGAATCCGCAAAACGATTGCGGTGTGAGTTCAAATTCAGACCAATGTTAACATCCGCTGAAATTTAGCTCAAATCGCTTCACCGATGAATCAGGCGCGGGGAATTCTTGGTTTCGGAATGAGGCTTAAAATGGTAAAGGCGTTGGTCAAACCAGGGCCGGCTGCTTCCGGCAGCCAGCGGGTTGGGACGCCCAGTCAGCGCCCTTGCCGGCGTGAGGCGGTTCGAGGAGGCCGCTCTACCGCGCTGAGGCCAGGTGTTCCAGGCCAAGCAATCTGGTGAGGTTTTTCGACGTCGTTTGGGTTACTTCTTCCAACGAGACGCCCTTCAGGTCGGCCAGCTTTTGGGCCACCGCCTGCACGTGCCGGGGCTCGGTCCAGTTGTGGCGGTATTTCTTAAAGGGCTGGGGCGCCGCGTCGGTTTCCAAAACGATGTTATCTAGTGGAATGACTTTGGCGGTTTCCTCTAATTCCGGCAGGCGCAACAAGGGCCTGGCCAAAGAGATGAAGAACCCGCAATCAATGGCTTCCCGCGCAGTGGCTTCATCGCCCTGGAAATAGTGCATGGCGCCGCCAACGTCGCCGGCCTGTTCTTCCCGCAGGGTTTGAAATACTTCCGGATGAGAATCTCGGGAGTGGAAGATTATCGGCAATCTTAGGCTCTTGGCCAATCTTATGTGTTGGCGGAAGACCTGGTATTGGGTAGCATGGTCCGGAGAGGCGGGCAGGAAATCCAGACCAACTTCGCTGATGCAAATGACTTTAGTTGATGACTTGGCCAGATCTTCCAGCGCGCCATACACCTCGTCGTCCACCGGTTCGTTGGCTTCCATCGGGTGAATGCCCACCCCGGCGTACATGATGTCGTAGTCTCTGGTCATCTGGATGCAGGCCCTGGATGATTCCAATGTGGTGCCGGCGACGACGATGTATCCCACTCCGGCTTCTTGGGCCCGTTCGATTATCCCCGGCATCTCATCCGGTGCATACTTGTCCAGGTGTGTATGGCAATCCCCTAAAGGAAATCGCAATCTTCCATCAGTGTCGCTCATGATTCAATGTTATACTCTCAGCCGCTCGGGGCAGTCAACCGAATCGTCAGGCTTGGCGCCGGTGTTTCATAGACTAGGGAATTAATCGAATTTCATTCCGCGATCGCCCTGCCCCGGATCATGGATTTCCAAACCATTTTATAGGCGAGTTGAGAGTCGTTGACAGCTAACAAACGCGATGTTAGCATAATTGTTGACCAATTTAGTCGACAATCTCCCTGGCACTGAAAATTCAACTTGCTCGTTAGTTGAGGGACGCAAAACAAGATGACCCAAACTTCCTCAAATAAGCCTAGCCCAACTCCACCGGTGTTATCCCGCTCCACCACCTCCGCAGAACTAGACACTGATTATAAATGGGGATTCAGTCTGGACATTGAGTCCGACGTTGCCCCTAAAGGTCTGAACGAAGATATCGTCCGCCTAATCTCCGCCAAAAAAGACGAGCCGGAGTGGATGCTGGAATGGCGGCTGAAGGCGTTCCGCCATTGGCTGAAACTGAAGCAACAGGCGCCTGGCTGGGCGAATATCCATTACCCACCCATAGACTTCCAAGACATCCACTATTACGCCGCACCCGGCGCGGCGGATAAGCGCCCCAAGACCCTAGACGAGGTCGACCCGGAAGTACTGGAAGCATTCGAAAAGCTGGGCATACCGCTCGCGGAGCGGGAGAGATTGGCTGGCGTCGCGGTGGATGCCGTCATGGACAGCGTATCCGTGGCCACTACCTACCAGGAATCCCTGGAAAAGGTCGGCGTGATCTTTTGTCCTATCAGCGAAGCGATTCACAACCACCCGGACTTGGTGAAGAAATATTTGGGTTCGGTGGTCCCCTACGCGGATAACTTCTACGCCACTTTGAACTCAGCCGTGTTCAGCGATGGCTCCTTTGCCTACATTCCCAAGGGAGTGCGGTGCCCCATGGAGCTGATGACCTATTTCCGCATCAACCAGGCCGATTCAGGCCAGTTTGAGAGGACGCTGATCATCGCCGAAGAGGGCAGTTACGTCAGTTACTTGGAAGGCTGCACCGCTCCGGCTCGGAAGACAAACCAACTTCACGCGGCCGTGGTGGAATTGGTGGCCATGGACGACGCTGAGATCAAGTATTCCACCCTGCAAAATTGGTTCCCCGGCGACAAGGACGGCAACGGCGGGGTTTACAATTTCGTGACCAAACGGGCCAAGGCCAAGGGCCGCAACTCAAAGATATCGTGGACCCAGGTGGAAACCGGTTCGGCCATCACTTGGAAGTACCCCAGCGTCTTGCTGGACGGAGACAACTCGGTTGGCGAGTTTTACTCGGTGGCCTTGGTCAACAACCACCAGCAGGCCGACACGGGCACCAAGATGATCCACCGGGGGAAGAACACCAAAAGCATCATTGTGGCTAAGGGAATTTCCGCCGGCCAGGGCAGCTCCACCTACCGGGGGCTGGTCAAGGTCATGCCTTCGGCCACCAACGCCAAGAACTTCACCCAATGCGATTCACTGCTCATCGGCGACCAGTGCGGCGCCCACACGGTGCCCTACATCGAAGTCAAAAATCCCACCGCCCAGATAGAGCATGAAGCTTCCACCTCCAAGGTCAGCGACGATCAGCTCTTCTACTGCCAGCAACGGGGTATCTCGACCGAGGACGCCCACCACATCATCATAAACGGCTTCTGCCGGGGCATCTTCCAGGAATTGCCCTTTGAATTCGCCATGGAGGCCTCCCAGTTGCTTAAAGTCAGTTTGGAAGGCGCCGTAGGATAACTGTAGATCAATATGCCTAGCAACTCCGCCCCATCGGGCGCCCCCCTCCTAGAAATCCGCAACCTCCACGTCTCCGCAGGAGATTTGGAGATTCTGCGCGGCGTGAACCTAACGGTCAACGTCGGGGAAGTACATGCCATTATGGGCCCCAACGGCTCGGGCAAAAGCACCCTGGCCAACGTGTTGGCGGGCCGCCCCGATTACACCATCGACCAGGGAGAAGTCGTCTATCTAGGAAGAAACCTGCTTGAAATGGAGCCCGAGGTGCGGGCCAGAGAGGGCATATTTCTTGCCTTTCAATACCCAGTGGAGCTTCCAGGCGTGCGCATCTGGCAATTCCTGAAGGCTGCGATGGACGCTCTCCGAGTGCACCGGGGCGAAGAAGAGATGAGCGCCCGGGAGTTTGACCAGTTGCTGAAGCAAAAGGTCGAAATGGTTCAGATCGACCAGGATCTGGTGCGGCGGGCCGTGAACGAAGGCTTCTCCGGCGGCGAGAAGAAACGCAACGAAATTCTGCAGATGGCGATGTTGGAGCCCAAATTAGCCCTGCTGGATGAAACGGATTCCGGCCTGGACATTGATGCTCTGCGCATAGTGTCTGAGGGAATCAACCAACTGAGAAGCCCCGATAACGCCATCTTGTTGGTGACCCACTATCAACGCATTCTCGACTACGTCACCCCGGATTTCGTTCACGTCTTGATTGACGGCCGGATCGTTCAGTCGGCGGGCCCCGAATTGGCCCACCAGCTAGAAGCCCAGGGCTACGATTGGCTAAAAGAGACTAAAGATCAACCGGATCTAGTCGATACCGGCGCGTAAATGCGCCACTGAGGCCCTAATCCCATGACCCAGACCACCGCCGAACCACAGTCCTATTCCGATGGTTTTCTAGCCCTGACCCAAGAATCCAACGGCCACCTAGCCAGTTGGGTCCAGGAGATGCGCGCTGCCGCATGGTCCAAGTTCAGTCAGCTTGGATTCCCCACGGCACGGCGGGGAAACGAAAGGTGGAAATACACCAGCGTTAGACCTCTGGCGGCTTTACGGTTCTCCATGCCACTGGAGTTGGATCCCGATTCGGGCGCGACTGTCGATGACTTGCGGCGTTTGGCCCCGTGGCAGGATGATTGGGTAAACCTGGTGATTGTAGACGGCCTCTTTTCTCCCGCATTGTCCACCGGAGCCACTGGCTCAAACGACATTCAGGGCGTGGCGGCTGGGAGTCTGGCGAGACAACTATCCGGTGACAGCACCGCACAACAACATCTGGGCCGATACATATCCTTGGACGACGATGGGCTGCCAGCGCTAAACACTGCTTTTCTACGAGACGGCGTATTTGTTCAAGTCCCAAACGGGATTGCCGTCCAATCTGTGTTGAATCTGATCTACCTGACCACGCCAAGGGCTCAGCCTAAAGCGGTCTTCCCTAGAACCCTGATCATTGCCGGAACCAACAGCAGCGTCACCATAAACGAAAGTTACGT
>Ga0114949_10003359_pt1 | contig 10156 bp, 9 predicted proteins | sample N074metaG_FD_83505 | JGI IMG/M metagenome (GOLD analysis project Ga0114949, IMG submission 83505) | Deep subsurface microbial communities from Kermadec Trench to uncover new lineages of life (NeLLi) - N074 metaG | ecosystem: Environmental > Aquatic > Marine > Ocean trench > Sediment | place... | reverse complement strand
TACTTCACGTACTCCGGCTGGAATGCCGCGGCGTACCTCGCCGGCGAGCTCAAGGATGCGACGCGCACGCTCGTCCGCGGTTTACTCGGAGGCACGGCACTGGTCACCGTGGTCTACCTGCTGGTCAACACGCTGATTCTGGTCGTGGTCCCCGCCGACCAGCTCGCCGGCTCCACGACGGCCGTCGCCGACGCAGCCCGCCTGCTGCTCGGTCCGACTGCCGAGCGGGCGTTGGCTCTGATCATCGCGGTTGCCGTTCTGGGCTCGGCGAATGTGACCCTGATGGCCGGCTCGCGGATCTACTACGCCATGGCCTGCGACGGTCTGGCGCCGCGTTTTCTCGGTAGAACCAATGCCGCCGGTGTGCCGTCGGCGGCACTCTGGGCCGGTGGTCTGTGGAGCGCGCTGCTGGCCACCACCGGTACGGTGGACAGGTTGGTGAACTGGGCCACACTGGCCATCCTGTTACTGTCGTCGCTGGTAGTGCTGTCGCTGTTCGTCATCCGCAAACGGGACGGCGACAACGCACCGTTTCGCTGCCCGGGCTACCCACTGGTCCCCGTCGTGTACCTGGTCTCGTCGCTCGCCGTTGCCTGCGCCAGCGCTATCCAGTACCCGAGGCAGGCACTCTACGGCGTATTGCTGATCGCCACGGGCCTACCGGTCTACGCCCTGATCAGAAAAAGGGGAACGTAGAAAAGGGGGACATTCCACTTTTTCTGCAAGAAAAAGTGGAATGTCCCCCTTTTCTCAACCGCGGATGTCGGGATATTGCTGGCTCGCCAGGGTGCCGATGTAGGCCTCGTACCTGGACTGGATCTCACGCACGTACGCGACCGGCTCCATGCCGCGGCAGTAACCGTGCTGCGCGCGTCTGGCGTATTCGGGACGCGAGAGAAGTAGCATCGCGCGCTCGACGTTGTCGAACCAGCGGTCGGGGTTCAACCCCTCTTCCGCGGCGATGCGCCGGGCGTCCCGCACGTGGCCGGCGCCGACGTTGTAGCCCGCGAGCGTGAACCACATCCGGTCGCGCACGGAAAGATCCTCGTCGAAGCGTTCCCGCACCCATGCCAGATAGCTCAATCCCGCCCGGATGTTGGCCTCGGGGGAAAGCAGGTCGGTTTCCCCCATATCGAGGCCGGTCCGCGGTAGGACCTGCAGCAGCCCCATGGCACCGGCAAAAGACCGCGCCTGCGAATCGAATCCGCTTTCCTGGTAGATCTGGGACACGATCAATCGCCAGTCGAAGTCGTACTCATCGGCGTAGCGCTTGACGAGGTCGTCGTACGGCGACAGCGTGCCATCCTTGCTGCGGTATTTCACGTGCTGTCGGATTTTCTTCGGGTCCTCGAAGTATTTGCGACGGAGGACGTTGTAGGTCAAACCGCGGTACTCCGCCTCGAGGAATGCGTTGACGGCGGCGAGCAGATCGGGATTGGAATCGCGGACGGCCCACACGAGCGGAACAGGATTCCCGATGGGGAATGCCGCCTTGACGTCCCCGCGCCACGTGAGCTCGATGTCGAGGATGTGGCTGTCCGCCACCGTGAGCGGGTAGATCGCGTTCGCCACCAGGCCGACGAGCTCCTCGGTTTCGAGGTGCTCCGGCGCGGCCTGCAGGCTCAGCGGGATTCCTCCCTTGCGCAGTTGACTGAGCGTGCTCCAGTAGGGGCCGCTGTGTCGCACGTAGATCGTTCGATTGGCAAGGTCCGCGGGGCTCTTGAGATTCATCTCGTCCGCGCGAGCGACGACGACCTGCGTGGCGTAGTTGTAAGGCCGGGTAAACTCGATGCCCTGCAACCGGTGGTCGTCGTTCGGCGTGAGCGAAGCGGCAATCAAGTCGCCCTGGCCCTCGGTGAGCATGGTCAGCAGATTCTCGCCTCTCCGAGGAATCACAACGTCCAGACGCAATCCGAGACTCTGGGCCAGCAGCCGAGCCAGCTCGTAGTCGAAACCCATCAACCTCCCGCGCCAGAGGAAGTAGGTCGCGGCGGAATTGCGCGTCAGCATCCGCAATACCTTCTTCTCGCGAATCTGAGCCAGGTCGCCCGTGTGGTTCGCCTCACGCCTGCGGGTCAGCTGGAAGTCGGAAAGAAAGCGATTCAGTGTGCGCAGCAGCTCTTTCGAATCCGGCCGGACGGCCCACCCCACGGCCACGTCCTCGGTCAGGTCGCAGGCGACCCGCAGATCGTCACGGTAGGCCAGGGTGGTCTGCAGCAGGTTGCTGTCGGCGACCGTCAGATCGAGCCGCCGTTTGGCCACCCGGTGCAAGAGCTCGTCCGTATCGAGATTCTCGGGGACTTCTAGGATCTCGATCCCGGGGTACTGCTTCTGCAGGGTGTGCAGCGTGGTCCAGAACGAGGACGAACGCCGCACGGCGATCCGCCGGCCCTGCAGATCGGCGGGCTCGTGGATCGTCAGGTCGCTCTTGCGCGTGACCACTTGCTCGCGGACCAGCTTCACGGGCACGGTGAAGCTCACGCGCTTGCGTCGCTGCGCTGTGGCCGTGAGGTTGGCCGCGATCAGGTCGCCCTTGCCCTCCAGCAAGTAGCGAATCAGGTCGCTGCGCGCGTCGATGACGATCCAGTAGACCTCCAACCCTTCCAGGTCGGCGAAGTCCTGGATCAACTCACGTTCGTCGTCGAGCGGGCTGCCCCTACGCGGCAGGAAGCTGCTGCGTTCGAGATTCGGAATCAGAACTCGCAGCGTACCGCGGCGACGGATGTCACCGAGATCACCGGCCTCGACAAACGGCGGGTGCGCCGAGCTGTTGGACTGGCCATCCGCGGTCTTGCAACCGGGTTGTGTCACCAGGAGCGCGAACAGCGCGAGAGCGATTACTCGTCCCGTACGGTGGATTTTCTCCCCATGAATCATTGGCCAGCCCCGGCTCTTGCCCGTACGTCGATCATGGGCCACTCCCTTCGAAGAAGCAAGGAAGGCCCAGCGATTGCCGCGGTGGTATAGTGCGGTCCCTTCGAGGAGCACGAGCCATGCGGCGTGAGAGGTCCGGACGTCTTCGAGGATCACTGATCCTGATTCTTCTGGTGGCGCTGGTCTTCGTGGCACTGGCCGCCTTCCGTGCGGGTCCGGCTCCCGAGATTTCCATCGAGTCCGGACTACCGGGCATCGGGAGGCGCACGCCGATCCGGATTGTCGTCAGCGAGCCCCAACGCGGGCTGACAGCCCTGCGTGTGGAGTTCACGCAGGGTGAGCGCGTCACGCTGCTGGCTTCCGAGAGTTACCTACCGATCGAGCCCTGGCAGTTCTGGGGTGAGCGAACGCGGAAGGACGAGTTCGCACTGGAAGTCGGCAGCGATACGCTGGAACAGATTCAAGAGGGCCCGGCCACCATCCGCGTGATCGCCGACCGCGCTCCGTCCTGGCTGCGCTATCCCGAGCCGATCGTCGGGGAGCTGGTCACGGAGGTCCGGCTGCGGCCTCCGACAATGCAGGCGCTCTCGTCGTTCACGTACGTCACTCAGGGCGGTTGCGAGGCCGTGGTGTACACCGTCGGCGATTCCTCGGTGAAGGACGGGGTGCAGGCCGGTGACTGGTGGTTTCCCGGCTACCCGCTGCCCGGCGCCGACGACCGGCGGCGTTTCGCCCTGTTCGCATGGCCCTACGACCTGGAGGATCGGAACGGCGTTCGACTTCAGGCCACCGACGACCTGGGCAACCAGGCGAGCGTCTCGTTCATCGACAAATTCACTCGCAGGCCGCCTCGGACGGACAGTATCCGGCTCTCCGACGGCTTCATGGAGCGCGTCGTGCCGGCCATCATGGCCCAGACGCCTGAGCTCAGGGACCAGGGCAGCCCGCTGCAGAACTACCTGGCGATCAACGGCGAGCTGCGCAAGAGAAACAACGCGACCCTGGTCGAGTTGGCCGCGCAGTCGGTGCCGCAGTTCTTCTGGAATCGCCGGTTTCTTCAGATGCGCAACGCCAAGGTGATGTCCGACTTCGCCGACCAACGGACGTACCTGTACCAGGGACGCGAGGTCGACCGGCAGGACCACCTCGGCTTCGACCTGGCTTCGACTCGTGCGGCCGAAATCCAGGCGGCCAACAACGGGGTCGTGATGCTCGCGCGCTACTTCGGGATCTACGGCAATGCGGTCGTGATCGATCACGGTTACGGCTTGATGAGTCTGTACGGCCATCTTTCGAGCATCAGTGTGGACGAACGGCAGGAGATTCAACGCGGCGACGTGCTGGGACGCTCCGGAGCGACCGGTCTCGCCGGCGGCGACCACCTGCACTTCACGATGCTGCTGCACGGTTTGCCGGTCGATCCACGGGAGTGGTGGGACGGCCACTGGATCCAGGATCGCCTCGTGCTCAAACTCGGCGACAGCTTGCCGTTCGAGAAGTGATGGGACTTGAAACCCGAGCCCTCTTCGCAGAGTTGCAGGACCGGATCTGCGAGGCGCTGGAGGGTCTGGAGGGAAAGGCAAAGTTTCGCGAGGACCGCTGGGACCACCATCCCGGGGACGGCGATTCCGATGCCGGCGGCGGTGGCGTCACGCGAGTGCTCACCGGAGGCCGGGTCTTCGAGAAAGCCGGCGTCAACCTGGCCGACGTTCGCGGAACGCTGTCGGAGCGGCTGGCGCAACGGATGAAGGTCGAGCCGCAGTCCTTCGCTGCCACCGGGATCTCGCTGGTCATCCACCCGCTGAGTCCGATGGTCCCGACCGTGCACATGAACCTGCGCCACATTCGCATGTTGGGCTCGGAAGGGGCAGCCTGGTTCGGCGGCGGCGCCGACCTGACCCCTTATTACCTGTTCGAGGAGGACGCCCGGCACTTCCACCACACGTGGCGCAGCGTCTGTGACCGCCACGATCCCGAATACTACCCGCGGTTCAAGAAGTGGTGTGACGACTATTTCCGCATCGAGCATCGCGATGAGTCCCGCGGCATCGGCGGCATCTTTTTCGACTACCTCAAGGGCGATCCGCAGAAGGTATTCGCGTTCGTCGAGGATGTCGGCCGGAATTTTGTCGAGGCCTATGCACCGATCGTGGAGCGCCGCGTCGGGGAGAAGTGGTGGGACCGGGAGCGGGAGTGGCAGCTGCTGCGGCGCGGCCGCTACGTCGAGTTCAACCTGGTCTACGACCTGGGAACCCTGTTTGGACTCGAGACCCACGGTCGCACCGAGTCGATCCTGATGTCCCTGCCCCCGCTCGTGCGCTGGAGCTACGATCACCAGCCCGAGAAGGGTTCCCGCGAAGAGGCGTTGCTCGAGGCACTGCGCAAACCGCGCGAGTGGGTCTGACCTCGCGGTTCTTGCGTCCGCACGTTCGTGAAGCACGACCAGCTGCTGGTCGGTTTCTCGGTCAGTGTCGCCGTGAACGCCCGAACATAATCAATTGCACCTTCGATCCGATCGACGACGGCAGCACGGAAGACCCCCTGCCCAAAAGTCGCGTACAATGACCTGGACGCTCGTGGGGACGAGCGTGGAGGGCGGGTCATGATCTCAGGAGCTCATGTTGTTATCCACACCAAGGATGCCGAAGCCGATCGCGCCTTCCTGCGCGATGTCCTCGGCTTCTCGTCCGTGGATGCCGGCCACGGCTGGTTGATCTTCACGTTGCCTCCGTCGGAGATTGCCTTTCACCCTTCCGAGTCGAATGACAAGCATGTGTTCTACTTCATGTGCGACGACTTGAAGGTCGAGATGCAGGCCCTCGCCTCGAAGGGCGTCAACTGTTCCGATGTACAAGAAGAACAATGGGGGTCGGTAACCGCGATTCCGCTTCCGGGCGGCGGGCAGGTCGGCCTCTACGAGCCCAAGCACGCGACGGCCACGAGAGCCTAGGTTCGGAGGGCTTGGTGGCCGGATTCCGTAACAGATTCCACCGCGGGCAGGTGGTCCAGCACAAGCTCTTCGACTACCGCGGAGTCGTCGTCGGTGTAGACCTGTCCTTCGGGCTCTCGGAAGAGTGGTACGAGGAGGTGGCGCGGAGTCGTCCCCCGAAGGACCAGCCGTGGTATCACGTTCTCGTGCACAGAACGGTCCAGACCACCTATGTGGCCGAACGAAATCTGGAGCCCGGCCCCCGCAGCGGGCAACCCATCGAGCACCCGCTGGTCGGCCGCTTCTTCGACAAGTTCAGCGACGGCTTCTACAGCAACTCTCTGGAAGAGAACTGACGGCGGAACCCGGTCCGGCCTCGCTCAGTACGGAACGCTTGGCCCGGTCCAGGTCTCGTCCCGTATGCGGGCTCGTGCGATGGCGGCTGCGGCATCGCCCCAGCCGTTACAACGATTCAGCCCCGGGCGTCCGCGCCAGAGGTTCAGCAGACGCTTGCACTGTGCGTAGAGGCGGAAGAAGTGGACGACCCTGCAACGTTGCCGCTCGGTGATCGGCTGCTGGCTGCAGACCAGCTTGTCATCGTACATGCCTCGATCGGTCAGACCGATCGCCCCGAAAACCGTCACCCGGACTCGGGTGCCGCGCGCCAGGCGCGGGCCGAGTACGAGCGCGTCCAGCAGGTCGCCGTCCAGACCGAGGAGGGCGGGGACGGAACCGTAGTTGAACGGGCACGGAATCGGTGAGATGAAATCCAGAGCTCCGGTGAAGCTCCGTTTGAGGAAGCTCCCACGGGGCACCTCGATGACCACCTCGACCTGGATGGGCGCAGAGCGCGGCAACGCCGCTCTAGACGCCGGCGACCAACTTGCAGAGTCCCGCCATGGCAGTGGCGGCGTACGTACCGATGGCGTAGCCGATGAGCGCCATCAGAATCGAGGCCGGAACCAGGCTTTCGCGGTGCGCGGCGGCGACGATCGGTGCTGATGCCGCACCTCCCACGTTGGCTGCCGAGGCGATGGCGACGCTGTGAATATCGACGTGCAGGAACCGAGCTCCGATCACGCAAAACGCGCCGTGGATGAAGATCCAGATGAATGCGCCCGCCAGGAACACCGGCGCCTGGGCCAGCCCGGCCATCGAAGCCTGTGCGCCCATGCGCGCCACGAACACGTAGACGATGGCCATCGCGACCTCGTGCGAACCGGGAATGCGCTTCGCCGGTGTGAACGACAGCGAGATGCCGATGGTCGTGATGATCAGAACCTTCCAGGTGCCGGTCGTCAGCACGGCCCCGATTTCGGGAAGCATCTCGGCGACCAGCCCGCCGATCCAGGTCGCGGATACCGCGATCACGCCCAGGTACAGGTAGTCGCGCATCATGGGCCTGCGCTCCGTCTTGACGTGGGCTGCGGCTGCCGCGTCCATCCGCGCCAGGCGGTCCTTCGGAACCTTGGCCCAGCGGTTGAAGCGCTCGGCGATGCCTTTCGATCCGATCATGATCGGCAGCCAGACGATGTACACGGCGGTATCGGCAATGATTGCCAATCCCTGCTGTTCCTCGGAGGCGTCCAGGCCCTCCGCGACCGCGGCCAGGTTTCCCGTCCCTCCGATCCAGCTTCCGGCAAGCGCACCGAAGCCCTTCCACGCGTCGGGCTCCAGCCAGCGGTGCACGATGAAATAGGACACGACCCCGCCGACGACGATGCCCAGCGTTCCGAGCAACATCACGATCACGCCCCGGCCGAGGATGCGTACCGCGGCTCCGATGTCGATCGACAGCAGCATCAGACAGATGAACATCGGAAGGCCGAAGGATCGCAGCGTGTCGTAAACCGGGGAGCTGGCCGGCGTGATACCGGTGTTGGTCAGGATGACCGGCAACGCGTAAATGAAGATCAGTGGCGGCAGAAACTCGAACAGCTTCCACTGTGTCTTCTGCTCGAGATAGAAAAAGAAGGCGGCGACGCCGACGAGAACGGCCAGGACGCCTTCCGGTGAGCTGATTACGGAACGGGCAGCTTCGTCCATAGGGGCCTTACGATACCAGACTCTGCGGCCGGCCTGTTTCGCGGTCGGGGCCCGGGTGGGGAGGAAATTAACCAAAACTCCCCGATTTCAGCGGCCTCTCCGGGAGGCGTGCGCGGCTCTGATTTGTCCTATAATGCCCCGCGTGGACAGATTCGGAGGAAGTTGACCCAGCCTGGAACGGGTGCAATATTTGGCCCTGGGTGGACAGTGGTCCACCCGCGAGAGGACGCTTTCTTGCTCAGCTCAGGCCGCCCGACATCCATTTTTGACCCCATTGTGGTACGACGCTGAGTTGCCGTAACCCGCTATTCCCGTCAGGAGCAAGCATGCAGGTGGATGACAGACAGATCTTCAACGCCTCCCGGGAACTCTGGACGTCTCATCTTGGACTGAGCGTTCAGCTGGACGAGACAGCCGACGACTCACAACAGGAAGAGAAGATCTGGTCCAGTTGCATAAAGATCTCCGGCAGCTGGCGCGGAGCCATCTTGCTCGAGTGTCCGGAATCGATCGCGCGCCACGCGGCGGCGATGCTGTTCGCGGCCGACAGCGACGATATGGACGAAGACGACATCGAGGCGGCCGTCAAGGAGCTGGCCGACCTGTTCGGCAAGAAGATGCGTCCGCATTTTCCGGAAGCCACCAAATTGTCCCGGCCGTCGATCGTCGAGGAGCTGGGGCAGTGCAAGGCGATCGTCGGAATGCGCGGCCTGAGCGAGCTCAAGATGAGTTGCGAAGGCCGTCCGGTGCGCATCGCGCTGTACCAGGCGGAGCCGGACATGGCTGCTGCCGGCTAGGTTGACGCCAGCGCCACTCCGAAGATCACCAATGCCGAGCCCGTGAGCATTAGCGGTGTGAAGGGCTCCCCGCGCAGCACTCCGATCCCCACGGCGATTATGGGGATCACGTAGGCGATCAAGGCCAGACGCTTGGCCGGTAGCTGCGAGAGCAGCCAGAAATATAGGCTGAAGGTCAACGCCGAACCCACGACCGATAGATAGAGCAGCGCCAGAATCGACGCCCGATTCCAGGTGATGCCGGCGTCCCGTTCCAGGATGAGCGCCAGGATCGCCGTCGCTCCGGACGCAATGAGCATCGGCACCGCCGCGATCGAGAACGGGTGGATGCCTCGACCCCAGCGCTTGACGGTCACGGTCGCACAGCCCGATGCCAGCGGCGAGAGCAGCAGGACCAGGGCGCCGACGGCCACCTGCGGACCCCCCAGCGCGCCGAAGTCCTCCAGGAAGATCACGCCTGTGCCGCCGAAGCCGATCAGGATCCCGAACACCTCCCGCGGATGCAGCCTCTCGGAAGTCAAGAAGAAGTGCGCCAGGATGGCTACGACCAGGGGGTAGACCGCGAACAGAACCGCCGCCAACCCCGATGGAACCCACTGCTCGGCCCAGTAGACCGCCCCGTAGGCCACGGCAAAGCCGAGGAGGCCGTTGACCCACCACAGCCTTCTCTCTCGGCGGCTGACCCCCAACCGGATGCCTCGCGCCCGGGCCAGGCCCAACAGCAACGCGCCGGAGATGCCGAAACGCATGGCGACCCCGGTGAACGGCGGAATGCCTTGCAGGCCGATCTGGATCACGGACCAGGTCGTGCCCCAGATCGCACAGAGCAGGAGGATCGAACCGGTGATCAGTAGCCGCCCTGCTTGCGGCGGGCTGTCGGCTGTTCTGACCTGGTTCAGCCGGAAGGCTTCAGATCCTCGGCTCTATTGGCCGCGGTCTGCTCCTCGAGGATGTCGAACAGGTACCGTCCGTAGGCGTTGCCTTTCATCTTCTCGGCCGCCGCTCGCACGCGATCCGCGTCGATGAAATTCATGTTGAAGGCGATCTCCTCCAGGCACGCGACCATCAGCCCCTGACGATCTTCGATCGCCTGGATGTAGTTGGCCGCCTGCAACAGCGAGTCGTGCGTGCCGGTGTCCAACCAGGCGATGCCGCGCCCCAGCATTTCCACGTGCAGATCATCGGTCTCGAGATACACCAGATTGACGTCCGTGATCTCCAGCTCACCGCGATCCGACGGCTTCAGCCCGGCGGCGATGTCCAGCACGCGGTTATCGTAGAAGTACAGGCCGGTCACCGCGTAGGGCGAGCGGGGTTCCTTCGGCTTCTCGACCAGGCTGACGACTTTGCCCTCGCGATCGAACTCGACCACGCCATAGCGCTCGGGATCCCGCACCCGGTAGCCGAAGACCGTTGCACCCCGCTCGCGTGTCGCGGCACGGCGCAGGCTGTCGGGCAATCCGTGACCGAAGAACACGTTGTCGCCGAGCGCGAGTGCCACACCGTCGCT
>Ga0114949_10003355_pt1 | contig 10159 bp, 9 predicted proteins | sample N074metaG_FD_83505 | JGI IMG/M metagenome (GOLD analysis project Ga0114949, IMG submission 83505) | Deep subsurface microbial communities from Kermadec Trench to uncover new lineages of life (NeLLi) - N074 metaG | ecosystem: Environmental > Aquatic > Marine > Ocean trench > Sediment | place... | reverse complement strand
CATGCAGAACCAGACCCGGCGCCATGCGCAGCGGTGTCGCCACGCCGCTGCGGGCGCTCACCACCACGCGCTTGGCCGGATACCCCAATTTTGGCCATAACGGAAAAACCACTATCTCGCCGGCATGACGGCGCAATTCGGCGAGTAATTCGTCCAGGCGGTCGGCCCGGTGGATCACTGTGAGCCGCCCCTTAGGTTTCAACGCGGCGGCCATGGCTGCGATCCATGCCGCCAGGCTCATCGACTGTTCGAGATTGGCGGCATCGCGTTGCGGGTGACCAGCGCGGCGTCCATCGGCCCGTGACGGCTCCAAATAGGGTGGATTGGAAAATACATGGTCGAACATGTGGTCGGTGAATTGGGCCGGCGGATCGGCGGCGTCACCATGCACGAAGGTCACCCGGTCCGTGGCGTCGTTCAGCGACGCATTTTGCCGCGCCAGCGCCAGCATATCGGCGTCGTTCTCCAACCCGACAATTGCGCAATCGCGGACCCGGTGGCGCACGCACAGAGCCGCCGCGCCGGTACCGCTGCCAAAATCGAGCGCCCTATCTCCGGCGGCCGCCGGCACCGCCGCCGCCAAGAGAACCGGATCGATGGCGACGCGATACCCCGCCGCCGGTTGATGGAAGCGAACCTGGCCATTGAGCAGCCAATCCTCGGTGATCGCCGAGGCGTTTGCCGCATCCGGGCTCATGACGCCTCCGGTGGCGGCAATTCGCCGGCGTCGCGCAAAATGGTCAGGGCGAGCTCGTAATCTTCGTCGATTACCATGAGACGCCGCATAATCGCGCCGGCACTGCCTTCGAGAATGGCCGTGTGACTATCCAGAATGATCCCCTCGATCCGCCCGTCGGCCAACAGGGCACATATCCACGAAAGACGGACCGGATCGTTAGTGCGCAGGATTTCTTGCAATTTACCACCACCCGGATTACGGCACAGCGCGTTGGTGTGTGCGGCAAACGGCCCCTTGACCCCTCGCTTTACGCACCTATGCTCGCCCGACAGTTCTCGTACGTCAATGTTGCGGACCTGCGGGACCCCTCATACTGACGTGAACGCCCCCCGCAGGAGTAATGCCATTGGCCGTCGTCGCACAATTAACGGGCGTTGGGAAAACTGGCGAGCCGACCCCCTTGGACGCCCTGCGCGACCTTTGTGCGGCCGATTTGGCGCAGGTAAACCAGCTCATCATCGACAACATGCAGTCGGAAGTTCCGCTGATACCCCAGCTTGCCGGGCATTTAATCGCCGCCGGGGGCAAGCGTCTGCGGCCGCTGCTGACGTTGGCCAGCGCACGCCTGTGCAATTACCGTGGCGACAACCATATCGGCCTCGCGGCGGCGGTGGAGTTTATTCACACCGCGACGCTGCTGCACGATGACGTCGTCGATGAATCCGACCTGCGCCGGGGCCGCGATACCGCCAACGCCGTGTGGGGAAACCAAGCCAGTGTCCTGGTCGGCGACTTTCTGTTCAGCCGCGCCTTTCGGTTGATGGTGCAGAGTGATTCGATGCGGGTGCTCGATATTCTGGCCAACGCCAGCGCGGTGATCGCCGAGGGCGAAGTGGCGCAATTGACCACCGCGAACGACACAGCAACCGACGAAGACGCCTATCTCAACGTTATTCGCGCGAAAACGGCGGCTTTGTTCGCCGCCGCCTGCCGGATCGGCGCCGTCATCGGCGAACGCCCGGACGATGAGGAAACAGCCCTCGACCATTACGGCCTCAACCTCGGCATCGCCTTCCAGTTGGTCGACGATTATCTCGACTACGGGACCGCCGATATTAAATTGGGCAAGGCTGTGGGCGACGATTTCCGCGAGGGTAAAATAACCCTGCCGATAATTCTCGCGTACCGCCGGGGAGATTCGACACAGCAAAGCTTCTGGCGCCGCACGCTCGAAGAGCTCGACCAGAACGACGGCGATTTCGACCATGCGCGCAGTCTACTCAGCCAGCATGACGCGCTGTCCGACACGCAGGTCCGGGCCCGCGGTTACGCCGAAACCGCACGGGCAGCGCTCGATATTTTTCCCCAAGGTCCGCACCGCACGGCCCTGGAAGAAGTGGTCGATTTTTGCGTTGAGCGCTCCTACTGACCCTACAAATAGGGGGAGAACAAGCGCGCGATACCGTCGCGCAATTTGACGAAAACGTTCCGGTTCTCGAGGTAGCCCAACGTCAGACGGCGGGCCCGCGATAATTCCGCTTCAAATACTTTATCGAGCTGTTCCACCAGCTCGGCGCCGTGACACTCCACATTGAACTCGAAATTCAGGATCAAACTGCGCGGATCCCAATTGGATGAACCGACCAGCGCCCAACAATCGTCGACCAGCGTCAACTTGGAATGATTGAACGGCGGCGGACCCAGCCAGATGCGGCAGCCAACGCCGATCAGTTCGTCCAGGCGCGCCATCGCGGCCCAGGTCACAAAAGCCAGATTGGTTTTTTCGGGCATAATTATATCGACCTCTACCCCCCGCAGAGCCGCCAAGCGCAACCCCGCGGCAAGGGTCTCGTCGGGCAGAAAGTACGGCGTCATGATGCGCAGCGACTGGCGGGCCTGCGAGATTGCCGCCGCAATGATCCACCGCATCCGCTCGACGGATTCGTGCGGGCCCGACGGAATGCCGCGCGCGACCACGTTGCCGTTGCCAGTCAATGGCGGGAACCAGCTATCCCCAACCAGCGATTCCCCGGTCGTAATGTGCCAGTCGTCGGCAAACGCTTCCGTGAGGTGCGCCACAAGTGGTCCCTCAATTTTAAAATGGATGTCGCGCACGATGCGCCGGGGCGCCGTTTCGGTTCGATTGGCGGCGCTGATATTCATACCGCCGGTGAACCCCGTCTTTCCGTCGATCACCAGAATTTTTTGGTGATTGCGTAAATTGAGGTACGGCATCCGCCACGGCCACAGGGAGTACATGAACCGCGCGTGCGGAATTCCGGCGGCCCGTAGCGCACGCACAATCGGCGGCCATGAATAGATTTGCCCAACGCCATCAACCAGGACACGCACTTCGACACCGCGCTCAACGGCGCGTTGCAACGCCGTCACGAAGGCATGGCCCACATCGTCGTTTTTGAAGATGTAGGTCTCAAAGCAAATCGAACTCTTTGCGACATCGATTGCCTCAATCATTTCGGGATAAGCCGCGTCGCCGTTTATCAGCGGCGTGACGCTGTTGGCCAGCGTTAGTTTGTTGGACGCCAAGGCATCGGTTAAGCGCATCAATTCGCTATGCAGGCCGGCCGAATGCAAATGATCTGGAATCGCCGGTTCCACCGCCGAGGTGGAACAAGGCGCCGCGCCGGCATTCGATGGTGCAGCCGTTTGGCCCACCGCGTGCGGCCGAACCCGAACGGCGCGGCGGCGGATGCGGTTGACGCCCAGTAAAAGATAGGCGATCGAACCGATGATCGGCGACAGCAGAATGAGGCCGACCCAGGCAATCGCCGCCCGCTCGTTGCGCTTGTACAATATGACGGATGCCGACAGCACAATGGTAACCACGACGACGAAACTCGTCGCGGCGTGGGGCCAATATTGCAGCAGATACTCGAACATCGCAGCCTCGGAGCCGAACCTGAATTACGACGACACTAACCAAGGATGCATGCCGGGAACATAGCCGCAATCAATTCCTGGAAACCTTGACGGGCTTTTTCACTATATCGCTGCTACCCAATCGCCGCTTGGCAGCGTGCCGCCACCCAGCTTAAGAGGAGCTAGATTATTTGTCCGCGGTGAGGCAAACCACACAGTTCAATAACCGGAGACAGAACCCAAGTGGATTTTATGGCGCTTGTTCAGCGGATTATTCATCCGCGCACCAATACCCCCGAAACGGCTTGGAAGGCGGCTGCCAACAGCGGGTTTGCCGGCGCCATCATGGCTGTGAGCCACATGTTGTGGGTTGGAAAATTGCTTACCGCATCGGATCTGATTGGCCCGGGATTGCTGCAACTGGGCTTTGGATTCGTCTACATCATTCTGGCCAACCTCGCTTTTCGACGGTCCCGCGTGGCCAGTATCGCTATTTTAAGTCTGATCGTTTTCGAAATCCTGGTCGAGTTGCTCTTCAATCTCGGGTGGCGGTTCAACCAAGTCATCTTGGCAACCGCTGTCGTGCTCGCGGTGGGCGGCTTAAGGGGGGCACACGCCGTGTTTTCTCGCCACAGTAAATCGCGGTCCTGAAGCCCCCGCCCGCACCTTCAGAATGGTTCAATCTTATCCGACACTGATCTAGGGGAAAACAAAAATGACGACACTGCGCATTTGTTTCGTTGGCGACACCATTACCTTGGGTAGCGGCGACGCCGGTTTTCTGGGGTGGCCGGGACGCCTCACTGCCGCCGAGACCGAGCGCGGCCACGATATCACGCTCTACAATATGGGCGTGCGCGGCGACACCTCGGAGATGGTTCTGCCACGCTGGCGCAGCGAATGCGACGTGCGCTTGCCCGACCATGTCAACGGCCGGCTGGTGTTGTCCTTCGGGCTCAACGATACCGCCGAGGAAACCGGCGTTGGCATCCGTGTACCGTTCGAGAAATCGCTCGCCAACGCCCGCGCCATCATCGACGAAGCGCGCGGCTGGCTGCCAACGGTGATGATCGGCCCGGTACCGTTGGTCGACGACATGCAGCCCTATATTTTCCCCATGGCGTCGCCTATCACTATGTAAGCGCGCGCGTGGGCGACCTGAACGAGGCCTATGCCGGTCTGTGCGCCGAACTCGGCGTACCGTACCTGGATGTGTTCGCGCCCCTATCGGCGAACCCCGCATGGGAGAAAAGCCAGCGCGACTGCGACGGCGTGCATGCCACCGGCGGCGGTTACCAGCTTATTGCCGATATGGTCGCCGAGTGGCCGGCCTGGCGGGTATGGCTGAGTGACTGACGCGCTTTTTTGGGCACAAAAAAAGGTCCGCCCCGGCAAGCGGAGCGGACCCTCTTCAGTGATGTGGTCTCCGATTATTATGGGATCTTGCTGTCGACGCCTTCGACGTAGAAATCCATTCCCAACAGCATTCCGTCGGGCGCGATCTCTCCAGCCGGCACCACAATTTTGCCCGACTGGTCCTTGAATGGGCCGGCGAACGGATGGACGGAGCCATCGATGATACCCTTGCGCGCCGTTTCGGCGAGGGCGACGACATCGGCGGGAACCGCCGAATTATACGGCGCCATCTGCACCATGCCTGATTTAAAACCACCCCATGTATCGCCGGATTTCCAGCTCCCGTCGAGCACCGCCCTGGTGCGCGCGACATAGTAGGGCGACCAATTGTCGATAATCGCGGTGAGGTGCGACTTGGGACCGAACGCGGACATGTTCGAGGCTTGACCAATCGCCCACACGCCGCGGCTCTCGGCTACCTGGATCGGGGCCGGCGAGTCGGTGTGTTGCATGATGATATCGGCGCCTTGGTCGATCATCGTCTTGGCGGCATCGGCTTCCTTGCCCGGATCGAACCAGGACGAAACCCAAACCACCTTGATTCTGACGTCCGGGTTAACCGAGCGCGCCGCAATCGCTACCGCGTTGATGCCCCGAATGACTTCCGGAATCGGGAACGACGCGACATAACCGATGATGTTGGTCTTGGTCATTTTACCGGCGATCAAACCGACCACGTGACGGCCTTCGTAGAACCGCGCCGAATAGGTGGCGACATTATCGCTGCGTTTAAATCCGGTGGCATGTTCGAAGGCCACTTTGGGAAATTTTTTGGCCGCACGCAGCGTCGGGTTCATGTACCCGAACGACGTCGTGAAAATCAGATCGTGACCCGACGTGGCGAGCTGGCTGATGACACGTTGCGCGTCGGCGCCCTCCGGTACTTTCTCGACAAAGGTCGTTTTCACCTTGTCGCCAAATTCCTTCTCGATTGCCAGACGGCCCTGATTGTGTTCGTAGGACCAGCCATGGTCGCCGATCGGCCCCACATAAACAAAGCCGACCTTTAACGGGTCGGACTGCGCCTGCGCGCCGCCCGACATCGCCATCGTTGCGGTCGCCAGCGCGGCAACCGTCAGCGCAGCCAATTTACTAAAACGTTTCATGATACCTCCTCCGTTTGGGTAATTATTATCAACCCGATGCATGGAAACTCTTGCCGAGGCAGGCAGGAGCATTAAGCCGCGCCCGCGTATCGTCGCGTGAGATCAGGACAAGCACAACGATCGTCGCGAGATACGGGAGCATGGACAAAATTTGTGACGGCACATCCACGCCAAATCCTTGGGCGTGGAGTTGAATGATGGTGATACCGCCGAACAGATAGGCGCCGAAGAACGCACGCCAAGCCTTCCACGACGCGAAAACAACCAGGGCCAGAGCGATCCAACCGCGCCCCGCAGTCATATTTTCCACCCACAGGGGCGTGTGCGCCAACGACAGATAGGCGCCGCCTAGCCCGGCCATGGCACCCCCGAACAGCACCGCGGCCAGCCGTATCAGGGTCACCGAGAACCCGATCGAGTGGGCGGCGTCGTGATTTTCGCCGACCGCGCGCACCGCCAATCCCCAGCGGGTGCGGCCTAGAAACCAGGTCACCCCGATAGCGCTGGCCACCGACAGATAGACCAGTGCGTCCTGGCCGAAAAGCAGCGGGCCGATGCCCGGGATATCGCTCAAGCCCGCAATGTTCAGTTTCGGCAGGCCGGAGAACGTCTTGCCGACGAAGCCATGTCCGAGCAGAGCGCTGAACCCAATGCCGAAAATCGTCAACGCCAGACCGGTCGCCACCTGGTTAGACAACAGAAACAGGGTCAGGAACCCGAAGATGAAAGCCAACACCAGACCCGAGAGCGCGCCGGCAATAATGGCCAGCGTCGGATCGCCGGTCGTCACGGCAACGGCGAAGGCGCCGATAGCGCCGACGATCATCATGCCCTCGATGCCCAGGTTCAGCACACCGGCTTTCTCGACGACGATTTCGCCAATCGCCGCGAACACCAGCGGCGTCGATGCGGTGATAATGGTCAGAAGCGCGAGAACCAGAAAATCGACGGTCATGTCGTGCTCTCCCGCGCCCGCGCCGCGCCGAACCTGAGGCGGTAACGGACGAGAACGTCGCTGGCCAGCAGGAAGAACAGCAACATGCCCTGGAATACACCCGTCACGGCGTTGGGCAGGTTCATGGTGATCTGCGCCGAATCGCCGCCGAGATATGTCAACGCCATCAACAGCCCGGCCAACACCACGCCGACCGGGTGCAGCCGGCCGAGAAAGGCGACGATGATCGCGGTGAAGCCATACCCGGGCGAGATAACCGGTACGATCTGGCCGATGGGTCCGGCGACCTCGAGCACCCCGGCGAGCCCCGCCGCCCCGCCGCTCATGAGCAGGGTCAACCAAACCAGCCGCTTTTCCTTGAAACCGGCAAAACTGGCGGCCACCGGCGCCATGCCGATCACCCGGATTTGGAACCCGATGATGTGTTTGACGATCAATAACCAGGCCAATATCGCGATGAACAAAGCGATCAGCCACCCGATATGCAACCGCGTTCCTTCCAGGATGATCGGCAATATCGCCGCGTCATGGAACAGCCTGGATTCGGGAAAATTAAACCCGTCCGGGTCGCGCAACGGACCATGGATGAGATAGCTGAGAAGCAGCAGACCGACATAGGTCAGCATCAGCGTGGTCAGAATTTCGTTGGTGTTGTAGCGGGTTTTCAGAAACGCCGGGATCGCCGCCCAGGCCATGCCGCCGATGATGCCGGCCACCAACATCGCCGGCAGCAGGAACACCGTATCGACATCGAAAAAAGCGAGGGCGAGGCCGCCGCCAAATATTGCGCCCAGCGTGAGTTGTCCTTCCGCTCCGATGTTCCAGACATTCGCCTGGAAGCCCAGCGACAAGCCGAGGCCGATCAACACCAGCGGCGTTGCTTTGACAAATAATTCGGCGACACCGTCGAGGGTTGAAACAGGCTCGATGAAAAACGCGTAGACGGCACGAAGGGGATCGGTGCCCATAATCCAGAACATCGCCATGCCCGCCAGCAGCGTCAGGACCACCGCGATAAGCGGCGATTTGTAGACCATGGCGCGCGATGCCTCGCCTCTTAGCTCCAGTCTAATCAGCATGTGCCGCAGCCTCGGTTGTGGGGTCGCCCGAAACGCCGCCCATGAGCAGACCGATTTCCTCGACACTCACGTCTTCGGTCATCCGCGGCGGTGACAAATGGCCTTCGTAGATCACCGACAGCCGGTCGGCGATTTCGAACAATTCTTCCAGGTCCTGGGAAATCACCAGCACCGCCGCGCCGTTGGCCGCCAGGTCGATCAGCGATTGGCGGATGGCGGCGGCCGACCCGGCATCGACGCCCCAGGTCGGTTGCAATGCGATGATGATGCCGGGGTCTTGCAGTATCTCCCGGCCGATGATGAATTTCTGCAGATTTCCGCCGGAAAGGCTCGACGCCAAATTGCCGATGCCCGGCGTCTTGACGCGGAATTCCTCGATGATTTTCGAGGCGTAGTCCTCTGAGTCTTTGATTCGCACAAATCCGTTCTTCAGCAAGTTCATCCGTGTCGCGCCGGACAGGAAAGCGTTTTCCCATAACGACATCTGCGGCACCGCGCCGTGTCCCAGGCGTTCTGCGGGCACGAAGGCCATCCCCACCGAGCGCCGCCGGTTCGGGCCCGAAGCGCCCACCGGATTGCCGTCGATGATAATCGATTCAGGGTCGTCCACCAGGACTTCACCGCTCAGAACGTCCATCAACTCTTGTTGACCGTTACCGGCGATACCTGCAATGCCGAGCACCTCGCCGGCGCGGACTTCGAAATTAATGTCTTGCAAATCGGTGCCATGGGAGTGCGACGACACGACATTCAAACTTTTGACCACAAATTGTGCCTTGCCGGGCGCCGCGTTGGCGGCCCGTTCGGGCGGCGTCAGATTTGCGCCCATCATCATTTCGGCCATGCTGCGAGGGGTTTCCTGGGCCGGATCGCAATCGGCGACAACCTCGCCCATGCGCATGATCGTCGCCGTGTGGCACAGGTCTTTGATTTCCTGAAGCTTATGGCTGATGTAGAGGATCGAAACGCCGTCCGCCGCCAGTTGGCGCAGCGTTTGGAACAGGACTTCCACCTCCTGCGGCGTCAGCACCGAGGTCGGCTCGTCCATGATCAACAGCCGTGGATGTTGCAACAGGCAGCGCACAACTTCGATGCGCTGGCGCTCGCCCACCGACAGGGTGTGCACGTAACGGTCGGGTTCCAGGGGCAGACCGTATTGGGTCGAGACGTCGATGATCCGCTGCGTTAACCCGGACTTGGCCAGTTCCGCCGAAATACCCAGCGCGATGTTCTCGCCCACCGTCATCGCATCGAATAGCGAGAAATGCTGAAACACCATGCCGATGCCGAGCTTGCGGCCGACACTGGGATTCGGGATTTCGGTTTTCTCGCCCTCCCACAGCAGCGTTCCGGAATCCGCTTTCTGGACGCCGTAAATGAATTTCACCAGCGTGCTCTTGCCGGCGCCGTTCTCACCCAGCAGCGCATGAATCTCGCCCGGCATCACCTTGAGGCTGACGTTATTGTTTGCGACCACGCCGGGATAGGCTTTGGTGATCCCGATCAGTTCCAGTCTTGGGGTATCCGCCATTTTTGACCGTCACGCTTTCGCTTGGTTTTGGTTTTGGACATCACGGTGTTGTATCTCGTCGACCGCCATCAAGATCGCCTCCGGCGTCGCCGGCGCGTCGAGACGCGGCATATGACGATAGCCGACCGTGCGCGAAACCGCATCGCGAATAGCCAGCCACACGGATATCGCCAGCATGAGCGGCGGTTCGCCAACCGCCTTGGAACGAAATATGGTCGGCTCGCGGTTCGGCGCATCTTCCAGAATGTGCACGTTGAAGATGGGCGGCACATCGCGGCTGCCCGGAATTTTGTACGTCGAGGGGCCATGGGTCAGCAAGCGGCCGCCATCGTCCCACACCAGTTCCTCTGACGTCAGCCAGCCCTGTCCCTGGATGAAGGCTCCTTCGATTGGTCGGCCCCCGTTGAGTGGTCCAGTTTGAATGTTAGTGCATGACCGGCCTGGTTGCCATCGGAACGATGGTTTCCGGGGCTGGTGGGCGGTAGCCCAAAGCACTGTGCGGTCTCTTCGTGT
>Ga0114949_10003353_pt1 | contig 10160 bp, 6 predicted proteins | sample N074metaG_FD_83505 | JGI IMG/M metagenome (GOLD analysis project Ga0114949, IMG submission 83505) | Deep subsurface microbial communities from Kermadec Trench to uncover new lineages of life (NeLLi) - N074 metaG | ecosystem: Environmental > Aquatic > Marine > Ocean trench > Sediment | place... | reverse complement strand
TGGGTGAGCAATCCATCGAAGGTGAGTTCGGGATTCTCGCGGATGCGGCGCACCAGATCCAGGACGTCGTCAGAATTCGGATCCACACCGGCTCGATGGTATCCGCAATCCACTTTGAGCCAAACATGCCAAGGCGTTCCGGTTGCTTCCAAGGCCTGGAGTGCTTCGAGCGAGTCGATGACCACGCGGAAGGTGATCCGTTCGGCAAGGGATACCGCTGATGCGACGAGGGTGAGGGGAATCGGGAATGCCCAGGTGATGTCGTCGAACCCATGGGTGGCAAAGTCCTCGGCTTCGCGCAGGGTCGATACCGTGATACCGCGGGCACCGGCCGAGCGCTGTCGCTCGGCAATCTCGATGCACTTGTGTGTCTTGACGTGCGGGCGGAGCGTGACGCCCAATTCCCGTGCGCGTGATGCCATCCAGTCGATGTTGCGGTCGAGGACGTCGAGATCCAGCAACACGGCGGGTGTGGGAAGCTCGCGTATGTTCATTGGATCAAGGTATCACGAATACTTTCCAATACGCGGACGGCTCCGCCCATTGAGCGGAGCCGTCCAGCCGACCAATCCAATCTGACGGTTATTCGATCTCGCCCTTCGCCTTGAGTACTGGAGAGAGGATAATCTGTCCGTTACCCGTCGCAGTCACCTTGTCGAACGTTGCAAGCGCCGAAAACAGTAGGTTGACCGACGTGTCGGTCACTACAGTGAAGCTGAGGTCGGTCTTGAGGCCGGAAGTCGAGCCGGATGGGACCTTGACCTCGTGTGAAATGTCGGGGGCGAACGTGGAGTTGCCCACAGTGACACCCGTATTCAGGAAGATCGAACTGGCGCTGATCAGGAACCGCATCCTTTCGTAGTCGCCTTCCGGAAGGGTACCGCTCGCGATTACCAATGCTGAATCTTCTTCTGCCGGAAGGGCAAGAAGGTCGAAGGTGAGGGGCTCCGATAGTTCGATCACCTGCCACGACGCCTCGGTCGTGTCGTCTTCTGCGAGGACCGGAAGAAATGAGATCGTCGTGATCGTCAGGAACAGAGAATCGACCTGATCGATGCTGATTCTGCCTTGGCTCGCTCCAGCCGCTGCCATAATCGGCGCTGCGAGGAGCATCCCGTCGGTCTGTTGGAGGGTGACATCGACCCGATGCATCCCCGAGCCAGAAGTGCCAGTGGTGTCCGAGCAGGCGGCGACCATCGCTGCCAACCCGAGGACCATCAATTTGTCACGGTACATGGATTTTACCTCATATCTCTTTAGCGAAAGCGGGCATAAAATGTACCCCGGCGACCCGAATATGGGATGGGAAGGCGACGCTAGCGGACCACGTGAAACGCCTCCTGCCGTTTGAGCACCCAGCGCATGTCGCCGTCGTGCCCCAATTCTGCCTCTTCTTCGAGCATCATTCGTACCGTTTGACCGTTCCACTCGGCCACGGGGTAGGTGGCCTGTAACTCGATGGAGTGCCACGTACCGGCCCGAATCGGAACGTCACCACGGCCGGGAACGCCGTCCTGTCGGTCCCAAAGTCCGATCAGCGGGCCAGCCCCGTGGCCGTGGAACCCGATCGGATGGGTGTAGATCGTTCCGTCGATGTCGTTTTGACGCATCGCGGCGAGTGCGGAACGGAGGATCTCGTTGCCGGTTCGTCCGGGTCGCATCTCGGCCAGGAGCAGGTCCTGAAGCCGGTTGGCTTGGTGCAACGCTTCGATGAGCCCCGCCGGCGGTTCGGTTTCGTCTTCGCGAAGCACATAGCCCATGTGCTGCGTGTCGGTATTCAATCCGAACGCCACGATTCCGAAGTCACAATGCAGCACATCGCCGCGCTCGATGACCGGCGCGGTAGAGTCGGCCATGCTCACGCCTGAGCGTTGGGCGCTCACGGAAGGCTGAAACCACGATCCCAGCCCGAGGTCGTTGACCCGCTGTCGCAGCCACCACACGACATCGGCGGTTGTGGTGGTGCCTGGGGTGATGACCCGTTCCGAAAACGCTGTGGTGATGATCTCGTGCACGAGGATTTCCATCTCTCGATACATCGAGTCCATCGAGGGGGTGTGGATGGCAAGGAAATCGAGCGCCAAGTGCTCCGCGCGGACGACGCGGCTCGCGTAGTCGGTACCGAGGGCCTCTTGCATCTGCTCCCATTCGCCAGCGGTTAGGCCATCGGCAAAATTGAGAGCGTGGGAAATGTTCACCGCGATGTTGCGGGGCTCTCGTTCCCGAATGACGTCCGCAACGACACTCCATTGTTTCGGACCCCAGAACTCGCGGGGCCGGCCATCGGGTGCTTGTTCGGTCATTCTTTGGGCGTCGAAGACACCGCCCTGTGAGGTGCCACCGATGGCAAGACGTTCGACGCCGGCCGCCATACCTCGATCAAAAAAGATGTAAACCGACCGGCGGCGTGCCGCGAAGGTGGTGGGGCCGGCGATTCCCCGAAACACGGGGTCCTCGTTGTACTCCCGCATTGGTACCACCCACATCTGGATCCCGTGCTCGCGCATCAGGCGCGGCAAAACGGTCTCCATGCGCTCAAACAGCCACGCCTGCCGAATGGCGGCTTGCTCGCGCAGGGGTCCGAATGGTCGCTCCTGCGCCTCGGACGATGCGGCGAAACACCCAACGAGTACTGCCGATGTGATGACCATGCGCTGGTGGCCCGTCTTCATGTGATTCTCCGTTTTCGAGCGGATCTCAAGTATACGGGTAAGAAGAAGCGGTTGCGAGGGCGGTGCCTCCTGGTACAATTCCGCGATATGCCGTCATCGCAATACCCCTTGGAGCCGTCCGCCGATGAGATGCGTCGCCTGGTCGAGGCCACGATGGAGCGGGTCGTTCGACACATAGAATCGCTTCCGGAACAGCCGTCGTTCGACGTCGATGGCGGCGACGCTGTCGCACGCGTGCTGCGCGAGTCGATGCCGGAGGAGGGAACGGACTTCGGGGCAATCTTGAATGTTCTGTTCGACCAGGCTGCACCGAAGAGTTTCAACACTGCCGGCCCAGGGTACCTCGCCTATATCCCGGGCGGTGGGATCTTCTACTCCGCACTCGCCGATCTGATTGCGGACACCGTCAATCGGTTCGTGGGCGTGTGGTTGGCGGCTCCGGCCCTTTCGCAGCTCGAGGCCAACGTGTTGGCGTGGTTCTCGGAGATTGTCGGGTACCCCGCGTCGGCTCGCGGAATTCTGACGAGCGGCGGTTCGCTGGCGAATTTTTCCGCCATTGTAGTTGCGCGCCGTGAGCGGCTCGGTGAAGACTTGAGTAGCGGTACCATCTACGTGTCGGACCAGACGCATCACTCGGTGGCGAAAGCCGCCATGCTGGCCGGGTTTCCACAACGGGCGGTGCGTGTCATCGGTTCTGACGGTCGGTTCCGGGTCCGAGTGGACGAACTGCAAGAGGCTGTGGACCGCGACCGGCGGGAAGGGTTGCATCCATTTTTCGTGGTGGGGAGTGCCGGTACGACAAATACTGGTGCCGTTGACGACCTGGAGGCGCTGGCCCGGATAGCCGCGAACGAAGATCTCTGGTTTCACGCCGATGCTGCATATGGTGGCTTCTTCATGATGACCGAACGAGGGCGCGCGGCCATGCGGGGGTTGGCTAGCGCCGATTCGATCACGCTGGATCCGCACAAGGGCCTGTTCCTGCCCTACGGTACCGGATCGCTGCTGGTGCGAGACGGCGAGGCGCTCAAGCGGGCGCATCAACTCGATGCGGAGTACCTGCCGGAGATGCGCGAGGATGCCGAGTTCGTCGATTTTTGCCAATACTCCCCCGAGTTGTCGCGACCGTTTCGCGGACTCCGGATCTGGCTTCCGTTTCAAATGGTGGGGGCAAACGCGTTTCGCGAACAACTGGATGAGAAGTTGGATTTGGCGCGATGGGCTACGGATCGACTTCGTGCGATCGACGGAATGGAGATCATTGCCGAGCCCGACTTGTCGTTGGTCGCGTTCCGGCTGACTCGACCCGGGCTGACCCAACCCGAGCTGAACACCCTCAATCGCGATCTCCTGGACCGAATCAATGGGCGCCGGAGAGTCTACCTGACGGCGACCACCGTCCGGGGAGACTTCGCCCTGCGCATCTGCGTGCTGTCATTCAGGACCCATATGAAGCGGATGGAGCAGGGAATGGACGACATTCGGGCTGCGGTGAAGGAGGTTCTGCAATTCTGACAGCGCCCCTCCCTCCAACCTGCAAGCTTGGCAAGTTCCCCCGCTACAACCTGCTTTTTTGGCTCACATCCCTGGCACTGTCGTTGCCCCTTGAAGAGGCAGCCGCGGCGGAGTTCGTCGCCGGTCACAACCACTTTGCGCACGTTTGTGCGAGGAGGCATACCATGATGTATCCGACCGTGTTGCGTCAACGGGCGCCGGATATTTGGAGCGATTTCAACCGGTTCTTCGGCCGCAGTTTCAGTGCCGATATCACGAGCGCGTGGTCCCCGGCCGTAGACATCCATGAGACGAATGATGAGTTGATCATGCTTGTGGAACTTCCCGGGCTCGACATCAAAGATGTGTCTGTGAGTGTCGAGAAGAATGTTCTCACGATCAGTGGGGAAAAGAAGAAGGCCTTGGAGGAGGGTGATGAGGATTCGCGGTACCATGTCGTTGAGCGTTACTACGGTCGCTTCGAGCGGAGTTTTCGGCTTCCCGAAACCGTAAGTGCCGCCAAGGTCGACGCCCGCCTCAAAGATGGAGTGCTGGCGATTTCGCTTCCCAAAGTGGAAGCTGCCAAGCCACGCAAGATCGAGGTGAAAGTGAAGTAATCGGGTGGTGTAGAACATGGAGGGGGCCGATCATGGCCCCCTTTTTTTGACCTTCGGTCGACCATCCGAGCATATTCGTTGATCATGTGGACACGTTTTCTCCTCGCACTAAGCCTAGTCGCGGCGGTCTCAGGGGTCGGTCGCCCCGCCGGGGCGCTACAGCAGGACACCACCCAACAAGACACGACGGCCGCTCGGACCGCGATTCCAGTTACCGAGATCCCCACGCGAGCGACAGCATTCGGCGACACGTTGCGCACCCGCTATGCTGTTTTCCAGCAGGACACCAGGTTGGACGAGCTTCAGGCGACGGTTACTCAGTCCCTGGACTCGATTCGTATCGAGCGCGCCGCCATCGACTCGGCCAATCTGGATGCCTTCGGTTTTCGCCGACTCGATGATCTCAGGCTGCGATGGCGTGGGGCCCAGAATCTGTTCCAGGGGTGGCAGGCGGAGTTTGCCGCTCGGTCTACGGAACTCGACAGTCTCGAAACTGGTCTCATTGTTGCCGCCGTTGCCTGGAGAGACGCGCGAGATTCGGCGGTTGTTCTCGGGGTGCCGCAGAATGTGCAGGACCGCTTGGCAAGTCTGTTGGGGCTCATCGATTCGGTCGGCACCGAGATCGAAGCGCGGAGACAGCAGGCGTTTGTAGTTCAAGGAGACGTGTCAGACGGACTTGAGCTGACCGGCACCACCGTGGTCCGCATAGATGTGGCGCGTACCCGAGCGCGCCGCCGCATTCTCGTGCGTACGGATCCGCCTATCTGGCAAATCTGGACGGATCCTGCCGGGGAGACGTTGCAAAAGACGTCGTTCGGGATGGCCGACCTACGAGAGTTCGCAGCGGATCGCGAAAGCACCCTCTGGCTCCAGGTCATCCTCCTCTTGGCACTGGTGACACTGACCGTTGCCCTCAAGCGGCGCATGGACCTGCGCAAGGCCGAGGATGTGCCGGCTGGTGTCCGGCGGGCGCTCAAGCGCCCCTTAGCGGCTGCGGTGCTCCTTGCCCTCGTGGCGACGCCCCTACTGCACGAACCGCTTCCCAGTGCCCTAGCCGATCTCATAGTGCTCGTCGTGGCCCTCGCTGTGCTACGGTTGGTACCACTCTATGTGGGCCCGCCGCGCCACCGCGCCTTGATGGCTCTGTTGTCTCTCGGTGCGACACATCAAGTGTTCGAGCTTGTCGTGACGAACCCCACCGTGATTCGGTTGGAGTTGCTTGCGGTTGCCGTTGCACTGGCTTGGACTCTCGATTGGCTTCGCCGGCAGTTCACCGAACGTCAGTTCCTCATCGACAGGCTCCTGCATCTATTGATCCGCGGCGGCACGGTTCTCCTCGGTGTGACGGCCGTTGCCAACGTACTCGGTTTCATGAATTTCGCTGTGGTCATGATCGATGGGGCCGTTAGTACTATCATCATCACGGTGGCCTTGGTCATGGCGGTCGATGCCGTCGAAGGGATCGTGTCGGCCGTTTCCCACCAACGGTTCTTCGGCACCGTCCCGGGTTTTCGGTTGCACCAGGCTATGGTAACGTCGCGAGCTCTGCAGATCGTGCGGTTCGGTGCGGTCATCCTTTGGCTTTCGTTGGTCACCGCGGTATTCGGCGTGGGCGACCTGTTCGGCAGTGCGATCTTGGTCGTGTGGCGGGCGCAGCTCCCGGTCGGCGCTTGGACGCTGTCCGTGGGGTCGATCCTCATCTTCGTGTTTTCCGTTTGGCTCTCGATAGCTATCGGGAAGACCGTGCGGGCCATTCTGCGCGACGATGTCCTCCGCCGCATGCGCCTGGCGCGCGGGATGCCGAACACGATCGCGACGCTCACGTTCTACACGATCGTGCTGTTTGGCTTCCTGTTCGGCATTGGGGCGGCGGGAGTGGATCTCTCGTCATTCGCCTTGATTTTCGGTGCATTGGGCGTGGGTATCGGATTCGGCCTCCAGAACATCGTGAACGATTTTATCTCGGGGTTGGTGCTCATGTTCGAACGCCCGATCCAGGTTGGCGACATCATCCAACTCGACGACCTGATTGGCAATGTCTCCGACATCGGCATTCGCGCGAGTACCGTGAAAACCTTCGAAGGTGCCGAGGTAATCGTGCCCAATGGGCAGTTGGTTTCGTCGCGAGTCGTGAATTGGACGTTGTCGGACCGAACGCGGCGAATCGACGTTCTCGTCGGTGTGAAATACGGGACTTCACCCTCGGCTGTCATCGACCTATTGCTCGAAACGGCCGCCAATCAAGAAGATGTGCGCTCGACCCCGGAGCCAGTGGCCCTCTTCAAGGGGTTTGGCGAAAGTTCTTTGGACTTCGAACTCCGATTCTGGACGAACGAGTTCTTGAACTGGCGACAAGTCGCGAGCGATGTCACGGTGGATGTGAACGACGCCCTCGTCGAAGCCGGCATCGAAATTCCCTTTCCCCAACGGGACCTCCACGTGCGGTCGATCGATGAGGAAGTGGCAGCCAAGATGCTCAAGTCGAGATCGTCAACGAGTGGGAAGGGGCGCAAGCGCTGAGTGTGGAAGCTCCGGGGGTGGGACTCGAACCCACAACCCTTCGGTTAACAGCCGAATGCTCTGCCATTGAGCTACCCCGGAAAAAAACGGCCACCATTGGTGGCCGAAAGCAGTCTAATCGGGCGGCAATCCATCATCAAGCGTTGCTGTTGCTGTCCGTCCTCTTAGTTCACCGTGTTGATGAAGATGGCCACCGAGAGCAGGACGGTGATCGCCTGCATGATCAGCGAAATATCCGGGCGGGCCAGGAACTTTCTGGGTACCAGGATATCGTCGCCAGATCGCACCCCGATCTCCGTGAGGGTACGTGAGGCGATCATTTCCTCCTCGAAATCGAGTTGCTGCACCTCGCCCAGGCGAAACACCCGGATCTTGCGGGTGTTGGCCAATTCGGTCGCGCCTCCCGCCATGGAAATGACGTCGATGATGGTCATGGTCGGATCGACAGTATAGAGCCCGGGACGTACCACGTGACCAGCAACCGCGACACGAAACTGCGGTGTGAGCGAAACGAATGGGTTGGCGAACAAGCGCTCGAGTTCGACCAAGAGCGTGTCCCGCAGTTGGGAGACCGTAATCTCCTTGATGTCGATTTCACCGATATACGGGTAAAAGATGAATCCCTCCTCGTTTACCTGAAACAAGCCGGAATACTCGTCCCGTCCCCAGACGTGGACTCGCAACACGTCTCCGGAGCGCAACGTATAGGATCCTCCGCTGGACGTAACGATGTTCGGGGCTTGAGAGTTGACGATTTGAGATGCGAGGGGAACAGGGAGGGCGAGGGCGCACGCGACAGCAAGGACGGTGGTTCGCATGTGCCGCAAGATGGTGAAAACCGGCTTGCAGGTCAACGATGTCAGGCCGTTCCCGCCTTCGCCGGCTCAGTTCCAGTGGCTTCCAGCACTCGGCGGAGGAATCGGCCGGTGTGGGTTTCGGAGGCAGCCACTGTCTCCGGCGTCCCGGTGGCAACCAATCTTCCACCTGCGTCACCGCCTTCGGGACCCAAGTCGAGAATCCAGTCGGCGCATTTGATCAGATCCATGTGGTGCTCGATGACCACCACAGTGTTTCCGGCGTGGACGAGACGGTCCAGCACCTTGAGTAAGGTTCGGACATCGTCCACATGCAGTCCGGTCGTGGGCTCATCCAGGATGTACAGGCGTCGGCCCCGTTTTTTGCCGATCGTTGCGAGTTGACGAGCGATCTTGAGGCGCTGCGCCTCTCCGCCGGAAAGGGTCGTTGCCGGTTGCCCAAGCCGGAGATACCCAAGTCCCACTTGTTGCAGGTGCCATAGCGACTTGCCGAGGCGTCCCATGTGCCGGAATCGCTGCATGGCCTCTTCGACAGTCAGATTCAGGACGTCGTGCATAGAGAGCCCTTTGATGCGTACGTCGAGCACCTCGGGTTCGAACCGCGTCCCTTCGCATGCCTCGCACGGTACGAACACGTCGGCCAAGAACACCATCTCGATCTGGAGGTGCCCTGCGCCTTCGCAAGTGCGGCATCGGCCACCGCCTTGGGTATTGAAGCTGAAGGTGCTGGGTGTGTAGCCGCGGGCCTGCGAGAGTGGCTGCTTCGCGAACAGGCCCCGAATCTCATCGAAGGCCCGGATGTACGTGATCGGATTCGAACGTGGCGTTCGACCGATCGGAGATTGATCCACCAGCACCACCTCGGTCAACGCCTCCCAACCGCGTAGTTCGCTGACGGCCCCCACCGCCTCTCCAAGGTGTTCCTTCGCTCCGTGGCTGCCCTTGAGGCGTTGGGCGAGCTGCCGGTACAGGACATCGTGAACCAGGGTCGACTTACCGGATCCCGAAACACCGGTGACTACTGTCAACGTACCCAAGGGGATTGCTACGTCGAGACCATCGAGGTTGTGGAGCCTGGCTCCCTTGATCGTGAGCCATTGCGGGCCTGCCCGGCGCCGGGTGCTGGGTACGGCGATCGTCTTCTCGCCGCTCAGGTACTGACCCGTCAGGGTGCCCGCGGCCGCCGCATCGGCCGGCCGGCCCGAAAACATGAGTTCTCCGCCTCGCTCACCGCCGGCGGGGCCCAACTCGATCATGTAGTCGGCTGCACTCATCGTTGCCGAGTCGTGTTCCACGACGACAACCGTGTTTCCTGCCGATCGCAGGCGCTTGAGTAAGCCCAAGAGCCGGTCGATGTCGCGGGGATGGAGCCCGATGGATGGTTCGTCGAGAACGTACATGGTATCGACCAGCCGGGATCCCAGTGCGTTGGCAAGTGCGATGCGTTGGGCTTCGCCACCAGACAAGGTGCGCGTCTGCCGATCGAGTGAGACGTATCCGAGCCCAACGTCGCACAAGAATGTCACGCGATCGTCGATCTCCTCGAGGATGGTGGCGGCAATGCCTCGCTGGAATTCCTCGAGCTGCAGGCCTCGAACCCATTGTTGCAGCTCGTCGCCCGTCATGGCCGCAATCTGACCGATCGACGTCTGCCCAACTTCGACGGCCAACGCCTCCGGCCGGAGGCGGCCACCGCTGCACTTCGGGCAGAGTAAGGCCCGTTGGTACTGTCGCAAGAACACACGGATGTACTGCTTGTACTTCTTTCGCTCCAGTGCACGGAGGAACGGGATGACCCCCTTGAAGCGCCCCTTGGGATGTTCCAGAAGGAATTGGCGGTCTGTTTTGTTGAGCCGCCTCCAGGGTCGGTCGAACGGAATCTCATGTTCGGCGGCTGTATCCCGCAGCAGTTTCCGTTTCCTGGTGTAGCGCGGTTTGGTCCACGGATCGAGGGCGCCCTCCTCGAGTGACAATTCGTCGTCCGGGACGATGAGCCCTTCATCGTATTCGAGAACCGCGCCAAACCCGTTACATTCGGGGCA
>Ga0114949_10003351_pt1 | contig 10163 bp, 8 predicted proteins | sample N074metaG_FD_83505 | JGI IMG/M metagenome (GOLD analysis project Ga0114949, IMG submission 83505) | Deep subsurface microbial communities from Kermadec Trench to uncover new lineages of life (NeLLi) - N074 metaG | ecosystem: Environmental > Aquatic > Marine > Ocean trench > Sediment | place... | reverse complement strand
CCCTGTTCCCGCAACTCCCGCCGCAAAATCTTTCCAACATTCGTCTTCGGCAGCGACTTCTTAAACTCAACCTCCTTTGGCACTTTATATGCGGTGAGTCCTTCTCGGCAAAAAGCAATGATCTCATCCTTCGTCAGGGCCTTATCCTTTTTTACAACAAATAACTTAACCACTTCTCCACTTTTCTCACTTGGAATGCCAACAGCAGCACACTCCAGCACTTTATCATGCCCGGAGACAAATTCTTCGATCTCATTTGGGTACACATTGAAGCCGCTCACAAGTATCATATCTTTCTTGCGATCCACAATCCAGAAGTACCCGTCTTCATCCATCTTGCCAATATCGCCAGTGCTAAACCAGCCATCCTGAAGAACTTTGTCGGTCTCATCCGGTCGTTCAAAATATCCTTTCATGACCTGTGGGCCTTTGATCTGAATTTCACCTATCTCATTGACACCGAGTGGCAACCGATTATCATCAACAATGCGCATGTCAGTAGACGCAACAGGTAGACCGATGCTGCCTAGTTTACCCGACCCGTCAATCGGATTTGCTGATGCGGCCGGAGACGTTTCTGTCAGACCATACGCCTGCGTGAGGTAACAGCCGGTCACTTCCTGCCATTTCTCAGCGACATGATTTTGTACAGCCATGCCACCACCAACGGTTATTTTCAAACGGCTCGTGTCGAGATGTGCAAACTCCTTATTATTAAGTAGCGCATTAAAGAGTGTATTAACACCAGTCATAAAACTAATCGGGTAACGCTTGAATTCCTTCATGACAGAAGAAAGATCTCGGGCGTTGACCACTAATACGGACAATGCGCCAGCACGCATTGTTGCAAGTGTATTTACAGTAAATGCGAAAATGTGGCACATCGGTAGGGGCGACAATGCCACCTCAACACCTTCCTTGAAATCCTGGAACAGAATAGCCTCTATCTGAAGCATATTCGATACCATGTTCTTATTGGTCAATTCGGCGCCTTTCGAAACACCTGTGGTCCCTCCAGTATACTGATGCAATATCACCCGATCCGGGTCGTCCTCAAATGCCTTGATAGACATCTTACGTCCACCCTTTATCGCTTCTTTGAACCTGACAGTGTTGGGAATATCATATTTCGGGACCATCCCCTTGATATGTTTTACAGCAAAATCAACGAAAATTCCTTTTAGCCCCCCAAGGAGCTCACCGATGCTTGTAACAATGGTGATTTTAATATTTGTCTTATCAATGATTTCCTGAAGGTTGAAGGCAAAATTTTCTGCAATGATCACGGCCTTACAGTCTGATGCTTCAAACTGATGCAACATTTCACGGGGTGTGTACAAGGGATTGGTATTGACACAAACCAGGCCTGCCTTCAAGCAAGCGAAGACAGCAATCGGGTACTGCAGCAAGTTTGGCATCATGATTCCGACCCTGTCACCTGGTTCCAGACCTCTGTAGTGTAAATAGGCCCCCAACTGAAGTGCCTTTTTGTGCAGTTCATTGTATGATATCGTAGACCCCATGCATCCGAATGCGGGTTTGGACTTATACTTCTCCACCATAGCATCAAAAAATGCATTGACGCTGGGGTACTGGTCTGAGTTGATGTTTGCCGGTACTCCGGTAGGGTAGTGTTTCAGCCAGGGGCGATCTTCATTTGGCATATCAAAAGTGTTGTTGGATATTCAAGAAACGTAAAATAGTGAAAATGCGGGATGATGACCATCATTGCATAACTAACAATCAGTTCTAAGTGGTCCAATTTCATTTGACCAGATACAGTCTACAGTCTCCAAAATTGTAACAATTAGTATAACCCTTTCGATGCTCGCCCTCTTTGATTGCTAATTGGTAATAAAAAGGGGTTCACAGAGCGTTTAATTCAAGTTGTCACAAATCGCTAAAACAAAATGTTACCAAATAGGGTAACGTTTTATATCTTTGTGATGCATGAGAATAATTAAAGAGAAAACTCTCTCCGATTATAGCAAGTTGAGCAAGTACAAGCGAGCAAAAGAACCGTTAATGGCTTGGGTTTACGAAGTTCGCTATTCGAAATGGGAGAATTCGAATGATTTAAAAGCAAAGTATGGCAATGCTAGTATCATAGGTTCAAAAAGAGTTGTGTTTAACATAAAAGGAAACGACTTTCGACTTATAGTTGATATCGAATACAAGTTAAAAATAGTATTTGTCGTATGGTTTGGGACACATGCCGATTACGATAAAATAGACGTTAAAAGGGTGAGTTATGGAAACTAAAATATTAAGGACAGAACGAGATTATAATACGGCTTGCAAGCGCATTTACTCCATGATAAATCGCACCGAAGTAGCTATTGAGCCAGAGAGCATTGAGGGAGAAGAAGTGGCACTCCTGTCATTGCTTGTAGAAAAGTACGAGCAAGAACATTTTCCAATCCAAGCCCCCACGCCAATTGAAGCCATCAAATTCAGAATGGACCAAATGAATCTCAAGCAAGTGGACATTGCACCTTTGTTTGGGGGAAAGACAAGAGTATCGGAGGTGTTGCACGGCAAGAGATCGTTGACTTTAAAAATGATCACGTTGTTAAACAGGTACCTGGGAATTCCTTTAGAATCATTAGTTGCCGGAAACAAGGATGTAGTATTGGATCCGGACAAACGGGAGCGACTATTGAGGAATTCGGCTATCAAGGACTATTTAGCAGCCTCCAGGGTGGTGATATAGGCTATTTATAAAATTGCCTTAACCCTTCGTTCAAACCATTCGGTGTGGTGTTGTTCGCTATGCTGCACTAAAGAATCTTGACTGTTTTCAATTACAGTACATGATAGGAATTGATTCTATATTGATCTTATATTTGTTTAATTTAAGATTAATAAATATCTTTGATCGCATCATATGATGGCATCATGCGGCAAAAATACTACGAAGGCACAGCGGAGATTATAAACCTGTCAACCGAAATCGGCAGATTGCTGGGTATCGTCGATGTCACACATGCACGAAGGCCAAAGACCCGGCTGAGAAGAGCCAACAGGATTAAAACGATCCATGCGTCTCTGCAAATCGAAGGGAATACGCTCACAATGGATCAGGTCACGGATATCTTTGACAATATCCATGTTGCCGGACCCGTAGCGGAGGTCATGGAAGTGCGAAATGCTATTGCTGTGTACGAGAATATTTCAGAGTATCACCCATTCGATGAGAAGTCATACCTGAAAGCGCATGAGGTGCTTATGGCCGGATTGATGCCAGGCGCAGGCAGGTATAGGACAAGGGATGTTGGAGTCTTTAAAGGGGAGAAAGTCGCCCACCTCGCGCCACCCTCCTGGAATGTGCAGCATTTAATGCAGCAATTGTTTGCTTATTTAGCAGAAAGCCCTGACAATCTGCTGATCAAAAGTTGTGTCTTTCATTGCGAAATGGAATTCATTCATCCATTCACAGATGGCAATGGGAGAATGGGGCGGCTATGGCAAACTGTCATACTGATGCAGGAAAATCCTGTATTCGAGTATCTGCCCATCGAGTCAGGCATCCGCGATAGCCAACAAGAGTACTACGCGGCACTTGCCATGGCAGATAAGGAGGGCCTGGCCACTCATTTTTTGGAATACATGCTCAAATTGGTGAGAAATGGTCTCGAGACATTCGTTGTCGCTCAAAGGATTGTGCTCACTGATACGGAGAGGCTTGTCTATTTCAAAGAGCACACCGGTTTGCAATCGTTTTCGAGAAAGGATTACATGAAAGTCTTTAGGAATATTTCTTCAGCGACTGCAACGAGGGATCTGACCAAAGGTGTGGCACAGGGTGTGATTCTTAGGGAGGGTGAGAGTAGATTGACGGTGTACAGGTTTGTGTAATGTATCCTCTGTACGTTGGAAAGACCATTTTAAATCAGCTGTGTATATCCAGATATTGCTTGATATATTTCTGGGTGCGGCCGTGGTGACGTAATAGGCAATGCAGGTGAAATGGGAGCGCAAGCAACGCTCCACCTCATCCAAAAGATGAGGTTGGGAGAATTAATTAATTAATAAACTAGGTTATGTCCTTATTTGTCCAGCAATTTCGTCTTTTGCACATCAACAATGTCCTTATTATATCCAGTATATGGATATTGAGTTGTTTTTCGACTGAACTTAGCGCACAGCAAAAGAAACATTCGGAATTGGGATTACAACTAAAAAGTACGATTCCGTCGGCTTTCAGTGTATTTCCGGAGTATGATATAGAAATTTTTCCTTATTTCAGCACTTTCCAGCGCAATGGTCGAAGTTTTGGAATTCAACTATCATATTCTGTAGATTTAAGTGAGCATTGGGGTATTAACGCATATATTGGTGGAAGTCTGTATTCTACAGGTCTTGGCCTATATCTTCCTGAGGATGAAGATCCAGATCCAAATCCCAATGGTTATGGCGTCTATGATTTTTATGATGGTTTAGATGCTGGCAGGATATCTACTGCTGTGGGGTTCCACTATATAGTAAAATGCAAGTGGTTTGACATTAAGCCCTCTATTGGCATTAATTTGAGCAGCCACTTTGAGGAATCACTGACGTTGCGCCAGGGATATTCAGTAGAAAACCCAAGTGGACCTTGGACTTTTGTACCCGTGTTTCAAGTATATATTGAAAGAAAGCATTTCGTTGAGGTAAATCCAATGGGTGGAGTTTATTTAAGTATTAATAGTTTTTCAAAACTTTTAAACGTCATATTAGGTTTTCAATATGTTTTTGATTCGAGTGAATCCCTGGCAGGAATTTACCAAATCGATGCAGTTTCTGGACAATATATTGGAACGCTATCAAATACTGAAGAAAGATTAGAGTTTATTGTTGGAGTGAGTTTTAATTTAAATAAAATAAAGGCTGGCAAAGATTAACATGTATTGGATTTAAGCTATGATCTAATGCAAGTAAAATTAAATGAGCTAGTGTGGATGATTTGCGCCGCGCTATACAAAATTGTTTAGCAGCTATAAACGCGGGCTGTGGAGGGAGGAATCTTGCTCGTAAATTTCAATTGATAAGTGAGCCACTCTTTGGTGAGACATATCTCGGTCATTCAGTGCCACCAATATCGGCGGATATCCTCACTACTGTTGTATGACACTTACAAGTTAACTATCCTGGTTATTTAACCTCTTGACTTTAGTTGGCTCCTATAAAATTAGAGAACCCGAACCGTGCAATTCAGTGCAGAGGTCAATATTCTTAAAATCGGCTCAACCCCTCTTTTACGTCATCACATAGTATGCAAAGGACCATGCAGTATTTCGCCCGTACTGTCAATCATCATGTAGGTGGGAAATACCCTGACCCCCTGTGAATAAATTGCTCCAACATCCCCATCGACAAGTGCAAACTCCAGACTGTCATACGGATGTTTGTTGACATAGCGACTCCAGGATTTCATCTGGTCCACCGCCAGAGGTGTATCTCGTCAAATGAAAGTGGACCACCTGGAGCTGAGTATTAAGGTAATTGCAGCCCTTTGTAGGTTTAGTAGTCCCTCATTTTATTGATAAAAATCGCTTTGTAGTACTCTCTATTTTCACTTTGAAATCGAAAAATATTCTCTTTGTTATGTTATGTTAGGCAGAAACATGCCTTGAAAAATAATTATCACGCTCTGGAAATCGGATAATCCTCCCCAGGTTTTAAAAGTGTCTGACCAGAAATTGCGAGACATAGGTGAAGTGTTCTTATAAACTAAACTGGTAAAAACATCATGAGAAGAATCCTAACTTCAGTGGCTTTAGTATTGTCATTTATCGCTTTTGGCTTCACGCAATCAATCACTCCTCTATTAGACCCAAACGGAGACCCTGTCGTTCTGCCACGTGAAGAAGGATATGTATTCCAACAAAGTAATTTATTGGCAATCTATACCCTGAACCATGCCACTGGCATGATGAATGTAATGAAGACTATTGGAGAGGAATCTATATGGCTACTTGAAGATGAGTTATCTCCAGATGCGAACTTCAATGGGTTTTTCGGAATAGCAGGGTATGGCTTTGGCTTTGAGTCAGATAGCGTATGGTATGTGTCCAATTGGTCTTTAATTGGCACAAAATCTTTGTATGATGAGAATGAGCTGCAATCGGAGTATTGGATTAGTGAATTATTCAGAATGAGTGATTTCGTGGATAGGTATTTTGCGGCTATAGCAAATTACAAGGATTCTGGTCTTGCTGTTTTACTGATCTTATACGATCAAGAGGACGGTTTTGTGCCATTGGAGGCTCCAGATCCAATTCAAGCGTTTGAGTTAGTGCATGGTAATGGGTTGGATCCAGTAATGACTGTTAAAGAGTGGGATATTCTCTCCGAAGATTGGGAAAGTAGAAAGCTTAAGTATTGGTTTTTTGCTGGGTTCAGTGAGATTATGGAAGTTCCTGGAGGTGAAACAACTTCAATGCAATCTAGAGATATTGCTTATGCAGATCGTACGGTTCTCGCAATCACTCAGGATTCTGTAATCATATATGGTAGCGATGGCTGGGAGTCCCCTTTTACTGACATCACCGTAACACTTGCAAGAGGAGAGGAGCTACTAGACGTCCACAATATGGTAGATCTTTATGGGATTGAATCTTCAGTATTATTACTTATCGAACGTCTCGCCGATGATGGTTCGGTACGATACTACTATGATGCAACCAACGATTCAAATGATGATTTCATTGAATTCATCCCAATTCGAAATGGTGATGTAGATGAGGTCTTTATCGATGGATCAGCTACTACACTCAACTTTTTTTTATAATCATGCCGATACGAGTCATGGCTTCTCTACTTATGAGATCAAAAACAACAAGCTCATAAAAGATGCAATTACCAAGCCACTACCTCGTGATTTCAAGATTGGTGCTTATGATGGTTTTTCGACATACTACGCGTATCAATCACCACAAGATGGCGAATTCTATGCGTCATATTTCGATATGTGGCAAGCTATAAGGCATACATATGTTCAAGCCACTGATGGGACGCGCATAAAGAACCCAAGACGGTTTTGGTTTTTGGACAAGGGTTTCGAAATTGATGAATTGATCTGCGTTGAGAGTGTCGTTGGAGACTCTGTGCATTTGTTGATTTTTGATGAAGACGGGATTATAAGTGCTACCACAAATGTCGGTTTGGGTGATCTTGATATTTGTGTGTTTCCCAACCCATCAAGCGACTTTATTACAATACAGAGCAATCAGGATGAGCTGAAGGATGACATGAAGTACACCATTACAGATTCGAAGGGTGCACTTGTAACTTCAGGCCCCCTGGATTATCCGTTGGATACGCAAATAAATGTGAAAACACTTGTGTCGGGGGTGTATGCGCTTGCCTTGTTACACAATGGACAGGTTGTTTATTCGACTACTATTCAAGTAATTCGTTGATCATTCAGGGAGCCTCAGAAGAACATGTACCGTTGTTTTTTAATGTGTGATGACCACGTATGAAAACAGCAAATCAACTGCGAGCCGTCCTCACTTTTACATTCAAAATTTCGCGGTTTTACATTTTACCTTTAAAAGCCCCTCCCACTATTGTCTATTAACTATTAAGAACTTACCTTTGCGCGCCCAAACAGGGAAACAATATTTTTTAAACCCGGCTCGGACATTTTTACAACACAAAGAAGATGAGCCTACAAACACGATTCGTTCGATGTCAGAAGAGATGAATCAAAATCCGGATGAAGTTCAGGAAACTTCAAACCCCACACCTGAAAACCAGGAATCAAACACAGAGACAACCGACGAGGTTGTTGAAACTGTAGCTGAAGAAACACCCGCAGACGAGAAGCCTGCAGACGATACACCTGCAGAAGAAAAGAATACTGAAGAAGCACCTGCTGAGGAAGTAACTGAAGAGACAGCACAAGAGGAGGAAGTAATTCCGCAAGTCGCACATGACGACTTTGACTGGTCTCAAACCGGTAAACACGAACTGCAGTACACACAATCAGAAATCGACAACTATCTCATTGATTACGAGAAGACCTTCAACACACTGCGTGAAGGAGAAATCGTTTCGGGGGTGGTGCGCTCGATGAATGAAAGTGACGTACTGCTCGATCTGAATTTTAAATCAGACGGCCTCGTGTCGCGTTCCGAGTTTCGTGATATGCCGGACATGGCTGTTGGTGACACTGTGGAAGTATACGTGGAGCAGCAAGAGGATGACCGGGGACAACTCGTATTGTCACGCCGCAAAGCCAAATTGCTCGGAGCATGGGAGAGTATCGTCGATTCATACAAGAACGGTACTATTATAAAAGGAACAGTTGTAAGCAAGACGAAAGGCGGACTTATCGTCGATGCCGGTGGACTTGAGACATTCCTTCCGGGATCCCAAATTGATATTAAACCTATCATTGACTATGATGCATACGTGGGCAAAACCATGGAATTTAAAGTTGTCAAAGTCAATGAGGCAATTAAGAATGCAGTTGTTTCGCATAAGGCACTAATCGAAAGTGATCTTGCAGAACAACGTGAAGCAATCATCGCAGGACTTGAGAAGGGTCAGGTACTCGAAGGAGTAGTGAAGAATATCACAGACTTCGGTGCATTTATGGATCTTGGAGGTGTAGACGGCTTGTTATATATCACTGATATATCATGGGGCCGCATCAATCACCCAAGCGACGTTCTCGAACTGAATCAGGAAGTGAATGTTGTTGTGCTCGATTTCGATGAGAACAAAAGACGTATTTCACTCGGACTTAAGCAACTCCAGCCGCACCCATGGGATGTATTGGCAGATGATATCAGCGAAGGAACGATTGTCAAGGGCAAGATTGTGAACATCGAAGATTATGGTGCTTTCCTTGAAATCACACCTGGGGTAGAAGGACTGGTACACGTTTCAGAAATTTCGTGGAGCAACCAGCCAATCAATGCACGTGACTATTTTGATATCGGTCAGGAGTATGAGGCAAAGGTTGTGACGATCAGCCGCGATGACCGTAAGATGTCCTTGAGCCTCAAGCAGCTTACACAAGATCCATGGAGTGATATCGAAGCTCGTTTTCCAATCAACAGCAGATGGAGTGGCGAGGTCAAAAACCTTACTCCATATGGTGTGTTTGTCGAGCTTGAGGACGGTATCGGTGGAATGGTTCACATCTCTGACCTATCCTGGACAAAGCGTTTCGCACATCCGTCAGAATTTACGCAGATCGGTAATACGATTGAGACTGTGATTCTGGAGATCGACAAAGAAAATCGCAAGCTGTCTTTGGGGCATAAGCATATTGAGGAAAACCCCTGGGATACTTTCGAGTCTATCTTCCCAATCGGTTCATACCACGAGGCAACAATTGTGCGGAAAGACGATCGCGGTGCAACAGTACAACTGCCATACGGGCTTGAAGCTTACGCTCCTGCAAAGCATATCAAGAAAGATGAAGGGAAGAGTGCAGAGGTGGATGAGACATTGACCTTCAAGGTGATTGAGTTTAACAGGGATGACAAGCGCATTCTCGTATCACATTCGAGATACCTCGAAGATATCCGCCGCGAGGCAGATGACCAGGTGCGTACCGAGAAAGTGAAAGAGCGCAAGCAGACTGACAAGCAGGTGCGTAGCCAACAGTCGCGCATAGAGCATACCACACTTGGTGACATGGACGTGTTCTCACAGTTGAAGGAACAATTGGCTCGGCCAAGTACGCCACCGCCACTTCCGAAGGAAGAAAAGAAAGAAGAGAAGGCAAAGGAAAAGGTGGCTCCAAAGGCTGAGGTTACTGATAAGGCAGTAGAAGCTGAAGTTAAGGCAAAGGATGAGTCTAAGAAAGACGCAGTAAAGGATACACCGGAAGCGGCAGAGGAAGTGAAGGAAAAAGTTGTCAAGGAAGCACCGAAAGCGAAAGCTTCGAAAGCCAAAACATCGAAGGCGAAGGCAAGCGGTGGAGACGACTTAAAGAAGATAGAAGGAGTAGGACCGAAGACAGCTGAGATCCTGACGGAAGCCGGTGTTGCGACATATGCGAAACTTGCGGAATCTAGAGTGGACCAAATCAAGGAGATTCTGGCGGCTGCGGGTAATCGTTACAAGTCATTTGATCCGACGACATGGCCACAGCAGGCAGGATTGGCTGCAGAGGGAAAATGGGACGAGTTGAAGGTACTCCAGGACGAGCTTGATGGTGG
>Ga0114949_10003348_pt1 | contig 10166 bp, 8 predicted proteins | sample N074metaG_FD_83505 | JGI IMG/M metagenome (GOLD analysis project Ga0114949, IMG submission 83505) | Deep subsurface microbial communities from Kermadec Trench to uncover new lineages of life (NeLLi) - N074 metaG | ecosystem: Environmental > Aquatic > Marine > Ocean trench > Sediment | place... | reverse complement strand
ATTGGATGGTCGGTAATGAGGACGACGGGACTGCTGCTCGTTGTGGTAATTGTGTTTGCCCAGTATATCGGTCCAACCCTCGGGGAACGCGCCTGGCGCGACCGGGCGTTGGCGATTGCCGGAGACGTCGTGTTGCGCAAGGAGAGTGGGAGCAACTTTTGGTTCCGCGACGGGCGTCGTTTCATCAGTATTCGCGACATGGTTTACGGCCGCATTCCCACCGAGATTGAGATCTATGAATTTAACGAAGAGGGCGAATTAACCACGTTTACCGAAGCGCGGGAGGCGGAGCCGCAAGGAAATGGGGCGTGGTTATTGAAAGATGTCGTTAGAAAGCGGCTACACGGATTCAAGATCGAAGTTGAGCGGTTTCCCAGCTTGCATTGGGAGGCGTTCTTGAGTCCGCTCCAGGGTGCGGTTATCGAACTCGACGCGGAAAGTCTTGCGCCGACCGATCTATTTCAATACGCCCAAGAGCTGCGCGCGCGTGGCCAGAACGCGGATCGCTTTGAGCTAACCTTCTGGCGCAAAATCAATGTGCCTTTCGCGACGCTGGCGATGGTGCTTATCGCCTTTCCATTTGTCTTTGGCCAGCACGATCACCGTGGGATTGGACGGCGGGTGTTGCTCGGTGCGGGGATTGGTATCGTATTTTATTTAATCGATCAGGTATGTGCACAGATCGGTCTGTTGGCGGGCTTAAATCCGGCGCTCACCGCTACTGCGCCCGCAGCGACGCTGTTTCTGATCGCCATGTTCATGTTACAGCGAATACGTTGATGGACACCGCTGGTGGCACGCCCTACACCGCCGTGGTCATGGCGGGCAGCCGCGGCGCAGCCGATGTGGTTGCACGAGCATTTGGTAAAAGTCACAAGTGCCTGGTGGATGCGGGCGGCCAGCCGATGCTCATCCGGGTGCTGGAGGCCTTGGATGCCAGCGAGCACGTGGGGCGAGTGGTCTTGTGCGTTGAGGCGGCATTCCACGCGACAGACATTCCCGCGCTCCAGCAGCGGTTTGCGTCCGGGACACTCGAGCGTTTGGACGCGGCGCACTCGCCGGCGGCGAGTGCGTTACGCGCGTGCGACGCGCTGGCACAGTCGTTACCGCTGCTGATCGTTACCGCGGATCATCCTTTACTCGACCCCATGATGCTCGACTACTTTTGTCGCCGCGCGGCCGATTGCGGCGACATCGGCGTGGGTCTGACCCGCGCGGAGCTGGTCAGGGAACGATACCCTGAAGCAATACGCACGCTGCTACGGTTCGCCGATGGCGCCTACTGTGGGTGTAATCTGTTTGCCCTCAATACGGCAGCCGCAGGCGCCGCGGTGCGGTTCTGGATTACGATGGAGTCCGATCGAAAGCGGCCGTGGCGGCTGATCCGCATGCTCGGTGTGAGACCGTTGTGGCGTTACTTGCGTGGGCGGCTCAGTTTGGACGAGGCCTTGGCGACGTTTTCGCGCAAACTCGAGCTTACGGCGGGCGCGGTTGTCATGCCTTTTGCCGAAGCCGCGATCGACGTCGATAAATTGGCTGATCTCGCGCTGGTGGAATCGATCTTGAAGGCTCGGGAAGCGCGTGTTGCGCGCGGTGTTTGACGGTCACACCCGCGTTTAAGCGGCTATCGCCGAAAGCGATAAGCATGCGCGAGGCTATTTTTTTCAGCGGTTCCTTAGGTTAAAGGACAACAGCGATGGTCGACAGACTCAAAGGTAAAACGGCACTCATCACCGGAGCGAGTCGCGGAATTGGCCGCGCGATCGCCGAAGCCTACGCGCGCGAGGGGGCAAATGTCGTACTCAATGCACGCGACCCTGGGCGCCTAGAAGAGGCCGCGGCTAGCTTGCGTGACACCTACGACGTAGCCGTCACCGCCTATGCCTGCGACGTGTCGCAACGCGCTGCGGTCGATGACATGATTGCCGCTGTCGAGCGCACGGGGCAGATCGATATCCTGGTCAACAACGCCGGCATCCATAAATCGGCACGTTTCGTCGACTATTCGTTCGAGGACTTCAAGAACATTATGGAAGTCAATGTCTATAGCGTGTTTCACGTCACACAGGCGGCCTTACCGAAAATGATCGAGCGCCAGGCCGGGCGCATCATCAACATCGGTTCATCGGCGGGAAAATGGGGCTCGCGGAATCAGAGTGCGTACAACGCATCGAAGCACGCCGTCATTGGGATCACCCGCTGTCTCGGGCTTGAGATGGCACCGCATAATATCCTGGTCAATGCCATCTGTCCGTGGGTTGTCGATACTGATATGGCGGATAGTTTTATGCAGGCGCACGCGGATATCGCCGGAGTGGCGGTGGCGACCTTCGCCGAGACGATGAAGAATTCGGTGCCCTTAAAACGTTGGATCCAGCCTGCTGAAGTCGCGAACCTGGCGGTATTTCTCGCCTCCGATGAATCCAGCTACATCAATGGCCAGGCGTGGAGCATCGACGGCGGTTATACGATGATCTAGCGGATGGGGTGTGACCAAGTTAACGATATGATTTTAGACGAAAATAGATGAAAATCGGGGTGTTAAGTAATCCCTTAAGTCGACGTAATCTCAAGCGTTCTCGCGAGGTGGCTGAATTCCTTGTGCAGTTCGAGGGCATTGTTCACGTCGAGCTATCCGATTTTGCCGCGCTCGGTTCGGTGTTAAGTAAATTCTCCGCCAGCGGTGTCGAGCTCTTAGTTGTTAACGCCGGCGACGGTACGGTAAGCGCCGTGCTCACGGAAATCTACGAACATCGCGTTTTCGCTAATCCGCCGATAGTGGCGGTCTTGCCGGGCGGAACGTCAAATACCATCGCTGGCGATGTCGGTCTGCGTGGCGATCGGGTTAAGTCGTTGCGCCGGCTGCTGGCCGTTGTCGAGCGTGAAGAGGTCGAGGCCCATGTTGCGGTACGACGCCTGATCCGCATCCATTACGATCCCGATCGACCGGCACGTTGGGGCATGTTTTTCGGGACGGCGTCGATCTGCGACGCCATCACCTTACATCGCCGCATGTTTCCGCAACGCTGGATCCCGGATCCGCTTGCTGGTGCGTTGACCCTGGCGCGGGTGCTTGGTGGTTTAGTCGTTGGCCGCAGCGGTGTGCTGATCAGCCATAGGATTGGCGTCGATCTGGATGGTAATATCGAGCCGGCGACGAGTTACGTTGTGATCATCGTGACGACCTTAGCGCGTATTTTTCTCGGTAGTTCGCCTTTTTGGGGTGTCGCCGAAGGCGGGCTCAAATTCACCAGCATCCGCTCTCCGGTACGGGGATTGATCCGCCATGCCTATCGATTTTTGTACGGGCGTGACAAAGATCAATTACCTGCGGCGACCTATCATAGCGCTTCGGCCGAACGAATATTGCTGCATATGGATGGCCCGTTTAGCCTCGATGGTGAGTTTTTTAAGCCGGCCGCGGGATGCGCGGTCGTGTTAACGGCCACCGCTGCGGCGAGATTTGTGCAATGTTGAACCACGTCTGTACCGAACCGGGCCCTATTGCGTCGAATTACGTTGGAGCCCGCGGTTGACGCTCATTCAACAAATAGTGGCGAAGCACGCCGAACGGACCGCGCAGGCGCCGCCACTTCCGGCGGCACCGCTGGGTTTTTGTCTGCGCTACGCGAACGTCTACCGCGCGGCCATCGGGCTCATGGTTGTACTCGAATCCGGTCAGGCGGCGTGTTCGATCTTGTTGCCCTATGCGATCAAGAAAATCATGGATGCGGTGGAACTCGCCAATCGAGTGGGCAGTGACGTCTGGGAGGCGGTCGAAGGCCCGCTGTGGATGCTCGGTTTATTGAATCTCGGTATCGTACTTTTTTCACGTGCCAGCGGCGCAATTCTGGTGGTGCTCGGACCGGCCTTGCGCCGGCGCGTACGGCGCGAACTCTTCGCTTACCTACAGCAGCATTCGCAGCGCTATTTTCTCGGTAACTTCGCCGGGTCGCTGGCGAACCGCATCGCCGAGGTCTCGATGAGCGTCGCGCATACCCTGTGGACGGTACTGTTTGACTTCTGGCCGTTGGCGATAGCGTTTAGCGTGGCGCTGGTTTTACTCGCCGGGGTCAATACCAAACTTGCGCTCGTCCTTGGTATCTGGATCGCGACCTATGTGATCGTCTCCTTCGCGCTAGCGCAGCGTTGCCGGCACTACGCGCGCGATTATGCCGCGGCGCGCAGTCTCGTGAGCGGGAAGATCGTGGATTCGGTCACCAATATCATGAATGCCAAATTGTTTGCGCGGCGCGATTACGAACGTTCCTATCTCGACGGCTACTTGAATCTCGAGGTCAAGCGCGCTCGCGAAACGTTCTGGTTCATGGAACGGATCCGCTGGTTTCAATTCCTTGCCGCGATGGTCTTGATGCTTGGAATTATCGGCTACGCGCTTAAGATTTGGAGCGCAGGCGGTATGACGGTCGGCGAATTTGCCATGGCCGCGAGTCTGTCGCTGTTATTGATCGAACAAGCGCGTGGATTGAGTCGACGGTTTCTCGAATTCTTCGAATACGTCGGCAATATCAACGATGGCGTGGGCGTCCTCGTGCGGCCGCACGAGGTGGTTGATGCCGCCGATGCGCGCATCCTAGAGGTCCGCGGCGGGGGCATCGAATTCAAGCATGTTGATTTCAGCTACGCTGCTGGTAAACCGGTATTTAAGGATCTCTGCCTCAGTATCCGGCCAAGCGAAAAGATCGGTCTGGTGGGTTTTTCCGGTAGCGGTAAGAGTACGCTGCTCAACCTCAGCTTGCGCTTGTTCGAACCCCAAGTCGGTAGTATTTTGATCGATGGGCAGGATATTCAGACGGTGTCACAGGAAAGTCTGCGCGCGGCCATTGCGATGATCCCACAGGATCCGATGCTGTTTCACCGGACCTTGATGGAAAACATTCGCTACGGGCGCCTCGATGCGACCGATGAGGAGGTCATCGAAGCGGCGACTAAGGCGCATGCACATGAATTTATTCTGGATACGGACGACGGCTACGATTCGCTGGTGGGGGAACGCGGGGTCAAACTTTCCGGCGGACAGCGCCAACGGATCGCGTTGGCGCGGGCGATCCTCAAGGACGCTTCGATTCTCCTACTCGATGAGGCGACCAGTTCGCTGGACTCGATCACCGAACGACATATCCAGGAAAGCTTGTCTTTTCTCATGGAGAACAAGACCGTCGTGGTCGTCGCACACCGGCTCTCAACCCTGTCGCATCTGGACCGGATAATCGTGTTTCATGATGGTGCGATCGTCGAAGACGGAACCCACAGAGAACTCCTTCGCCGCAAAGGTCATTACGCAAAACTATGGTCGATGCAGGCGGGCGGCTTCCTCCCAGACATAGAGGTGCCGGAGGCGTCGACGGTAGACTTAGCGAGTTAGTGTTATGAATCACGCTGGAAATAAGATCGCGTGTCCCAATTGTGGGGTCGAGATCGACGTGAACGATGTTTTGTATCACCAAGTCGATGCGCAGTTAAGGAGGAAATACAACGATGAATTGGCGCAAGAACGCAGCAATGTCCAGGATGAAATCGACTCGCTGAAGGTCGAGCGCAAACGACTCGATACACAGAAGGCCCAACTCGACACCAAGGTTTCGACCGCGATCAAGGATCGATTGGTGGCGGAGGAGCGCCGGCTGCGGACCTCGATCAAGGCCGAGCTGGAATCGGCGCGAGCCGAGGAGTTCACGTTATTGCAAACGGAACTTGCCGATAAGGGGGCGCAGTTAAAGGCGTTCAATAAGACACGGGCCGAGAACGAACGATTGAAGCGCGAAAAGGATGAGCTGCAAGAGTTCCTCGAAGCGGAATTGGAGAAAAAGCTCAATGAGATGCTTACCGTGGAGCGCGAAAAGATCCGCCAGCGCGAAGCCGATCGCGCACAGATGAAGCTGGCCGAGCGCGAGAAGGTCATAGAGCAACTGAATGTGCAGCTCAAAGACGCGCAACGCAAGGCCGAGCAGGGGTCGATGCAGTTGCAGGGCGAGGTACAGGAACTGGCGCTCGAACAGTGGCTTGCCAACACGTTCCCGCTCGATACGATAGAGGAGATAAAAAAGGGCGCACGTGGCGCGGATTGTTTGCAAATAGTCAATACTCGGGCGCGGCAGAACTGCGGGACGATTTACTATGAAAGCAAGCGAACCAAGGGCTTCCAGCCCGGATGGATCGAGAAATTCAAGCATGATATTCGTGAAAAAGGCGCCGACATCGGGGTATTGGTCACCGAGTCGATGCCGAGCGACATGGCGCGTCTGGGTCTCAAAGACGGCGTGTGGATCTGTACCTTTGATGATTTTAAAAGTCTGTGCTTGGTGCTGCGCGAATCGTTAATCATTTTGAGCAATGCGATCACCGCTCAAGACAATAAGGGCGACAAGATGGGCATGCTCTACGACTTTCTCACCGGCAATGAATTTCGTCTCCAAGTGGAAGCGATTGTCGAGGGTTTCACCCAGATGCAGACCGATCTCGAGTCCGAGAAACGATCGATGGCGGGGATCTGGAAAAAGCGCGAAAAACAGATCCAAAAAGTATTGCTCAACACCACCCAAATGCATGGTGCAATCAAGGGCATTGCCGGCAACGCGATTCAGAGCGTATCGTTGCTCGAGCTGCCGGGCGACTCCGAGACCGATCTCTGAACCGAATAAGCGGGCTTTGACGATGGCAAAATCCTTAACGGACCAATTACTCGCTGCGGGTGCGATCGACAAAGATCGTGCGGCTAAGAGCAAAAAGGCCAAACACAAACAGGCCAAGCAGCGCACGCACGGACAGGAGCAGCCCGACGAAATCAAACTCAAGGCGCGCCGCGCCCAGGCTGAAAAGACCGACCACGATCGGGCGCTGAGCCGGCGTCATCAGGCGATATTGAATGAAAGATCGGTCAGGGCTCAGGTCCAGCAACTCATCGAAAAGAATTGCATCGATCGCGGCGATGGCGAGATCCCCTACAATTTTTCCGATCAAGGCGTGATTAAGAAAATCCGTCTTCGCGCCGAGCAGCACACAGCCTTGGCCGATGGTCGCCTCTCTGTGGCACGATTAGACGGGTCTTATGTGCTTATTCCGACGCCGGTGGCGCTGAAGATTGCAGCGCGTGAACCCACTGCGGTCGTGGTGATGAATACGGCGAGTGGCGGCGGGCCGGACACCGATGACGCTTATGCGCAATATGAGATCCCGGACGATTTGAGCTGGTAGACGAGGCCACCCGAGAAACCACATGGACCATCAATTTTGGCACGACAAATGGGATTCGAATCAGATCGGGTTCCACGAGGAGTCGTTTCATCCGCAGTTATGTCGGCATTGGGACTCGCTCAATATCGCCGCCTCGGCGCCGATCTTTGTGCCGTTGTGCGGTAAGTCACGCGATATGGTCTGGCTCGCAGAGCGCGGGCACACGGTGCTTGGTGTGGAGTTGAGCGAGATCGCGGCGCAGGCATTTTTCGACGAAAACGCGCTGCGCGTAACCTGCGATCAAATCGGCGCATTCAAGCGTTACCACGGTGGCGCTTACACCATTTTGTGCGGCGATATATTCGACCTCACGATGGACGTTCTCGGATCGTTTGCGGCCGTCTACGATCGCGCTGCACTGATCGCCTTGGCGCTGGCAACTCGCGGCGCTTACGTCGCGCACTTAAAAACATTGTGCCAACCGCGAACGCTTCAATTACTGATCACCGTAAACTATCCCGAGGATATGATTTCGCCGCCGCCGTACCTGGTATCGGCCGACGAGGTAGAAGAGGCCTATGCGAGCTGGTGCGACCTCACGGTCCTCGCCACAGGGCAGACCACAATCAAGGGTATCGCAGGTACGGAAACCGTTTACCGAGTGTGCACGCGATAGATAAAAAAGGGGTCGGAGTCAATTGGCATGGTCTCGTGCCGTCGGAATTCGCCGTGTCGTAGATGACTGCGACGTCTTTCCCCCTCGAATTGATGGCCGAGGTGACGACTGCAAAATGCACACGCCAACGTTATGATATTGGCACTGTCCTATCTGATTACAATTCCGGAGATCAATTAATGACGATTCGAATCCGCTTAGGCCTGATATTGATGCTGATCGCACCGCTTGTGTGCGTTGCAGAGGCGCTCGTCGACGGCGCCGCGATCGCTAACGAAGCAGATGGCAGAAATTGGACCTCCTACGGCCGTACTTACAGTGAACAACGGTTCAGTCCACTGGATCAGATCAACGCGGACAACATAAGTCAGCTGGGGCTGATTTGGTCGCTGAATTTGCCCGGTGAAAATGGCCTGGTATCAACGCCATTGGCGGTCGACGGCGTGCTCTATTTCACCGGCAAGTTCGGCAACGTAACGGCGGTTGACGTGTTGAGCGGCAAGATGATTTGGCGCCACGACCCGGGTGCAATAGCGGCCGCCGGCGACCGCCTGCGCGTAATGTGGGGAACGAACCGCGGCGCCGCGTTCTGGAAAGGGAAGGTTTTCGTCGGTACCGCCGACGGCCGCCTCGTTGCGCTCGACGCGAACACCGGCGAGCAGGTGTGGAGTACGATGACCGTGGATCCGCGAACGCCGCTGTACATTACCGGTGCGCCGCGTGTGTTTAACGACAAAGTCATCATTGGCAACGGTGGGGCAGAGGTTGGCGCCGTGCGTGGTTACGTCACCGCCTACGATACCGCTACCGGCAAGCAGGTCTGGCGTTTTTATATCGTGCCGGGCAACCCGGCCGACGGCTTCGAGAACGACGCCATGGCGATGGCGGCAAAGACCTGGACCGGCGAATGGTGGAAGTACGGCGGTGGCGGTACGGTGTGGAACGCCATCACCTACGACCCTGAGTTCAATCTCATCTACCTCGGTACGGGTAATGGCGCACCGTGGAATCAGAAGATCCGCAGCCCTGGCGGCGGCGACAATTTGTTTCTATGCGCGATCGTCGCACTCGATGCCGACACCGGTGAGTATCGCTGGCACTACCAAACCAACCCGGGTGAAACCTGGGATTTTAACTCGGCGATGGATATCGTCCTGGCCGAAATCGAGGTCGGCGAAAAACCGCTCAAGGTTATATTGCACGCGCCGAAGAACGGCTTCTTTTACATTATCAATCGCGAGAATGGAGAGCTTTTGTCGGCTAAACCATTCGCCAAGGTGACCTGGGCGACGCACATCGATATGAAGACGGGCCGCCCGGTCGAGGTGCCCGGCGCGCGCTATCCCGCAGGCGAAGTGACCATGTGGCCAGGACCGTTCGGTGCGCACAACTGGCATCCAATGTCGTTTAACCCGAAGACTGGACTGGTCTACATCCCCTACCACGACCTCGCGGGCTACTATAACGACACCAAGATCAGACCGGCCGAATGGCGCCACGAAGGTTTCAATTTCAATGTCGGGGTGGCCGACTTTCAGGACGACATTCCTGCCGACGCTGGCACCAGCGGATTGATGGGCTGGAACCCATTGACGCAGAACGCAGCGTGGAAGGTTGCTAACCCCGGTATGTGGAATGCCGGAACAATGACGACCGCCGGCAATCTCGTGTTTCAGGGGCGGGCCGACGGCAAATTCTTGGCCTACCGCGCGGACAACGGCGACAAGCTCTGGACCTTCGATACCAAACTCGGGATCAGCGCGCCACCCATTACCTATCAGATCGGCGACACGCAGTACGTCTCGCTGCTCGTCGGTTGGGGCGGCGGTATCGCCATGGCGGGGGGGTCGCTCGGGGCCCAGCACGGTTGGGTCTACGGCCGGCACCCGCGTCGGTTGCTGACATTTGCGCTCGACGGTGAGGCCAAACTGCCGGACACCCTGCCACCTCAATATGTTACGCCGATGGATCCCCCGGCCTTTGTTATCGACGAGCAACGTGCTATCGCGGGCGGAAACCTGTACGGAAAACATTGTGCCTGGTGTCACGGCGCCGGCGCGGTAGCGGCCGGTGGCACGCCGGATCTGCGGGCGTCGCGAATGTTTCTCGATCTTGGGGCCCTTGAGCAGGTGGTATTGAACGGTGCCCTGCACGCCAACGGCATGCCGAAATTCCCCAGTCTCAAATCCGATGACCTTATTTCGCTGCAACACTATGTGCGCAAGAAGGCACGCAAGGCGCTGTTAGCTGAGAACTAGCCCTGCCGCATATTGACTAGCAGTTCCCGGCCGTTCTT
>Ga0114949_10003345_pt1 | contig 10173 bp, 7 predicted proteins | sample N074metaG_FD_83505 | JGI IMG/M metagenome (GOLD analysis project Ga0114949, IMG submission 83505) | Deep subsurface microbial communities from Kermadec Trench to uncover new lineages of life (NeLLi) - N074 metaG | ecosystem: Environmental > Aquatic > Marine > Ocean trench > Sediment | place... | reverse complement strand
CGGGTGGCGGGAAACCAAAAAAAATAAACCCACTTTCAACCTGCCGCCCAAACCAACCCCTATCCACCCACCACCTCGCGCGCCACGGCTACCGCCTTATCAATATCATCCGCATCCACCCCGCGGTGCGTGATCATGCGCACGATCGTGGAACCCATTTGCAAGCAAACGACACCGCGTTCACCCAGCTCGTCAACGAACTGCTCGGCCTGCAGACGGCACGCGCCGACATCGATGGTGACGATATTGGTGTCGACCTGCCCGTAGGCCAGTTCGACACCGTCGATCTCCGTGAGACCGTCGGCCAGTCGCCGGGCATTGGCGTGGTCTTCGGCGAGGCGCTCGATCATCGTCTCCAGCGCCACGCGGCCGGCCGCGGCCACCACTCCCACCTGGCGCATGCCGCCGCCCAGGAGCTTGCGGATACGGCGGGCTTCGACGATGAGGTCCGCGGAGCCGACAAGGACAGACCCCAGCGGGGCGCTGAGCCCCTTTGACAGCGATATCATCACCGTATCGAAGCCCGCGGCAAGCTCCGCGGCGCTGGTGCGGCTTGCCACCGCGGCGTTGAACAGCCGTGCCCCGTCCAGGTGCAGCGCCACACCACCACCCCGGCAGATACGCTGGATCTCGAGCGTCGCGTCGCGCCGCCATACCGTGCCGCCCGCCATGTTGTGGGTATTCTCGGCAATCAACAGTGAGACGCGCGAGCGAATCGCGGATCGTTGGGCCACCGCCTGGGCGACACCCTCGGCGTCGAAGATGCCGCGGTCGCCGACCAGCACCCGCGGCTGCACCCCCGAGATCACCGCCATGCCCGACAACTCCCAGTCGTAGGAATGACCGCTGCCCTCGATCAACACCTCGTCCCCCGGGCGTGTGAGCAGGTGGATGGCAACCTGGTTGCCCATCGTTCCGGTGGGAACGAAGAGGCCCGCCTGGTGGCCGAGTAACTCGGCGCATTCCTCCTCGAGCGCCCTCACCGTGGGATCCTCGCCGTAGACGTCGTCGCCGACGGACGCCGCGGCCATGGCACGGCGCATCTCGTCGGTGGGCTGGGTCACGGTGTCAGACCGCAGGTCGACGCGGGCGCTCATGCCTCCTCTAGTGCCTTCTTCAGGTAGGCGCCGGTGTGCGACAAGGGCGCCTCGGCGATCGCCTCCGGCGTGCCCTCGGCAACCACCCAACCGCCGTCGTCACCGCCCTCGGGCCCCAGGTCGATGATCCAATCGGCGGTCTTGAGAAAGTCGAGGTTGTGCTCGATGACCACCACCGAGGCCCCCGCATCCACCAGACGATTGAGGGCGAAGAGAAGCTTGGCGATGTCATCGAAGTGCAGTCCGGTGGTGGGCTCGTCGAAGAGGTACAAGGTCTTGTTGCCGGCCCCCTCGATGAGATGGGCGGCCAGTTTGACCCGCTGCGCCTCGCCCCCGGAGAGCGTCGTCGAGGGCTGGCCGAGGCGCAGATAGCCGAGACCCACATCCTCCAGCATCTGCAACCGCTTGGCAGTGGAAGGGATGTCCGACAGGAAGCGCCTCGCCTCGCTGACGGTGAGCTTCAGCACCTCGTGGATGTTCTTGCCGTGGTATTCGATCTCCAGCGTATCAGCTCGGTAGCGGGTTCCTTCGCACTCCTCACACGGCAGGCTGACATCGGGAAGGAACTGCATCTCCACCACCACTTCGCCGCTGCCCTCGCACGCCTCGCAGCGCCCGCCGGCGACGTTGAACGAGAAGTGCCCGGGGGTGAGCCCCCGAGCCCGAGCTTCGCGGGTGCCGGCGAACGCCGCGCGCACGCCGTCGAATGCCTTCATGTAGGTGATCGGGTTGGAGCGCGATGAGCGTCCGATGGCGGATTGGTCCACCAGGACGACGCGATCGATCTGGTCGGAGCCTTCGATGCGGTCGTGTTCGCCGACCTTGTCCTTCCAGGTACCCAGGCGCTGCTTCAGGCCGCCGTGCACCACTTCGTGGATCAGGGTGCTCTTGCCGGAACCGGACACGCCGGCGACGCAGCACAAGACACCGAGCGGAATCCGCACATTGAGGTCCTTCAAGTTGTTTTGGCGCGCCCCCACGATGCGCAGATACCCGGACGCCAGTCGCACGCGTGGCGGCTGAGGCACCTGCCGTTCCCCCCTCATGTACTCCGCGGTGAGCCCTTCCGCGGTGCCCAGCTCGGACGGCGGACCGGCGAAAACGATCTCGCCGCCGTGCACCCCGGCGCCCGGTCCGAGGTCGATGAGGTGATCGGCAACCTCGATCATCTCGCGATCGTGCTCCACGACGATGACGCTGTTGCCGAGGTCGCGCAGCCGCCGCAGGATGCCGATGAGGCGCTCGTTGTCACGCGGGTGCAGCCCGATGCTGGGCTCGTCGAGCACGTACATGGCGCCGACCAGCGACGCGCCCAGGCAGGTGGCGAGGTTGATGCGCTGCGCCTCACCGCCCGAGAGCGTCCCGGTGAGGCGATCGAGCGTCAGATAGCCGACTCCGACCTCCACCAGATAGGCCAAGCGCGAGCGAATCTCGGCGACCAAGCGCTCGGCCACAGCCTGGTCCCCGGCGGAGAGCTCGAGCTCGCGGAAGAAAGTCTCGGCCTTCTCGATGCTGGTCGCCGCGACCTCGCCGAGCGTCAGGCCGCCTACCTGGATATTGCGTGCCGCCGACCGCAATCGCGTGCCGCCGCATTCGGGGCACGGCACGTAGCCACGATAGCGCGCCAGCAGAACACGAACGTGCAGCCGGTAGTTCTTCTTCTTGAGCCGCGCGAAGAAACCCAGCACACCCGGAAACCCCTCACCTCCGGAAAGCACGGCGCGCCGTTGCTCTCCCCCCAGATCCTGCCACGGAACGTCCATGGCGATACCTTGCGCGGCGCAGAACTCACGGAGTCGCTGGCGCCAGCGGCCTCGGCTCGCCTTGTCCCAGGGCTCGATCGCCCCGTCTTCGAGGCTGACGGTCTTGTCGGGAACGACCTTGGCAAGATCGATCTCGATGATGTTGCCGAAGCCCTTGCACTCCGGACAGGCACCGTACGGATTGTTGAACGAAAAGAGGCGCGGTTCGGGTTCGAGGAAATTCAGCTCGCAGCGGGTGCAGCGAAACCGACGGTCGAAGGCATGATGAACGGCACCGTCCTCATCCTCCGACAGTACGAAGGCGCCGGCGCAGCCGTTGCCCTGGCTAAAGGCGATCTCCATGGAGTCAACCAGACGATCGCGCGCCTCGGGGTCGAGCGTCAAGCGATCAACGACGACATCGATGCGACCGGAGCCCAGTTGTCGTGCGCCATCCTTCAGCTTGCGCGCCGAGATCTCGATGACGTCTCCGTCGCACCAGATGCGACGAAACCCCTGCTGCAGCAGGCCCAGAAGGGTCACCTGGCGCTCCTTGAGCGTGCGCCCCAGCAACACCGGGAAACTCACCACGGCGCGCTGTAGGGGCGCCGCCTCGAGCAGCGCATCGACCGCTCCGCCGGGGGTGTCGGCGCGCACCGTGATACCACACGACGGGCAGACGGTGACCCCCACGCGGGCAAACAGCAGGCGCAAGTAGTCGTGAATCTCTGTAGTGGTCGCCACGGTGGAGCGCGAGCTGCGCGGCGGCACTCTTTGCTGGATCGCCACCGCCGGACACACCCCCTCGATACTATCGACCGCTGGTCTTTCCATCCGCTCCAAGAACTGGCGGGCATATGCCGAGAGCGACTCCACGTAGCGCCGCTGCCCTTCGGCATAGAGCGTGTCGAACGCCAGGCTGGACTTGCCCGAACCGGATACCCCGGTGATCACCACCAGCATCCGGGTGGGAATGTCGACATCGATCCCCTTGAGGTTGTGTACGCGCGCCCCACGGATCGAGATGGGCAGGCCCGCCGCTACCGCGGCCTTGGAGATTCGTCGAGCGGGCATGGCAACCGGAAAGAAGGTGGAAGAAACGATCATGTTAGCCTGGATGTCTCAACCTTTGCTGGACAAAGATGCGCTCTCTCGACTCTTCCTCCCGTCAGACTATCCTCGCCGTGTGCTTCGGAAACCTCTGCCGGAGCCCCATGGCGGAAGCCCTGCTGCGCGCCGACTTGCCGGAAACGTCGTGGTGCGTCCTCTCCGCCGGCACGCACGCCATCGAGGGCGACCCGCCGACCCCCGGCGCGCACGACGCCATCTACCGTTTGCGCCGGCTCGACATGTCGCACCAGCGCTCCGCAGCTTTGACCGTGGATTTGCTTCGCCGCAGCGACCATGTGTTCACCATGTCACGTATGCAGGCGCTGGAGGCGGCCGCCCTGTTCCCGCCGGCGGCCCCGAGGATCCGCCTACTGGGGGCCTTCGCGCCGGCCGCCGATGCGGCCGGTGGACCCGCCGATCCCTACGGCGGCCAGGCCGATTCCATGGAAATCGCCGACCCCATGGGCGGCGACGACGAAGCCTACGAAGCCTGTTGCAGCCGGCTCGACACCAGCGTGCAAGCCGTCGTCGAGTGGCTGAACAACGGCGCCGCGCCGGCGGCGGCTCCCACTGCGGTGTCACACTGGCCGGAAGGACCGTGAAACGGCGCCCCGAGAACGGAAACCCCGACGCGGTGGCCATCACACACCCAGTGAGACCGATGCCTGACCCCGATAACGAGCAGTACTTTTCGCGCGTGGAAGAACACTTCGGACGACGCCGCGGAGGCCCACTCGTGCTGTCGCCCAATGACTGGCGCTTGCTCGAGGTCTGGCAGCAACAAGGGGTTCCCCTGCCCGTGGTGCTGCGCGGCATCAACCAGGCCTTCGACCGCTTCGAGGCGTCGGGCCCGCGGCCCGATCGCATCAACTCGTTGCGCTATTGCGAGCAAGAGGTGCAGGCCGCATGGGAAGATCACCGCGCCGCACATCGACGCCCCGTTGGACAGGACCAGGAACGCAACGGCGCCAGCACCGCGCTACCCGGCGCTTCACGACACCTTCGGGCCGTCGCCGCCGCGTGCCGTGCCGCCGCCACCGAGGTAGAGGGTGGCGCCGCCGCCTGTTTGTCCTCTGCCGCGGCGTGCCTCGGCGAACTCGAGCAGAAGGCAAGCGCCGGAACCCTCGACGCACGCGAACTCGACCGCCGGGCGAGCGAGCTGGAGAGCCGCGTGCGCTCCGAACTGGCCCCCTTGGTGGAACAGGCACCGGCATTGAGCCACCTGAGTCTGCCCCCCTTCAGTCCCTACTAGCCTGGATATCTCAACGGGTCACGGCTGCACTAGCGCAAAGCCCGCTGATCCCCGTGGCCGCAGCGTGGGCTGGTGGCTGCTGGTGGGGCACCGCGACCGACGCCGAAGCCACCATGGGGATCGCCACGATCGGTGCGCTCGCCCTGCTCGGTGGTGGCATCTTTTTTCGCGGCATCTTCTTCCGTGGCGCCTTCCCGTCCCGCCGCATCGGGGCGTGCCTTGCCCTGCTGGCGATTCTCGGCGCCGGATTCGCCTGCGGGCGCCGCGCGGCCCGGCCACCCGCAGCAGCGCTGCTCGCCGATCACCCACGTGGCGCGGCGGGGCCGTGGCTGGTCCGCGGCAGGCTGCTGGGCGATCCGCAGCCTCTGGGAGAAGCGTGGCGGGTAGATCTCGGCCTCGGCGCAATCCGCGTCGACGGCGTGTGGCGCGATTGGCCGCTCCGGGTGCGCACCACGGTATACGACGATCGCCGCGAGGTCGGGTGGCAAAAGGGCGACGGGTTCGAGGTCTTCCTGGCGCTACGCTCCCCGCGCCCGGCGCGCAATCCATTGGTGGCCGCGGGTGCGTCGCTCAGAGCTTCCGGGGCAGACGTGCGTTCCTCGCTGAAAAGCTTCCGCCAGATGCGCCGCCGGCGCTCCGCCGGCGGGATCGCGAGAATAACCTCGTCGGCCCGCGCCGCCGTGCGGGCTGCCACCGGACGACGTTTCGCCGACGACGCGCCGCTGGTCGACGCCTTGCTGCTCGGCGAACGAGGCGAGATCCCGGTGGAGATGACCCAGGCCCTGGCTCGAACGGGCCTGGTACACCTCATCGCCATTTCCGGGCTGCACGTCGGCGTCATCATCACCGCCCTGTTCGCGCTGCTGCGTCTCTCGGGGCTCGCACGTCCACTCGCCGCCTTGGCCTGCGCCGCTGCCCTGCCGCTGCTGTACGGGATGGTCGTTCCACGCCCGTCGGTGGCGCGCGCCTGCCTGATGGCGGCGGCTGTCCTGCTGGGTATCTCCAGCGGCCGCCGCACCGCCGCCATCAACGGCCTTGCCCTGGCCACACTGACGCTCACCGCAATTGACCCCTGGGTGACCCGCAGCCTCGGCTTCCAGCTGAGTACGGCGGCCACCGGCGCCATCTTGATGTGCGCTCGCCCGGCTCGACTCGCTCACCCGACTCGCCCGGCACGGCGCCTGCTCTGTACCGCACTGATCTCGTCGTGCGCGGCACAGCTCGGGGTCGCCCCTATTCTGGCGGCCAGCAGCTATCGTCTGCCACTGGCCGCCGTGCCGCTGAACCTGGCCGCCGTGCCGCTGATGGCCGGGGCGGTGGTCACCGCCATGGCCACTCTCCTGGCGGACGCCCTCGGCGCCACCGCCATCGGCAACCTCACAGGAACCGTGGCCAGCATCGCTCTCGGAGGGCTGCGCTCTCTGGCCTTCTACGCCGACCGGCAGGTGGACGCACTCACCATACCCGCACGAGCGGGGGTCTGGGTGCTTCCCGCGAGCCTGTCCCTGCTGGTCTTGCTGGCCTCCGCCCGCTCATCCACCGAGCTCGGCGGCAAGCGCTGCACGACGCCGTTGCGGCTAGCGTCCGGGCTTGCCGCCACGATGTTTTGCGTCCTGCTGCTGGCGGCACGGTGCCCGCCGCCGGGGCCTCCCGACGGCACCTTTCGCCTGCTGTCCTTCGACATCGGCCAGGGCGACGCCCTGCTGCTGGAGACGAGCTCCAGTACCGTCCTGGTGGACACCGGAGGCAGTCCGGTGAGCAACTTCGACACCGGCACCCGGTTGCTCGCCCCGGCGTTGCGGGCGCGCGGCGTCACTCGCCTCGATGCGGTCGTCATCACTCACCTGCATGCCGACCATGCCGGGGGCCTGCGCGGCCTGCTCGCCGAGATACCCGCCGGCGCCGTGTGGACCTCGAGCTTCTCCCCGGAATCAGCCGCCGGAGTCCGCCTGCTGGCGGCGGCGCGCTCCACCCGGATTCTGTCTCTGGCGGCCGGCCATCAACGTACTATGGGCGACTGCGCCTGGCGCACGCTACACCCACAGCCCGGGGCGCCGGTCGACGGAAGCGAGATCTCCAACGACGGCTCGCTGGTGCTGTCAATCCGCTGCGGCGGGCGTACGATACTGCTCACCGGGGACGCGGAGGCGGGGGCGGAAGCCCGCTACACCGCGGCGTCGACGCTGCCATCCGGCGCGGTGCTGAAATCGCCCCACCACGGCAGCGCCACATCGAGTACTCCGGCGCTGCTCGACGCGCTCACACCGCGGCACGTGATCATTTCCGTCGGTTGGCGGAATCGCTTCGGTCTGCCCAAGAACAGCGTCCTGGAGCGCTACCGATCGCGCCAAATAGCCGTGTATCGTACGGATCGCGACGGCGCTGTTACCGTCACCGCCGGCGCCCGCATCCGCGTCCACGGCGAACGCTGGACCGCCGGCCAAGGCCGCCACGCCGTAGGCGGCTGGCTCTACTAGGGTCGGCCTCGACTCAGGCAACGCAGTCATCGCGCGCCCTCGCGCTCGCGCCCGCGCTCGGGGTCGAAGCAGGCCCGACACCGGGCCTCATAAACATCCTCGGCACCCACCACAACGCGCTCTTCGCTGGCGATCAGTCGTTGTGAATGGTTTGCTGGCGCGCCGCAACGAATGCATATCGCCAGCGTCTTGGTGATGTACTCGGCCAGCGCCAGGAGCTGCGGAATGGGCTCGAAGGGCCGGCCCAGGTAGTCCTGATCCAGCCCCGCGATGATCACCCGGCGGCCTTCGGATGCCAATCGCTGGCACACTTCGATGAGCCCATCGTCGTAGAACTGCACTTCATCGATGCCGACCACGCGGGTTTGCGGGTCAACCGCGTCGTAGAGCTCGGTCGAGGTCGTCACCCGCTCGCTGGGAAGCCGTTGGCGATTGTGGGAAACGATATGACCGTCGTCGTAGCGATCGTCGATGGGCGGCTTGAACACCTGCACCTTCTGGCGCGCGATCTGGGCGCGGCGCAGGCGACGGATGAGTTCCTCGCTCTTACCCGAGAACATGCTGCCGCAGATCACTTCGATCCAGCCCCTGCCGGGGCTCCGGCCGCCCGCTTCGGGCGCCCTCATGTCGGTTGCCTCCGCCGCAGCCCTCCCTTCGAGCGCTGCCAGGTCGCTGCGCACTTCGTCGTCCAAACCGCGTCCCTCCGCGATGGCGGCGCCGGGCGAAAGCCGGCCATTGACCGCCCCAATGCTACAATCCGGGCCCGCCGACGCTCCAAACCTCACAGTAGCCCGTTGCCGTGAACACCGCCACTTCAACAAAATCCAGGGATTCGGGCATTCCGTGGGGTTCCGTGATCGACCGCATCAACCAGGTCCGCCGCGGCCTGGTATGGATCGTGGTGACACTGCTGGTGGGCACAGCAGCCTCTTGGGGCGTCGCAGACCGTATCTTCGCGTTCCTGGCGGCACCGCTCACCGAAGCGCTCGCCGACGCCGGACGCGATAACCGGCTGGTCTTTACCCACCTGTCGGATCCCTTTGTCATCTACTTCAGTGTGGCCCTATTGGGTGGGTTGTTGCTCGCATTGCCCGTCCTGATGGCACTGTTCTGGCGCATTGTCGCGCCGCTCGGACTCGGACGAGGGCTCTTCAAGGCGGCGCTGTTCGTGTTGTCGGCGACGCTGCTCTTCGTCGCCGGGCTGGCGTTCGGCTACTGGGTGCTACTGCCCTTCGTGGTGCGCTACCTGCTCGGCGTCGCCGAGCAATTCCAGTACGCCGTCACCGTGCGCGAGTATTTACGCTTTGCGCTGCGCATCCTCCTGGCCATGGGAATCTCCGCCCAACTGCCACTGATCAGCTTCGTGCTGGCACGCTTCGGCCTGGTCACCGCCGGCCAGCTGCTGCGCTGGCTCCCCTATGCCGTTCTAGCCGCTTTCGTACTGGCCGCCCTAATCACCCCTCCGGACGGCATCAGCCAGGTCCTCGTAGCCGTACCCATGCTGGTCCTCTACCTCTTCGGCGTCCTGGTAGCCGCCCTGGCCACCCCACGCCGGAGCACCTAGCCGGCCCGCCGCCCGACCGGAAGCGAGATGGCGCCAGATGCAAGGCGCGCGCCCCGAGGGCGACCGGAGGCGTACGCCAGTACGCCGTAGGAAGCCCGAACAAGCGCAACGCCGCAGATACCGTCTTATCGCTCCCGGCCCTTGGCGTCTTCCCAGAGTGCATCCATCGCCGCCAAATCGGCGGCCTCCCCCGACGCGATGCGGGGCTCGATGGCACGAAAACGACGCTCGAACTTCTCGCTGGAACGACGCAGCGCCGCTTCGGGCGACAGGCCCAGGTGCCGCGCCAGGTTGGCGATGGCGAACAGCAAGTCGCCGATCTCCTCCTCGACCACCGGCGAACGCCGCACCCCCGCCTCGCCTGCCATCGCCTCTTCGACCTCCTCCAGCTCCTCCCGTACCTTGCGGACTACGCCCTCCACGTCCGGCCAATCGAACCCCGCGTGGGCGGCACGGCGCCCGAGCTTCTCGGCGCGCGCCAACGCCGGGAAGGACGCCGGAATGTCGTCGAGCACGGAGCCACTGCCGCGCTCCTCGCGCTTGATCGATTCCCACCGCTGCAGCACTTCGTCGGCGTTCTCCGCCTCGCCGTCCCCGAACACGTGCGGATGGCGGCGCACCAGTTTGTCGCAGATCGCGTCAGCCACCTGGCGCACGTCGAAGATTCCCTCTTCCGAGGCCATCTGAGAGATAAACACCACCTGCAGGAGCAAATCGCCGAGTTCCGCGGGCAGCGCCTCCATGTCGTTATCGTCGATCACCTGGACCACTTCGTAGGCCTCTTCCAGGACGTAACGGCGCAGCGAGCGCAGGTCTTGCTCGCGGTCCCAGGGGCAGCCGTCGGGGCCTCGTAGCCTCCTCATGATGTCGACCAAGCGACCGAACGCAGCCTCGGCTTCGGGGTGTTCTGACACGCAATTCCTCGCGGTTG
>Ga0114949_10003343_pt1 | contig 10174 bp, 10 predicted proteins | sample N074metaG_FD_83505 | JGI IMG/M metagenome (GOLD analysis project Ga0114949, IMG submission 83505) | Deep subsurface microbial communities from Kermadec Trench to uncover new lineages of life (NeLLi) - N074 metaG | ecosystem: Environmental > Aquatic > Marine > Ocean trench > Sediment | place... | reverse complement strand
TTGACCTGGTCTCCGTTCCTGAGCCCGTCGACGAGCGCACCGTTTTCACTCGGGTGCGCATTGAGCGGCCTGATGAGATCTCCCGCGTGGATTGCAGTCGTGATCAGGGAGCCAACCACGAGCCCCACGGCAACTCTCCAACGAGACATACTTCCCCCTTACCCGGACAATTATTCCGTAAAACGCGGCGAGCGGCAACCTGCGTCGATGGTATGCTGCAACGGGTGTGCCAACACCTGCCTCCCACGAAGTCCCACGAACAGAGGAGATGCGAGCCATGGCCGATTACGTCGTTTTGATCGACTACACCGACCAGGGAATTCGCACGATCGAGAGGTCCGCGGAGCGTGCGGAGGTATTCCGGGAAACCGCAAGAAAGGTCGGCGTTGAGGTCAAAGAGTTGTACTGGACGTCGGGGGTGCACGATGGAGTGCTGATTCTCGAGGCACCCGACGACCGGGCCGTCTCGGCCCTGATGCTCTCCCTGGTCCGCGCGGGGAACGTCCGCACGCAGACGCTGCGGGCCTACGGACCGTCCGAGATGCGGGAGATCCTCGACGCCAGGCCGTGAGCCGGCCGGCGAGCGCAGCCACCGGCGCGAGAGTCGACAGGTGGGTCGTCTCGACCTGCTGCTTCTGCTCATGGCCGCGATGTGGGGCACCAACTTCTCCATCATCAAGGTGGCCCTGACCGACCTGGCGCCGTTGCCCTTCGCCTCGCTCCGATTCGTGTTGATCGTGCCCGTGATGGCCGGACTGGCATGGTTGACCGGCCATTCGCTGCGCGTCGAGCGCCGATACTGGCTGCAGATCGCCGGCCTGGGTCTGCTGGGAAACACGGTCTATCAGCTGCTGTTCATTTTCGGCGCCGACCGCACGTCGGCCGACAACGCGGCGTTGATTCTGGCGACGGTGCCGGTGTTCGTCGCCGTGATGGGGTACCTCGCGGGGTTCGAGCAGATCGGACGAGGCGGCTGGATCGGCGTGGGGCTATCGCTGGTCGGGATTTTGTGTATCGTGACCGGCAACGCAAGCGGCGCGAGTCTGGAATTCGGCGGTGCGAGCCTGTTCGGAGATCTTCTGGTCTTCCTGGCCACGCTGGCCTGGTCTGCGTACACGGTCTGGATGCGGCCGGTCGTCCAGCGCTGTTCGCCGATCGCCGTGACGGTTCTCTCGACGGCTGTCGGCAGCCTGCCGCTGTTGTTGATGACACTGCCGTTCCTGCGCGTCGACGAACTGGCGCAGGTTTCAACCCGCGGCTGGCTGGCCCTGGCCGCTTCCGGCATGTTCGGGATCTGCCTGCCATACTTCATCTGGAACTACGGCATCAGCCGGCTCGGTAGTGCGCGAACCTCGTTGTACTCCTACCTCGTTCCGTTCATCGCGTTGGTCGTGGCCTGGGCCTGGCTCGGAGAATCGTTGACGGCTCAGCAGTTTCTCGGGGGCGGCCTGGCGCTCGCCGGCGTGCTCCTGGCGAGAAACTACGTCCGATCGATCGACTGAGACCGGCCTAGCCTCGGTCGTCCAGAACGATGCGCAACTCGGCCAGGATCCGACGCAGGTTGCGCGGGTTCTGGCCCAGGTCGCCGTAGTCGAGGCGCGACCGGGACTCCCCGCCGAGCCGGCAGCGATCGCCCAGATCCTCGATGCGCAGGACGATGTCGTCCTTGAGACGCCAGACCCGGCTGGTCCGCTCGAACACGACCATCGTCGTGTTCTCCACTCGCGCCTCACCGATGAACTCCCAGTTCTTGATGCGGCCTGCCGCCTCCTGGATCGCGTCGGACACCTCGTCGGCCCGCCGTTCGAAGACAACCGGTCGCAGGTCGGGATCCTCGGAGGTTTCCCTCATCACCGCGTAGCTCGTGGTGAAGTCGCGCGACCAATCGTCGATCGTGATGAACAGCGCAAGCAGGCACGCCGCCACGATGGTCGGGAAAATCCAGCGCCGTCTGCGCCTGTAGCGGAGTGTCATCGATACGGCTCCATGCTCCCCACCACACAATATGGGTCCCCACCGCAGCGGACGGCAAACGCCGTGCCCCACGGGGCAGAGGGTTGCTATTTGCGGCATACTTCACGCCATATGGTTCTGCCACGGGCATGGATACCGCTGCTCGCGCTCGTCTCGTCCCTGGCCGTGGGGAGCGGTCCCGTCGTCGCCGCGGAGCCCATGCCCGAGGTGCCGCGGGTCCTGTTGTCGCGACAGTTGGTCGAGGCACAGGGACTGAGCGTGGGGCAGATCGTTCAGCTGGCTGCGGATCCGGCCGGCGTGGGGGCGCGCTCCTATCGGATCGCGGGTGTCTACGAGCCCCTCCCCGATCCATTCCGATTGACGGCCGTCAGACTGGAGGCCCGATTTCACCTCCCGGATCTGATCGGACTGACCCGGGCCTCCGACGATCCCCTCGAAGCGGAATCCGTAACCCGCGTCAACGTGGCGCTCGACGACCCGGACGATGCGCAGGCTTTCGCCAGGGACCTCACCTCCAGGCTGCCCGGCCTCACGGTACAAACGACGTCCCGTCCGCTGTCCGGCTCGAACCTATTCGTCATTCTGGATCGCTTCCACGCCGCGATCGCAACCGTGACGATTCTGGGCAGTACGGCGTTTCTCCTGGCTCTGATGGTCATGCGATCGGAGGAACGTCGCGAGACCGCCGGAATCCTCCGACTCATCGGCCTCAGTCGGCCACGGATTCTGCTCGAGGTCTTCGTGGAGGCGCTGCTGGTCGCCCTTGCCGGTGCGCTGATCGGCGTCCTGATCGCGGCGGTCGTACAGGGCCTGTTCAATCGCTTCTTCCAGTGGCGTTACGACACCGCGCTGGTATTTGTCCGGGTGACACCCGGAATCGCACTGCGCTGTGTCGCCATCGCGGTGCCCCTCGGTGTTCTGGCGGGTGTCGTCTCTTCCTGGACGCTGCTTCGCCGCAACATCATGTCCTTGCTTCGCCGATGAGCTCGCTGTCCTTTGCCTGGCGCAGTTTCACACGTCAGCCGGCGCGCGCCGCGCTGGGTGTCGCCGGGATCGCTATCGTCGGTGCGCTGCTGTTCGACATGCTTCTGCTGTCGCAAGGGCTCGCGGTCTCGTTTCGCGACCTGCTGGAGGGAGTCGGATTCGACATCCGGGTCACGGCGGATCGGTTTGTGCCGTCCCGGGCATCCATGATTCGCAACGGGACGGAGGTCTTGACCCGACTGCGAGCTCTGCCCGAGATCGAGGATGCCGTGGCCGTGCGCTTCGGCCGGGCCGAGGCGCTGCACTCCGGCGGCGCCCACGTGCTCGTCAACTTCATGGGTGTGGACGGCGCGGCACGCAATACATGGACCGTTGTCGAAGGCGCGGATCTTCCCATCGACAGTGACGCAGCCGGCCCTGCGGTGCTGGTGAACCGGACCCTGGCCCGGCGGCTGAATCTCTCCGCCGGCGACTCGCTGCGCTTGCGCGGTTCCTGCGACCCGCGCCGGTCGGCCATGCCCGCGATCGACTTCCAGGTCTCGGGAATCGTGGACTTCCGATTCGAAGCGGCCGGCGAGTACGCGACCGTAACGACGCTCTCGAACCTGCTGCGGGCTTGCAGCCCGACGGACCGAGACGCGGTGACGATGTTCCTGGTCGCGTCCGGCCCCGACGTGGGTCCCGACGCCGCGGTGCGCGCGATCAGCGGCGTGCTGCCCGGGCTCAACCCCTTTACCAATCAGCAATTCGTCGATCGGCTGCAAACCGCCGAGTTCTCCTATTTTCGCCAGATCTCGTTTGCGCTGGCCACGATCACGCTGTTCTTTGCGTTTCTACTGATCGCGACGCTGTTGACCGTGTCGGTGAACCAACGGCTCGGTGAGGTCGCCACGCTCCGCGCGCTGGGGTTTCGCAGGAAGCGGGTCGTTGCCGATTTGCTGTGGGAGTCGGCGCTGCTGGTGGGGTCGGGCGGCCTGCTGGCCCTGCCCCTTGGCGCTGCCCTGGCCTTCTACCTGGACGGGATCCTGCGCCAGATGCCGGGGATTCCCGTGGACCTGCATTTCTTCGTGTTTCAAGGCAGGGCCACGATCGTGTATGCGATGCTGCTGGCCGGGACCGGGCTGTTGGCCGCGTCGTATCCCGTCTATCTGGCCGCACGGCTTCCGATCGCCGCGACACTGCGGCGTGAGTTCACATCATGAGTGGATTCCTCGTCGAAGCGCGCGATCTGCACAAGGTGTTCCCGATGCCCGCCGGACCGGTCGTGGCCGTGCAAGAGGTCTGTCTGACCATCGATCCCGGATCGTACACGGCTGTCCAGGGCCCGTCCGGTTGCGGAAAGTCCACGCTGCTGCACCTGCTCGGATGCGTCGAAACGCCGACCGCGGGAACGCTACTGTTCGACGGACGCGAGGTCGGAGCGCTGCGCGACGCCGAGCGCAGTCGGATCCGGCTGAATCACATCGGGTTCGTGTTTCAACGTTTCTTCCTGTTGCCGATGCTCACCGCGTGGGAGAATATCGAGCTGCCCCAGAACGAGGCCGGCGTTGCGCGGGCCGAGCGTCGCGCGCATACGCAGGAGCTGCTGGAGTACGTCGGCCTGGAACAGCGTGCCGGCCACCGGCCCTCACAACTCTCCGGTGGTGAGATGCAACGAGTGGCCATCGCTCGAGCACTGGCCAACCGCCCCCGGCTGCTGCTGGCCGACGAGCCGACCGGTGAGCTCGACGAAGCAACCGGTGAGCAGATCGGCGATCTCATCGACCGGGTCCACGCCGACGGGACCGCCATCGTCGTCGTGACCCACAACCCCGCTCTGGCCCGGCGTGCCGCTCGGCAGCTGACGATGCGCGGGGGCCGCCTGGTAGGGCCGGCATGATCCTGCGCATGGCCCTGCGCTCGCTCGCGTCGCAGCCGGTGCGCAGCAGCGTGCTGACCTGTGGTTTCGGTCTGGGCATCGCCTGCATGGCCGGCCTGCTCGGCGTGGGCGAAGTGATCCTGGATCAGTCGCGCTCGCCCTTCTTGCGCGGAGGCGGGGACCTGGTGATCCACGGAGCTGCCGGGCCGCTGGGCAGTGCGCGCTTTCTGACCTCACAAGCGCTCGAAACGCCGTCCATGAAGGGCCGTGCCCGTGTGGCCTCGCCGTCGCTCGACGCCACCGTGTATCTGGTCGGGGGGCCGGGCTCCCGGCCCCTGGCGATTCGGGCTCGCGGCGGCATTCCCAGCCTGGAACGGGCGTTGCAAGACCCGGAGACCGCGGACATCGATGCCTGGCGTGACACGGCCGGCGACCGGAGCTGGGCAGCGCCCGCCACCGGAAGCGTGCTGCGCGCGATGGACCGATTCCATCCCGTACCCGATGTCCCGGCCCGCGCCGACTCCTGGGCCGAGTGGCTCTACTTCAACGGCACGGCCGGCGGTACCCGCTTCTATTTGACGTTTCTGGTCGGTCCGCGCGTCGCAGCGTCTCGCCGGTGGGCCGCCGTCCACCTGCAGCTCGAGCGCGACGGTCAGACGGTCAGCTACTCCGATCGCGAGGAGATCGCGGAGGATGAGCTGCTGGCCGGGGCGCCCGACATCCGCATCGGCAACTCTCACGTGCGTCTGCAAGGGCGGCGCTACCACCTGAGACTGGCCTTGCCCGCCGACGACCGAGACGCTTCTCCCGTTTCGGGCGAGATCACCATCGACTCCGTTGCGGGCCGATCCATCCCGCCGTTCGAGATCGGTGGAGCCGGCGGCTGGGTCTCGGGCTACACCGTTCCGGTGCTGTCGGGGCCGCTCGGTGGTGCGCTGGAAATCGGCGACGAAGTCGTCTCGCTCGACGGTGGCGTCGGCTACCACGATCACAACTGGGGCTTCTGGGAAGACGTCGTCTGGCAGTGGGGGCAAGTGGCGCACGACGATCTGTCGGTGCTCTACGGCAGGATCCAGCCTCCGGCCGATGTGGCGGCTGCGGAACGCATTCCGGGATTTCTGGCGGTTCTGGGTCCACTCGGGCCTCTCGGCTTTTCCACGGATGTGACCATCGACGAAACGGACGATCCGGAATCCGGTCGGCCCCGGAGCATTGTCGTTCGGGCTGTCGGTGAATCGCTGAGTCTGGAAATGTTCTTGACGGTCGAGACCGCGTCGAGCACCCGACTCGGAACACCGCTCGGCGATCCCAACTCCCGGGGCCGGTTCTTCCAGCTGCGTGCCGCCTATCGAGTCACCGGCACCGTCGGCTCTCAGGCGATCGATTTCACGGCTCTCGGTTCCGCAGAGACGTTTCGATAGTCCCCAGGAACTCCCGGATGTGTCCGATCTCCTCCGGGCAGACTGCGTGGTCCATGGGGTAGGTTTTCCATTCCACCGTGAAGCCGCGGGCCTGCAAGAAATCACGAGTCTCGCTGCCCAGGCCGGGCGGCACCAGCAGATCCTGCGTCCCATGGGCCAGGAAGATCGGGGTGTTGCGGTTGGCCTGATGCAGCTCGGCGTCGATCGTCCACTGCAGCGGCAGGAAGCTCGACAGGCCGATGATCCCCGCCAGGCGCTCCGGGTAGCGTAGCGCCGTGTGTAGCGCAAGCGCGGCGCCCTGGGAGAAGCCGGCGAGCACGATCGATGCGGTGGGAATGCCCCGTTCGTTCTCGCTGCGAATGAATTCGTGCACCTGCGATTGGGCTTGCCGGATTCCGGACTCGTCCTGCCGGCTCTGGCGTTCCAGGCCGATCACGTCGAACCACGCGGGCATCGTGACACCATTGTTGATCGTGACCGGCCGCAGGGGCGCGTGGGGAAAGACAAAGCGCAGATGAACGTCCGGCAGGCGCAGCTGCGGGACGATCGGTTCGAAGTCATGCCCGTCGGCGCCCAGACCGTGCAGCCAGATCACGCTTCCGGACACGGGCGAGCCCGTACAGCTCTCGACGCTCTTCAACATTTCCGGAGCTGGCCGCGCCTTCTTGCAATGCGCGCGCGGCGATCTCGCCGCTGCCGAAGGCGGTCATCAAGATGACAGGGACAACACAGGCGAACCATCACTTGCGTCCGGCTCGCTGCCGCATGGCCTCCCAGAACGAGGGCGGTTGATCGACGAGATCGTTGAATTCGCCGGCGCCGCTGAGCCACTCTCCACCATCGATCGTGACGGCCTCGCCACGGATCATCGCCGACGCGTCGGAGACCAGGAAGGCGGCGAGCTCGGCCACCTCGTCGGGTGTTCCGAATCTCCCCGCGGGTATCCGGGCCTCTCGTCGCTTCACGAACTCTTCCGAGGGAAAGAGTTGGGACACCGCACCCTTCGTCCACACCGGTCCGGGAGCGATGGCGTTGAGGCGGATGCCGTGGCGCGCCCATTCCACGCTGAGCGAGCGGGTCAGTGCCAGCACACCGGCCTTGGCGCAGGCCGACGGCAGCACGAAGGCCGAGCCGGTCCACGCATAGGTGGCCAGTATGTTCAGCACGTTTCCGGCGTGGCCCTCGCGGATCCAATGTCGTCCCGCTGCGCGCGTGCAGTGAAAGGTCCCGTGCAGCACGATGCCGACCACCGCCGAGAAGGCGTTGGGCGACAGCTCCTCCGAGGGGCACAAGAAGTTCCCCGCGGCGTTGTTGACCAGGATGTCGAGTCGGCCCAGCTGGTCCAGCAACTGGCTCAACGCAGCGTCCACCGCATCGGCGTCCCGCACGTCGCACGTGGCCCACGCCGCCTCACCTCCGGCGGCGCGGATCTGATCCACCGTTTTCTCCAGTGGCTCGCGCCGTCGTCCCGAGAGGCCCAAGCGGGCGCCCAGCTCGGCGAAACGAAGCGCCATGGCCCGCCCGATCCCCGTGCCGCCCCCGGTGATCCACGCCGTCTTTCCCGTCAGCAACCCGGATTCCAGACACCGCGGTCTTGCCGGGCCCGCACCCGAATGCTTCGATTGCTCCGTCATGCGAACCTCCGCTGCGAGAAGGGCCCATCTTGGACCAAGAGTCACTCGCTTGCAATTGTTGCTCTCGAATCCGATGCCGTGACACACTGGCTTCTTTCCGCGCAGGTTGTGGAGGTCTCGATGAGCAGCAAGGATCCCCTCGTACTGGTGGCCATGGGAGGGCACGCTTTCATCCGGGCCGGAGAAGAGGGGACCATCGACGATCACGAGCGCAACTCGGATCGCATCGCCGAGCTGCTCATGAGCTTGATCGAGCGCGACTACCGCCTCGTGATCACCCACGGAAACGGACCGCAAGTCGGCAACCTGCTGATCCAGCACGAGCGGGCCCGGGACGTGGTTCCCGCAATGCCGCTGGACGTGCTCGTGGCCATGACGGCAGGGAGTCTGGGCTACATCCTGCAGCAGAGCTTGCTCAACCAACTGCGCCGCCGCCGGGTTGAGCGCTATGTGGTTACCGTGGTCACCCAGGTCATCGTTGACGAGAAGGACGAAGCGTTCCGCAATCCCAGCAAACCCATCGGGCCGTTCCTCGAGCGGGCGGAGGCCGAGCGTCGGCGCGACGAATGGGGATGGCAGATTCTCGAGGACCCGGAGAAACGCGGTTGGAGACGCCTCGTGCCGTCGCCGCGACCGGTGCGAGTGATCCAGCGACAGATGATTCGCGACGCGGCCCTGAGTGGCCATATCGTCGTGGCCTGCGGCGGCGGGGGCGTCCCGATCCACACCGCGGAGGACGGCAAGTACACCGGTATCGAGGGAGTCGTCGACAAGGACCTGACATCGGCCGTGTTGGCGGTCGACGTGGGCGCCGAGTTGCTGATCGTCCTCACGGTGGTCCCGAACGTGTACCTGAACTTCCGCAAACCGGACCAGCGACCGCTGAGCGCTGTGACCCTGGAGCAGACCGAGAGACTGCGCGCGGAGGGTCACTTCCCACCGGGCAGCATGGGCCCGAAGATCGACGCCGTGATTCACTTCCTCGAGAACGGGGGCAAGCGGGCGCTGATCACCGATCCCGAGAGTCTCCCGAAGGCTCTCGAGGGACGCGCGGGCACACATTTCATCGGACAGCTCTGAAACGGGCCGGGGTCCCGGCTCGACTTTCCAAGCGGGTCGTTTGAGCGTAGATTAGGTGGCGAGGAGGCATTGCCGATTCCATCCGTGTACGGTCATCTTCTGGGACTTTCGCCGGCCGAGAAACACCGGCTGGAGCGGCTATACCGGCGCCGTGTTCCCCCGCGTTCGATAGTGAGCCACGACCTGGCTCGCGAGATGGCTTCGATCACCCTGGCGCTCAACCGGCGGGTCGGTCTGCTCGTCGACCGCGCGGGCCGAGTTGAGCGGGTCAGCGTGGGGGACGCTCGGCGCGTAGAGGTTCCACGCCAGCCGAGTGCTCCGGCAGGCCGGCTGCGCTTCTGTACCCTGCGCTTCATCGCCACCCGCCTGAACGACGACCCGCTCGATCCCGAGGAGCTCGCACCGCTCGCACTGCACCGCCTGGACGCGCTGGCGATCATCGCCGTCGAGCCGAACGGAGAGCCGGGTCCGGTGCGGGTGGCCCACCTGCTGCCCGCTCCCGAGATGCCCGACGCGACCACCAAGGGGAACGGAGGCCGTCCCGACCCACTCGAATTTCCCCGGCCGCGAGGCGCGGTCGTGCCCCGGGTCAGCCGTAAGCGACGCGCCGAGCGGCGGGAGATCCAGGACATATCTTCCGGAGGCGATCGATTCCGTCTGTTCCCGCCTCGACCTTCCGCACGGATTGACGACGATTTTCTGGAGCTGATCCGGGCCCTCGAGCGCGAGTTCGACCGGCACATGCAACGGACCAAGAAGGCCGGCAAGGTCGGCCGGGCGATCCTGGTTCACGTCACGACCGGGAGCCGGGCCGAAGCCGAGGCCTCGATGGATGAGCTGGTGGAACTGGCGGCGTCGAGCGACTTGCAGGTCGTAGAACGCATCGTGCAGCGGCGGCAGAAGTTCGATTCGCGAACCCTCATGGGATCGGGGAAGCTCCAGGATTTGATCATCCACGCACTGCGCCTCCAGGCCGATTTCATCGTCGTCGACCGGAATCTGACGCCGGCTCAGGCGCGAGCCATCGCCGAGGCGACCGATCTGAAGGCGATCGATCGCTCGCAGTTGATTCTGGACATTTTCGCGCGGCGCGCACGAACCAGCGAAGGCAAGATCCAGGTCGAGCTGGCGCAGCTCAAGTACCTGCTGCCGCGCTTGATGAGCCGCGGGGATTCCGGCCTGTCGCGGCTCGAGGGCGGGATCGGCGGTCGCGGACCCGGCGA
>Ga0114949_10003342_pt1 | contig 10175 bp, 9 predicted proteins | sample N074metaG_FD_83505 | JGI IMG/M metagenome (GOLD analysis project Ga0114949, IMG submission 83505) | Deep subsurface microbial communities from Kermadec Trench to uncover new lineages of life (NeLLi) - N074 metaG | ecosystem: Environmental > Aquatic > Marine > Ocean trench > Sediment | place... | reverse complement strand
GTTCTGGCCCAGGGCTGGCCCATGCACCCCAGCGTGTCCGCACGCTGATCATCCGTGAAGATCATCACGATGTTAGGACGCTCGACCTTCTTTTCGGATGTTGGGGCCACCTGGGCGCCGGCCAACTGGGGGGGCGCGTCAATGGGCACTTCACGGTTGACGGCCGGGAAGGCCATGCCTGCGCCGACAAGAGCCAGACCGGTCAAAAGAACCGCCCTGAAACCTTGCTTTGTGCCTCGCGTTGGTCTGCCTTCGGTCATGTCCCGTGGGAGTTGACCTTTTTCTCTCCGGCTTCCACGCGGATGGGGAGGGTGTTGCCGGGAGGTGGCAGCGGGCAGGTGGCGTAAGGGGTGAAGGCGCAGGGCGGATTGTAGGCCTTGTTGAAGTCGAGAATGACGCGGCCGTCGCGGGGGAGCGGGCTATATAGAAAGCGGCCACCGCCGTAGGTGTCTCGCCCTGTCGTCTTGTCCTTGAAGATGAAGAACAACTCCTGGTCCTGGGGAGAGTCCATGACCGGCTCCAGCGTCATCTCCTGCCCCGCCAGAGTGAAGTGGGCGCGCCCCGGCGCGAACATCGCGGCAGGTGTGCCGGTGACGGTGGGAACCTGGCGCTGTCGTGGCTCGGGGTATGCCTCCCAGCGGCCCTCGATGCGCCAGGCAGGATCGAGGGGGAAGGTCTCGACGCCGGCGAACTCCCGGCGCCGGGAGGATGCCGGATCCTTGATGCGTACCCCGTACTTTTCGCCGCGGCGGATGATGTGGAGGCGCAGGCTTCCCACGGTGAGAATGTCGGGAGAGCCATCGGCGTCGGCCCGCAACCGGCGCCTGGTTGCCGGTCGCCCGTCCAGAAGGACACCCTCTGCAACAGGTACAACCGTCACGCCGTCATCATCCAGAAGGAAGACGCCTGCCCGGGCCGGTGCCTTGCCCGCCGGCAGAATCACTGCGCTGTCGGGGTCGCTGCCAAAACTGTTCTCACCAGGCCCCAGCCAGGCAAGACCCACCAGGGTCAGCCACCCGTTCTCGCTGCGCAGGCTCGCCACCCGCGCTGCGTGCCACTGCTGGATCTCCTGGATATAGACGCCGGCGGCGCGATCCTCCTGGCTGCCGGCGGTCGGATCAGATTCCCCGGCAGTGGAGGCAGCAGGAATGGACGGGTCAAGAACGGCCACGAGCAGGGTCATGAGCAGGAAAGCACCTGACACTCCACCGGAGGAGAGGTACTCCATTCTATTGTTACTGCCACTCATGGTGTCCGTTCTACCACATGCGCCCTGGCCAGGTGCGGACTCTGAAAAATCGATGTGTGCCGGAGTGAGCGGAGGGGATCCATGAGGGCGATGCCTGGCAAATGGAACGCCTGGTGCGGAATCTCCAAGAATCCTCCGGCCCGGGCCCGGGAGAAGGTGACAGAGCCCGTGGGGATGGCTATCCTCTTCAACGTCCAGCCAACCCGCGAACATAGAATACAGAGGAACCCTGATGGCTCTGGAACCCCCTGACCCGGCGATCCCGGTGGCGGCAGTCCTCATGACCCGATGTCATCAGGCCCTGAAGGTGGCCTGATGAGGCGGCTTCTCGCCCTGAGCGTGATGTTCCTGGTGGTGCTGCTGGCTGGAGTGCCGGCCATGGCGGCTTTTCAACTGGTGCTCAAGAACGGCCGCATCCTCACCGGAGACGACCTGGAGCGTGAGCCGGGAAGGTACGTCCTCATCAGGAAAGACGGGCGGCGCCTGACTGTTGAGATGGACCAGGTCGCCGAACTGCGAATCCTGAGTGATGACGTCGTTATTGAAGACATGTCTGCACCCGACACCGCAGGTGAAGACGAGGACGGGGGGGAGGACAAGCCGCCGCAGGGTGTGACCCTGGCCGGGGGCGACCTTTCGGATCGAGTGACCAGGAGCGAGCCGGCCACCGTGGGCGGTGTTGACCCTCCGGAGAACTCCGGCGCAGGTTCCAGGAGGCCTGTCGCCGAGATACAGAACCTGAGCGGTCCGGCTCGGGATGCGCCCCTGGCGCCTGGAGAGTGGCGGCCGGAAAGCGATTGGCCGAAGAAAGATCCCGACTGGCCCACCGATGGCTGGATTTCCAGGGGACCCGACGCCACCTGGACGCCCCAGTCCGACTTCGCCACGGATCCCAAGGCCAACGAATTCAATCCCAGCACCTGGAGCAAGCCGGCCAGGGACCCCATCTGGCACCCCACCGATGGCTTTCGCAAGACCAACACTTCGCTGAAGTTCAGAACGGCAACCACCAGCGCCGGTGCGACGGGCAAGCCGGCCTTGAAGGTGTCACCGTCCGCGGGGGTTTCTGCCGCCGCCGGTCAGGGCATCGCCCGTTCAGCGACCGTGGCCGAGGGCAACGCGGCCTGGTATGGCGAGGCCTACCGGGGTCGTGCCACAGCCAGCGGCCGCCCCTTCGACCCCGACCAGTTGACGGCTGCCCATGCCTCCCTCCCGTTCGGCACTCTGGTGCTGGTGAGCCGCCAGGATAAACCGGAACGCAGCGTGGTGGTGGAGATCATCGATCGGGGAGCCGGTGACCGCCTCCTGAACCTGTCGCGAGGTGCGGCGGTGGCCCTGGACATGTTGCAGATGGGCGTCGCACCGGTGCGCATGGAATTGGTCCCTGCCGCGGAAAAGCCGTCTCCGGCTATAAAACCGTTGCCGGCGCAGCAACAGGAGAAGACCGAAAAACCGGAGGCAGAAGAAAAAGACGCCACACCGGAAGCATTGCCCACAGACGGCCTCTAGCGCTTGATCATCCTGATCTCGGTGCCACCCTTCGCGAAGGTCACCTCATCCATGAGCCGGTTGATGAGGTAGATGCCCCGGCCGTGATCCGAATAGAGGTTCTCGCCCACCAGCGGGTCGGGGACCTGGCGTGGGTCGAAGCCCTCGCCAGGGTCGCGCACCACGATGAGCATTCCTTTCTCCGGATCGCACTCGACATCCACTTCGACCTTTTCTCCCGGACACTTGCGGCAGCCGTGAGTGATGGCATTGGCCAGGGCTTCACGCAGGGAGGTTTCGATCTCGAATTCCTTGCCCTCGGCGCAGCCCATCTCGTTGACCACGGAGATGATGCGCCGAGTGATGTCCTCTATTTCCTCGACCTTGCCAGGGATGACGACCGACAACCTGCGGACCAGGCGATCGGCGTCGAATTCACAACGCATGATTGGCTTTGAACTCATGACATCCCCTTTCCGGTGGCGGCTGGTGCTGTCCCGATCCGGCCCATCCAGGCGATCAGGAAGGCGACAGCAAACGGCACCACCCTCTCGATGATGTCACCTGGCGCGTCAGGAAGGAAGTGAAAAATGATGGTCAGGCCGAATCCGCTGGCCATGGCCGCCAGCAGGGCCGGGGAAGAGAGCCGCCTGCCGGTCAGTCGCACCAGCAAGATCGGTCCGAAAGCGGACCCCATGGCGTGCCAGGCGAAGAGAACACGGGAAAAAATGGCATCGGGCAGGTACAGGGCGGCGGCGATGGCCAGGGCGCTGATGGCCAGGACCACGGCTCGGGAGTGGGCCAGGCTGCCGGCGGCGCGGCCACTGGCCAGCCTCAGATCGTGGGTCACCGCCGAGCCGGCCACCAGAAGCTGGCTGTCGGCGGTGGACATGATGGCCGACAGGACAGCGGCGATCATCACGCCTGCCAGCACCGGCGGCAGAAGGCCGCCGGCGGCCTGAAAGAAGATCTGCTCGTGATCGACCGCCGCCGGATACAGGATCCGGCCGCACCATCCCAGCAGAATCATGCCGCCATAGATCACCACGGCCCAGGTGAGTGCCATGACCCGGCCATGGCGCAGAGACGACTCGTCCTTCAGCGCCATGAATCGGTTCACCACGTGGGGCTGGCCGGGATATCCCAGGCCGATGCCCAGGGTGCCCAGCACGAAGGCCAGGCCCAGCCAGGGCGTGTCCTGGCCCGTCAGGGTCAGAGCGCCACCGCCGGCACCCGCCTGCAGTCCGTCGCGGAGCGCCATGGGGCCGCCCACTGCCACCAGGGCGACCAGGGGCAGGATGAGCGCTGTGGCCGCCATGAGCAGGCCCTGAACCGTGTCTGTGACACTGGCGGCCCAGAAGCCTCCCAGGAGGGTATAGAGGACGATGACACCTCCCCCTGTCAGGATGCTGACCGTGGCCGGCAAGCCGAAGGTGCTCGCGAACGTCCGGCCTGCCGCGTCGAACTGGGCAGCGATATAAAAAATGAATGAGAACAGGATGACCAGCGAGGCCAGGCGCAGAATGGATGGATAGAGGGGATGGTTCGTATCGCCGGCAAGGACCTGGGTGAGGGTCAAGCTGCCTTCGGCGTGGCTCAGGCGGCGCAGGCGAGGTCCCACCCAGGTCCAGTTGACCACGAAGCCTAGGAGGGTGGCGGGAAAGAGCCAGATGGCCGGCAGGCCCAGGGTGTAGGCGGCGCCGCTGACTCCCAGCAAAGTCCAGGCCGACGATGAGCTAGCCGAGGCGCTGATGGCGGCGACCAGGGCGCCCAGTCGGCGGCCACCCAGGTAGAAATCGGCGGTATCCCGGGTGCGGCGCCCGGCCCAGAGGCCGATGGCGATGAGGATGGCCTGATAGGCCACCAGGGTGATCAGGATCGAGAGGGTGTTCCGGCTCACGAGTCATTGTACATCGCCATGGATCGAGCGGAGAGGTGCCCATGGTGCTACCGGGCTTTCTATGCAAAACTTTCTCCAGTCCGTGCCGTATCAACTGAGGCGCGGGAAAGGAGGAGGGATGGCCGACGCCATCGTGGTGCGAGGTGTGACCAAGACGTTCGGACCCAAGGTGGCGGTGCGGGATTTCGACCTCACGGTGGCCGCCGGCGCTCTGACCGGGTTCATCGGCCCCAACGGAGCCGGCAAGACCACCACCATCCGCATGATCATGTCCATTCTTTTTCCTGATCAGGGAGAGGTGTCGGTGCTGGGGCATCGCTCGGCTCTCGATGCCAAGGATCGCATCGGGTATCTGCCCGAGGAGCGTGGCGTCTACAAGAAGATGAAGGTCCTCTCATTCCTGCGTTATATTGCCCGTCTCAAGGGCATGGCCTCCCACGGCCTCGACGCCCGGATCAAGAAGTGGCTTGAGCGCATGGATCTCGGAGATGTGGCCAGGAAGAAGTGTGAAGAGCTCTCCAAGGGCATGCAGCAGAAACTTCAATTCATCGCCTGCGTCCTCCACGAACCGGATCTCCTGATTCTGGACGAACCGTTCAGTGGCCTCGACCCGGTCAACATGCGCCTGCTGCGTGACCTCATCCTGGAGCAGAACCAGCGTGGCGCCACCATCATTTTTTCAACCCATGTGATGATCCAGGCTGAGCAATTGTGCGCGCGAGTCGTCATGATCCATGAGGGCACCAAGGTGCTGGACGAGTCCATGGGTGCAATCCGTGCAAAGTTCGACCCCCGGGTGGTGCTCCTGGAGCCATTGGACGCCTCTGCCGATGTCCAGGGCTTGCAGACCCTCCCCGGCATTCGCGGCGTGGAGCGCGACGGTGAGGAGTGGAGGTTGTCCCTCACCGAGTCCAGCGACCCCCCCACGGTCATCCGGGACATTGTCAATGCTATCCCTCCGGCGCGGATCGAACTGCACCGCCCCAGCCTGGAGGACATCTTCGTCCAGATCGTGACCGCGGCCAAGGAGGGCTTGCAGGGGGGCGAATCCTCGCGGGTCACCCGGCCTGAGCACGAGCAGGCGGCCGAGGAGGTTCACGGATGAATCGCATCTTCTGGATTGCCTGGCGCGAGTTTCTTGCCACCGTCTCCACCAAGGGTTTCATCATCGGTATCCTGGTTCCCCCCGCCCTCATCGGGTTCATGCTCGTGGTCATGCCGATCCTGTTCAATGATGCCCCCCCCAAGATCGAGGGTGAGCTGGCGATCCTCGACCCCACCGGCGAGGTGGTCGAGGGTATGACAGCGTACCTTGAGCCTGAGGCCATGGCGCGGAGACGTGATGATTTCAAGCAGAAGATCGACGCGGCCACGCCGGACGCGATGCGGCGGCTGACTGCCGGCACGGGTAGCGCGGCCGCCACGCAGTCGGTCCTTGACGCGATTCTCGGCGAAACACCCAGGATCGACGTGCTCAGGCTGGCCGCCGACGCGGATCTGGAGAGCGAGAAGAAAGCCTTGACCATCGGCTCGGCGCAGGATGGCGGACGCCTGGCCATCGCCGTCATTCACCCTGATGCGGTGGAGAGATCAACCGGCTCACCCAGCTTCGGGAGCTACGATCTGTTCGTGCGCGAAAAGCTCGATGACCGCATCGAGGACGCCATCAAGGCGGGGCTGCGGGAGACCATCATCGACAGCCGGGTGCGGCATTCGGGGCTTGACCGTGACGAGATCAACGCTCTGACCCATGTGCGCCGGACCAAATCAATCACGGTCACCGAGGCCGGTGAGCAGGAGACCAACGAGGTTCTCAACATGCTCCTGCCGGCCGGCTTCATGATTCTCCTGCTCATGGCCGTGATGACCGGTGGGCAGCAGATTCTGACCACAACGGTGGAGGAAAAGTCGAGCCGTGTGGTGGAGGTCCTGCTCTCGGCGGTCTCGCCCATGCAGCTCATGACCGGCAAGATCGTGGGACAACTCTGTGTCGGCCTGGTGATGCTGGTCATCTACGCCGGCATGGGTGTTATCGCTCTGGTGTCGTTTGCCCTGCTCGGCCTGATCGATCTGTCGCTGCTGATCTACCTGCCCATCCTCTACATCATCGCGTACTTCACGCTGGGGTCTCTCATGGCGGCCATCGGGGCGGCGGTCAACGAGATGTCCGAGGCCCAGGCCCTCATGACACCGGTCATTCTGACCATGATGGTCCCGTGGATCTTGTGGCTGCCCATCACCCGTGATCCCAACGGGACTTTCGCCACGGTGGCAAGTTTCATCCCGCCCATCAATACGTTTGTCATCCTCCTGCGCATGAGTTCAAACAGCCCGCCGCCCATGTGGCAGGTGTGGCTGGCGATTCTGGTCGGCATCGCCGGCGCCTACGGCGCGCTCTGGTTTGCCGCCAAGGTCTTCCGGGTCGGCCTGCTCATGTTCGGCAAGCCGCCCAACTTCGCCACGCTGATCCGCTGGGTGCGCATGGCGTGACGTTCGGGCAGGGGGAGAAGCTAATCGACATAGCCCAGGGAGCGTAGTTGCCTCTTCAGCTCCCTGGACTGTTCATGGTCGTCTGCGTCAGTTGGGTTGTCCTGTTCCAGGCCGGCTCGCCCCTGGAGGGTCGAGATGGCGGACTTACTCCCTGCCGGCGGAGCGGCTGTCAGGGTATGCCGCTCCAGGGGATCCTCTATCAGGTCGAAAATCTCGAGACGATCAGGAATCACTGAGGAATTCTTGTCGATAGGGGCCGGGTCCGGGGTCAGGATGACCTTGAGGCCATCTCTTCGCCAGGCGAAGCGCGGCGGCCCGTAGCGAACCGCTTCGGACAGAATGGACCGCACCTCCGGTTCTTGCCCGGCGCGCAAGGCACCGGCCATGTTCTGGCCACGCATGGACCTGCGGGGAGGAAGTCCTGTCAGGCCCAGGAGCGTCGGTGCCAGGTCGATGAGGCTGATGGGCGTTTTCACCCTGGTGCCCGCCGGCAGGAGTCCTGGGGCACGCATGAGGAGGGGAACATGAACAATCTCTTCATCGAGAGTATGTCCGTGACGCGGAACGTCCACGGCGTCATGGTCCCACACATCTTCGCCATGATCGGAGGTCACGACAACAATGGCGTGAGCCAGAACGCCCTCGTCTCTCAGGGTCATGAGGAGCCCGCCCATGGCACGGTCGGTATTGGCGATATCTCCGTCGTAGAGATCGCTGATGTAGCGACGCTCCCCAGAGCTGGGATCAGGAACTGATTTCACAGTGCCGGCAATCATCTCATCGGTGAGCCGTCCCCGGTCCGCGGATTGCACGAAGTCCCGCTTCAGGTAGGGACCATGGGGCTCATAGGTGTGGACAAAGAGAAAGAACGGCTGGCCGCCGACCTTGCGGACCCATTCCAGGGCAGCCTGGGCGATGCCTCCCGGTCCTCCTTCGGCCCCTTCATTGTGGTCCTGGTAGATCTGGAAACCCTGTTTGTAGCCGTAGTCCGAGGACACGTAGCCGCCGCCGGTAAACGCCCCAGTCCGGTACCCTGCGTCGCGGAAGCATTCCGAGAGCATGAGAAGGTGTGGGCGAACACGGGATTCCACGCGTCGTACCCGGTGTTCATTGGGGAGTTGGGATGTGAGGAGCGAGACGTGGGCCGGCAATGTCCAGGGCGCCGGAGAGATGGCATTCTCGAAGACCATGCCCTGGGCGGCCATTTCATCAAGGCGGGGTGTTGTTGCCCGCGGGTAGCCCATGAACCCCACCCGGTCGGCCCGCAGCGTGTCGATAGAGATGAGGATGACCGACGGTCGTCCTCCTGCTCTTGCAGCGTTCAAGGGCGCAAGTCCCGCCCACCCCGCACCTGTGATGAACAGGAGTGTCAGGCCGCCGACTGCCATGACTCGGGGCACAAGGGTCACGGGATCGCGACGTCCGGCTGCTTTCCCATCCAGGGCACGGAATAAGATCAGGATGGCGGTCCCCAGGAGCATGACCGTGAGTGCGGCCATGGCCAGCTTGCCACTGGTCCACGGCAGGAGAGCCAGGATATCGGCCCGCAGAATCTGGAAGAAAGGCACCGCCAGCACGAGAGAGAGCCCTCCTGCCACAAGAGAGCTGACTCGTGTTGACCCGGGTTGTTCCCGGCGGGCGGCGGAAAACAGGAGCAAGGTGCCGACCGAACTGAGTAGCCCCATCATGGCGCCGGCGAAAAGAACGTGCAGCGATCGGTCCGTTGCCAGCCACAAGGTTTCATGAGACAGGTCCTGGTGGAGACGACTCTGCCAGGCTGCGAGTACGCCCCCCCCGAGCAGGCCCATGAAGGCGCCCTCTCCTGATATCTGCAGCCACCCGGAAGGGTGGAGAATCATCCTGGCAGTCATGCGCTCCATGGCATCAGTGGTCTCTGTGATCGGAATCCAGGTGTCCGTCCGGGTTATCCTCGTCGTTCGTGTCCGGCTGCCCCGCATCCAGGATGACCTTCCAGCCCGGATCCTCCAGCCGCCACATGGTCAGGTAGGTGCCGGTGGAGAGCACCGTCTCCCGGCCGCTGTCGTCTTTGCGCAGCACGCGATAGTCGCCCCGGGTGAATCCGGTGCCACCATCGCTGAACAGGCCTGCGTCCGTGGGCTCCCAGGCCAGGCTGACCGAAGGGTCCTGGAACATTGCCGCGTCAGCAGCGCGCACCGCCTCCTTGCCGCGGGCCAGGGAACCCTTGAAGACAAACTTCACTGCGTCGTCGGCGAAGAACCGCATCCATCCGTCCAGACGATCCTTGGCTGCGGCCTCGGCGAAGGCACGGTCGGCGGCCATGAGGCCGGCCTCGCTCCTCTCTGCGGCGGTCGCCAGACCGACTGTCAGAATCATGATCAGCAGGACAGGCAGAAGGGCGGCGACCCGTCGGGTACGGTTATGGGAAAAGTGCCGGCCGCCTGCGCATGCCGGATTGGCGCGACTGTGCTGTGTCATACTGGGTCTCCTCCTTATCTGTTTCTCTTCCTTGAAGACCGTATTCTTCCATCTATCGCGGTTCGGTGCGAGCGATCTCGAACTCGGGCTGCAGGTCTACCGGCGTGGCCTTCGGCTTCGCCGGCATGTCAGGTGGCAGTTGCCTGACCTGCCCCCATCCGTTGTACCACTCCCTATGTTAGACCAAACGCCCAAACCGGCTGCTGGAGCATAGCGGAAGCAGCCGGCTTGCATAGCGTTACTGCAGGTGCTGGAGGCCGATACCCGAGCGAGCTGTGCGGCCTGAACTCGTTGTACTCGCGCCGCCAGCGCTCAATCAGGATCTTGGTCTCGGCCAATGTGTAGAACAGTTCTCCGTTCAAGTACTCGTCACGCAACCTGCCATTGAATGACTCGTTGTAGCCATTCTCCCAGGGGCTGCCAGGCTCGATGAACAGGGTGCCCACGTCCAGCTCATCAAGCCAGAACCGGATGAGGTGAGCCGTGAACTCGGGGCCATTGTCCGAGCGGATGTACTCCGGTGTGCCACGTGCGATGAACAGACCCGCCAGACGCTCAAGCACTTGGATCGAGCCCATGCGCCGTTGTACG
>Ga0114949_10003341_pt1 | contig 10176 bp, 7 predicted proteins | sample N074metaG_FD_83505 | JGI IMG/M metagenome (GOLD analysis project Ga0114949, IMG submission 83505) | Deep subsurface microbial communities from Kermadec Trench to uncover new lineages of life (NeLLi) - N074 metaG | ecosystem: Environmental > Aquatic > Marine > Ocean trench > Sediment | place... | reverse complement strand
TGTTGGAAAACATCTCAGTGCCTTGAATATGAACTCCTGCATAATCGGTGCTGATATTAGTAGAGGCACCTTTCTTCAGCAAATTGGTAAATGTAATCTCTAGACAATCGTAAATATTGGCACGTAATACGATTGGCCGGGGGCGCTTGTCGGTTCGCAGCATCACGGTGCCGGGCAGCGTTGAATAGTTGCCGGCTATCCACTTTTGATGTTCCGTCAACGGCGATAAATCACTGGTCATCACGACATCTGAAGCCAGGGCATAGATCATCCCGTCGAGTTGGGCAGCCCCGAGGCGGTTGTACCAAAAGGCCTGATTAATAGCCACCATATCGACTTGAACGATACGGTTGACTTCGCCTCCCGTTGTGATTTCGCAACCAGCAGCATAGAGATGTTGGCTGCTACCAGCAAACAACAATAGCCCTAGAAACAGCGTCCCTAAAGACCAGCGGTTGTTCGGTCTATGATGGCTATTTTTCATGATTATTCTCCCTGTTGTTAAACTGAAATCTCATTAAAATGGTGTACCTGACTTGGCAGGCCCATGCGAGTCTGCATGTGAGAGACCTATACTCTCGCTTGTCAGTAAATAATCAGTTATCGTACTTTTCTTGTATGGCATTGGCGTTTGAACCCACTGTAATAGACTATCCGGTCTTTACCACGAGCTGTTGTTCCCCACGACGAAGTAATGGCAATATTTCCTGCCCGAAAATAGACATTTCCTCATATTGAGGCCAGCCGGATAAAATCATCTGAGAGATTCCCAACTGTTTGTATTCCAGAATTGCCGCGGCAATTTCTTCGGCATCGCCCACCAGCGCAATTGACGGCGCACCATGTGTTTTCACCGCACCGTTCCATAAACATTCGGTTAGCCAATTTTTATCGGTATCCAGGGCTCGCTTGTAGGCCCTGTTAATACCCACGGAATCACTTTGGCGGACAAATTTCTTTTCTGTTTCGCCGCGCTCACCCGATTTAATCAAGCGGTAGGCGGCGGCAACGGCTTCTTTTTTTGTTGGCCGACAAATTATTGATAGCCGAATCGCGACTTCCTTGCCGAAACTGCGCATCTGCTCGATATCGTGTGCCATGGCTTTAGGCGTCTCAGCGACACTGATCCAGGTATCGCCGACTTTTTTTGTCAGCGCCTGGGCCTGGGTTGAACTGCCGGCAATAAACAATTCCGGTCGTCGCCGCGCCGCTGTCGTAGCGTATGCCGCCGTGGCATCTGTAAACGGGGTGTTAAGCCTTGCGTTTTCGATGCGGTAGTACTTGCCGGTAAAATCCACCGTGCTCAGCTGATTCTCCCGGTTGTTGTTCCAGAGCTCGCGACAGATCGTTAAATATTCTTCTGTACGGCAAAAGCGCTGATCATGGGGCATAAAATCGCCATAATATTTCTGTTCGCCTGGTGAGTGTCCGGCAACCACATTCAGCGATAGGCGACCGGGTATAAGCGATGATAGTGTGTTCAGTTGCTGTACAAAATAAGTCGGAGACATCAGGCCCGAACGACAGGCGATTATCAGCTTAATCTTTTCAGTCATCAGCCCCAGGGCAGTGGATAGCACGATGGAATCAGGCTTGTTATAGCCAAAATCAACAAGCAATGAATCGATACCCAATTTTTCTGCCATGTTGGCAAATGCCAGCTGTTTTTCTATTTGCGGAAGCGCGGTTGCCGAGTCGACCGCCATAGTGCCTCGGGACCGGTTGTAAGCGTCACCACCCTGGCAGAGTCGCCAATGGATTTTCAAAGGCGTAGACAGGGTATCAGCGTAGCTCTCATCAGGCGCTGTATTTGCATTGCTAAAACCTGCATTGATCTGTCTGCTATTGAACAAAACCATCAACCTCCCGGGTTCCAGGGTTCAACCCATTACTTTTCGGGTTTGAGAAAATAAATCCCATATCAATTAACCAATGGGAAATATGCACCTGTATGGTGTGAGCAAGATCGACATAATGTTCATTCTCCATACCAGCCGGTTCCCTAATGTCTTGTTGTTGATTCAAACGGACGATTTTTTCTGCTGCCCATGGGTATTTATTTAGTAATTCTTTCTGTTGGTCATAAGTCATGCAAATAATTTTTTCGGCACGGTGCATACCGTAAGAATTAACCTGACTGGCCTGATGTTCGGGGACAGGGACCGTAAGTGCAATCAGTGCATCCTTGGTCTGATCCGGCAAATGTCGTTCAGGCGGTAAATTGAGACCGGCACTTTTGGCGTAAATTCGACTTTGCAACGTCACCGCGGCATCTAAACCTAAACGCTTTTGTAACTCCTCATTACAGATCGCGGCAGCCATGGGAGAGTGGGTGCGATTGGCATCGCAAATAAATAAAAACACCCTTTGCATCGGATTGTGACTGTCCTTGCCCGACATATGTCGTGCGTCAAATACCGTCATCAGCACCAGTGCAAAAATAATAATCGCTGCACCAATAATCTGGCTAACACTAATACCGTCAGCTTCAAGCCAGACCATTAGAATAAAGGATGCCACCAGACCCGCCAGCAAACTTGCGCAGCGATTGACAGGAATTGCAAATGTGTTTTCCCGGCGACTAAGATAAATCAAGCTGCCGAAAATGCCCAGACAACCATAGAGGACACCGATCATCAATCCCAGCCATACACCGTCACTCCACAAAAATGAGGTAAAACCCGCACGCAGGGCCAAACCGACATCGCCTATGCCTAACCATGCAATGACCCCCGGGATTACCATGAGAGCCACCATGGCGGTACTATTTTCTTCCACAAAAAAGCGCCGATTAACCGCATCATCGATATCCTTTGCGCAGCGCGTGATAAATTGCAGGCGAAACATATACCCCGTTAAGTAAACGCCCAGAATTAACACCATGCCGGAAAGGGTATATTCCTGCACCTGAGCCAGGGCAATGGTTACGGCAAGAATACTCAAACCGAAACCGGCCCAGGAAAACCAATGCACCGGGCGATTAAACAATTTGTCCATAACCGGTGACAAAATCAAAACGCCGCCACGCATTAACAACAAAGCGAATACGATAGATACGCCATGAATTGAATACGCCAAGGTTGTGGTGGCGATAATTGCGGCAAAGGCAAGACCTGAAAATAATGCCCAGGGCGAGGGCAATGGCAGAGTAAAACCAAACATGGGTCGGCGGCCCATATAACGGTACCACCCCAGAGAAAATAAAATAAGCGGCATGGTAATGACAGTACCTATCAATACCGCAGGCAATAATTCGAACCCGCTTAACCGTTCCCCGGTGCCGCTGAACAACCCGTTACGCTCGAGCAAGCCGGACGACAGTGCTTTGACCAGGGTGATGTAGGGAATGTAAAACACAAAGTATCCCGCCGCCAACAGCCAAATATTGGCGGCAACTGGGTAATGGCTTGGTACGTTCTTCATTTCCAGATTCATACTTTCAATTTAAAAAATGATTTGTCTACCGGAAGACCTAATTCACTTCGCCCAATCGTTGCCAGAATGTGATCATCATTATCGTGTTGAACGTAGATAGTTAAATCCCGATAAATGCGCTCTAGCTGACTGGGTTTGTTCAAGCACCGTGCGCCACAGATCTTGATACATCTTTTAACCCCATCCTCGGCTAGCTGCTCCGCAAGAAATCTGAATTTATTCGCTGCGTCACGCGCATCGGCATGATCCTGGTGATCCAATTTATAGGCCACATGGGCTAACCATAAATCCAGGGTTTCTATATTGAGCGCAACTTTAGCGATATGGTGCTGCACATAGGGATCGTTTTGGCGCCCTTGCGAGCGAACGGTTTCCAACGCGCAGTCATACGCGGCCTCAAGGGCCCCTAAAAAACTCACCGCATAATGGGGTGTAAAACAACTTTGCATGCCTTGAGTTAAATATTCACCGATCTTCCCGATGCAATTATCCTGGTGAATAAATGTATTATTGAAATTGACTTTGTATGAAACCGTGGAGCGCATACCGATCGGATCCCACCAATTCCCTTCAAAACTAATACTCGCATCTGACAAATCACAAGCCAGCATCAATAGGTTGTTTTCTCCATCTACAACCTCCCGGGCACCACCAGGCCCTGCCAAACTGACGAGTAATATGGCCCAATTGGCCCCCGGGGCGCTGGTGGCAAATACTTTATTGCCATTGATAACATATCCATCGGCGCGCTTTTCTATGCGGGTGCCGATACTGTATTTTTGCTGCGGTAATTTTGACTGAGGTTCACCGCTCCATGCTGCCCAGCGGGCGCCTTTTTCTACAACCTCTCCGAGCCAACGTTTTTTTTGTGCAGAATTGGCAAGTCGATCGATCAACATGAGGGCATTGTTATGTCCTTCCCAACATCGAGCGAATGACAAATCGGCCTTGGCAATAGCACGGGTCATCTGCCATAACAAGAAAACATTGGCGTACGCAGGCGCCCATCCCAGACCACCCAATTCAGGATCAACCGGTGCCGCCATAGCGCCGATACTAAATAAATCATCGAAATTTTCCTCAGGAAAAGCAGCATTGCTGTCGTAAGCCGCGGCTCTCTGCAAAAATACTTCTCGGGACAAGGTGTTTAGCTTGTCAAGAACTTCCTGCCTGTTGGATTGACGCTCAAATATTTTTGTTATTGTCTTATTCATATCAGCCTGCTACCGCTAGGATTGATTGGCTTACTGCGCATTCTTTGCTATAAAATTCACGGCAAAAAATATTGTTGGTTTGATTGTTCTGCTTGACAGTGTGAAATGCTGTCATCACGATCAGCCCTTTATTGCTGTACGCCGAAAATAAAGAGCGAACGTTTTCTGAGCAGGCATGGGCTACAAAGCCAAATTCTTCACGATCGAAGAAATACGGTGTAAGTGCGGTGAATGACCATTCGTAGGCGTCGTTACAGGAATACGTTTGCATTCGCCATCCCGAGCCGAATTTATGAATCGAGAAGGTGTTTACGCCCTCAGTATCCAAATGGGTATTTCGCCAGTCTCCTGACAATTTCTCGAAACCATTCAAAAAATGTGAATTCTGGTGCGCTCTATTTTCGCGAAAATTGGTCCTGACATCACGGTTTTTCACTACAGGGTAAGCCCTAGATTTGCGGCGATAAAACTCACGCGTCAACTGGTTTTTTCGGGAGCTTCCGCTTGCTAATTGTCGGTACGCCTGAATCACCAAAACACCATGCTTCTCATTCGCGGCGATCACTAGATCCCTGCACTCCTGATACGCACAAAATCCTGAAGCATGCAGACTCTCATCAGTAAAAAAGGCTTTCGCATTCAGAGTTGAGGTATCTTCGTCTCGTTCAGAATTTGCCGATAGGATATTTAATTTTAGTTGCTTGTCTTCGTAAAAGACACGCAATTCATAGATGAAATCTGTGCGGCAATTGACATTTACCCATTCACCTAACAAGTTGGTGACGTCCAAAATTTGATTACTATTTTCTATGTCAGCAATGTTCATTACGGACTATCTCTATTGTCATGTTTGTCTAGACTTGGACCACCCTGGCCGGGTGCATACGCTTATTGACGATAGGCTCATTGATAAATTCAACAGCAGTGGTGCTGGTTTTTTTTCTTCCTTTTAATATTTCTTTTAGTACTCGGCTTGCTTCACGGGGAAGAGCGTGCCCCGTTAAACTTTGAAATTGGGACAATAATTGACCGTTCAGAACCTCGAAGCCGTCTATAATTTCAAGACCTTTTAATTTTGCGTAAGCTATAAAACTATTGGGATATGGGGTGTAAACAAAATCGATGACGACTGACTTCGGATTTAAACGTTCGATAGAAAATGTTAAATCTTTGTGACCAGCGAATGGTGCTGTATTGACCAACAAATCGAAACCATGGGGATCTAATTGCTCCAAAGGATAATAGCGTAGTTGTAATAATTGCTCCGCCAATTTCCCCCGCTCAGGCCCACGATTATATAAAACGACCTCGGCTCCAAGCCCCCGCAGGGTATACGCAGCTACTCGGCCCGAACAACCACAGCCTATGATGGCGACTCGTTTTCCAAGCACGGAAATTTGGTGCTGTTCCAGGACATGAATGAGGCCCAGATCATCGGTCGTATCCACAACGCCTTCGCCATTTTTCATAACGAGAACATTGGCGGATCGTGTTTTCTCAATGATAGCTCGGCTGGCGTTGTAAGCTGTGTTTACCGTGCCTTTCAGTGGTGCGTTTATGGTGAGACCCTGGATGGGCAGGCCTATATTTTTCAATCGAAAGATGTACTTGTCTAATGTTTTCAAATCGTGCAACTTGAATGGTAGATAGATAGCCGGAATCTGTAATTCCCTAAGGCCCTTGTTATGCACCATAGGGGAAAAAGAACTATTGACTGAGGGGCCTGCAATTCCATAGATGCGATCTATACTTTCAGGCAGATCGCGCAAGTAAAACGTTTTGTGTAGCCTGTCCAGCGAAGTCGGACAACTCTTATCGAGCCTGGCAAAAATAACCGACGCCCCTCTATATGGTGCACAAATACGACTCCACAGGGCATCATCGTGGTCATCATAAGCAACGACATTTTTTTGTTTTATATGGTGCAAAAATTCAACAGCAGCCAAGCCATCGTCAGAAATAAACCGATACAGAAAAGCGTTTATGTTAGAAAGTGATTGATGCTGTTTTAGCATTGACTGAAACGCACTGACGTTACTGCCGGTGGTTTTTACACGACTTGTGATAATGCGCTTATGGGGTGGTATGATCGAAAGAACTTGAGGTGTCAAATCAGAATCGGAATCCAGATCAACATAATCCAGGAAGTCTATAGCTCTCTTGATTTTATCCAGGAACCCGGGCGAAAAATTCGCAACATGGCTGTTTATGGCACGGCTACCACGGACTCCTCGAAAACTCATTGAGAGTTTGATAGATGCTTTGACAGGCGAAATCTGTCTAAGATAATTTATCGCCTCCTCAATACAACCCTCACGAATTAGCCCATCAGTAAAATGAATGACATCGCAGTCGGGCAAATCATTGCTGTGCGGGATCCGGTCCGACAGAAATTCGGAAGTTGTTGTTTCTCCTATTGTCTTTACTGGTCGGGACATCGGACTGTCCTTCCATCTTATGTCAAACAGTAATGTTCAACCGCGACCATGCAAAAAGCCTAGAGCCTAGAGAAAGTCGCCACGCATACTTGTGGTTTTCGTCGTTGTTTTACGTCGATTTGGGGGTCTGTGAGATGAGTATAGTTCAAAAATAACAAATTTGTGCTCAAACCCCAGTAATTTCGGGTTCTGTCGCAAATATCAGGCTGTGATAGGATCCTGTCCCTTTGAGAAAAATACGATGCCTGGAGTATAAGGCGGATAAAGCACCTATCCCAGCTATGGATCGGGGCCCGACATCGGCCAGCACCAGTGTGTAGACCACTGCTGTCACCGTCTAGTGGTAGCCGGCTCCTGAAACATCTATCTTTCTCAAATCATTTCCGCGCATCACCACCTCGTAGGCCAGACTCCCCCCACACCCGCCTCTCTGGTGATCGAAAATAGTCGGGATTGCCCTATCAGGTCACTCGGGCAAAGACATCCAGCTGTGGTGGACCGCGCCCCGGGTGGCCACCCTGGCGCTGATCCAGGGCACTGTTGCCTTCGTTTGTGAAGCAGACAACGTGACAACGCGTCGCACAGCACCGCTAGGGTCAGTGAGAGGTCGTTAGGTTGTTTTTTGTACGTTTTTTGCAGAATTCTCAAGCTATAACAGGTAATATCCGGCTCCCTTAGCATCCCCAACTGCACGGTTTTTGCCCTGCACACAACTCAGACCAGGTACCGCCGCAGTAATGACAGAATTGATCAAAATATGAGCAATGAAGAGAGAAAGTGTATAGGGTTCGTGTCCTTGGGATGCCCCAAGGCCCTGGTCGATTCCGAGCGCATACTCACCCAATTGAAAATGGACGGCTATGACATCGTGCCCTCCTACGAGAATGCCGATGTGGTGGTAGTGAACACCTGCGGTTTTATCGACAGTGCCAAGCAGGAGTCCCTGGATGCTATTGAAGAAGCCCTGCATGCAAATGGCAGAGTAATTGTCACCGGTTGTATGGGCAAGGATGCCGAAGAAATCACCAGGGTGCATCCAAAGGTTTTGGCCGTTACCGGACCCCAAGCGTATGAGGAAGTGGTTGCCGCCGTGCACCAGTTCGTACCACACACGCCGGTTCACGATCCGCTGATCGACCTGGTACCGCCCCAGGGTATCAAGCTGACACCACGGCATTACGCCTATCTAAAAATCTCGGAAGGCTGCAACCACAGCTGCAGCTTTTGCATCATCCCCGATTTGCGCGGCAAGCTGGTGAGTCGTCCTATTGGCGACGTGATGGAAGAAGCGGAACGATTGGTGAAGGCGGGGGTACGAGAGTTGCTGGTGATCTCTCAGGACACCAGCGCTTACGGTGTCGATATCAAGTACCGCACCGGCTTCTGGAACGGTCGCCCGATCAAGTCGCGCATGCAGGAGTTGTGTGAGGCATTGGCGGAGTTTGGTATCTGGGTGCGGTTGCACTATGTCTACCCCTACCCCCATGTGGACAATGTGATTCCACTGATGGCAGAGAGGAAGATCCTGCCTTACCTGGACATTCCGTTTCAGCATGGCAGCCCGCGACTGCTCAAGGCCATGAAACGCCCCGCCGCCGCCGAGAACACCCTGGAGCGCATTCATAGCTGGCGCAGTATCTGTCCCGATATCACCCTGCGCTCTACCTTCATCGTGGGCTTCCCCGGTGAGACCGAGGAGGATTTCGATATCCTGCTCGATTTCCTGCAGGAGGCACAACTGGACCGGGTTGGGTGCTTTCAGTACTCACCGGTTGAGGGCGCCCGCGCCAATGCCCTGCCCGACCATGTGCCGCCGGAACTGATGCAGGAACGCTGGGATCGGTTTATGGAAGTACAGCAACTCATCAGCGCTGCCAAACTGCAGGGCAAGGTAGGCACTACCCAGGAGATTCTTATCGACGAGGTAAATGATGAGGGCGCCATCGGCCGCTCCACCGCCGATGCTCCCGAGATTGACGGCCAGGTCCACCTGCCCGGCGCCACCGATTTACAGCCCGGTGACTTCGTTGAGGCGGAAATCACCGGCGCCAATGAATACGACCTCTGGGTGGATTGATGAACCTGCTGTTATTCACCGAACAGGATCGACTGGAAAACAACCGCATCCGGCTGACAGACTATCGCCTGCAACATCTGCATGCGGTGATAGAGGCCAACGAGGGTGACTGCCTCCGCGTCGGTGAAATCAATGGCCGCATGGGTCACGGTGAGTTGGTACGGATCAGTCGCGAGGAGGCCATTCTGGAGGTGAACCTCGATCGGGACCCTCCCCCCAAACTGCCGTTGACCCTGGTGCTGGCCCTGCCCCGACCCAAAATGCTGCGGCGTATTCTGCGTATGGTCGCGGAAATGGGTGTTGCCGAATTTCACCTGATCAACAGTTACCGGGTGCAAAAGAGTTACTGGCAAAGCCCGGTACTGGATCACCAGGTAATTGAAGACTACTTCCTGCAGGGCCTGTCGCAATCCCGGGATACGGTCTTGCCGGAATTGCATACTCACAAGCGCTTCAAACCCTTTGTGGAAGATCAACTGGCAGATCTGATTGGCGACAAACGGGCATTGCTGGCCCATCCCGGTGATTACCCCTCACTGCCACGGGAAGCGGTTACGCCCACCCTGCTGGTGATCGGACCCGAGGGCGGGTTTATTCCCTACGAGGTGGACAAATTACAGCAGGCGGGCTGCGAACCCATCAGCCTGGGGCCTCGAATATTGCGGGTGGAAAATGCAGTCTCCAGCCTGATTGCGAGAATGAGCGGCTAGAAAGAGTACTTGAGTTCGGCCCCGTACATCCGCGGCGCTGCCACCGAATACCCTCCGACCCCGGCAGACTCCACCAGTGCGGTGCCACCGACGAGATAGTTTTCATCGGTGAGGTTAGTGCCGTAAATCGCACCCACCCACTTGCCGTCATTCGACAACCAGGTAACACGCGCCGACAGGTCGAACTGCTCATCTTCCAGCCACAGTCCCGTGTCGCAGCTGAGCGAGTCAAAACAGTAATCGATATCTTTCTTCAGGCTGCCCTGGATGCGCGGCATGAAGGTACCCCAGTCCGACTGCCA
>Ga0114949_10003336_pt1 | contig 10181 bp, 8 predicted proteins | sample N074metaG_FD_83505 | JGI IMG/M metagenome (GOLD analysis project Ga0114949, IMG submission 83505) | Deep subsurface microbial communities from Kermadec Trench to uncover new lineages of life (NeLLi) - N074 metaG | ecosystem: Environmental > Aquatic > Marine > Ocean trench > Sediment | place... | reverse complement strand
ATCGGGGGCGTATCGCCCTCGAGTTGGGTGTACTCCCGCGTCACATCTAATCCGTCGACCCCGATCACCTCGCCGATACGCCCGTATCCGCCTTCCCAGTAGATACCGAGTGTTCCCGGGTGTCCGATGTCCTGTCGCGGTCCGGCCGCGGTGAGAGTGATCCGTCTCTTGTCCACCGATCGAACCCAGACGCCAAACGTGCGCCTCGGCGGCTGTATGCGGAGCGTGCTTTTCCGAAACCCGTTGGCATAGACCCACCCGCCAATCAGGTGGAGGAGAAGGATGAGGATGACGATCAGCGCGATCACTATGGCAATGGACAAGGCCAGAACACTTTACGAGGGGGAAGGACCACCGTTGGGTTTGGCCCCGTTGCATCGTTCTGTGTCGCGAAACAAGGCTTAGAGCCGGGTTTTCCGACACAGAAGAGCGTCCGGCTAGATTCTCCGCCACATGAGTCTCACAGAAACCTTCGTCCGGGTTGCAGTCACCATCTCCGATCGTCTCAATCCGATCACCAGCGGTCCAGCGGCGCCATTGAAGGCCAGTGCGGCACTCGATTCGTTTGGCCCGTCTCTGATGCCCAGAACCTCGGTGCATCAGGGGATTGCTGCCGGGTTGACGGTGTTGGCGGCGGAGGCCATCGGCTTGAGCGTCGATCTTCTGGCCCGAAGGATCGCCCCCAGGAACTCACCGCTTGCTTGGCGTGTCGGGTCGAGGGCGGTGATAGCTTCAGTCGGGGCAGCGCTGGCCCGAATTGAGGAGACAGAGGAGGAAGCCACATCAAAAGCGATGCTGCGCAGTGCCGGGAAAGTGGTGAGCGTGGCGGCGATCGGCGGCATCATTCATGAGGCTGGGATCGAGGTGCAGGGAAAGATCGACACACCCATTGTTCCCATTGTCACCGGTCTTGCCGGCTTTGGCTATGTCGCACGTCGTTGGGCCAAGGAACTCGAAACCAGGATCGGTCTGATCCAGCGCTGGACGGAGGACGACAAACCGGCCCAGTTCCCAATGTCTGTGGCCATTGCCATTGGGCTGGCAACGACTGGCCGCTTCGTCGGTCGCGGCTACATCTCCTCGCGCAATTCGCTGGTTGGCTATCTAGGGGAAGGTGCTGGCCATGCCGCGATCGGCCGCGTCATCAATGGTGCTCTTTGGGGTACGGGCGCAGTAACTCTTTATGGCGGACTGGTGCGTCGCATCTCACAGGCCAATAAGAAGATCGAAACCAACTTTTCCACGCCACCGAGTAACGAGTATGTCTCGGGTGGTCCCAACAGCATCTCACCGTTCGAAGAGCTCGGGCTCCAGGGCCGACGTTATGTCACCGAGGTCGTGCCGCCTGATGTGATCGAAGAGACCTTCGGCGAGCCGGCCAAGGCTCATCCGATAAGAGTGTATGTGGGCGTCGATTCGGAGCCGATTTACGCCACTGGAAGATCGGAGCTCGCTTTGAACGAGATGGAGCGGCTCGGGGTGTTCGACCGGGAGTATCTGCTCCTGGTGTCACCGACCGGTACTGGTTGGGTCGATCACACGATGATCGAGTCCGCCGAGTTGTTTGCTCGCGGCGACATTGCCACTGTCTGCATCCAGTACGGCAAAGCCCCTTCGTTCCTGGAGGTCCAGGGTGTCTCACTCGGTCGAGCCCAATTTCGGCAGCTGCTCTGGGGAGTGAAGCAACGTCTCCGTACCGTTCCGACCGAGCAGCGTCCCAAGGTCCTCGTCTTTGGTGAAAGCCTCGGCGCCTGGTCTAGCTCAGATGTGATCATGCATCAGGGCATCGCGGGATTCGACCACTACGGCATTTCGAGCGCCCTTTGGTTTGGGCTGCCCGGTCTTGCCCGGTGGTCCAAGACCGGAATGCGGGAGGGCCGGAACCCGCTCACACCCGGGGGGAGTGTCGCCGCTTTCGACAACTTTGAGCAGTACCAGGCTCTCTCCGAGGTCGAGAGAGACAGTCTGCGAGCAATCATCGTTGATCATGACAACGACCCGATCGCCGCCATGTCGCTCCGCCTGGCCGTCAAGAAGCCGTCTTGGCTCGATGGTGAAAAAGGTCGCAACGTCCCCGACCAGATGAAATGGACGCCCATCATCTCGTTCATTCAGGTGCTGATCGACGCGATGAATGCCATGGTCACAGTGCCGGGCGAGTTCAAGTCGTTTGGTCACGACTATCGGGCAGACACGGCCGATTTCGTACAAGCCGCCTATGGACTCCCGTCGGCGACCGACGAACAGAGACTGGCGATACACGACACGCTCACGGCGCGTGAGCTAGATCGCGCGGCACGGATCAAGGCGCCCGAGCCAGGTCTAGTCGAGGACCCATTGCAGCAAGTGGGCGAGGTCGTTCAGTAGGACGGACGGTACGAACTCTTTCTCACGGCGATGCTTGTCTTCGCTCTCCATTTGACCGGGGATGACGCGCTGGGAGGGGGGATCGCCCGGCTCGCCACACTTCTTGGCGCCGTCATTGCCTTTGGAGTGATCCTGATCACCACGTCCAGATCGCGGCGTGACTCAGTCGTCTTGAGCCGGTCACATGGTGCGGCCGGTGCCGAGTAGGGAGACGACCCGCGCCACCACCACTACCAGGAAAATCTGTCCGATGATCGTCTGGAAGACCACCACAGCCCGAGCCAGGTCGGTAACGGGTGTGATGTCGCCGTATCCGACGGTAGTCATGGTGACAAAACTGAAGTAGTTGAACTCACCCAATCCACCGTCGGTCACAGACGTGAAAGCTTCCGGATTCACGCCGTAGATGGTGGCGAAGATGAAGCTGAACGCGATCCCGAGCGCCAGGTAGGCCGCGATTGCTCCCAACATCGTCGTGCCGGTGATGATCTCGTGTCGGGCAATTCGTCTCACGATCACGAAGGGCGTTGCGATGAGAAGGAGCCCGAGTATCAGTGATGCGGTAACCACCACTGCGTTCGGGCTGCCGGGGATCACCAACGCCAGAACCACCGTGATCCAGGCCAACCATGAGATTCGCACGGCCCACGGCCTTGCCTCCGAAGCGGCCATCGCCAGTGTTGCGGCGCCACCGGCGATGACGGCCGTAAGGGTTGACGAAGTTTCTTTCCCGGGTGAGAGGGCAATGGGCACCAGGATCAGCAGCAGAAGCATCACAGTCACCGCGAGGTACGCGTCGGACGACCTTTCGAATCGTTGCCAGCGTCTGCTGATTTCTTGTGACAAAAGAGATCCTGAGTTGGTTTTTGTCACGTTAGGAACGGATGCCACTCGTCCTCGGCATCACCGCGGCTTCACCATCTAGCGCCTCGAGCGACGACGAAGCCCTTTTTCTGTCTCGGCAACCAGTCGAACGACTGGAGCAAGCCCGGCCATAGAGAGCCAATGATCGCCGTTGAGAGCTTTGGTTCCCAGGAGACGTTGGAAAGTCTCCCACGTCGTCTTGATTACCACGGGCACTGATAGGGATTGCCAGAATCCCGAGGGCTCTGGCCGTGGGAGGACTTCTCGGCAATGTAGCCGGAAGAGGCGTTTCACGTTCCCGGCAGGTTGGGGGAACCAAGTAAACTTCGATAGCGTCCAACATAGGGAGCGGCACCCCCTCCCTATTTCGCAATGACACTGGTATCCACAGTCGCACCTCTTGCCGGTTACGCAATCGTTTTCCAGACGATCGTCTACCTACTCCTGCCTGCTCGTCGAAGGACATTGTGGGCTCCGGTCCTCACTGGTATAGCCGGAGCAGTGGTCACCCTCGGCGCCGGATGGATCTTCGGGTTCGAGACCATCGGTCTTGGCGCTCCCGACATGGCTGTCGTGTTTGCCTGGGCGCTGGCGACCGTCGTGGTGATGTCGGCCGTAGGCTTTTCCATGCTGAGAAACCCCACCCTTCGTTCCCAGCTCGCCGATCCACGACTCGCTGCTCTGACTCGTTCCCAGACGCTCACCCAGGTATTCGTTCGGATCCCTGTGATGACTGCCCTGATTGAGGAGGCCTTCTTCAGGGGTGTGCTTCATGCCGCGCTAATCGCTCTTTATCCACCGTCGGTCGCCTTGGTCGGAGGTGCCGTTCTATTCGGGCTGTGGCATGTTGGTCCTGGCTTCGACCAGGCCCAGGCTTCCGGTCGGGGTTGGAGGGGCAACGCCCTTCATGTTGGGGTCACCGTCCTGGTAACGAGTCTGGCCGGTGCTGCTCTTGTCTGGCTTCGCATGGAGACGGGTTCCATCTGGGCGCCCGTGGCTGTCCACGCCGCAGTGAACATGAGCATGGCGGTGTTCGCTCGGTTGGCGTTGAGTCACCAGCGGGCGGCGGCGACCTAGCCAACTGCCGGCTGTTCCGTGGGTCCCTTCTCCAGCCGACGGTTCCAGATCTAGAGCGGCACGAGCCTTACCACCATCGGTAGGCACCAAGGGAATATGCGATGGTCGAAAGCCGCGGCGGCTATCTGAGTAGCCGGGTCTGTCCCCACTTCGCCCGAGAGTATCGGAACTCAGACCATCTCGCCCTACCCAGCCGGAGTAAGAGCTGGAACTGCAATCCTCTTACCTTGGATCGGAGGCCAACTTTGACCGTGCCCTTGGCGAGTTTGCGGTTAGATATGCCCGTCAGAACGAGTTGGACTACGAGGCCTTCGTGACCGACATCAGAAATGGGCGACTGGAAGCAGTGGAGTTGAAATGAATCAGGACACACAATCAACCGATCGTCCGGCCAAGGAACTCCCGTCAGAGCAGTTCCAGGACTACGAGGGGCCTTACCTCCCGGAGGGCGCGGGTTTTGACCTCTCTCAATTGCTCACCGGTGATTCCTTGCGGGGAATGGCGGCGATTGTGGTTTCGGTCCTGGTGCTTCGCACCCCGAGCACGTCACCAGGCACCTTCGCCTTTCTCCTGGCGGCGATTCTGACTGCATGGGCCGTTGGCGGAGTTGCCGAGCTGCGTCATGCCGAGTCGCGAACGGGCTGGGATCTTGCCCGGGTCATCTTCCTGGTTGCCGCCGCTTTTGGGCTTGTTCTCGTACCCGACTTCACGGGCGAGAGCCTTGGCCGGGCAGGCGGTTTCGCTCTGATCGCTCTGGGTCTGGTCAACGGTTACCGGGCGTTTCGCGGAAGAGAGACCGGGACGTTGCTCGAGCCGTTGCTCGGTGCGGTGTTCTACTTGGTCATCGGTGTCGCCCTGGTGACCTCACCCCGCTCCATTCTCGGATTGGCTGTCCTGTCCCTGAGCATCTACTGGTTCGTGGCAGGGGTGCTCACGCTCGTCACGAATATTCGACTCGATGATCGGACGATCGAACCAGGTGGAGTCTGGCAAACCTTCCTGGCATGGATACAAACCAGGCCAAACACGGCCGACGATCGCCATCAGCTCTACGGCAAGCTCTTCTACGAGGGTGATGAAGGGCCGCGGCGACTGTCGAGGTTCTTCACTCTCATGGGATTCGCCACTGCGATAGCCGCCTTCGGCATCATCGGTGACTCAACAGCGGTGGTCATCGGTGCGATGCTGGTAGCCCCCCTGATGACTCCGCTGATGGGGACTTCCCTCGCGATGGTCATGGGTTGGCCGCGGCGAGCTTCGATGTCTGGGCTGGTGGCGTTGGGGGGGATCCTGTTTGCCATCGGTCTCAGCGTTCTTTTCGGGTGGATCTACGGTCCGGAGATCTCGACGGTCACTAACTCACAAGTGGCGTCACGAATCGGCCCGACAATCGTTGACCTCGCTATCGCTATCGCAGCGGGCGGAGCGGGTGCCTTCGCACTGTCGCGACCAGACGTTTCGGATTCGCTACCCGGTGTTGCCGTTGCGATTGCCCTGGTGCCACCGCTCGCCGTCATCGGCCTGATGATCTCGCAGGCGAACTGGTCGGCGGCGTCGGGAGCCCTGTTGCTCTTTACGACCAACCTTGTTGCCATCCTCCTCGTCGGCGGAGGAGTTTTCATTCTGACCGGGGTTGTGCCGGTGCTCCGACTGTTCGAGAACAGGAGTTGGGTGAAGAGAAGCTTGGGGATGGTGGCAGTGTTGGCGATCGCCGTGATCGCCACTCTCGGCGCCAGTGCGGAGAATTTCCAACGTCAGACAGCCGGTTTGGAGGCCACCGAGGAGGCGGTGGCGGAGTGGCTTGGTGACTCGGATCTTCGAGTCATCGACTCTGAGTACTCCGGTGGCGAGTACTTCATCATCCTCGAAGGTTCTGAGAAGCCGCCTCCGGTCGACGACCTGGCGGCGGGCATCGAAGAGAAACTCGGTCGGGCATTTGGCGTCTCAGTCAAGTGGGTCCCGACCACAACCTTTGAGTATGGGATAGACGACTAGCTGCGCCAGTATGACCAACAATGAAACGACCCCCGTCGATGACGGGGGTCGTTTCACCTATTGAGGGCGGATTAGGTCTAGGCGAGAAGCTTGGCCTTCTGTGCCTGGAACTCTTCGTTGGTGATGTGACCGGAGTCACGTAGAGAGGCCAGCTTTTCGATCTCATCGGCGGACGACGAACCACCCCCGGCGACAGACTGGATGTACTCGCGCTGTGCGTCCTGCGCGTCAAGAGCCTGCTGCATGGAGCGATCCTGCATCTCGTCGCCATTGGCGATGAGATAGATGAGTACACCGAGGAAGGGAAGGATGATGACGAACAGGACCCATCCTGCTTTGCCCCATCCCGAAATCTTACTGCGGAAGATGTCGGCAAAGATCATTATCAGTAGCCAAATCCACACGAAGAACAAAAAGAACCAAAGCATGGACCAGAACAAGTCAAGAAGCGGCATTGAGCCTCCTAATCGAGAGAGATGTGCTGTTTGCATCGCAAACAACTAGTCGACGGGACATCGGGTCGTCGTCGACGGCGCCTCACTATATCGAATGAAAGCTGACGAGGCGACCGCAACTCATCGGCACAGATCAACGGCCATCGGCATAGATCAACGGCCACCGTTAGCCGGTGGCCGTTGCTGACGTGCGGTGCCCTTATCGGACGCCGCGAGAACTAGAGGATCTGGGTGATGACCCCTGATAGTTTCGGCAAATTGGTGCGAATGCTTTAGACGCAGGCACGGCCCCCCCATTTCGTTCTGCGAACCGAATCCAGGCGTAAACACAGAAAACCGTTCACAGAACGGTTTTTAGCCGATGGCTGCCCTCGCCGCGTAGTACCCACACATGCCGTGGACGCCGGCTCCGGGTGGGGTGGCGGACGAGCACAGATAGACTCCTCCGCCGAGTTGGTAGGGCCGCTTGGCACCCATTTGCATGATCTTCCTCAACCCGTACCGACCCCCACCGATGTCACCGCCGATGTAGTTGGGGTTGTAGTTCTGATATTGAACTGCGTTGCGGGTGGCCCGTTCCAGGACGATGTCTTTGAAACCGGGGGCAAACCGCTCGATTTGACTCTCGATTGCCTCGGTGATGTCCAGCTCCGAACCGTTGGGCACATGGCAATAACCCCAAGCAGTGTGCTTCCCGTCGGGGGCACGGGTGTCATCGAACTGGGACTGCTGTGCCATCAGCACAAAGGGCCGGTCCGGGTGCTCGCCATTGAAGACATCCCGTTCGGCGGCTTCCACCTCTTCATATGAACCACCCAGGTGCACGGTTGCCGCCCGACCGCTCAACGGATCGGCCCACGGAATTGGCTCATCCAATGCCCAGTCCACCTTGAAGACACCGGGGCCTGGCCGCCATCTCGGGAGACGACGCAGACTCGACGGAGAAAGACGGTCCTTGGCCATCCGGTAGGCCGCGGGGGGCATCACGTCGAGAAGCGCGACCCCGCCAGGCAACTCGCTGACGCTCTCTACCCAGCGTCCTGTCTCGACGGTCCCCCCGAGCCGTTCCAACCGATCAGCCAAAACCTGGGCGATGCGCGAGGAGCCCCCTTTTGGAAAGGGCCATCCGTAGGAGTGACCTATCGCTCCGAGTATCAGCCCGACGGCAGATGTCGCCGGGGCACTGAACGGCGCAATGGAGTGCGCCGCCAGGCCGGCTATCAGGGCTCGGGCTTCGCCGGTCTTGAACCGCTTGACCAAAAGCGAGGCGGGAAGGCTGCCGATTGCGGCTATTCGGGCGAATTTGGCCTTGTGCCTGGGGTTGAGCGTCAGCGGGCCGAATATGTCCTCGATCACTTCATCGATCCCGTCACTCAAGGGTCCCATCAGCCCGATGTAGGTGGACTCGTCGACCCCCAGTTGACTGGCGGTCTCCTCAACAGAGCGATGGAGGCCCACTGACCTGCCACCGTCAAGCGGATGACTGAGCGGGATCGGTGGTTGTATCCAGTCGATATCCAATTTGAGTTCTTTGAAGAACGGGGAGGCCACTCCAGTGGGGTGGATCGCCGAGCAAACATCATGAATGAACCCAGGAAGTGTCAGCTCTTCGGTCCGAGTTCCCCCACCTATCTCGTCGGCGCCTTCTACGACGAGCACCTTCCGACCAGCAAGGGCCATCTCCACGGCAGCGGCCAGACCGTTGGGGCCGGCGCCGACAACTGTCGTGTCGAATTCGCTCATTCAGCACGATTCTGCCCGATCGGGAGTGGCGACACGGTCAACTCGGCCTGGTAACGGTTGCAGAACGCCGAGTTCATGAAACGTGGGGTGAACCGAGAGGTCAGGACCGCCGGGGATAGGGGAGTGAGGCTGGAGGTCCCGAGAGGGGCCTCCTGTTCTCAGTTGCCCTTGAAATCCGGCTCGCGTTGCTCCATGAAGGCGCTGATCGCCTCCATCAGATCGTTCGACATCAGGAACGATGAGTTCCATTGCGCCACATAGTCGAGGGCTTCCTCGACTGTCTGCCCGTCAGCAGCGGCCAGGACCTTTTTGATCCCCTGGGTCACCAGCGGTGAGTTGGCCGCGATGTCTTTAGCCAATTGGAGGGCTGCGCCCAATACTGCTTCGTGATCCTCGTACACATCGTTGACAAGACCCCTGTCTTTAGCCCAATTCGCGTCGAAATCTCCACCGGTGTAGGCCATCTCGGCGGTTACCCCCAAACCGACGATGGAAGGAAGCCGTTGCAGCGAACCCACGTCGGCAACCAGACCCATCCTGGTCTCACGCACCGAGAAGATTGCGTCGGCAGCCGCCAGACGGATGTCGCATGCTGTGATCAGGTCGACACCGGCGCCGAGGCAGTAACCGTGGACCGCGGCGATAACTGGTTTGGGTGATTTGGCGAAGCAGGTGATGGTTCTCTGGAGGCGTTGGATGGTCTGGTAGAGCTTCATGTTGGAATCGGCAGAGGACTCGCCGCCGGTGTGAAGCCCGGTGAGCATGTCGAGGTCGATGCCCACGCTGAACGCCGGACCGCGACCGGCAAGGACGACCACCCTGACTGAATTGTCATCGTCGAGGTCGGCCATCGCCGCGGGGAGGTCGGCCCACATGTCCTCGGAAAGGGCGTTCCGCTTCTCTGGGCGGTTGAGCCAGAGCGTCGCAACATACTCGGCGGTTTCTATCTCGAGGTGTTGGTAACCCATGCGGGGAGCCTACGTGAGTAGGCGTGGGCAGCGGTTACTGGTTGACGAACCGCCAGGCCTCCCGGACCTCGACCTTTCCACCGAATTGGAGGAGGCCACCGGCGTAGATGCGCCCTCCGATGAACACCATGGTGACGATGGCGCCAAGGGTGATCAGCATCGCCAACACGTATTTGGGGCCATTCGGCACTCGGCCAACCCAAGCCTGTCCAGCCAATAGTCTGCGGCCTCAGAAACCTTGTCTGGTCTGGGAGATTAGGACTGTCAGGGGAACCCACTTCCCATCGGCGGCTTCGATCGTGGGCGCAGACCTCAGACTCCGGCGAGTTTGGCGGCCACTGAAGCCAGCCCTGTCATGAATTGGTGCTGGTTGAAGGCCTTGGTGAGGTATCCATCACAGCCTCGGGAGGTCTTTCTGTAGGCCTTCCGCTGGGGCCGGACGCCCAGGAAGAGAAGTCGCCTTCCAAGCGCGGCCGTCATCTGGCCTAGTCGAGCAGAGTCGGCCGATAGAGGCGGTCGTGGGTGTGGATGGCGAAGCGGTCGGTCATACCTGCCACATAGTCGACAGCCCTGACGAGCGGTTCGGCGCCCGGCACCGTATATGAGTCGGGCACCTCCTGGGGGTGCTCCGAGTAGTACCGGACCAAATCCTGAATGACCAGAGTCGCTTTCTCTTTCTGAGCCTCGACCTCTCTGCTCAGATAGACACGTT
>Ga0114949_10003335_pt1 | contig 10183 bp, 8 predicted proteins | sample N074metaG_FD_83505 | JGI IMG/M metagenome (GOLD analysis project Ga0114949, IMG submission 83505) | Deep subsurface microbial communities from Kermadec Trench to uncover new lineages of life (NeLLi) - N074 metaG | ecosystem: Environmental > Aquatic > Marine > Ocean trench > Sediment | place... | reverse complement strand
CGACATTCCCATCACGCCGCAGACGGTATTCGACGTCGCCTCGGTGACCAAGCAGTTCAACGCCGCCAGCCTCAGCATGCTGGCGCTGGAAGGGAAGCTGTCGCTCGACGACAACGTCCGCAAGTGGCTTCCTGAGCTACCCGAGTACGAGTGGCCGATTACCCTGCGGCACATGCTCCATCACACCAGCGGCCTGCGTGACTATCTGAACCTGTTTCCGCTCGCCGGGCGCGGCGACTATTACCCGATCTCGCACGAGCAGATTCTGGCGATGATGTCGCGGCAGCGCGCGTTGATTTCTCCGCCCGGTGAGCAATACCGGTACAGCAACACCGCTTACATGCTGTTGGCGCAGGTGCTCGAGCGCGCCGGCGGCAAAACCCTGGGCGAGATGACCCAGGAGCGCATCTTCGAGCCGCTTGGGATGGCAGGCAGCAAAATGTACGAAAACCTCGAGGAGATTATCCCGAGGCGCGCGACCGGCTACGATCGCGACGACGAGGGTCACTCGCGTATCGTGCACAACTACAACTTTGACGTCGCCGGCGACGGGCAACTGTATTCGACGATGGAGGATTTGCTGCGCTGGGACAATTACCTGCACGGTGCCGAGAAGCCACCAATTCATCCGCTGATGCTGACCGAGGGGACTCTTAATAACGGCGATCCGACCGGCTACGCCCAGGGCATTCGGCTGGGTGAGTATCGCGGGCTGCGCACGGTGGGGCACAGCGGCAGCTCCTGGGGGTTCCGCACCGAGCTCGTACGGTTCGTAGAGCCCGGTCTGTCGATCGCCGTCTCCTGCAACGCCGACTCCGCCAGGCCTGGAAACCTGGCGCAGCGAGTTGCCGACCACTACCTGGCTGAGCAGTTGGGGCCCGAGAAGGGCGACGAAGCACGCGACGACGCTGCGGAAGTTGCTGAAACAGCTGCCGCGCCGCCGGCCCTGACACCCGATCAGCTGGCGGAGTTTGCCGGCGCCTTTTTCTCTGCCGAGCTCGATGCCACCTACCGTTTCGCGGTGGTCGCCGGCGGCCTGGTAGAACGCATTGAGCAGGAGCCACCGTTCGAGGTGACGCCGGTAGCCGCTGACCGGTTCGAAATCGGTTTTCAGCCTGAGGGGTGGTCGGAACCACAGCCGGTCAGCCTGCAGTTCGATCGCAACCGTAGCGGCGCCATCACCGGGTTCGGCCTGAGCTCGGGCTCAGAGCGAGGCATCGTATTCGAGAGGCGTTAGCGCCACTCAGGTAAACTGCCACTCAGTAGCGATTGAGGAGAGTTTCCAGCGTTATTTGCATGACCGGCGTGCGAAAATTCCATGCAATATTTTCGGCGCTATATAGAACTTGCGGAGTACGGGATTAAACAAATGACAAAACTCCTGCTCGGCGTCCTGGCAGCCTGCGCTTCGATCGGCGCATTCGCTCAAAGCAATCGCATCGACATTATCCGGCATGACGCACCCGAACTCGCATACTTTGGCGAGCACAGGATCGGAGTGCGCACGCTTGAATTCACCGACCCGAACCGACCCGACGTCCTGAATACCGTCAGCGGTGGCGAGACCGTGCTATACGATCGCAGCCTGCTGGTCGAAGTGTGGTACCCCGCGTTACTGGCTGAAGATCAGCAACCGGGTGTTGACTATTCGACCACCACGCGAAACCCGGCCGTTACTGCGACCCTGCACGGCAGAGCCGTCAGAGATGCTGCCGCCTTGACGACCATTGGTGCCATGCCGCTAGTCATAATTTCGCATGGTTATCCAGGCAATCGTTATCTCCTGAGCCACCTTGGCGAGAACCTGGCCAGCAAGGGATATGTTGTAGCTTCAATCGATCACCGCGACAGCACCTATACCGACCAGCAGGCGTTTGGCAGTACCCTTTACAACCGACCGCTGGACCAGTTGTTCGTGCTGGATCAAATGGCTGTCCTGTCAAACGATGCAAACAGTTTTCTGAGCGGCATGGTCGACACCGGGCACACGGGTATTGTCGGCTATTCGATGGGTGGCTATGGATTGATCATCAACCTGGGCGGCGGATACAGCGATGCACTTGTCGCACACGCTGCAGCGCCTGCCAACGGATTGGCATTGCGCCACGCGGCCGCCAACCCCGAGTTCCGCAAGAATCCGGACCCGAGAATCAAAGCAGGATTCGCGGTTGCACCCTGGGGGATGGCTGCCGGCGTCTGGAATCCGGAAGATCTAAAGGCCATCCAGGTACCGACTTTCTATCTGGCCGGCAGCATGGACGTGACCGCAGGCTACGAAAATGGTACTCGTGCCATCTTTGAGAACACGATCCACAGCGATCGTTATCTTCTGACGTACGTCAATGCCGGCCACAATGCCGGTGCGCCTATTCCATTGCCGGTTGAAATACAAGATAACGAAGACCAGACCGGCGCATCTCACTACACGGATCCGGTTTGGGATTCAGTCCGTATGAATAACATCATGGACCACTTCGCCACGGCGTTTTTTGACTACCATTTGAAAGGCAATGCGGACAGACTGGCGTACCTCGAGCTTGTGCCGAACTCACAGGACGGCGTCTATTCCGTGAAAGATGGGCAGCATACGGATGCGCATACCTACTGGAAGGGCTTTGGCGACGGATCTGCACGCGGATTACTGCTGGAACATATGGGGCCTGCCGAGTAGCCATTGGATCCATCCCCTGGCCCTTCAAGCATTCGTGACCGTGACCGCCCGAGCAAAATACTGCAGCCAAATATTTCAGCCGGACCGGCGAGGGACCTGACATGGGACGCTGGCGTCCACCCGCTCCAAGCTCATCACCGTATATCACACCGGCAGGCTTCGTTGCATTGCAAAAGGAACTGGACGACATCTGGTTACGCCGTCGCGATGTTGTAAAAGCGCTGGCAGCGGCTGCCGCGGAGGGCGATCGGTCGGAAAACGCCGAATATATTTACCGCAAAAAGGAGTTGGGCGGATTGGATCGGCGAATCCGCTATCTGCAGAAGCGCCTGCCCGCCCTGAACGTGGTTCGAGAGCACCCTCGCGGCGACGCGATTTACTTCGGAGCGATTGTGGAAGTCCACGACGAGGCCGGCAACACGCACACCTACCGAATCGTAGGCCCGGATGAAACCGACGCCAGGACGTCGGCAATCAGTGTGGATTCCCCGCTTGCCAGGGCGTTACTTGCCAAACGTGTGGATGACGAAGTCGTTTTCAAAGCCGGGGGTAAAACGATAGCGATGAGCGTTGTGTCGATTCACTACGAACATCAATAACCACGCTGGACTGGCCCGCTAAAGTAACGCGCTGAAAAAGCATGTAAACTTGGCGCCGGCGGGATGATCACGGGAGCACTGATGTCGCTGTCTGTAATCGGCTCCGGATTTGGCAGAACCGGAACGATGTCACTCAAAATCGCACTCGAAAGGCTGGGTTTGGGGCCGTGCCATCACATGGAGGAAGTGATGGAGCATCCCGAGCAGCTTGATCACTGGCGCGCCGCCGCGAAAGGAGAAACAGTCGATTGGGACACAGTTTATGCCGGTTACCGCAGTACGGTCGATTGGCCTGGCGCTCATTTCTGGCGTGATCTGGCCAAGGCGTACCCTGACGCCAGAATCATTCATACGATCAGGCCGGTGCAGAGCTGGTGGGATAGCTATTCCAGAACGATTGCGAAGATTCTGGGCGCTACGGGTACGAGCGGAGCCAATCACGAGATGGAGACCATTCCGCAGATGGCGTTTGCAATTGTTGCAGAGCAGACCTTCGCTGGCAGTTACGATGACAAAGAGGCAACCATCAAGGCGTTCGAGAAGTGTACGGACGACGTGGTCTCAACGATCGACGCGGAGCGTCTCCTTGTTTTCGAGGTGAGCGATGGTTGGCAGCCGCTGTGCGATTTTCTCGACTTGCCGGTGCCGAACGAACCCTTCCCGCGCAGCAATAACCAGGACGCATTCATCGAGCAATTCGGTAGCCTGGCCGAAGGTGCATTCGGCCCCTGAATGAACTTTTTCGAGATCTTCGCGGAATGCTCCATCGCACTTACCGGTTTCGGCGCGATTCATGCGGCATTGCGGGGCTCGGAGCACCCCCGTGGTGTATTCAGGGCATGGACTGTTGTATTGGTCGGCGCGATCGCATTCCTGCTTTGCGTTTTGCCGCTCCTTCTGGCGCTCACAGATCTGACTGCCGAGAACGTCTGGCGTGTGGCCAGCACCATCGGACTACCGATTACCACAATCGCGGCGGCCTCGACATTCAGATTCGACTTCCGCCTGACCAAAATAGGCTACCCGCCACAAGCACCCGGGTTTTTGCGAACGGCGCAGATCGCGATGATAATTCCCGCCGTGGTTTTACTGTCGACCATGGTCGGTTGGCCGTCAGCGCCGGGACCATTTCTCTACGCTATCGCGCCGGCAAGCCTCCTGTTCGCAGGACTCCTTGTCATGGTGCATTCGTTCCTGGTCCCCATGCAGCATGTCTTCGTCCAGGAACAGCCGAAATCGGAAGAAATCGACCTCGACGCGGGCGTCGAATAAGGAACTATGGGGCACCCAACAAATTCAGCGAGAAAAATCTGAGAGGCTGAACTTTTCTCAGCTAATTGCACAATTTCGTCCCAGATTCTGCAGTGAATATCATGGGCGGACACCACAAACCTTTGTGACGGGTGGGAAACAAATGATTTCGAATTCCAGATTGCAAGTTTTTAGTCGCAGATCGATCGCCAGCAGATTGTTTACGATCCTGGGGGCGCTGCTCCTCGTTCCCGCCCCGGCGGCAGCACAGGCAGCGTGCGAAGACGGTCCCGTCGTCCTGCAGGTCCTCGGGTCGGGCGGGCCTTTCGGGGCCGGGCGGGCCTCGGCCGGATATCTCATCTGGATCGACGGGTCCGCCCGCATCATGGTGGATGCAGGCGGCGGCACCTTCACGCGTTTCCACGAGGCAGGCGCCCGGGTCGGCGACCTCGAGCTACTCGCTCTAAGCCACTTCCATCCGGATCATTCGTCCGAGGTCCCTGCCTTGTTGTGGGTGCAACCCGCGGACCTGACAGTCTCGGGCCCTTCGGGAAGTGAAGGATATCCCTCCGTCGGCGAGTATGTGACCGGGCTATTCGGACCGGAGGGAGTGTTCCGCGCTGTCACCGGTGGCGAGGAGTTGCAGACGGTGACGGTCGATGTGACAAGCCGGGATCCTACGGACGTCTATGCAAACGGGTCGATACGCGTACGGGGCCTTGGTGTTCCGCATGGCATTGTGCCTGCGGTCGGCTACCGGATCGACGTCGGTGACGTCAGCATTGCCTTTAGTAGCGACCAAAACGGATCGAACCCGGCTTTCGTCGAGTTTGCCTCCGGCGTTGATGTGCTGGTCGCGCACGTCGCGGTGCCCGAGACGCAGGAAGGTTTCGGGGCCGACCTTCACGCCAGGCCCAGCGTGTGGGGACAGATGGCGATGGACGCGAAGGTTGGAAAACTCGTCCTCAGTCATCTTTCGAGCCTTGCGCCGCGGAGGGCGGAAGGTGACCTGCCCGAATTCAGCGAGAAGCTCGCGCACCTGCGCACTCGTTACAAAGGGCCGCTGGTCATCGCCGAGGACCTGATGTGCATTCCGGTCGGAGCGAGATAAATTCACACCTTAATTGCATGCCGGATCAACGCCGCAAATTCGAACGCGACTTTGAAAAAAGTCTAGCCCGGACTATTCATGAATCGCCACGATGATTGCGCAGAGCATTGTTCGCACAGGGGATATTCCGACCGAGCGGAATATCGGTGTGTATTTCCGAGGGAGGAAGATTCCCTGTGCGAACAAGGATCAAGCAAGGGCGTGAGCGCATTCATGAATAGTCCGGGCTAGAACACTGACAGCGCTTTCTTCGGCCATGGATCCGCGGCGAGGACATCGAGAATCTCAAGCGTGTCCCGGTCTACGAGAAGTCCGATGTCTTTCTCCGTGCCGCCCACCGGAATGACGCCTAGATTCGGGTGGGATTCGGCATATTCGTCCACAGCTCGCTGCACGTTCTGTCTTTCGGCCGCCGATTCGGGCTCGATATCCTCGATCGACATGATCTTTTGCCGAATAAGGTCTGCCCCGGCCGCCCAGGGTTCCCAGTACTCGGCCCGACGTTCCAGATCGGCTTTACCTTCGAAAATAATACTATCGAAAAAGCGCTCGTACTCTTTCGGCTCTTCCGGAAGCCTGGCAAAAACCGGGGTCAGTTTCGCGAAGCGCTTCTTCTTCAGTTCGTCATACCGAATCGCTGAATGATCAATATGGTTGCCGGACACAAACTCGATCCTGTCAACTGCAAAGACGAGGTAACTCGGCTTTTCGGTGTACAGCACGTACGTTCCATAGACGAGTGCGGCGATTTGCACCATTGCAATTACGGATAAATCGAATTTGAGCCCGGGTTTGCCGTGCTTGTAAACGATCAGGGTCAGGAGCGGACCCAACACCAGATCGACGGCGATGAGCAGGCTGATAATTGAGAAGGCACCGGCGACTTCAAAGGCCGGCTTCGGGTACCAGACCCAGAAAACAATCGCGATGACGTTGCTGACCAGCAGTGCACTGATCAAAAGATGAATGAACGAAGCTCGATATCTGCTCATTGGTCATGACCCGATTGCAGGTTGCTGAACCGATTGCGAACCAAAACATCGTGTAGCGTCAACCTGCACTGATTTGAAGCTAGCGATTCCGCTATTTCACCCTAGTCTCTGACTGATTTCCAGACACAGTTCAAAGAATGATTGATCGAACGACGCTGGCCCGAATATCGGTCAAAGCAGCCATTTCAGCCCACTCGTACCAGCGGCTCTGGGCTGGGCCAGACGCCTGGCCCATCACTGGCCGGCTTCACGGTCGGACTCGGTCACAAAAAGGTTAATGACGCCAGTCGAACAAGGGCCAGATGGATTGATATTCCGTCGCTTCGTACCGTATGAAATCTCTGGCTGCTGCCCATTTTCGGCCGCCAGGAGTATGATGCAGCGCCTTCCGGGCTGATCCCAGCCGCTAACTGTCTCACGTGTCAAATCGATCCAATGTCTAAAAGTAACGCCGACGCCATTCGTTTTCGCGACCTGAATCTTTCGCCGCAGCTAATGCAGGCGCTCGGTGAGATCGGTTATGAAACGCCTACGCCGATTCAGGTGCAAGCCATCCCGCCACTGCTGAAAGGCCAGGACATACTCGGCCACGCGCCGACCGGGACCGGCAAAACCGCTGCGTTCGCGTTGCCATTGCTGTCCAACATCGACATCCGGAGCAATAAAGTTCAAGTGATGACGCTCACGCCGACGCGCGAACTTGCGATCCAGGTGGCAGAGGCCTTTCAGCGCTATGCCTCGCACATGAAAGGGTTCCACGTGTTGCCGATCTACGGCGGACAGGAATACGGCGGACAGATTCGGCAATTGAAGCGCGGCGTTCATGTGATTGTCGGCACGCCCGGCCGATTGATGGATCACATGCGTAAAGGCACGTTGAAGCTCGATGGCTTGCGAGCGCTGGTGCTGGATGAAGCCGATGAAATGCTGCGCATGGGATTCATCGAAGAAGTCGAGTGGATTCTCGAACAGACACCGGACAAGCGCCAGATGGCATTGTTCTCTGCGACGATGCCACGGCAGGTCGAGCGCATTGCACGAAAACACCTGAACAATCCACAGGAAATTTCGATCAAGGCACGTACCGCCACCGCCGAAACCATCCGGCAACGCTACTGGCAGGTCAGCGGGCTGCACAAACTGGACGCGCTGACCCGAATTCTCGAAGTGGAGCCCTTCGACGCAATCCTGATATTCGTTCGCACCAAAAGCGCGACAGCCGAGCTGGCGGAGAAACTGGAAGCCAGGGGTTACGCGGCGGCAGCGATGAACGGTGACATGGCGCAAAATCACCGTGAACAAACGGTTGAACGTTTCAAGAGGGGGTCGCTGGACATACTCGTCGCAACTGATATTGCCGCGAGAGGACTCGACGTTGATCGAATCAGTCACGTCATCAACTACGATATTCCCTACGACACTGAAGCATATATTCATCGAATCGGCCGTACCGGGCGCGCCGGCCGGCAGGGTGATGCGATTCTCTTTGTGGCGCCTCGCGAACGGCGAATGCTTTACGCCATCGAACGGGCGACGCGGCAAAAAATCAGCCGGCTGGAATTGCCGACAACAGAAACCGTCAACAACAAGCGTATTGCGAATTTCAAACAGAAGATCAGCGACACCATTGCCGAAGGCGAGCTGGCGTTCATGCAGGGGTTGGTCGAGACGTATAGACAGGAGCACGATGTCCCCGCGTTGGAGATTGCTGCAGCATTGGCAAAAATGTTCGTTGGTGACGAACCTATGTTGTTAAATGCGGACAAAACAAAACCCGCGCGACAAGAGAAACAAGAGAAATTCAGGAAGGAGAGCGATCGGCTTTCGGGCGACAAGGGACGGCGCAAGAAAGTGCACCGGGAACCGGATGCTGACAGAGAACGCTATCGGATTGAGGTTGGCCACAAGCATGGGGTAAAGCCCGGCAACATCGTCGGCGCGATCGCCAACGAAGCTGGATTGGATGGCGAACACATCGGCCAGATCGAAATCAAAGAGAGGTTCAGCCTTGTCGATCTCCCGGTTGGAATGCCAAAAGATATATTCATGGATCTCAAGAATGTCCGCGTTTGCGGCGAACGCCTGGCTATTTCTCGTTACAAGCTGTCACCTCCCAAAGCGAAAAAGAAAGGCAACTCAAAGTTGCGTCCAGACAAGAAAAAGAGAGGCAAATCAAAGCCGCGCTCTGACAAGAAAAAGAAATGATGTCTAAGCACTACTGTCCCACAAAAAAGAGTAGGTGATGCCCCGCTCCGTAGCAAAATTGGCAAGTATTTCCTGCGACTCGTAGCTGATCGCCGCGACGCCAATGCCGGAACGGGTCAGTTCTTCAAGGCGGCCCTGCAGCTCCACGAGTAGCGCTTTACAGTAGGGTCACCAGTCAGCCGAAGGTAAAACGATATCAAGCTGCCGTTCAGCCCACTAATGGATCCGAGGCCCTGAAGCTGGCCGTTTTGATCAGGCAGGCGGAATCGACGACTATTGTTCGGGACGGTTGGACCTGTTTCCAGGGCGTTCTCGCGGCCCGCGGCGGCTACCCATGTTTCTGCTGCCATCGGGATTCGTGGTGATACTCCAGGCATGGCTCATATCGCGGGACAGGGTCACACGGTATTCCTGTTTTACCGGAACGCAAAATGTCAGTGCATCATCACAAGCATAATACTTCACCAACAGGTCGAAATTCTGTCCAGGTTCATTGGCAGCTACTTCCAACAGAAATTCGCGGGGATCGGCATCGGCCTTCTCATCCGGGTGCGCGCCGGTCCCGCTGGCAGGTGAAATAGTGACTCCCTCTGCTGCAGTGATTTCGTACTGCATCGGGGGCGCCTCGTTGTTCCAATGGACGCGATACAGGGGGTCCAGGTGAAGACCGAAGTACATGGTCCCGCTGCCGGTTTGATACAGCGCCGGCGTCCCTTCTGCGCGCAGCTTGGCGTAAAAAGGTGTCCGGCTGGTTTCCAGTACCGGTTCGATCATCATGGGCATCATGCCGGCAAGCCGCTCCACTCGCTCTACAACACCCTTGGCGACAGTCGCAATCGGCGGTTGCCGCGGTAAATCCAGATCAGACACCAGGGTCTGCTTGTCGACCGGACCTATAAGGCGTTCCAGATCTTTTCTTAGTTCCGAGGGGTTGCTCCAGGCCCGTCTTGCTACGACGACCCCATCAGGATCCACGATCAGTTCGCTGTTCGGCGTTCGACCCATGGCTTCGTGGTAGGCATTTTCCATGGTATCTGCCAGCCACGTAATGCTTGAGCCCAGGCGACGCTTCGCCTCCATCACATGCATCAGCCGTTCCTGGATAGTGAACGGACTGAGATAATTGTCATATTCCGGATGCGCCAGCGGCTTATAGATGTAGAAAAACTCCACACCTTTAGGCTGGTAGTCCAACTTAACCGTCTCCAGACCTGGGACGTTTCTGAGGAAAGGAGGTCAGGTCAGGCAACCGAGTACCAGAACCTTGTAGTTTTCATTCGCCAACTCGCGAATATTGACCAGATTGCCCAGGTCATCATGGACACTAATGTCGGGTAGTCGTTCGCCGACCTTG
>Ga0114949_10003334_pt1 | contig 10185 bp, 9 predicted proteins | sample N074metaG_FD_83505 | JGI IMG/M metagenome (GOLD analysis project Ga0114949, IMG submission 83505) | Deep subsurface microbial communities from Kermadec Trench to uncover new lineages of life (NeLLi) - N074 metaG | ecosystem: Environmental > Aquatic > Marine > Ocean trench > Sediment | place... | reverse complement strand
GTCGAGCGGATGCAGGGTCTTATAGAAACCGTAGCAAAGAAATCACAGACTGCCAAATCATCAAAAATGGAACTTGGGAGCATGACCGTTCGTGAACTACGTATTCTGGCGAGAAAAACACCAGGAATAACCATTCAGGGCCGACAGATTGCTCGGGCAAACAAGAAGCATTTGGTGGATGCGCTGCGGCCTCATTTCCAGTAGAGTAGGATGGCAGATTCGAGAGATTACGTTTCTTTGCGACAACTAACGAGTCGAGCTCGACGGTTATTTGCCACGTTTGAACGTAGTCGTCTGCTCCCGGAAAACGCTCCTCGTAACAAGGGGAGGATCTTTACCTTTTGCCTACTGGCCTCCTGCCTGCTCTGGTTCACATTCTCCATGCAGGAGACATATACCCAGTTTTTTGATTTCCCGACAGAGGTACGAAACCTTCCGGACGACCAGGCGCTGACGCTGGTGCCGCCGTCGTCCATCCGGGTTCATGTAGAAGGAGAGGGAATTCAATTGCTGCGTCTCTACTACAACCCGCCAACGATTACCATCGACGCGTCGCTATCGGTAATCGATCTGGAAGTGTTGGCTGCGGAAGCTGCCAGCAATGTTCGCTCGGAATCAGTAACCCCTTCCTCTATTGTCCTACAGAAAGAAGCTCGTATTGAAAAGCGAATTCCCATTCGATCCAGATTGGAAATCAATACAGCGGATGGATATCTGGCGGTAGGACCCGTTACTCTCACACCGGATTCGGTGACCGTGTCTGGAGCCGTCTCCATTCTCGATCGGTTGAGTTATTGGAATACAGTGCGGCTAACACGGAACGAGTCCAAAGACTCGGTACGAGTCATACTCTCACTTGCAGACACGCTCAAAGAATTGGTTGAAGTTAGTATTCTGGAGACAGAAGCATGGTCTGTGGTGCCTCAGTTTACAGATGGGAGTCGCGAGATTGAAGTGAGAGTCAAGGACGGGGTAGATTCCATGCCGGTTTCGTTCGAACCCGCTAGGACCACGGTCACCTACCAGGTTCCGGTTGATCAGTTTGACCTGGCGCAAGAAGCAACCGACTTTTACGCGTTTGTTTCTTTCGAGGAGATCAGGTCAGACACCACTGGAAAGGTTTATCCACTCGTTAACCCTCCGGCAGGGCTGATTCTCAGGGAAATACGAATATTTCCTGATGCCTTCCGATACTATCACAACCTTTCTGGACCGGATTAAAACCCGGTGGTCGTTCAGCCGGGATACGAGGGGTACGGCTTATCGGAGACGTATCCCCTCAGTTGAGTCAATTCGAAGTCCTTTTCTGCATTTTCGCTGCGAAGTACATCTCGTAGAGAGACCACTCCGAGCACAGAGCCTCCGTCGACAATTGGAACGTGACGAATGTGTTCACTTTCCATCAGTTGATGAACATCTCGCCGATCGGCAGAACGATCCACCACGTGAACATTTCTTGTCATCACCGATTCGATGGTCGTTTTCCCGGGACTGAGATTCTTGCCGACAACTCGTCGAAGGAGATCCCGCTCAGTGAAAATGCCAATCAGAGTTTCATCGCTGTCAAGGACGACGATCGAGCCGACATTTTGGTCGACCATGGTTTCGACGGCCTGGTCAACGGTGATTTCTGCCCTAACAGAAATCACTTGAGCGTCCGAGCGAATAAGTCGCGATACTGGCGTATTCATGATAGGAGAGTAGGGTGGGGAAGAATTCTGTCTTCACAGAAATATCATCTTTTATAGTCGATTCCAGTTGATCGGTTCCGAGGAGCCGTCGTGAGTCGAAACCGGAGTCGCAAATTTGAGACTCGAATCGCCGAAACTCGAACCATGGAGTATCGTAACTCGACCCCACCCGATTCAGACTGATTTCAGTGATACGAAAACGAAAAAGGCTCCGCGACGACGAATCATGGGTAGAGCTGCCTACGGGAATATTTACGACGGATGGAATCTGGTTTCATACGTCTGAAGAAGCACTCAACGAATTTGCAGGAGAGGTTGTACAGCAATTGGGCGTCGGAAAGTTGCTGTCTCAAGCCGGGTCCTGGCTCAAATCAGCAGATGCTGCTGCAGTCCTTAGTCTTGCAGCCTTCCTGATTCTAATGCCGCCTTTACCGGCTGTTCTGATAACGCTCGCCATCTTTGTCGGTTGGGAAGCATTCAGTGCAACGATGGTTTTTGTGCCGGTTGTGCGCTTATTCTCTGTCCTGTCTACCGCTGCGTTTCAAGGCGTGCTGTATGTGCTGTGCATGAGCTGGTTGGCATCTGGAGACCAATTTACGGCTGCGGGCGTGGGACTCACCGGGTTTGTCCTATTCAGGTGGGGCGTCGTTCGAAAGCTATTCGCGCCGATGGCCAAACGACTTTCGGGCTCGTTACAAAGCGTGCCCAAACCCGATCGTATACTTCGCTCGCTTATCATACGCTATGCCATTTCCATGCGCGTGACTCTTTCATCGACGGAATCATTCGAACAGCGCATCATTGAAATCTGGCGAAGAGGAAAACGGAACGAATAGTATATTCGAATGAATCTAAGGGAATTTGGGATTATGCGTGAAGCGCTTGGGAAGTAAAAACGTAGATACCATTTCAGAGACGAAGGTCAGGGATTGGACGGTCACTCTGGCCACTGCCGTGCGATCCGCTTTTCTTCGCGGCAACAGTCTGCCCCTTCTGATGCGTGTGGGGGTCCCGGTAGAGAACATTGACCCGTTTGGATGGCTTGCGTCGAGAGGCGGTCCGGACCGCATGATCTGGCAGGCCCGACATCACAACAAGATTCGAGCGATGGTCGGGAACGCAGCCGTGATCTGCGGGCGCGGACGCACCGATGCGATCGCGCTGGCTAGCGAAGTCAATCGATTTCTCACCCGGCCCGGGGACGAGATGAGGTTTTTCGGAGGAATGCGGTTCGACGGTGCGATGGAAGCCGACGAAATCTGGAAGAGATTTGGAGTATATCGATTCGTTCTCCCAAGATTCGAATTGCATACACGCGGATCGAATGCACAGATTTACTGCAATTTGGTATTTCCAGAGGACACGGCAAACCTGAATCCGATTCTGGATGAGATCGCTCAACTCGGTCAGCCCAGTCAGGATTTTAGCAGGGCCCTTCCGGCTCCGGTTTCGCGAACGGACACTCCAGATCAGAAAGTTTGGACGGAGCGTATTCGATTGGTGCTCAACATGTTTTCAGAGGCTCAGTTGGAAAAAGTAGTCCTGGCGCGGCGAGTCGATTATAAGTTTTCGGCGCCTATCAATCCATTCCTTCTACTGAAGCAGCTGGTTGCCGCAACCCCGAATTGTTTTCATTTCTATCTGGAGTCGGAGCAGAGGGAAGCCTTTGTGGGCGCCTCACCCGAGCGCTTGTTTTACAGAAATGGTCTTCAGATTGATAGCGAAGCTGTCGCAGGGACACGACCGCGTGGGGCTACTGAGGACGTCGATGAAGAATTGAGAGCCTCACTTCTGGCCAGTGAAAAAGATCAAAGAGAACATGCGTTTGTTAGGGATTCGATTGAATCAGTCCTGAAATCCTATTGTGATTCGGTTACGGTGGATCACGAAGCCTCGGAAATGCGATTGGCACAGGGCCGGCACCTGGTTTCAAGGATTTCCGGCGTGCTCTCCAATCCGATCTCCGATTTTGACCTTCTCGAAGACCTCCACCCGACGCCTGCCGTGGGTGGTCATCCGACGGACCTCGCGGTGAGCGTTATTCGCGATGTTGAAAAATTCGACCGAGGATGGTATGCAGGACCCGTTGGCTGGGTGGGTAGAGATGCTGCCGAGTTCGCCGTGGCGTTGCGTTGCGGTGTGATCTCGAATGACCGTCTTTCACTCTTTTCCGGCGCCGGAATCGTAGAAGGGTCACATCCTGATTTGGAGTGGGAGGAAATCGAGCAAAAAATTATTGATTTCGTAAGTGTAATTGGGATTGAAACCTGAACAATCAAATAACACCGGATTTTGGGCGGGCCTGATCATCGAAGAACTGGTACGGCTTGGCTGCACCATGTTTTTCATTTCTCCCGGATCCAGATCCTCTCCGTTGGTTTCAGCTATCGGGAGGCATACCGGGACGCAAACCTGCGTGCACTATGATGAGCGAGGCGGAGCGTTCGCCGCATTGGGTTACAGTCGAACATCTTCCAAACCGGCCGTGTGGGTAACCACGTCGGGTACGGCTGTGGCGAACGGCCTGCCTGCCGTAATTGAGGCCTCGGTAGATTCGATTCCTCTCATCCTGCTGACTGCGGATAGACCGCCTGAACTGAAAGAAACAGGGGCCAATCAGACCATTCCACAGTCAGATCTTTTCGGAAAATATGTCCGTTGGCACGTTGACATTCCCACGCCATCGGATGAAATCAGTCCGACCTTCGTGCTTACCACGGTCGATCAATCGGTATACCGCGCAACGAGCCACCGCGGACCGGTACATCTCAACTGTATGTACCGAAAGCCACTGGCAACAGGAAGCCAGGAATATGAGAAAGCTCGTTCGGATGTCCGTCTTTCGAGATGGGTATCGGACCAGAATCCGTATACACAGTACGCTAGGGCAGACAAGATCGGCAGGAGCTCCGATCTGACAAAAATAGGAGCGGCCCTTGGTCGAGCCAAGCGTCCTATCTGCGTTCTCGGGAGGGTAGCCGATATTCGATGCGCCAAACATGCGCTGACGTGGGCAGAACAATCCGGGATTCCGGTACTGCCCGATATCACGTCCGGTTTTCGTCTGGGAACGGAAGGGGAATCGCTCATTCCCTACTACGATTTGATGACCTCCTCCGATCGATTCAGTCTTGGTATGAAGCCAGATGCTGTCATTCAGGTCGGGCGGACGCCCGTCTCGAAACGAATTCAAACGTTCTTATCTGAGAGCCCCCCGGATCTTTACGTGCTTGTTTCTGATGGCCCCGAGAGGCAGGATCCAAATCACCTGGTTTCAAACCGACTGGATCTTTCTGAACCGGGCGTGGAGTCGTTTTTCTCAGGAATGAATTCCCAGGTGAATGTAGAGGAGGAATGGCTGGCCGCGTGGAAGGACGGAAGCAACCGAATCGAAACGTGGCTGGGGGATCGACTTGGAGGCGCGACTGAATCCAAGTTGTCGGAACAGGCGGTCGCCTACCGGCTCTGCTCGCTCCTTCCCGAATCCCATCAACTGAACCTCGCCAGCAGTCTCCCGATCCGGCACGTAAATACGTTTTCGAGTTCGCTGGGAAATCCAGTACAAATCGTGGCGAATAGGGGGGCCAGCGGCATAGACGGCACGATTGCAACGGCCGCAGGCAGTCAGAGGGGGACCGGAAAGAAGACGACCGTTCTTCTCGGAGATTTGGCCATGCTTCACGATATGAACTCGTTGGTGCTCGCGCGGGACGGCGGATTAATCCTTGTTGTATTGAACAACAATGGCGGAGGAATCTTCGAGTATTTACCCATCCAGAGCCAAGCGGATGTCTTCGAACCACTGTTCGCGACGCCACACGGTCTGGACTTTGAGCATGCAGCCAAACAGTTTGGGCTTTCGTACCACGCGCCTACTAACCTGACTCAGTTCTCGGAAGTCTATTCGACGGCGCTCGAGCGGGACACCGCGTCTCTGATTGAAGTGAAAACGGATCGAAAAGAGACCAAAGCGTTCGGGGACCGTCTCATGGAAGAGGCCGAGAGGGTGCTCCTTGGTGATTCGTAACGTGTTCAACCTGAAGCAGATAAGATGAAAGCCAGGATTATTACAGATCGCATACGGCTGAGGCTGACTCCGGAGGAAGTGGAAGCCCTCGTCCGTGGCGACAGATTGGCAACCGGAATTGACCTAGGCGCGATTGGAATGCACGGCTTTAGCGTGTCGTCTGTTTCGGCGATTCATGAGATCACCGTGGCTCTGGAAGGTGCGATATTGCAAATTGGAATCCCTGAACAAATCGTCCATACGTGGGCTCATTCAGATCAGATTGGGATAGAGGCTTCGGTGACGACTGCCGAAGGGCGTTCAGTATTCGTACTGATCGAGAAAGACCTTCCCTGCGAACACCCGAAGATGTCGTAGCTTCTTTAGGCAAGGGAAGTCGCGCAGAATTCGTTCGGCAATGATTCCGCGTATCGAGCGTCTCCAGCAATCGGTCTAGAACGCCCGTATCTTCACGCCCTGAATCGAGCATTGTCTTCACTTTCTTCTCTCTGAGCGTTATGGCTCCTATCGAATGGCAGTCCGCCGGCGACTTTTCGGATATTAGATTCCACAAAGCCGAAGGCATCGCCAAGATCACGATCAATCGTCCCGAAGTACGCAACGCGTTTCGCCCGCTTACCGTGTCCGAGATGCGGAGTGCCCTTCAGGATGCAAGGGATGATCCATCCATCGGCGTGATTATTCTCACCGGCGAAGGAGAAAAGGCTTTCTGTTCCGGAGGAGACCAACGAATTCGTGGAAACGCAGGATACACCGAAGAAGGAACCGGGGTTGAACGACTGAACGTGCTGGATTTTCAGAGAGATATTCGCACGTGCCCGAAACCTGTAATCGCCATGGTGGCTGGATGGGCGGTCGGTGGTGGTCATGTTCTCCATGTGATCTGCGATTTAACCATTGCTGCTGAAAACGCCCAATTCATGCAAACTGGACCTAAGGTTGGTTCGTTCGACGCGGGTTACGGCGCCAGCTATCTGGCACGAATTGTGGGTCAAAAAAAGGCCAGAGAAATTTGGTTTCTTTGCCGACCGTACGACGCTCAGCAGGCGCTAAATATGGGACTTGTGAACACGGTCGTCCCTCTGGAGCAACTCGAAGAAGAGACGGTTCAGTGGTGTCGCGAAATTCTTTCGAACTCGTCCATGGCGATCCGCTGTCTGAAAGCGGGATTGAATGCGGACTGTGATGGTCAAGCGGGGCTGCAAGAACTGGCGGGTAATGCGACGATGCTCTTCTACATGACGGAGGAAGGTCAGGAGGGTAGAAACGCTTTTATTGAAAAACGGCCGCCTGATTTCAAGAAATTTCCGTACCGACCTTGAGTTGCTGGCTCTGAAACAATCGAGACGTTCAACGCGCGAATGGTGAGGACAGGCCGTGCCGGGTAAGGTGAGCATATGGATCATGGCTGTTCGTCCCAAGACACTCTGGGCGGCTGCCTCGCCGGTGTTTGTCGGAGTCGCGTTAGCCATTGGAGCCGGTGTTGTTCGCCCGGGTATAGCGGCGTTGACACTCGTTTCGGCAGTTCTTATACAGATCGGGACCAACCTGTACAATGACTATAAGGACACCGTCCGTGGAGCGGATTCGGTGGCTAGAAAGGGTCCAACTCGAGTGGTTCAGGCCGGACTCGTATCCCCAGAGCAGATGAAGAGGGTTACCGCAGTCGTTTTTTCTGTAGCAGTACTCGCAGGGCTTTATCTGATGATCAGAGGCGGGTGGCCGATCGTACTCATCGGTTTGAGTGCCATACTCTTTGGGGTGCTCTACTCCGCCGGTAAATATTCGCTCGCGAACCTTGGTCTTGCCGATATCTTTGTGTTCGCATTCTTTGGTCCTGTCGCCGTAGCCGGCACCTACTATGTTCAAGCCCTCGAGTGGCCGCTCTCCGTCTGGCTGGCTGGCACTGGTCCAGGCGTTCTCTCGATCGCGATCCTGCTGGTGAATAATATCCGCGATATGGACGAAGATCGGGATCATCAAAAAAGAACGGTAGTGGTTCGATTTGGGAGAAGGTTCGGCTATTTTGCATACGTGGGCTGCTTCCTTTTAGCAGCGCTGACACCGGTCTTGCTCCATTTCTGGTATGACGCGCCACTCGGGGCGTTGGCAGCCGTGCTCATCATTCCCTTCGCGATTCCGACCATTAGAACTCTCATTTCTACACCAGTCGAGCGAATGGAAGATTTGAATCCGGTTCTGGAGGCAACCGGTAGACTGCTTCTTCTCTATAGTCTCCTGTTCTCTGTGGGTTGGATTCTACGTCCATAATCCCAACTACTCGACGTATTGAAAATCACTTCTGCCGAAATATTCCTCTATGAAAGGCCCATGCAGTCTCCGCTTCCGGGGGCAGCCAATCCCTCCAGCAAGACGCACAACGGCCCGAACAGGAAGGGCCTGCTCGTCAGACTTACTTCCGGGGCAGGGAGCGAATCGTGGGGGGAAGTGGCTCCGCTCCCAGGGCGGAGTCGAGAATCTTTGGAAGAAGCGGGGGCTGCGGTCGCAAAAATTCTCCCTTCTCTCGTGGGCCTAGATTTGGCTCCTTCTTTTCAGGGGTGGACGGCGCCGAACGTGCTCAAGGGCCTGCCTTCTTCGTGCCAATTCGGGTTCGAACAGGCGATCTTCAGCCTCGCCGCAGCTGACGAATCCGTTCCACTTTCAAAATGGTTTCGCGAAGATTCGAGAGGGCAGGTGCCGATCAATGCGTTGTTGGCCGGATCGAAAGAGGAAGTCTTGGCCCAGGCACGCGAGAGGCGTCGGGAAGGGTACGAGGCCTTCAAACTAAAAATTGACACGACGCCAGTCGATCAGGGGACGAAGCTGATTGAGGAGGTTCGCTCCGCCATTGGCGCGGACGCAGAATTGCGGCTCGACGCGAATCGAGCCTGGGATTTCGAAACCGCGGTACAATTCCTTTCACGGGTAGAAGATCAGAATATTGCCTATGTAGAGGAACCCCTTGCCGACCCCGTGCTTCTCAAACGATTGGGTCAAGCCACAACTGTTCCGATTGCACTGGATGAGTCGATTGTAGAAATCCTTGAACAAAGCTGTTCTTTGGAGGAGTACGCCTTTGCACGCGCGGCGATTCTCAAGCCAACCTTGATTGGCGGAATGGCGGTCACCCTGGATCTGGCGGAGCGCTTTGTCAACATTGGTGTCGAACCGGTCATCACATCTTGTTTTGAGACCGAAGTGGGTCATGCCGGACTGGTTTCTCTCGCCGCAGCGATATCGGGTTCAGGATGGGCCTCCGGCCTGGATACACTCCGATTTTTCGATCCCGGACTGTCTCCTGCTCCGTCACGTGCGGCCTATCATGTTTCTTTGTGCGAAGCGCCGGAGATTTCGCGGCTGGCACGCATTGTCTAACCACTCATGATCGATTGAACGTGTCCGATTCGTATCCACTTACTCATTCACGCCTCGCTGAGTCCGATCAGATCGAGTGCCCGATCCGGTTTCATTCCCGAACGACGCCGAAACACATAGCCGTTTGGGCGCCGGGAAAATCGATTTCCTATAACGATCTCGATCAGGCTGTATCGACAGCTTCCGCCCGGCTGACGGTTGGGTCCTCGCAGGATCGAATCGCCGTATGTTTAAAAGAACCATTCGATACGATCGTTTGGCTTTTCGCATCCCTGCGGGCACGTACCGAGGTATTCCTGATCAGCAGGAGGCTTCCCGGGTCTGCAAGGGTGAAGGCATGTTCCGCTTCGGGTGTCCGCCGATATGTTTCGGACGTGGGAATCGATCTCGAAGGCGGCATTTCCATCCATCCGTCGACCGGTGACGAAGATGAGATTGCTCCAGCGTTATACAAGCGCATGGCCTCGACGGTGCAAGACGCAGCGTGCACACTGTCGTTAGATGCGCCGGCCACGCTCATGTATACATCAGGGACTGCCGGCGCGTCAAAAATCGTCGTTCACACGCTTCGAAATCATCTCTCCAGCGCACTTTCTTCGAACTCCCGGATTGCTGTTTCCGCCTCGAGTCGATGGCTATTGTCCTTACCACTTGACCACGTCGCGGGACTCGGAATTTTATTCAGGACGTTTGTTGCCGGAGGCGCGGTAGCGCTTCACGATAGTATGCAGACCATTGGAACGGCGATCGACGAGACGCGATCGACACACGTTTCTCTCGTAAGTACGCAGCTTCAGCGGCTGCTGGATGAGAAATCAGCCGCACCGATCAGTTTGAAAGAAGTACTCGTCGGAGGCGGGCCTATTTATCCCTCCCTCATTCGACGGGCCATTGAGAGTGGTTATCCCGTTCGCACGACATACGGGATGACCGAGATGAGTTCGCAAATTTCGACGTCGGATATCTGGACAGAGATTCGAAAAGAATACTCAAGTGGTCGCGTTCTGCCGTTGATGGATCTCAAACTCGACACCGAGAGAGAGATTTATGTACGGGGACCGTCCGCTTTTCTTGGTTACCTGGAGTCGCAAG
>Ga0114949_10003333_pt1 | contig 10186 bp, 10 predicted proteins | sample N074metaG_FD_83505 | JGI IMG/M metagenome (GOLD analysis project Ga0114949, IMG submission 83505) | Deep subsurface microbial communities from Kermadec Trench to uncover new lineages of life (NeLLi) - N074 metaG | ecosystem: Environmental > Aquatic > Marine > Ocean trench > Sediment | place... | reverse complement strand
TTTGTCCGCGTTGTCGCTGGGTTGGCGCAGCTCGAACTCCATTACGAACAGGCGGCGATGTCGGGGACCGACCCCAAGCAGGATATCGTCGAAGGTGAAGTGCTTCTCGGCATTCGATTCCTTCCATGGCTCACGGTTAAAGTGGGTCCGAGAATCCGGGCGAACGTGACGGAGCTGGGAACAGAACGCTGGGTTCTCTGGCAAGGACGCATCCGAACTGACACCCGCCTGATCGGGTCGACGGTGCGCGCGCACGTGGAAGTATGGAGCATTCTCTCGGGGGACGTAAACCTCAATGATGCGTTCGGTCAGGGCCAGGGGTTGGAAGGGGGCCTCGAGGTCAAGCTCTTCGGCGCGTTCTGGGGTGGGTTAGGGTACCGCTTCGATCGTGATGTGTTGGGAGACGGTGTGCGGACTGATGTGACCGAGCGGTTGTATCTGCGTTTTGGTATGGGCGGGTTCTAGCGGCGGATCACGAAAACAAGCTCTTCACGACGAACCAGAGATTGGCCGGTCGTTCGGCCAACCGCCGCATGTACCACGGAAACCACGCCGACCCATAGCTGATTAAGGTGCGCACCTGGTAGCCCTGAGCGGCGAGTTGGAGTTGGGCCGCGGTGCGAATACCGTATAGCATCTGGAACTCATAGGCCTCGCGTGGAATGCCACGCGCTCGCGCGTAATCATTGATCTGCCCGATGAGCCGGAGATCATGCGTGGCCATGCCGTGAACGGTGCCCGCCTTATGTGCGTCATCCCTCAATAGGCGCTTGGCCAGTTCCAAATACTGCGAGTCGACATCGGTCTTCTTGGGAAGCGCGACAGACGCGGGTTCGCGGTATGCTCCCTTGACCAACCGAATGCGGGCGCCGATGCCCATGAGCGATTCCATGTCGTCGGGGGTGCGGTGCAGATAGGCCTGAAGGCAGAGGCCGACGTTGGTATGGTTGGCCCGAACCGCCCGAAAGGTACCTAGCGTGGCATCGACCAATGGCGAGCCTTCGATGTCAATCCACACGAAGTTGCGAAGTTCCGCTGCGCGTGCGACGATACGCTCGACTTGATCGACGCAAAACTGCTGGTCGATGTCAACGCCGAGCTGCGTCAACTTTACCGAGATATGGGATCTGACGGACTGCGTTTGGATGGCTTCGAGCACCTCCAGGTAATGCGCGGTCACGCCCTCGGCCTCGGCATGTTCGGCAACGTCTTCCCCCAACTGCGTGAAGACTGTCGTTACCCCCTGGGACCCCAGCTTCTTCGCGGCTGTCAAAGCCGCCTCGAACTCGTCACCTGGTATGAAGCGGCGCACCGCCCGCCGCGCGAATCCTCGGCGCGAGGCTTGGTTGGCAAGCCACTGACTCCGCGATGCCTTCAGTAAAGCTTGTCGGAGAAGACCCATGACTCGATTCCGTTGCTTGCTGTGGGTGCCAATCCTAATCGTTCCAGGAGGCTTGGGAAGCCCGCGGTTGAAACGCGGGCGAGGTTGCCGTTAGCTTGCTCCTACGGAGGAAAACCCATGCGCGTAGTCCACATCGTTCTAGCAGCGGGGGTCGTCGGCCTGATGAATGCGCCACTCCAGGCGCAAGAGGACTTGTTCCCACTACGCTCGGGGTTGTGGGGCGGGTTCGGAATTGGAGGTGGGTACGGCGAGGGAGCTGGAGAATACCAAGGCGGGGGGGCGTTCAACGCTCAAATCGGTGGGACGCTAAACCCCAAACTGGCAATCGGAGCCGACCTTTCGACGTGGGCCTGGAAGTCAAACGGCCTCACAGTCTCAGCGAATACGTTGTCCGGGGCGGTCACATTCTTTCCGAGTCCTACGGGTGGATTCTTTCTCAAAGGCGGTGTCGGGTTTGCCGCGACGGTCAACGAAGTCAACCAGGGCGGCGGAAAAGACACGCAAACCGACTCGGGCCTTGGCATCGTCCTAGGGGTGGGTCAGGATGTTCGGTTGGGCATGGCGCTGTTCCTGACGCCAGCGTTCACCTTCATGTCGCAGCGCATAGGTGAAGAAAACCTCGAGTTCTTCCTGTTCACCGTGGGGCTGACCTGGCGATAAAGTCAAACCGCGCAGCAGTCGTTGACCACTACGCGGAATGAAGACGGAGAGGGTGGGATTCGAACCCACGAACGGGTTGCCCCGTCACCGGTTTTCGAGACCGGCTCCTTCAACCACTCGGACACCTCTCCCCAGGGTGATCACCGGCACGGGCGTGGATAATAGGTAGGGCTAGGCCTAGTTTCCACCCCGGCCTCGGCAATCCGTTGATTGACGGTCCGATGAGGTTCGTCTAACTTGCGCCGCAGTATGGCTGCCGCCGATCGTACGACGCTGTTCGACGCCCGCGCAATCGCGCGGGCGCTTGAGCGTATGGCGGAAGAGATCCTCGACATGGCCGGCAGGGCTGACGCGCTGGTGTTGGTTGGCATCCAACGGCGGGGGGTGGATCTGGCGGGGAGGCTCGCGCGCCTGATCGAGGCCGGAGCCGGTAAGCTTGTCGAGCGTGGAGCCATAGACATCACCTTGTACCGTGATGACCTCCGGACGGTTGGGCCGATGCCCATCATCGGCGAGACCAATCTCCCTCCAGATCTAACCGGAAAAGTCGTCATCATTGTGGACGATGTACTCTATACCGGGCGCACTGTTCGAGCCGCGCTCGCTGAACTTGCAGATTTTGGTCGACCCGCGAGAATCGGCCTGTGTGTGCTGATCGATCGGGGCGGTCGTGAACTTCCAATCCAAGCCGATATTGTGGGCGAGACCGTTTCATCCCAACCCGGGGATCACGTGGACGTGTTGGTCGAGGAGCGGGACGGTCGTGATGCCGTGGAGTTCGTGAAGGGAGCTACCGAATGACGGCTCCGGCGTTGGGGAAGGACCTGCTCGGGCTCGAATCACTCTCGGCTACACAGATAAAACTGATTCTGGATACCGCCGAGCCCTTCAAGGAGGTCTCGGAGCGGGCCATCAAGAAGGTCCCTACGCTGCGCGGCAAGACGATCGTCAACCTCTTCTACGAAGCCTCAACCCGCACCCGCATCTCGTTCGAGTTCGCCGAGAAACGATTGTCGGCCGACACTGTGAATGTCACGGCAAAGGGTTCATCGGTCGAGAAGGGCGAGAACCTCGTCGATACCGCACGTAATCTGGAAGCCATGCGAATCGACATGGTGGTGATTCGGCATCCGTCGTCCGGGGCGCCGAAGTTCCTGGCCGAGCGGATTCAATCGAACGTGGTGAATGCCGGTGACGGTCGCCACGAACACCCGACGCAGGCATTGCTGGACATGCTGACCATCCGGGACCGATTGGGCACCATTGCGGGCCTGAAGGTGTGCATCGTTGGCGACATTCTTCACAGTCGTGTGGCCCGCAGCAACATCTGGGGGCTCAAGAAGCTCGGTGCGGAAGTGGGTGTTTGCGGTCCCCAGTCGTTGATGCCGCATGGGATCGAACATCTCGGAGTGACGGTGTTTCGGCGAATCGAGGAAGCGATCGAATGGTCTGATGTGCTGAACGTGCTGCGTCTGCAACTCGAGCGGATGGAAGCCGGGTACATCCCTTCGCTTAGAGAGTACTACCGTGTGTTCGGTGTGAGTGAAGATCGATTGGCCCGGGCTCCCAAGGATTTGCTCATTCTGCATCCGGGCCCCATTAACCGCGGTGTGGAGATCCAATCCAGTGTTGCCGATGGCCCGCATAGCGTCATCCTCAAACAGGTGACGAACGGCGTGGCGGTGCGCATGGCGGTGCTGTATCTGCTGGCCGGGGGGCAACCAGAATCCGCCGAGGCCGCGAAAGGTTCGGTCCGAGGGGGGATGGAATGAGGCCGGTCTTGATCAAGGGCGGACGGGTGATCGACCCCTCGCAGAATCGCGACGAGGTCGCCGATGTGCTGCTAATGGATGGCGTCGTCGCCGAGGTTGGAAACGATATCGGGACCCCGGACGATGCGGAGGTGGTGGATGCGGTCGGCAAGGTTGTGGCCCCGGGTTTCGTCGACGTGCACGTGCATCTTCGCGAGCCCGGCAAGGAAGAGGCTGAGACGATTGCGACTGGGGCGCGGTCCGCAGCTGCCGGCGGTTTCACTGGGGTCTGTGCCATGCCGAATACCGACCCTGTCACTGACAATCAGGCGGCTATCGGGTTCGTCATCAAGCAGGCGCGGGAGGCCGAGGCGGCGCGCGTCTATCCGATCGGGACCATATCGATCGGGCAACGCGGTGAGCGGTTGGCGGAATTCGGGAGCATGATCTCTGCAGGTGCGGTAGCAGTGAGTGATGATGGGCGCCCCGTGGTCTCCAGTCATTTGATGCGGACGGCCCTCGAATACGCCCGGACGTTCGATATCCCGGTGGCGGATCACTGTGAGGAACCGACGCTCGCTAAGGGTGGCGTGATGCATGAGGGGATGGTTTCGACCAGACTGGGCCTGAAAGGCATTCCGGCTGCGGCTGAGGAAATTATGGTCGCGAGGGACATCCTCCTTGCGGAGTTGACCGGCGGGCACGTGCATCTCTGTCATATGTCGACGCGGGGATCCGTCGACCTGATCCGGCGTGGTAAGGATCGTGGAATCAACGTCACCGCAGAGGCCACGCCGCACCACTTTACGCTGACTCATGACGAGTGCAGCCAATACGACACGAACACAAAGATGAATCCGCCTCTGCGCGAGGCTGAAGACGTCGACGCCATTCGCGAGGCGATCGCCGATGGAACCATCGATGTTATCGCGACGGACCATGCGCCGCATCACTATGAGTCCAAAGAACGGGACTTCGACGATGCGCCATTCGGGATCACTGGGCTGGAGACTGCGCTGGGCTTGGGCATGGTAGAGTTGGTGGCCCCCGCGACCATGGCCCTTTCCGTCCTCGTCCGACGTCTTTCCACGGATCCGGCTAGGATCTTCGGACTGCCCGGGGGGTCGCTAGTTCGGGGAACCTTGGGGGACGTGGTTGTTTTCGACCCGGATGCCAAGTGGACCGTTAGCGTTGACGGGTTTGTATCAAGAAGTCAGAACTCGCCGTTCATCGGCCGAAACCTTGTGGGCCGGGTGGAGCGTACTTTTGTTGGTGGCAGGACTGTCTTCCAACGGGGTTCCGAGTGAGTGCCCGAATTGGTATGTACCGTCCCGTGGGCACCGGGCTTATCTTGTTTGACATCACATGACGGACACCGGCTAGCCGGTCGTCAGGTAGGAGGGCCCAGTTGGCCAAATCTGTAAAGAAAACCGACGCGATAGAAACCCTACTTGCCGAGAAGAGTGAGATCGAGCGATGGCTCGAGAAACTCAGCGCGGCAGGGAGCAAGACCCCCGAGCACGTGCGGGCCAAGGTGCAAGGTGATTACCAGGCGCGGTTCGACAAAGTGCTCAACGAACTGCAGGGGTTCCGGGATGACATCGTTTCCTCGCTCAAGAACCAAGAGGATGAACGCTCCCGGTTGCAGGAAGTCGAAGCGGAAGCTTCGGAGCGGTATGCCGAGGCTGAGCTGAGGCATTCGGTGGGCGAGTTCGATGAGGCAAGCTGGGCAAAGTTGGGCGGGGAGATCCAGTCGCAACTCGAGGGTGTGGGCGGTGAGCTCGATGGAGTCGAAACCGAGATCACGAAGCTCCAGGGTATTGTGGCGCTCATTGACGAGACCCCGGCAGCGGAACCGGAGCCGGATGAAGTGCCCGTGGCCGACGCGGTTGACGACGAGATTGCCGAACTCGAGGAAGCGGACGATGAGATCGCCGATCTACCCGAGCGTCCTTCCCAACAGACCGAAGCGTTCGATGAGATGGCGTTCCTCAAGTCCGTAACGGAAGATGATAAACACGGACCCGATCCCGAGCGGGCAAGCGGTACCCACAGCGCTGTGGATGTCGCTGATCCGGGCAGCGGGGAAAAAATAGGTGCGCAAGGCGTTCAGGCGGTATCTAGCAAGGAAGGTGGCCCGACCCGAGGGAAGGTCAAAAAGTCGCTGAAATGTGGAGAGTGCGGGGCGAAGAACTTACCGACAGAATGGTACTGCGAGCGCTGCGGGGCTGAACTCGCGGCGCTCTAACCTACGTTGCCCTGAATCACTTTTGCCAAGCGTCGCTTGTTCCGAGCGGCGTTATTTTTTTTGATCAGGCCCTTGCCAGCAGCTCGATCCAACAAACGCTCGGCTCGCTTGAACGCAGCTTGTGCGGAATCGGGGGAATCGGCCTGGCGAACCTGCTTGATGGCCGTGCGTAGGGCATTGCGCTGCTCACGATTCTGCGTGCGCCGCTTTGCCGACTGCCGCATCCGTTTCTTGGCAGATTTTATGGTTGGCACTACGACATCCCTTCGAGCAAGAAAAACGGGGCTTTCTGGACCCCGAATCGAGGCGGAATTGTACCTCGCAAGTGCCCATCAGTCAAGGCACTACGCCTTTGACAATCACTCTGAGGCACCGTAACTTTTTGGCCCAATTCGACCGTGGTTTGACCCCAAAGGTGACTCTTCGTTTTTCCGCGACCAGCATCGTGTCTTGGCGGCGTGGTGCAGTGGTAGCCAGCAACCGGCGCCAGCCGACCCGGGGACTCTTGTGATCGATGGCAACGGTGGCCCCAAATCTCCCTTGAGGAAGGCGGGCGGGGATGACCTGGGGTTCGTTGTCCAGGTGGACGCATTCTCAGGCCCGCTCGATCTCTTGTTGCACCTCCTGCGTGAGCGGGAAATCGACATCTCGGACATTCCGATCGCGAAGGTCGCGGAGCAGTTCCTCGAGGTCATCGAAACCCTGGGCCTGGACCTGGCGGCGGACTATCTCGAAATGGCTGCTTTGCTGTTGCGCATCAAGATCCAGATGTTGTTGCCACGGCCGTTTGATGACGAGGCGTGGGAGGATCCGCGCGCCCAACTGGTTCGGCGCCTTCTGGAGTACGAGCAGATCCGTGAGGTGTCGCAATGGTTCCAAGATCGTGCCCTGCAGCAGGCCAACCGTTTTGGCCGCGGATGGACTCCGGATCCGCCTGAGCCAGGTCCAGTGCCCTTGATCGTCGACATCGACGACATCGTGCGAACAGCCTTTGAGCTGGTCGAAGCAATGCCCGAACCGGTGCTGCATCGGGTGGTACCCCGTCCGCTCGACATCGAAGGTGCGACGCGGCGTCTCGTGGCCATGCTCGAAGCTCGGGGCTCGTTCGATTTCCGACAGGCGCTGGGTGAGAACCCGACGGTGGTGGACATACTCTCGACCCTGCTCGCGCTACTCGAATTGGCGCGCCTGGGTCGCGTGTTGCTACGGCAGGCGAGGGCGTTTACAGACATTGGAGTACAGAGTGAATCAGCATCCCCAGCTGCTTGAGGCCGCTCTGTTCTCGGCGGTGCATCCGTTGAGCGTGAGTGATCTCAAGAAGCTGATGCGAGACGCCTCGACCGGGGAGGTTCGGGCAGCGCTGGACGAACTTCGCGAGCACTATGACCAAGAGGGACACGGCGTAGAACTGGTCGAAGTGGCGGACGGGTTCCAGATCATGACTCGCCCCGAACATGCAGAGGCAATCGCTGATGCCCGGATCGTTTTTCGACCGCGGAAGCTCTCCCGAGCGGCCCTCGAGTCTCTGGCCGTTATCGCCTACCGGCAACCGGTAAGTCGGGGCGAGATCGAAGACGTTAGGGGGGTGTCGGCCGATGGGGTCCTACGCATGCTGCTCGACCGGGAGTTCATTCAGGTGGCCGGTAGGGCTGATGGGTTGGGTCGCCCCTTGCTCTACGGGACTACAGCCAAGTTCCTGGAACTGCTGGGACTATCCGAGATCTCGGCGTTGCCTCAACTCGAAGAGTTTTCGGTGGCGCTGAGGCCGCCCTCGGAGGTTGGCGAACCATGAGCCGGATGCGGCTCCAGCGGGCGCTTGCGCGTGCCGGGGTTGCGTCTCGACGACGGGCGGAGGAGCTGATCAGCTCCGGGAAGGTCAAGGTCAACGGCAAGGTCGCGGAGCTCGGGATGCGGGTAGACCCCGAGCGTGATGTGGTCCTAGTGGCCGGACGGCGCATCCGACCGGTCGAGATCATCTGGCTCGCTCTTCACAAACCGGTTGGCTTTCTGGTGACACGCGGCGATCCGAAGGGGCGGTCGACCATCTTCGAGTTGCTTCCGGATACGCCCGGCCTGACGTACGTTGGACGGCTTGATTACATGACGTCGGGGTTGTTGTTGTTGACCACTGACGGGCTGGGTGCGCAGCGACTGACTCATCCGCGTTACGCCGTGCCCCGGACCTACGTCGTGCGGGTAGAGGGCGAGTCAACCGACGCGGTCGCGCGTGCTTTCGAGCGCTCGGTTACGATCGATGGAAGGGCAGTTGTGGTGCACGCGGTTACAGTCCGTCGCGCTCCGCGCGGCGCGACTGACGTCCAGATGAGGTTGGCCGAGGGTAGATATAGGATTGTGAGGAGGGTCTGTTCGGAACTCGGGCTGCGGGTTGAACGACTCAAACGCACGAGTTATGGGCCGGTCCACCTGGGGCGTTTGCCGATCGGGAAATGGCGTCCGCTCTCAGCGCGTGAGCGAGATGCGATCGACAAGTTGGTGCATGTACACGGAAAGTGAGAATGGACCTACAAGGAAAAACGATACTCATATTGGGTGGCAGTGGCCTGGTCGGCCACGCGGTCGCCCGACGGTTGTTGACGCTGCAACCCGGCAAGATCATCCTCGTAGGTTTGTACGAGGACGAACTAAAGGCGGAGACCGAAACGTTGGCTCCGCACGCCGGCACGACAACGATCGAATACGAATGGGGGAACGCATTCCTGCCCACATCCGTAGCCAAGCTTTCGCGAGCCGAGATGTTGGCCAATGCGGACCATCGTCAGCTCGTGTTGAACGACTTGCTCGACGGCCTGAACCCCGACGTTCTAAATCGTAGCTTTTTGTATTCGCTCTTCTCACGCTTCAAACCCGACGCCGTGGTGGACTGCATCAATACCGCCACGGCGTTCGCCTATCAGGATGTGTTTGCCTCGTCGCAAAAACTCGCCCAAGCGGCGCGACAAGGATCGGTATCCGTCGAGCTGGTGGAGGAGCACCTACTCTCGATTCCCATGCCGCAGTTGATTCGGCACGTGCAGATCCTGCTGGAGGCAGTGCGGACTTACGGCACCGGCGTATACGTAAAGATCGGTACGAGTGGAACGGGCGGGATGGGGCTCAATCTTCCGTATACCCATTCGGAGGAGCGTCCCTCACGCACGCTACTGACCAAGTCGGCATTGGCTGGAGCGCACTCGCTCCTCCTGTTCTTGATAGCGCGGACACCCGATGCTCCAGCCACAGCGGAAATCAAACCGACGGCAGCCATCGCCTGGCGCGAAATCGCATACGGACCGATCCGTCGTTGGGGGAGTGACATCCGACGCTACGACTGCCCGACGCCACTTTCAGTGGATACGGCGTTCACCGATGCGGCATCCGGTTGGGTGTATACCGGAGATGTGCTGCGATCCGTCTACGCGGATCTCGGCGAGAACGGCTACTTCGCGCGGGATGAATTCGAGACGGTCACTTCCTTGGGCCAAATGGAATTCATCACGCCAGAGGAAGTGGCTGACTACGTTGTCCTCGAGATGCAGGGGCGCCCGACGGGGAGGGACATTGTGGCGGCATTGGATGCGGCGACCGCCGGACCCACGTACAAAGCAGGGACGCTACGCGCCAAGGCTATCGAACGATTGGAGCGGCTCGAAGAGGAGCATGGCGTGCGCGCCGTGGCGTTCGAGATGTTGGGTCCGCCCCGGCTTTCCAAGCTACTCTACGAAGCATTTGTCATGTCCCGTATCCGTCCCTCCGTACAAGCGCTGGCGGAGTCCGACGCCCGGGTTCTCGCCGAAGATGCGAGGGCGCTCATGGCAGAGGATGGGGAGCTTCGAGGGACGATCGTGTCGGTTGGACTTCCGATCGTCATGGATAGAAACGAAGTTTACAGGGGTGAGGTCGTTATCGTGCCATTGACCAACGGTGATATCGACCGGGCGATTCACGCCGGATGGGTCGATCTTCGTACGTCGAACTGCGAAACGTGGGTGGCTCGCGCGCAGCAAATGGTCGGACAGGCGGCTAACCTCGAGTCCGGTACGGGTAGCGGGGTGGAATGGGATGCGATTCGGCCTGACGCCGCGATCGCACCGCCTTCAGTGGCGAAGTGGATCTTTCGCAACGAAG
>Ga0114949_10003329_pt1 | contig 10188 bp, 8 predicted proteins | sample N074metaG_FD_83505 | JGI IMG/M metagenome (GOLD analysis project Ga0114949, IMG submission 83505) | Deep subsurface microbial communities from Kermadec Trench to uncover new lineages of life (NeLLi) - N074 metaG | ecosystem: Environmental > Aquatic > Marine > Ocean trench > Sediment | place... | reverse complement strand
TTCAGCTGCAAGAACCAACTTCGATCCTGAAATACTCTGGTCAGCCGCGGGCCATTCGAAGCTAGATTTAAAACTAAAGGCAGATTCATCAAACAGCAATATCATAAATTGTCATACCTGTGGATGGTTAAGTAATGAAGACGAGAATCGTTCACATTGTCTGCGCTGTACTACCCCACTGCATTACAGGAAACCCAATAGTATTGAGAATACCTGGGCGCTTTTATTTGCGGCGACTGTGCTGTTGATTCCTGCAAATCTGTACCCTATTTTGACGGTGATACAATTTGGACAAGGTGCACCGGATACTATTCTCAGTGGAATTTTGCACCTTATAGAGGATGGCCTGTGGGGGCTGGCAATGATTGTTTTTATTGCGAGTATCGTGATTCCAGTGACAAAATTGATTGCGTTGAGTTTTTTATTGTTGACGGTTCAGTTTAAATCTAACTGGCGTTCGCGAGACAGGACACTTTTATACAGAGTGACGGAAATTATTGGTGCCTGGTCTATGGTTGATATTTTCCTTGTAGGATTATTGACTTCACTGGTAAGTCTTGATGCTTTATCAACAATTCAACCCGGAATAGGTGCATCTTATTTTGCTGGGGCCGTTGTATTAACTATGTTTGCAGCTCACAGTTTTGATTCTCGACTGATTTGGGATAATGCACAGCAAACACAAGGAAGAACAAGAATGAAAGAGCGAAAGGCATAATGGAAGTATCGACCCCCAAAGTGACTAAGCAATCAGGACCTTCAATTGTTTGGTTGATCCCTTTAATTACATTGCTGGTGGGGGGCTGGTTAATTATCAAGACAGTCTCTGAGCAGGGACCGGAAATCACAATTAGTTTTAAAACAGCTGAGGGGATAGTCGCTGGTAAAACTAAAATTAAATACAAGAATGTAGATATTGGTATTGTCGAATATATTCAATTCTCTGAGGACTTTTCTCATGTGATTGTGACTGCCTCTTTCAATCGAGGAACCGAATCTTTCTTTCGTCGTAATACCAGATTCTGGGTAGTAAAACCTCAATTGAGTGTGCGCGGAGCTTCGGGTCTGGAGACCCTGATATCGGGGGCCTATATTGAGATCGAGCCTGGCAAAGGTGCGGAGCAATTACATTTTGTAGGATTGGAAAAACAACCTGTCGTGACGGCGGATGAGGCCGGAATAAAAGTTGTTTTAATCACAGATAAGCTTCGTTCAATAGATACAGGTTCTCCGATTTATTATCAGGGACTCCTGGCAGGTGAAGTACTAGGCTATGAGCTTGGCAATGATCGACAAAGTATCTATATCTACGCATTTATCAGGGATCCTTATGATTCATTAATCAAAGGGAACACTCGTTTCTGGAATGTCAGTGGAATAGATATTTCTCTGAGCACAGAGGGACTCAATGTCAGAACGGAGTCATTGCAATCTCTTGTTCTGGGTGGGATAGCTTTTGAAACACCAGACACACTTGAGCAAGTGACTAGCGATGTCGAGAATCTCATTTTCACGCTCTATGATGACTATAGTAGTATTCGGGAACGCGCATATACCAAGAAAATAAAATTTATGATGTTCTTCAACGGTTCTGTGCGAGGCTTAAACGTAGGTGCTCCCGTTGATTTCAATGGCATCAAGGTTGGATCAGTGCTGGATATTCGTCTTGAATTTGATGTTGAAAATACGGAGTTTCGAATCCCTGTTCTGATTGAGATTGAACCGGAGAGAATTGTAGGTCGTGGTAATCAGGAGATAGAACCACCATACCAAATGCTTAACAAGCTAGTAGAAAGAGGCTTACGCGCCAGCTTGCAGACGGGGAGTTTATTAACAGGCCAGTTATATGTCGGCTTGAGTATGCGACCTGATACGCCCATCCATTTGATTGAAGAAGAAACCCCATATCCTCAATTACCAACTATAAGAGCAGCAGATTTTGGTTCGATTGCACAGTCAGTTGAACGCTTCCTGAAGAAACTGGATAGAGTAGATTTAGACAAACTGAGTCTGGAGTTAATCAAGACACTTGAAGGCACAAGTAAAATCTTCAATGGGCCTGAGGTACAGGAGACCCTTGAAGAAATGCAATTATCACTTCAGGTATTCAGGGGCATATTACAGAAAGTAGATGACTCAAGTCTTCAGGAAACAATCAATTCAGCTCGTGTTGTGATGGATAAGATTACTGAAACGATGGATACATTTGACGAGACATTATCACAGGCAAATCTTGTGTTAAAACCAAACTCACCACTGCAATACAATATCATTAAATTGACCGGGGAACTTGAGGAAACAGCACGTTCAGTTCGGTCACTGGTAGATACACTAGAGCGACACCCACAGGCATTGATTTTTGGAAAGGACACCGAAGTTGAGGAAGAATAAGCATGCAACATAGCAATCATTCAACACTGAAACTGATTATTTCGACTCTGATACTGGCCACAATGTTGACCGGCTGTTTTGGGGCAGGTGGAAAAAAGGTAATTACAAAATATTACCTGATAGATCCGGTTGAACTCGAAGCGCTAAATTTTATATCAGATAAACCATTAGCGATCGAGATAATCGACGTCCATATTCCCCAGTATCTTGAACGATTTCAAATAGCAACACGTATCGGGGGGAACCGGCTAAAGTTTTCAGAATCAAACCAGTGGGGTGAAAATCTGCGTAAAAATTTAATGCGTACCCTGTCAAGAAACCTCTCCAGACTGCTCTCCACGCAGGATATAGGGACACCACAAAATCGTTCTTTATCGTCACCTGACTATCGCGTGCAGCTCTATATCGAACAGTTTGAACGTGATGCGGATCACAAGGTAAGGCTATCAGCACGATGGCAGATATCAGGAAGAGAATCATCAGAGCCCTTAGGTGTTTACAGCCATGAAATGGTTAGTCCAGAAATAGAGGATGATGATTACGATCAAATGGTCACTTTGATGCGGCAACTGTATGGTGAGTTAAGCAGCAAGATCGCAGAATCGATAGTTTTTGAAGAACATAAATAACCATGAGACATGCATGGTGAAATGAAAATCAGACCCAGCCAGCATTTCACGTTTCTGCTTATCTTAATAGCATCTTCACTGCATGCCCAGGAACATTCTGATGTCACTTTAGATGAGGCGACTGGTTTGGCAATCATGCAGGAAGTTTATAGTCGTCATCAACAATTTGCTTTTATCTACGAAGAACAATCGATGGTGATGACGGATAGAAATGGAGATAGAGATACACGGAAAGTAAGGCGTTACTCCAGGGTCGAGGATGATGGTACGGTTAAATTTCTGCTGTTATTTGATTCTCCTGATGAAATTAATGGCGTTGCTCTGTTGGCTAACAGGGATGCCTCGGGCAAGACGAATAAATATATTTATCTGCCTGCCTTTGGTGAACAGTTAATAGAGAACGTGAGTTCGGGAAGAGATGGAAATTTTCTTGGGACTGATTTCTCAATTGAGAGTTTAACCGGAGAAGTCCTTGATGATTACATCTATATTAGAAGACCAGACAAAAAAATAGTTGAAGTTGCCTATTTCGTGATTGATGTATACCAGGATGAAGAAGGGCTGTCAGCAGACACGTTAGTAGCTGACAAGCAGGCAAATAGAAGGCATTTTATATCCAAATATAATTTATATATTTCAAAGACAGAGTATTTTGATAAACAGGGAAGAGTCTATAAAAGGCTAAGCCATCATGATCTAAAACCGGTAGATGGCAAGATGTGGCGTGCAGATATGATCCTGATGGAAGATATTAAAGAGCATCACCAATCACTTATCAAGATAAGTCGTAGGGTTTTCTCACGCGATTATGTGGCAGCAGAAATATTTACAGCAGACTGGCTATTCAAAAATTCTCCATTTATCAGTAGACCTGATATCGATAATGAAGAGATTCATTCAGAAGATGAAGGTGCTACAGAAATGCTCAATGAACAAAATAATTCGAGTGCCAATTTAGAGTTGGAATTCACCCAATGATAATAAAAATGTTTCTGGTCGGACTCAATCATCGGGCAGCAGTCACTCTGTTTCTGGTAGCGACAACTCTTCTTGCCGCTATAGGTCTGCCAAAGCTTGATGTGGACACCGGGATGGATAGTTTGATCCCTGCTAATGATCCAGGACGGTTGATTTATCAATCAGTAATAGGTGAATTTGGTTCAGATAACAAAACGATTATATACATCAAGGACGATGATCTCTGGACGCCTGAGAAACTTGCAATACTGGAACGGTTACATGGGAATATTGAGCATATTGAAAATGTAGTCAGTGTAGACAGTTTGTTTAATCTACATACCATCCATGGCAAGGATGGAAAGATAGAATCCTTGCCTGTTTTGAGTGAGGCACCAGCAACAGTTGAAGAAGCACTGGCTGCAAAAAAGCGTGCCCTTGCTAATCCTCTTTTCATAGGTAATTATTTTTCTGATGACGGTGACGTTATGGCAATGATTGTCTCCGTAATGAACATCGAAGATGATCGAGATTTCAATCGCAAGATTTTCACAGAACTTGAATCTTTAATCTCTGCAGATAGAGATAAATTTGAAAGCCTCATTCAGGTTGGCCCACCAAGGATTAATACAGAATTAGAAAACAGATTGTTTGATGATTTTAAATTACTAGGCCCCCTTTCTGCATTTATTCTATTCATATCAATTCTATTTTTCATGAGGAGCACTCTCTCAGCTATCATTCCTGTCGTAACATCTGCTCTGACAGTGATTTGGACATTCGGCATGTTGGGGTGGGTGGGTATTCCTCTCAATATTCTAAGTGCAATGCTTCCTTCTTTAATAATTGTTATTGGTTCTACTGAAGACACGCATATGATGGCAGCCTATTTTCGTGGCCTACAAACTAAAGATGGCGGCTCACGAGATAAAGCTATTGACTATATGGCACGCCATATTGGATTGCCGCTGGTTTTGACAGTGTTGACGACGGCATTGGGATTCTCAAGCAACATGTTCAGTAGTATCGGTTTGATCCAGCAATTTGCTTTTGCATCAACATTTGCCATGCTTGCCAATGGCATTATTACCATTCTTGTTGTTCCGCTGTTATTGTCTATTTACGGTCCAGTAAAGATCCCCAATTTTGGTGATGACAAAGGACCAAACAGGCTATCTGATCGAATTCTAAAAGTATTTAGATACTCACAGGATAATTATCCGATTTCGGTGCTCATGTTTACCGCAGTAATGTGTCTGTTTTTTATATATCATGCTTCAAAATTATACGTAACTAACGATCCCTTATCCTATATTCCCAGTGATAGCGTCTTAATCAAGGATACAAAACGAATTCATGACGATCTTGCCGGGATAAAAATTTTCTTTATTACGCTTGATAGCAACAAGGAAAATGCTTTTCAACATCCAGTGAATATTCATAAGTTGGCAGAAATCCAGGGCTTTATGGAGAAACAGGGTGTTTTTGACCGCAGCATGTCTCTTGCAGATCATCTGGCTTTTGCCAACCGTGAATTTCGCGGGGAATATGCTGAGCTTGCATTGCCTGAAACTCGTCAACTGGTTGCACAGTACCTGATGTTTTTTCATCGAAGTGATCTGGATAGTTATGTAAGTCATGATTACAGTCGGGCAAATATTGTCGTACGTCATAACATTAATGATTCACATACGCTAAATAATTACATTAATGAGTTACAGGAAGTTATTGAGGATATTGCTGGGCCAGGAATGAAGGCCAATATTGTCAGTGAAAATTTGATGGTGAATCAAGCCGCTGATAGTTTGATGGTCGCGCAAGTAAAAGCATTAGTAATATTACTCGTCCTGATCTTTCTCATTATGTCTGCTATGTTTACTTCCTTCCGAGGTGGGGCGATTGCGATGGTTCCAGCTATTATACCGATTGCAATGATGTTTGGTGTGATGGGTTATCTGGACATTCCTTTAAATCCTGGGACTGCGATGGTGGCCGTTATCGCGATAGGTATTGCTATCGATGGAACCATTCATTTACTTGCTCGCTACAATGAACTTTGTCGGCATACTTCTGATTATGTCGGTGCCGTTCATGTTGCTGTGAAGGAAGAGGCGATGCCAATCATCGTATCCAGTATAGCCCTGTCATTTGGTTTCGGTATTTTGTTATTCTCCAATTTTACAGTGGTTGCCCAATTTGGGGCATTGGCAGCAGCTACCATGCTATTTTCAATTTATGCGAATTTGCTGATTACACCAATTATCATGACTAGAGTTCGCTTGGTTGGTCTATACCAGATAATAGGGATGTCTATTGATAAAAAAGTTCTGGAAGATTCACCTCTGTTCCAGAATATGACAAATTATCAGAGACGTAAGGCGGTATTGATATCGGAACTCAGTGAATGCGAAGAAGGGGATTTGCTAGTTGAGCAGGGAACCGTTGGTCGTGATATGTACCTGATTCTCTCAGGAGAAGCCGAAGTAATAAGGCATGATAGTAATGGCGAGTCACATAAATTGGCAACGTTATTACCGGGTAGTATTTTTGGCGAAATTGGTTACATCAGGGAAACTGAACGAACTGCTGATGTTAAAGCACTGTCAAAGATCTCGGCCTTGCGATTTGACTATGAAAGAATGCAGAAAGATCTCAAGTTCTTTCCCCAAATTGTGGCCAAGCTAAACTTTAACATCAGCTACATTCTGGGAGAACGCCTGGCTGACATGGTGAGCCAGGCGAAAGGGCACACAGGAGATTAAAAAGCAAAAGAACAACAAGCTAAAGTTTGCTTAGTTGATAGAAAACTCCATTTTGATGCCGGCTAGCTCCATCAAGTCTCCATCCTTTAACTTGTAGGCCTTTGCACCAATTTCCGTACCATTGACTACCGGGAAGCCACCACTACTCTCAATATGTGTTAGAAAATACCCTTGAGGGCGTCTGGATATAACAGCTACCTGTGTCCCAGGTTTGCCCAATGTAATTAGTGCCTTGGTGAGTTCCAGTTCCTTGCCTGCGATGGGTCCATTTAAAACAGTTAAGCGTCCCAGAGGCATTCCACCTGAGGCTGCCGGGGCGGCGGCGCCGGCGGCGCCCTGAGGTGTAGGTGCGGCTGCCGCACCTGCATTCTCTGCGGCTTGTGCGGCGGCAACTGCAGCGCTGGCTGATCCAGGTTTGATGATCATGGTTTTTTCAAACTCATCTTCATCATCGGAGGCATTTTCGTTAGCATATCTTAATTCATGCTTGCCAATGGCTATGATATCACCATCTTTAAGCGCGTGTTTCTTAACGAGTTTACCGTTTACATAGGTGCCATTGGTACTACCAAGATCTTCCAGAAATGAATCATCGAGTATGGTGATAATCATCGAGTGTTTACCACTGACTGCCAGATTATCAATCTGGATGTCATTTTCCGGCTTGCGTCCAATCGTGAGCCTTTCTTGATCCAGCTCGAATTCGCCTTGTATTGCACCGTTCAAGCTCAGAACTAACTTTGCCATAGCCCTGTATATCCCCTGCTAAATATAATTACGTATTCCAAGTAAATTTTCCTAGGTAGTTTCTTCATGCTGAACTACTCAGACACTCTGGCAAGAATTACTGAAATGTTATCTTTCCCGCCATATTGATTTGCTATTTTTACTAATTCATCAGCTGCATGTGCAAGATTAGCACTATATTTACCTAGGGTTAAGTGAATTTCCTCATCTTTTACCATATCTGTTAACCCATCTGAACAGAGTAGGTAAATATCACCCACAACAAGTTGATCTTCAATGATATCAATCTCAACTTTCGAATCAATACCAAGTGCCCTTGTCACCAGATTTTTCGGTGCATTCTTTTCGGCCTCTTCTGGTGAAAAAATTCCACGATCTATCAATTCCTGCACCAAAGAGTGATCTTTGGTGATTTGTTTAAAATCATCACCTCGGATTCGGTATAGTCGTGAATCACCTACATGAGCAATTGAGATTCTATTATTATATGCAAGCGCAGTGACAACCGTTGTTCCCATGCCCTGACACTGTTCATCTTCCTGTGCTGTCTTGTATATGTTTGAGTTTGCACCATTTACAGCATCTCGAATCAATACTGAATGACGGTCCAGGCCAGAGCTTTCATCAATACCATCAGGGTTTAAATCTTTCAGACCTGATGTAACTTCATTGTAAATATTGGTCACTGCGATTGCACTGGCTACCTCTCCAGCCTTGTATCCGCCCATGCCATCGGCCAGTATCATGATGCCCAGTGTTTCATTGGATACTGTGCTGTCTTCATTATGTGGTCTTATGCAGCCGACGTCCGAGACATTTGCAACTTCAAGTTTGTACTGTATGTCCATGAAATTACCCTATATCAACGACCATATTAAGAATAGTTTTTATTCTGCTGATTCTAAAGAGAAAGTTTAGCAATACTATTGTAAAAAAGCGAAGATAATCTGGTATCCTTGATAAATACCAGATTTGAGGAAGTTGAGGTGAATCTCAATTCGTCCGGTTGAAATATAGCGCTTGTATTCGATCATGATAAAAACAAGCGTTAATTTTCAGCTAAATAAGAGCTTGTCTTTAAAAAATTCCTTAAAGAATTATTTCGTGGATAAACAACTAACGTTCCAACAATTCCAGTTTATTGGGTTTACCGCGCCATTCACTTTCATCTTCGGGAGGGTCTTTCATCTCATTGATTATCGGCCACTCTCTGGATAGCTCGGCATTTAATTCTATAAACTGTTGCATGCCTTCAGAGAGATCATCTTCAGAAAGGATTGCGTCTACCGGGCATTCAGGTTCGCATAATGTGCAGTCGATACACTCATCTGGGTCGATGACCAGCATATTGGGTCCTTCGTGGAAGCAATCGACGGGACATACTTCAACACAATCAGTAAGTTTACATTTAATACATGCTTCGGTGACTACAAATGTCATTTTTAATATTACCTGTTATTTATAATAATAATGCGTGCAATTATACCGGCTAAATCGGGATATTATAAAGCAGTAATTGTGCATCCAAACTACCTGGAAATGCAAGTTTCAGAGTTCGGTTTGAGAGCCAGAGTAAAACGGAGAAAATTAGCCTTGTACCAGGTCGACAACTTTACCTGTTAGTGTTTCCCCTTGGCTAAACTCAATGATGCTGAGTTTATTTTTTTGCACGGTTGACATGATTTCAAGTTGTAACTGATCTAGCTGCTCCGAATCGAAGAGCACTGATACCCTGAGTGGGTTTGCAGGATTAGTAATGACATCATCGACACCGCTGAGATTATTCAAGTCTTGTAGTGCCTGTACAGTCAATGGGCCACTTAATAATAAATTTAACGAACTGTCACGCTCCACAAGTTCTGAAATTGGGCAATGTTTTATCAGTTTCCCCTGTTTGATAATAATCACCGCATGGCAAACATCAGCAATTTCATCGAGGTTGTGAGAGCTGATAATAAAAGTACATTGACCAGTTAATTCTCTGATAATGTTGCGCACATCATTTGCTGCCACTGGGTCGAGGCCAGAGGTCGGTTCATCCAATAAAATAAGTTCAGGTTCACCAATGAGTGCTTGAGCAATAGCAACACGTTTGCGTTGACCAAAGCTGAGGATTTCAGGGTATTGTCTGGCCAGATCAGCGATTTTTAAATGTTCCAGTACTCGTGTGACTTCGGTTTTCGCAGTCTTGCCAACAAAACCGTGTAACTTTGCAAACAGGGTTAACTGAGCCTGTACAGAAATACCTTTTAGAAAAGGGGCATCCTGTGGCAGGGTTCCAACGTGTCCTTTTAGTGAAGCAGCACCGGGCTCATCTCCGAGGACATGTATTTTCCCTGATGTCGGTTTTAAGTAGCCGCTGATCAGTGAAAACAGTGTTGTTTTCCCAGCACCATTTGGGCCAACCAGACCCAGGGTTCGACCCGGTTCTATCACCAAATCCAGATTGTCGATGGCATTTTTTCGGGCAAAGCTTTTTGTTAGCCTTTGGCATTCGATAAGTATGCTCATCTAAATATTTCTCTTGCGAAAGATAATCCACGCAATACACAAGTAGATCGTTGTTATCGCCAGAAGCCCGAAAATAGCAATTGTTAAATCATTGCCGGCAATGCCGATCAGGTCTTCTTTGAAGGCACTGGGTAATAAATAGCCAATGGAAGGAAAATCGCCATGCAAATAGATAATTAAAACCAGTGTCA
>Ga0114949_10003325_pt1 | contig 10193 bp, 9 predicted proteins | sample N074metaG_FD_83505 | JGI IMG/M metagenome (GOLD analysis project Ga0114949, IMG submission 83505) | Deep subsurface microbial communities from Kermadec Trench to uncover new lineages of life (NeLLi) - N074 metaG | ecosystem: Environmental > Aquatic > Marine > Ocean trench > Sediment | place... | reverse complement strand
TCGAAGCTTCCCGATGATCTGCTCTGCCGTGTGGCGTTTCCTACCCATTGACCTGCTCCTCACTCGATCCGAAGCAAGATCCGAAGATACATGCCGGACCGATCTCAGGGGGGCAGGTCAGGGCCACCAGCCATGATCCGACGTGAACACGTCGCGCTGAAGGAACGTCGAACCCGTCTTGTGGTAACCGATATGGATCAAGGGTTCTCGGGGAAGCTCGATCGAGGCGGTCACGGCGTGGTTGCCGCCCGATGGGTGCGACGACGGTTTCCGATTCACGGGTGAAGCTGGCTCCGATTCATGGGTGATGAGATCATCGCGGTCCGGGCTCAACTCCTGAAGGCTTGGCGTTCGAAGCGGTCGAGAAAGCCCTCGAGGGTGAAGTCCTTCAGGTAACGCGCGAATCCCTGCGCGCCGAGTAGATCGGCGCGGTCGGGGTCCCGCCAGAGGGCGAGCAGCCCGTCCGCCATCGCTCTGGGGTCGAGCGGGTCGACCAGGAGGCCGGTCACGTCGTGCTCCACCACCTCGTGTGGGCCACCGATGCGTGATGCCAAGACCGGTCTCGCGTGCGCCATGGCCTCGATCGGAACCAGGCCGAACGGCTCATCGATACTGACATAGGCCACCAGACGAGCGGTCGCGACGATCTCTTCGAGCTCCTCCGGCGATTGCCACGGCTCGAGTACCACCGACTCCACGATTCCCTTCTCGCGCAGGATCTGGCGAAACCTGGGCGTCTGGATACCCACCGCCCGCACCCTCAGGTCGTGCGCGTCGCGCTCGTGCACCGCGATCCGGATGGCCTCGAGAAAACCGAGAGCGTTCTTGGGGAGCGTGGGCGAGGTGATCCAGGCCACGTGGGGATCGGTCGGGCGTGGCCACTGGCGTCGACTGGCCTGCGGAGTCCCGGGATGACAGACCACGGCGCCGCGCCCGTAGACGGCAGAGATGGACTTCGCTGTGAACGAACTATTGGCGAGAATCGTGTCTACCTGAGCCACGGCCTTCAGATCGAGTGGTAGATCGACCACTCGCCGGCGACGACGTCGCGACTCGAGCTTGCTGACGAAGTCCCGTGCCTCGTTCTCCATCAATGGGACGCGGCCGCGACTTGCCGCGGCTGCAACGAGGGTCGGATGGGTCGTTCGCCAATGCAGGCTGGCAGGCGGCTCGTGGCAGTACCAGACGATTCTCGGTCGGGTCCGTCGGCCCCAGCCGAATGTCGCCCAAACACAGGCCGGAAAGTTGTGCGCCACGATCAGGTCGGCGTCCTGGGAGAGCGATGCTACTGCCCTGGCGAACAACAGCATCCGGCGCTTTCGCCATCCGCGCCAGCGTTCGGGGGGTCTCAGGGGATGGACCGTGATCCCACTCCATTCGTCGACGGGCCAGAGATTCGGATCGAACCCGCACGCGGCTACTGCCACTTCGTGTCCGCGCTCCTGAAGTCCTCGGGCAAGAAACAAGAGTAGATTTTCCGCGCCGCCTCGCACGTCGAGTCGTTTATGAACCATCAGGATCTTCATGGGCTCACCCGCGCGCGGACGCGGCCCCCCGTCACTCGAAGCAGATCCAGTCAGACCGGACCGCTGGGTTCCGTGAGACTGTACGGTCTGTCCCCCGCCCACCGAAAGAGGCCCTTCGAGGGAGTCGAACGGTGGGGTCATCAAGCGTCTGGTGAGTGAGTGTGAGGGCGCGTGACGATCTGGGGTCGCTTTCGGGGTCGATCACCTGCCATCGCCAGTCTCGAATCGACTCCGAAATTGCCAACTCCCGGTGTTTGGGGCGCTTTTCAGGCTGGGCACCGCTCTTTTGACTCGATGGTCCAGCGTTCGAGTTCCTGACGGCCCAGCAGTTATTCCAGGCAGTTACGGGGATAGGGCATCCAAGCTGCGTTTTCGCTCGACGTCCGAGTCGGGGGCATTATATCAAGTCCCATCGGGAGCCTGCGGCGGGGCGTTTGCGGCTGCGACCCCGGTCGAGATGGAGATCAGCGGCTCACCTAGGCCGTAGAGGCTGGCCTCGACTGTGTAGGTTCCAGGGAGGAGGGTTCCGCGGCCTCGTGCTCAGCAGCGCCGGCGCCCGGGTTCCCCATGTCTCCCCCCGTTGGGGACGCCACTTTCTGTTTTGTTTTCAGACGGTTCGAGAGGTCGCAGGGGGTTCTCGGTCGGGACAACGCCCGGTGCTTCCGGAAACTCGGGCGCGAGCGGGTATCCAGGAGGCACAATCATCCTGCATGCGCCCTGCTGATGATCTCGCCAAAACGCTAGATGCAGACTCGACCGGCTACGCGACGCCGTGGCACGTGGACGGCCCGGAGCAGTGCCTCTTCTACCACTCGATGGATCTGCCCGGCCTGGGCACGCAGGTCGGCGCGTGGGATCTGCGCAACTGCACCGACTCGTACCTGGGCTACCAGGACGTCCGCGGCCGCCGTGTCGTCGATGTCGGCGCAGCCAGCGGGTTCCTCTCCTTCGAGATGGAGAAGCGTGGAGCGTCGGTGGTCGCGTTCGACGTGTCACTGGATGTCCAGGAGTTCGCGGCGGACATCATCCCGCGTCACGACACGGTCGCGGTGAGCAGCCCCTCGAAAGAGCAGGTTCTGGCCAGGCTGCTGGACGTCCGTCGCCGGACCATCAACAGTTTCTGGCTCTGCCACCGCCTGCTCGGCTCGCGCGTGAAAGCCTGCTACGGCAACGTGTACGACCCACCGGCCGCGATCGACCGAGTGGACGTCACCCTCTTCGGAAACGTGCTGCAGCATCTCCATGATCCGCTGCGCGCCCTCGACGCCTTCGCCCGCCTGACCGATGACCGAATCATCGTGACCGAGACCTGCCAGGCGGACCTCGACTACGAGTCGAAGCGGCCCGTCATGTAGTTGCGGGCCAACGCGGACGAGTCGGAGAACACCCACACCTGGTGGCAGTTGACGCCCGGCCTGCTGCAGCAGTACCTGCGGGTGCTCGGCTTCGACCGCTTCGAACTCGGCTTCCACTCCGCGAAGTGGACCAAGACCGGGTCCGACGTCCGGCAGTTCACGCTGGTGGCGGCACGATAGCCGCGACGACCAGCTGACGGAGACGCGTTCGCGTGAAACGACGTCCGGTGAACCATCAGATGACAGAACTCGGAAAGCGGCCCAACGGGAACGTGCCCAGGTCGCAGCCAGTGGTGCGGGGGCGGTTAGGGCGATCCGGGTCGGCTACCGTGGCCGAGGTCCACGCTGGAGGAGCGCACGGAGTCTGTGGGAGGGACGGATCATGACAGCCAGGTTCATCGCTGTGACGATCGCCTCGAAGCCCTACCTCTCCCTTGCGCGCGTCACCGCCCGCAGCTTCCATGAACACAATCCAGAGATTCCATTCACGCTCGTGCTGAGCGATGAGATGGACGGTTGGTTCGAAATTGCGAAGGAACCCTTCTCACTGCTCTCCGTGAACGAAATCGGGCTTCGACAACTGGAACGCATTCGCTTCCATTACTCCCCTCAGGAATTCAGCTACGCCATCACTCCCCATGTCATCGACTTCCTGCTAGCGGAGGGATGGGACGGTGTCCTCTTTCTCAAGCAGGAGACGCTGGTGCTGGACACCCTGGTGCCGTTGTGCGAGGCGCTGCAACGCCATTCGCTGATGTTGACGCCGCACCTGCTCGACCCGCCGCGGCGGTCCGGCGCGCTTCGACGTGAGTTGGATGTCTTGCGAGCGGGTGTCTATAACGGCGGTGTGGTCTTGGTCGCGAACCGTCCCGAGTCGCGACGGTTTCTCGCCTGGTGGAAGGAGCGCACGTTCAGTGACTGCCTCTGCCGGGTCGAGGAGGGTCTTCACTATGAGCAGCGCTGGCTGGACTTTGCACCCTCCCTCGTCCCGGGGGCCCATGTCATCAGGGATCCCGGAGTGAATGTCGGCCATTGGAATCTCCCCGAGCGCGACATCCGGGTCGAGAATGGCAGGGTGACCGCCAATGGCGGGCCCTGTCGCATCTTCCGTTTCAGCGGTTATGACCCGGAACACCCCGAGAGGATCACCAAGTACTACCCGGACAGGCGGGTGGATGAGACAGGGGGAGCGGCTTCGGTATTCGAGCGTTACAACCGCATGCTGATGGAAGCGGGGTATGCCGAGACGAAGATGTGGCCGTATGCCTATGGCCGATTCGACAACGGCGCGGAGGTCACGGAAGCGCACCGAAGCGAGTACCGCCGGTTGGGTGATCAAGCTGTCCGGTTCGGAGATCCGCTGGCCACTTCAGGTGGACAGAGTTTCTGGAACTCGCTCGAGCCTGCCCTGAGGGAAGACGGGTGATGGCGTGAGCAGACTCGCCATCGGGACGATCGTCGCGCGCAACTACCTGGCACATGCCAGGGTGTTGGCGCACTCATTGCGGCGTCATCATCCAGAGATTCCGTTCTACGTCCTCTTTGCCGATGCCACCGACAGCGAACGCGACGGAGGTGATGAGCCGTTTCAACTGCTCAGCATCGCCGACCTCGATCTCGATGATGTCCGATCGCTCCTCTTCCGTTATGAGTGCAAACCCGCGCTGATCGCCCTCAAGCCCACGCTGCTGCGACACCTGCTCGGTGCGGGGTATCCGTCGGTTCTCTTACTGGATGCCGACATGCTCGTGCAGCGCAGCATCCAGGAAGCGCTCGATCACGTGTCGTCGCACGCACTGACGCTGTCGCCTCACGTCGGCATGGCTCCCACGAACGCGGATCGCCTGGCACGCGAACGATTGCTCCTAATGGCCGGGATCTACAACGGCGGCTTCGTCGGGGCTTCGGATCGGCCCGAGACCCACCGCTTCCTCGAATGGTGGGAGACCAGATTGTCCCGCCATTGCGACGACAATGTCCGGGAGGGGTTTCACTTTGATCAACGTTGGCTCGATCTTGCCCCCGGCTTCATCGATGATCTGCACATCCTCCGTGACCCCGGAATCAACGTGGCCTATTGGAACCTGCCGGATCTTGAGCTGCAGCTTGACGATGACAGGCTCCTGGTGAACGGGCAGACGTGTCGTCTGTTCCACTTCAGCGGGTTTGATCCCGATGATCCGGGGAAGGCGAGCCGGTATGCACCCGACCTGACCACCGAGGAGTTGGGACCGGCCGCGGTTGTCTTCAGGCAGTATCGCCAGATGTTGAAGGACGCGGGTCATGATCAGACCAAGGATGCCCCGTGGCCATGGGACCGCTTTGTCAACGGTGTTGAGATCGCACCCAGCGCGCGGCAGGCCTTTCGGGCCATGGGCGATGAGTCCCGGCGCTTCAGCGATCCGTTCGACGTGCGTCGGCGGAGCTTCTACCGCTTGCTGAACGGGCAGGCATCCAGCTGGGCTCGCTGCCGTCGCGCATTGCGAGCGCGTGTGCCCAGACTGCGGCGAACGCCTGAAACGCAAAAACCCCCGGAACCGTGAAGTTCCGAGGGCTTGGATGGTAGCGGGGGGGCGCTACGCCCGAGTCTCGCATGTCTCGATTCCGCTGCCGATCGCGGGCTCGCTCAGCGTTGTAGCGGCGTAGAATGGGTTGGTGGCGGATAAGCATCATAGGGTCATGGCGTCTGCGAGGGACGACGTAGATCCCCGAGAACACGAAGGTTGGTGCCTGTTCGTTCTCAATTCTCGGCCGCCGGTCCGATTCGGCGAACCGAAGGCTGGATCGCGCTGATCACGCTGCTTCGCGCCACGCGTAGCGATGGTGAAGACCCCCGACCCGGGGGAGTCCAACGATCTGGGCATCCGGTGACCTCCGATTCTCCGTCGGGCGGCCCATCGGCGAATCCCGCAGCGGAGTGTGGACCCGGTCGGCGTTGTAGTAGTCGACGTATTCGCGCAGAAGACGCTGCAGGTGCCGCTCGTTCAATACGATCACGTGATCAAGCAGCTCCCGGCGGGCGCTGCCGACCCAACGTTCCGCCGTGCCGTTCTGCCAAGGGCTTCGATAGGCGGTCCGTCGGGGTTCGATGCCAAGGTGGCCGATCGCCGCGGTGACCTTGTCCGAGAAGATCGAGTCGTTGTCGTAGATGAGGAATCGAGGAGCGGTGTCTTCCGGGAATGCTTCGCGGAGTTGTTGGACGACCCATGGCGACGTGGAATGCGCGGTGACGCCGAAATGGAGGACTCTTCGGCGACCATGCGCGATCACGAACCACACGTAGAGAAGCTGAAATCGAAGGGTCGGGACGACCAAGAAGTCCATCGCAGCGATTCCATCCTGATGATTTCGAAGAAACGTCATCCAGCGTTGATGCTGGTCACGGTCGGGCTTCCGCTTCGGTAGATATCGCGAGACGGTTGCGAGGCTAACTCGCAACCCGAGCTTTTCGAGCTCAGCCTGGATCTTCCGAGTCCGCCAGCCGTTCTCGTTCGCAAAACGACGGATCAATGCCTGCACCTCCACAGGAATGGGAGGTCGCCCGGGACCCCGCTTGGAAATGGATCGCCAGTAAAGGCGGAAGCCCTTTCGATGCCAGCGGACCACGGTATCGGGTTGGACGATGACCAGCGCCTCTTTCCAGCAAGGCCAGAGTCTTGACAAGAGAACCCAGAAGCCGCGATCCACCGGAGTGAGCCTGGGCCTGGATCTGTTCTGGGCGTAGATGGCGAGCTGCTGGCGTAGGGCGAGTTCGACGATCGCCTGTTCGTTTCGACTTCGAAAGAAGGCCGGAAGACAGCGAAGAAGGAGCGTCGTGAAGCGAAGCAGAGCGTGCATGACGAAAGTGATCCTGCACGAGGTACCGGCCGAGTACGAGACTGATTCCGGGCGCGGATCCGGAGTACTATCGGCCGTTGATCGATCGAGCGGGGAAAGGGGAAAAGGCCAAGAATTCCACGGCAGACGGATATTGAGGACGCACAGTCGCTCTGGGCCTGTCGCAGCGGCGACGCGGACTCCGACGCGCCGGTTTGGGCTTCTCGGCGTAGCCAGACTCACAGGAGCGCGGGACGCCGGCCTCGATGGAGAACTTGGCGCCCGAGTCGGCGACGAGCGCGGTCCCCTGCGGATTCGGTCGGAGCGGCGTGTAGTCCATCGGGCAGACGAAGGGCTGGGTGCTGGCCAACATGATCAGGGGCCCGAGGGTTCCACGGTGCGGCCCATGCGACCGCGGAAGCCGTCCAGAGTACCCCGGAGGATCGCGGCCGCCCGGGCGCCCTCGCCCTTGAGCAGATAGGTCAGGCAGTGCTGAACGACGCGGGCCAGCGCGCCCAGCAGGAGAACCGGCGAGAGATAGACCAGGGCCATGCGCACATGGTTGCGCGCCTTGTAGTAGGCGCGCCAAGCGGGCTTGCCCGAGGCGTCCCCCTGCTTCCCCAGCTTGGCCCGTACCAGCCGATCGCGCTCGAATACGCCGAGCCGGAAGCCCGCACGGGTCATCCGGAAGGGGTACTCGATGTCGCCGATCATCATGAAGTAGTCCGCGGGGGGATAGCCCACGGCGTCCACAGCCCGCCGCGTCACCAGCGCCCCATCGACGAGGAAGAAATCCACCCGATGAATGCCCGGAGCCAGTTCTGGCAGCCGACGCACCGCCTCTGGGGTCTTGAAGTGCCGGATCCAACCGAGGCGAATGTTGCCACCCTGGTAGCCGATGCCCGCCGCCCCGGGCACCGCCTCGAGCGCTCTCAACAGCTCTTCCAGCGAGTCCGGCGGCGGCACCGTGTCGTCGTCCAGAATCCAGAAGGCGTCGAAGTCCTCCTGGACGGCCGCCTGCATCCCGATGGTCAGCCCGGCGTTGACTCCGACGTTGTCCCCGGACTTCAAGATCTCCACTTCCGCGAAGTCGCGCGCCAGCATGTCGAAGGTCTCGTCGCTGCTACCGTTGTCCACCACGAAGATGCGATCGGGCGGTCGGGTCTGGGCGCAGGCGGCCCGCAGCGTGCCGGCGAGGATACGGGCGCGATTCAATGTGACGACGACCAGTGCAACGCGCACGTGATGGCTCCTCGCGCCCAGGCGCGCAGATCGCTAGAAGCATGGAACCTACCTCATAAACCTGAGCTTGCCCCGGTTTCGGGTGGTGTCCTAGAAGCTATCTCAGAAATGTCTGAACAGGATGCAGATGCATCCGAGGTAGACGAACCCAAGGAAGTTGCTGGCGTGGCGTTCCCATCGATTCGTCAGCCGCCGGTAGATTGAGCAGCCAGGCAAAGAGCCTTTCGACCTTCCAGCGCCGGGTGTAGCGTCGCAGGGCTCGGCCATCTTGGGTGGCGTGGCGCTTACGATTCGAACGGTGGGGAGAAATCAATTCGATTCCTCGCTCTTCGCGAAGCCGCTGGTCGAGCGGATCGCTGTCATAAGCTCGGTCTCCAATAAGGAGATTGGGTGCGTGCTCGAGAAACCCGTTGTCGATCGTCTCTTCGACGAGCGTGATTTCATGCGGCGAAGCACTCGCAATCCCGATGGCGATAGGAAGACCCTGGCGGTCTGCGATTGCCATGATCTTCGTCCCCTTCCCCCGCTTCGTTTTCCCGACGCAAGAGCCCCCTTTTTGGCCCCTGCAAAGGTGCCGTCGATGAACGCTTCGCTGATGTCGATCCCACCTCGCACGTGGAGATCCTTCGCCAAGGCGTGAAGGATCCGCTCCACCGTCCCATCCCGACATCACTCCTGGAAGTAGCGATGACAGGTCTGGTACGGCAGGTGGCGGTCTGGCAAATCCGCCCACTGCGCTCCCGTTCGAAGCATCCAGAACGCGCCGTTCAACACCTCGCGCAGATCCTGGCGCGGTCGACCGCGCCCGTCCTTGCGCCGTCGGTACCTCGGCAGCAACGGAGCCACGAATCCCCACTGGGCCTCTGTCAGATCCAAGACGATTTCCCCCTACGGGGGGGTGGGTGGTCGCGGGAGTTCGTTGAAACAGGCAGGATGGAAGGTAGCCTCCCATCCAAACCACGTTTCAGGTTTTTGAGATAACTTCTAGTGCTGCCAGCCCGTCAAGGAGAGATGGACTGAACTCGAAACTCCGACCGCGATCTGGGTACGGTCGACTTCTCGCACGTCGAAATTGTTCCTCCTATCGGAGACCGCCATTGGATCGCATAGAACCCGAGCCGCTATCTTGGCTGCACCGCACGCGCGTTCTCTTCTACATGGGACGGTGCTTCGAGTGTCCATTCTGCCGCGGTCGCTTCCGGAGGCTTCGGCCAGGCGGCAAGAACAACCCTACGAACCAGCGGCTGCGGATCGTGGGGGCCGGGCGGCGCCGCAACCGCAAGTGCCCGCGCTGCCGATCGACCGACCGCGAGCGCTTGGTCTTGCTGTACCTGCAGTGGTGCACGGATGTGTTGAACGACCCGGACGCGCGGAAGCGCAAGCTTCTGCACGTGGCGCCGGAGCGCCGCCTCGGGCGGTTGATCGAGCGGGAGACGCACCTCGACTATCTCAGCGTGGACCTGGATGCTTCGTGCGCCATGGTCGAGGCCGACGTCACCAATCTTCAGTACCCCGACGACCACTTCGACACGATCATCTGCAATCACGTGCTGGAGCATGTCGCAAACGATCGCAAGGCCATGGCCGAGATCTATCGCGTACTCCGACCCGGGGGTCTGGCGATCCTCCAGGTTCCTGTCTCCATCGCCCTCGACGCGATCCACGAGGACGCCGCGATCGTGACGCCCGAGTCCCGCGAGATTGCCTTCGGACAGCGCGATCACGTTCGCATCTACACCCCCGGCGGCTACCGCTTCCGGCTGGAGCAGGTGGGCTTCCGCGTCGAAGAGTTCGACTGGACACGCGACGAGCACTTCGGAGGACCTACGAACCGCTACGCCCTGAACGAGGAGGAGCGGGTCTACGCGGTCCGCAAGAGCCGCAAAACCGAATCCCGTGTATAGCAGCAACAACGGGGGCTTCGCGTCTGATAACGTGCAACGTGTCAATCCGAGCGGGGAGTTTGAGGCTACAACCGTACGTTAAGGAAACCCGATGAGTCGCTAGTAAAGTTCGTTGAACACGCCCGGACGTCCTGATCCAGTCCCGTCGGCGCGACGCAAGGCGGTCCGCGTGGTCTGCCGACCCGCACCACATCTCCGACTAGCGTCATATGAGTTCGAGAGAACTCCCGTAGACGGGTGAACTGACGGGGCGCCCTGAAGACGTGCTTGTCGAGGTTGCCCACGCGGAGCTTCTCCGCCAAGCCGTACGCGTCGCGCTTGTCGCTCTTCGGGCCTCGGCTCTCCGTGAC
>Ga0114949_10003323_pt1 | contig 10195 bp, 6 predicted proteins | sample N074metaG_FD_83505 | JGI IMG/M metagenome (GOLD analysis project Ga0114949, IMG submission 83505) | Deep subsurface microbial communities from Kermadec Trench to uncover new lineages of life (NeLLi) - N074 metaG | ecosystem: Environmental > Aquatic > Marine > Ocean trench > Sediment | place... | reverse complement strand
GGCTATACGGACGAGGCGCGCGCCGCGCTGGCCGCGAAAAAGAACCTGCGCCTGCTCGAGACCGCGGCCCTCGCCGATCCCGGCGCACCGGGCATGACTTTCAAGTCGTTGGCCGGCGGCCTCCTGCTCCAGACCCGGGACGCCGGACGGATCGCGCGCGCGGAGCTAAGGGTGGTCACCCAACGCGCCCCCGACGACCGGGAGTTGGCCGATCTCCTATTTGCCTTCCGTGTGGCAAAACATGTGAAATCCAACGCCATCGTCTACGTGCGCGACGGCGCCACGGTCGGCGTCGGCGCCGGCCAAATGAGCCGGGTCGATTCGGCGCGCATCGCAGCCCTCAAGGCGCGCGAGGCGGTCGCGGCGGCGGAGCGTGGGGGGCAGGACGCAGGCGCGCTCGGCACCCAGGGCTCGGTGGTCGCCTCGGACGCCTTCTTCCCCTTCGCCGACGGCCTGATCACCGCCATCGAAGCCGGCGCCACCGCCGTCATCCAGCCCGGCGGCTCGAAACGCGACGACGAGGTCATCGCCGCCGCCGATAACGCCGGTGTCGCCATGGTGTTCACGGGCATGCGGCATTTCCGGCATTAGGCCCGCCCATCCGGGTCCTTGAGCGGCCAGAGCAGGATCATGCCGATCAGGAAGAAGATCGGGATCGTCGCCATGCCGGCGCGTTGGCTGTCGGCCCAGACCGTGACCCCGCCGACCAAGGCCGGGCCGATGAAGGCGGTCGCCTTGCCCGAGAGCGCGTAGAGCCCGAACAGCTCGCCACGCAGCTCAGGCGGGGCGAGCCGCGCCATCAGCGAGCGGCTGGCCGCCTGGGCCGGGCCGATGAACAGGCCGATGCCGCAGCCCAGCGCGACGAACCAGACCTGGTCCTCGACCAGAAGGATCGACGTGCCGGCCAGCGTCAGCCCGGCCAGCGCCACCATGATGGTCGGTTTGGCGCCGAGCCGGTCGTCCATCCAGCCGAAGCCGACCGCGCCCAGCCCGGCTGCGACATTGAGCAGGATGCCGAACCTAAGAATTTCCGCGAAGGTCATGCCGAAGGTCCCGGCCGCGTAGATTCCGCCGAAGGCGAACAGGGTGTTGAGCCCATCGGTGTAGATCATGCGGGCGAGCAGGAAGCGGCCGAGCTGGCCCTGGCGCGGCAGCCCGCGCAGGGTGACGAGCAGGGAGGCCAGGCCTTGGCGCAGCGCCTGGCCGGCGCGGATGCCGCTGGCGGGCGCATCGGGGGTGAACAGGAACAGCGGCAGCGCGAAGACCGCAAACCACAGCGCCACAAAGGGTCCGATGGCGCGCACCTGTTCCGCCGCCTCCTTGTCGAGGCCGAAGATCGGCGCCTCGGGCTGGATGAAGAGCAGCAGGCAGAGCGACAGGCAGACCAAACCGCCGGCATAACCGAGGCCCCAGGCCCAGCCCGAAATCCGGCCCAGGCGCCGCGCGCTGGCAACGTCCGGCAGCATGGCGTTGTAGAACACCTGGCCAAGTTCGAAGGCGGCGTTGCCGAGTCCGACCAGCACCAACGCCAGCAGCGCGAAACTAGGATCCGGCGCGACCCACCACAGCCCGGCGGCGCAGAGGACCGCGAGTGCGGTAAAGCCGCCGATCCAGGGCTTGCGCCGCCCGCCCTGATCGGCGAGCGCGCCGAACACCGGCGCGAGAACGGCAACGGCCAGTCCTGAGAGCGATATCGCCCCACCCCAGAGCCCGGTCCCGGCCTCAGGCGTCTCGGCCAGCGTGGTGGTGAAGTAGGCCGCGAAGATGAAGGTCACCACCACGGTGGGAAAGGCCGAATTGGCCCAATCGTAAAAACACCAGGCAATGAGGCCGCGGCGATCCGTCGCCGGCCCGCGACCGCTTCTCTCGTTGGATAACCCGCGTGCCGGAGCCATGACCGTTCCAAGCAGCCGCTGTCGGAAGGCGCCTATCGGATCACCCGGCCGGACGGATTGCAACCATGAGCCGCCGGGAAGCCCCCCGAACGGCAGACGGCGGGGCCAATGCCCCGCCGTGCCGCGCCTATCCACCCGGCGGGCCGGGTCGATCCTCCCCTTCGATTCAGACTTGAAACTTTGCGTGCCGCGTTCCGGCCGCCGCGCTCAACCGGCGGTGACGGCGCTGCCGATGGCGCCTAGGACCGGCCAAAACAGCGCCGAATTGACCAGCGCCAGCACGGCAAAAATAATCGCGAGCGCGCCGATGACGATCGCCTCCAGGCAGCGGTTGTGAAGGCCGAGGACGATGCCCAGCACCGAGATCGGAATGCTGGCCGGCGCGAATAGCGGCGCCATGATGCTGAGCGCCAAGGCCGCACCCAGGGCGCCGATCAGCGCGGGCAGGACGCCGTTGCGCGCAGCCGGCAGGCTTTCGTCCCAGATCTCGCGGCGGTTCATCGCAAGTTCGGTCATGACGTCTCTCCAATTTTTTGCCAGCTGCCGCCACCGTCGTCGAAAGGCCTGAACTCCGGCGCCGGCGCAAGCGGCTGTAACTTCCATTTCCTGTTATAGTGGAAACATTATAATTAGAAGTAAAGTTACGTACTTTATAAATTATGTAATGTTCGAGCATTTCGAGGATTTTTAGTTGCATTTTTTATTATATATTAGGGCACAAAGCCCTGAAAAACGACCGATCGGCTATTTTGCCCTAATATAATTAGGGCTTTATGTCCCCAATCCGATCGTAGTGGGGACACCGGCCTACGGAAATCACATGCCGTGTTTCGTCCCCCGCATTCGCAGCCATGAGGAAACCGAACCGCCATGCTGACCGTCGCCACCGACCGGATCGAAGGCCGCCGCATCGTGGCGTACCTTGGCATCGTCAATGGCGATGCCATCCTCGGCGCCAAAATGATCTAAGATTTCTTCGACGGCATTCGCGATGTCCGCCGGTGGCCGCGTCGGCGGCTATGAGAAGGCGCTCCGCGGCGCCAAAGACGCGGCGTTCGAAGACCCGATCGAGGAAGCGCACGCGCTCGGCGCCAATGCGGTCGTCGGCTCAACCTGGATTACGAGACCGTGGGCGAGTCCAGGCTCATGGTCAGCGCCAACGGCACCGCGGTGCGTTTGGTATAACGGCTCGCCCGGTACTAATCGCTCACCATCGATCTGAGTTGACGATTGGCGACGGCCAGCATGGCGAGATCGGGTGTGGTACCGGCTTGGAGTTCGGCTACAAGCTGCTCGCTGCGCAGGACCTGAGGCCGGCGCTGCTCGGCCCAGTTATCGATCGCGCCATCGCCGGCACTCAATTCGGTCAATCCCTCCAACACCCGAGACGTCAATTCGCTCTGGTTGCCGTAGAGGTCGTCGATGATGGCGTTGACCGCGAGCTTGTCCCAAGCGCCGTCGCTGGGCAGATGGCCAGTGGCGCGGCGGAGCCAATCGAAACCGAAGCGCGCACCGATCGCAAAGTAGGCGCGGCCGACCTCGAGTACCTCCAGATCGGCCACCCGGGCGAGGCGTACGATGTCGCAGGCCGGCACCAGGAACGATAGCCGCGCCGTGTCCCGGGCCAGATCGTCAGGCGCGCCCCGCTGGCGGAATTCGGCGCACTGTTCGGTCAACAAATTGCGGTCGGCCACGGCGAGCAGATCTTCGAGGTCGTCGCTGAGGCGCGCGACATGGCCGCCGTAGCTCTCGACCTGGCCATTGATGTCGAGCGGATGCGGCCCCTGGCGCAGGAACCACACGGTGCCGCGTTCGATCAGCCGGCCGCATTCCATCAGCATGGTGGCCTGCAGCGCCGCCGGGGCCTTGTTGTCGAGCGCCTCGATTCCAGCGAATAGCGCATCCATGGCGAAAATCTCGCGGCTGATCGTATAGGCGCGCACGATGTCCGCCGGGGACATGCCGGTCTTTTCCCTGGCCTCGTGGATAAATGTCATGCCGACCCGGTTGACGACCTCGTTGGTCACGACGGTGGCGATGATCTCGCGATGCAGGCGGTGCTCGGCGATCTGCTTGTCGTAGGCTTCGCGCAGCGGATGCGGGAAATAGTTCAGCAGAACGCGATGCATATAGGGATCGTCCGGCAGGTCCGAGCCCAATATCTCATCGTAGAGCGTGATCTTGGCATAGGACATGAGCACCGCGAGCTCGGGCCGGGTCATGCCCAGGCCCTTGGCGAAGCGCTCGGCGACGACCTCGTCGTCGGGCAGGTATTCGATGGCCCGGTCCAGGTCCCCGGCCTTCTCGAGTGCGCGCATGTAGCGCGCCATGCGGTCCAGGAGATGGGCGCCCGCCGCGCTCGACACCGTAATCGACTGAGTCTGCAGATAATTATCGCGCAACACCTGCTCGGCGATCTCGTCGGTCATCCGAACCAAAAGCTCGTTGCGTTGTTTGCGGGTCATGTCGCCCGCAGCCTCGACGGCGCCCAGGAGAATCTTGATGTTGACCTCGTGGTCCGAGCAGTCGACCCCGGCGGAGTTGTCGATGGAATCGGTGTTCAGGCGGCCGCCTCCTTGCGCGAATTCGACGCGCGCGCGCTGGGTCATGCCCAGGTTCGCACCCTCGCCGATCACCTGGCAGCGCAGCTCGGTGGCGTCCAGGCGCAGCGCGTCGTTGGCCCGGTCATCGGCATCCTGATGGGTTTCGTCGCGGGCCTTGATAAAGGTGCCGATGCCGCCGAACCAGAGCAGCTCCACCTTGGCCCTCAGCAAGGCGGCGACCAATTTGTTGGGCGTGAGCCGATCCTCGCTCAGATCGAACAGCTTCTTCATTTCCGGCGATATTCGAATCGACTTTGCCTTGCGGTCGAAGATGCCGCCGCCCTTGGAGATCAGGCTCTCGTCGTAGTCGCTCCAGGACGATCGCGGCAACTCGAACAGGCGCTTGCGTTCGGCCCAGCTCCGCTCCGGGTCCGGATCGGGATCGACGAAGATGTACAGGTGGTTGAAGGCGCCGATCAGCTTGATGTGCTTGGACAGCAGCATGCCGTTGCCGAACACGTCGCCCGACATGTCGCCGACGCCGGCCACCGTGAAGTCCTCGGATTGGATGTCTTTGCCGATCTCGCGGAAGTGGCGCTTGACGGATTCCCAGACGCCGCGGGCGGTGATCGCCATGACTTTGTGGTCGTAACCCGCCGAACCGCCCGAGGCGAAGGCGTCGCCGAGCCAAAACCCGAAGTCCTCCGAGACCCCATTGGCGATATCGGAGAAGGTTGCCGTACCTTTATCGGCGGCGACCACCAGATAGGGGTCGTCACCGTCGCGCCGGATCACGTCCGGCGGCGGCACCACCTCGCCGCCCTTCAAGTTGTCGGTGATATCGAGCAGGCCGGCGACGAAGATTTTGTAGCAGGCGATGCCTTCCTCGAGCCATGCCTCGCGACCGGCCTCGGCCGGCGGCGGGTGCTTGACCACGAAACCGCCCTTGGAGCCGACCGGCACGATGACCGCGTTCTTGACTTGCTGCGCCTTGACCAGGCCAAGGACTTCGGTGCGGAAGTCCTCGCGCCGGTCGGACCAGCGCAGGCCACCGCGTGCGACCATGCCGAAGCGCAGGTGTATGCCCTCGACCCGCGGGCTGTAGACGAAGATCTCCCGGAACGGACGCGGCAAGGGCAATTCGTCGAGGCTGCGGGAATCGAATTTCAGGGACAGGTGGGGCTTGGGGCCGCCATCCGGGCCGGTCTGGGCGAAATTGGTCCGGAGTGTCGACTCGATGCAGTTCAGGAAGCGCCTGATGATCCGGTCCTCATCGAGATTGGAGACTTCGTCGAGCGCCGCTTCGATCTTGCCGAGAATATCCGTGGCCCGCGCTTCCGCCGCAGCCGCATCCAGCTCTCCCGGCGCGAAGCGGGCCAGGAACAGATCGACCAGCCAACGCGCGATCTTCGGGTTCCGGGCCAGGGTCTGCTCCATGTAGCTCTGGCTGAAGGGGATGCGCGCCTGGCGCAGGTATTTGCAGTAGGCGCGCAGGATCTGCACCTCGCGCGCACGCAGGCCGGCGCGCAGGACCAGTTTGTTGAACCCGTCGTTGTCCATTTCCGCGTGCCAGACCTTGGCATAGGCCTCGTGAAAGGCCTCCTTGATCCGACCCAGGTCGACCGCGGCGCCATCCTCCGTGCGCATGGCGAAATCGTGCATCCAAATCGGCCGATCGGCGCCTTCCGGGCGCATGTCATAGGGGATCTCGCTGATCACCTTGAGGCCCATGCATTCGAGCATGGGCAGGACGTCGGACAGCGGCACCGGCTCGCCGGCGACAAAAATTTTGAACCGGAGCACGTCCTCGCTCGCCTCGATCGGGCGATAGAGATTCATGGCGAGCGCGCCGCCGCGCAGGGCCTCTTCGATGCGGGAAATGTCGAAGACCGCGGTCTGAACGTTGAAATGCTCCTGATAGCTGGCGGGAAACGCCCGCGCGTAGCGCCGCAGCATCCTGAGGCCGCGCTCTTCGCCGCGATCTTCGATCAGCGCCTGTTTCAAGAGGTCGGCCCAGGAACGGCCGGCCTCGACCAGATCCCTCTCGATCTCGGCGATGTCGATCTCGGGGATCTCGCCACGGGTTGTGCGGATGATGATGTGCAGGCGCGCGAGCGCGGCGTCGCCCAGGTTGGTGGTATAGACATCGACCTTGCCATTCAGAGCCGCGGCCAGGATGTCCTGGAACCTGTGGCGCAGCGCGGTGTCGTAGCGGTCGCGCGGGACGTAGACCAGGCAGGAGACGAAGCGCTCGAAGGGGTCGCGGCGCAGGAACAGGGCGATGCGCTGGCGCTCCTGCAAATGCAGGATCCCCATGGTGGTGTCCAGAAGTTCGGTCTCGCCGATCTGGAACAGCTCGTCGCGCGGATAGGTATCCAGAATGTGCAGCAGTGCCTTGCCGTCGTGGCTGTGGGGCTCGAAACCGGCGCGCTGGGCGACATTCGCGATCTTCTGACGCAGCAGCGGAATGGAGCCTGGCGACCGCGAATAGGCGACCGAGGTGAACAGACCGATGAACAGTCGCTCGCCGATCACCCGGCCCTGGGCGTCGAAGCGCTTGACCGCGACCGTATCCATGTGCACCGGCCGGTGCACCGTCGAGCGCAGGTGGGACTTGCTGCAGCGCAGGAGTATGGGCTGCTTCAGGAAATCTTGAACGTCGGCCGGCAAGGCGCCGAGATTGCGCAGGCCGTCGAACACCGAGACACTCGCGTCGCGCAGCACGCCCATGCCGCTATCCGGCAGCACCCGGGCGAGCGCCGCCGCACCCTCGCCCTCGAAGGCATACTCCCGGTAGCCGAGAAATGTGAAATGGTCGTCGTTCATCCATTCCAGGAACGCGACGCACTCGGCGATCTCCGCCTCCGGCAGCGGTGGTGGCGCTTCTTTGAGCCGCGCGTCGATCTTGCGTAGCCGCTTGCGCATCTCGGCCCAGTCCTCGACGGCGGCGCGGACGTCGGCGAGGACGGCCTCCAGCTTCTCGCGAATCTGCTGGCTGCGATCGGCCGGCTGCTCGCTGATCTGGATGTGCATGAAAGATTCGTCGACCGCACCCTCGCGCGCCTCGCCAGGCTGGCAGAGCGACGTAAGCTTGCCGCCGGCGTCGCGCACCAGCCGAACGATCGGGTGGATGATCAGATAGACTTCCAAGCCGAGTTCACCGAGCGCCGCGGTCACAGAATCGACCAGGAACGGCATGTCGTCGTTGATGATCTCAACGATGGTATGGGACGATTTCCAGCCCTGTTCCTCGGATTTCGGGTTGTGGACCCGGACCTTGCAGGCGCCAAGGGCTCGGCTCTGGCCGTGATTCCACAAAGCCAGTGCCGCGCCGTAGAGGTTGTCCGGCTTTTCGTTCAGGATATCGTCAGGCGGCACGTTGGCATAGAACTGGCGCAGGAAGCGCTCTGCGGTTTCAAACCGGGACGCCTCCAGGCGCTCGCGCAAGCGCTCGGCAACCCGGTCGATCAGATCGTCTTTGAGCTGTTCCGCCTTGTTCGCCATGATCCGGATTCCCCCCGCTGGGTCTCGTTCCGCTAGGAACGCATGAGTCGAAACAATTTAGCAACTGTTTCTGACCAATTGACGAACATCGCCCAAAGGCCGAAGCGGCTCGCGAAACCTCCTGTTAACGCGGATTTGGTTCCATGCCCCCGGAGTTTGGCGAAATAGGAGTATGGGATCATGTTGATGGGCGAGGTTCGGGCCGAGGGCCTGATGCGGGCGATCGATCCGATGGTGCGCGCAGGCCTGTCCATAAAACAGGAAGACGCAATCCGTGCCGCCGCGCAGCGGGACGTGTGGCAGACGACTCCCATCGACTTGCGCCTGGTTCTGCCGTCGCCATTCGGGCGCTTCTATTTGACGCTGGTCGGCGGGCGCGAGCGCCGAAGCGCCGCCCGTTTGGCCGTCGAGCGCGCCCGCCATCCCCTGGCCAGCGCCGCCAATCTAGCGATAATTGGCGTGGTGGCCGTAAATCTCGTGTTGGCCGGATTCGGCCTCTACGGGCTGCTCGCCGGCGCCCTCCTTCCCTGACCCCGACAATTCCGAACGTCCGGTGACGGGGTCCCTAACCTATTGAGTTAGAGGGCCATTCACGTTTCAAATCGATTCAGTTCGAAACGATCGCACTCTAGCGCTGGGTGATGGCGGCGATCAACGCAAGCACCGTCATCGGCACGCCCCAGACGATGGCCCGGGCCTGGGCTGCCGGGCCCCAAAGATCGGGCAGCAGTGTCTGAAAGACGCCCTGGGCGGTCTGGACTGGGGTTTGATCGGCGGGTGTACCGGCGAAGACTCCGCTGGCCAGCAGGCCTTGGACGAGGTCGGTCACCAGGACCGCAGTCCATAGGACCATCAGCAAGAACATTAGATAGTGGACGATCCGATTCATGGCGGCGATCTCCATATATGGCCCGGAGCCGTGGCGAGCCTGTCCATCATAGCGGGTCCGGCGGTGCCGCCAAGCCCGGCGGTACGGCCAAGCCCGGCGGTACGGCGGCGTGCCGAGGGCTCAACCGCCGGTGTCATCGCCGGGTTCTTTGGGGCGGCGCTGCCGGTGTCCCTTCAACAGGCGTTGCATCAGACGCCCCGCGGTGCGGCGCTCCTCTGCCGAGGGACCCATGCGGCTGAGAATTTCCAAAAGTCCTGCCTCGTCGTCAGCCGGTGAATCGACAGGCGGGGGTGAGCCCAGGGGGGGCAGGGGCGGGCGCCGGCCAGGGTATGGGGGCTGGCCAGGTGGTGGATCCGCGGGCGGGCCAGCAAGATTGCCGGGTGTCCGGCGGGCCCCCTGACCCGGGGACGGTGCGGGTTCGGTCCGAGCCGGGTCCGGCGGGGCGGCTGCGAGCGCGTCCACGGAATCCGGATCCAGGCGCCGCAGCGCGGCGCCGATCTCTTTCAACATATCGGCGAGATCGACGGTATCATGGCGTGCGCCAAGCCTGGAATCGCCGGTTGAGTCCGCTGGGCCGGACAGCGGTTCGGGTCCCGGGTCGGGCGGCGGTGCGGAGGGCGGTGGCGCGGAGGGCGGCGGCGAGAGGGTTGCGTCCATCTCGTACGCGTACGCTGGATCTATGGGTGGCGATTCGGGGGGGGCGCCCGCGCCGCCCGCGCCGGGATCGATTGGGCGAGACCGGGCCAAGTCGGGCGCCGGAGGGTCGGGTTCGAGCGGGCCGGGCGCCGGCGGGTCGGGTGCCAGCGGGCCGTGCACAGGCGGGGCGTGCACAGGCGGGGCGGACGGCGGCATGGCAAACTTGGCCGGGGCCGGAACTGGCGGCGCGGTCAGGCGCTCGATCATCGATTGTGTCTTCTGCCACAAGGCTTGATCCTGCTGGCGCAAAACCTGTTCGCGCTGCTGCACTTCCCGGAGATGGCGCAGCTCGTCCATGAAATTATCGAGGCGTCGATTGAGCCGCGCGTTGTCGCGCAGCAGGCGGCTCAACTCGATCTTCTGGAATTCGACCACCAGTGGCAGGGATGGTTCCCCGGGATCCGGCGCCGCGGCCTGGCTGCTGGAAGACCCCGGATCCGGGCGGCGGCGTCTCTGTTCGGACCGATCGGAAGCCGGGTGTTCGGTTCCGGCCCGCGCGGTTCGCCCAGCCGGTGCGGGGTCCTCTTCGAGCACCGCATATAGCCGGCCGCCTTTCTTAAAACCGCTTGTTTTTCCCCGGTTTATACGCATTCTCAGGGCGTCGGTGCTGATCCCGAGGCGGGCCGCGGCCACCGCCAGGGGCAGGGCGCCAGAGTCGCTTTGTTCGG
>Ga0114949_10003322_pt1 | contig 10195 bp, 10 predicted proteins | sample N074metaG_FD_83505 | JGI IMG/M metagenome (GOLD analysis project Ga0114949, IMG submission 83505) | Deep subsurface microbial communities from Kermadec Trench to uncover new lineages of life (NeLLi) - N074 metaG | ecosystem: Environmental > Aquatic > Marine > Ocean trench > Sediment | place... | reverse complement strand
TCGGCATTCCACACGATATCGCAATGGAAAATTTAGTTTTTAGCGACCAAAAAATTGGTGAACTGATGACCACGGCGATGGATAGCGAGAGCGCCAAAGCCTGGTTCGGTGTTGCGCCTCCTGATTTGACTTTGGTGACTCGGTTGCGCGGTCCGGAGTGGGTCTATAATTATCTGAAAACTTTTTATGTCGACGATGATCGTCCATTGGGCACCAACAACAAGGTATTTCCCAACGTCGCCATGCCAAATGTACTGGCGCAGTTGCAAGGTATCCAACGCGAGGCCTGTAAGCCTGGCGATGCAGACCACGTTTGTCAGAAGCTGGCAGTGGACGATGGCACAGGTGAGTATGACACTGAAGAGTTTGACGCCGCCGTATATGACCTGACGAATTTTTTGTATTACGTCGGTGAACCATCGCGGTTGGAGCGCCACCGGATTGGCATCTTTGTGATGTTGTTTTTGGTCATTCTTGGTTGCTTTACCTATCTGTTGAATCGCGAATACTGGAAAGACATACATTAATAAACTGTTAGGGCAATGCTGCTTCCAAGGCTTGCCCTTATATCTTAAAAAGTCTGCGTGGAAGTTCGCGCAATCTTATCTAATCAACAATACTTCGAGGCTCCGTAAACTATGAGCATAGTTACCAAACGATCGTCCATGACCCTTTTTTCCGACGCGCGGGATCAATATTCCCACCGTGTGCGCATGGTGCTGGCTGAAAAAGGGGTGGCCGTAGACATAGTCGATGTTGATCCCAACAAAAAACCAGAGGACCTGGCCGAGATTAACCCCTACAACAGTTTGCCGACGCTACTGGACCGTGACCTGGTGCTGTACGAAGCCAATGTGATCATGGAATATCTTGACGAGCGTTTTCCTCATCCACCGCTTTTACCGGTGTATCCGGTACAACGAGCGCTGTCCAGACTGTGGATTAGCCGGGTCGAAAAAGAGTGGAGCCAGAAGCTTGATTTGTTGATGGTTGGCAAAGGTCGTGAAACGGCCTTGACCAAGGCACGCAAAGAACTGCGGGAGAGCATCATCGCCATCGCGCCGATCTTTGGTGAAAAACCCTATTTCATGAACGACGACTTTTCGTTGGTAGACTGCTGCGTGGCGCCGATTTTGTGGCGTCTCAAGGAAGTTGGCATCACACTGCCGGAAAAGTCCACGCGACCGCTACACAAATATATGCAGACTATGTTTGAGCGCGAAGCTTTTCGCGCCAGTCTGACGGAGTCCGAAATGGAAATGCAGGAGTGAAATCCCAGCGCCCTTATCTTCTAAGGGCACTGTACGCGTGGATTATCGACAGTGATGAAGTGCCCTACGTCCTGGTAGACACCACCATAGCCGATGTTCAAGTGCCGCCAGAGCATATTCAGGATGGCCAGATCGTGCTGAATCTAGGACCTGACGCGGTGCGTGATCTGATTATAGACGACGAGTTCGTTAGCTGTGGTGGCCGTTTTGGCGGTCAACGCTTCGAACTGTATTTACCGATGGCCAGTATTCGGGCTATCTACGCTAAAGACATGGATCAGGGCATGGTGTTGCCGGACGATGCTCTTGCCGATGCGGCTGCAGGGTCAGATGCGGTTGCAGACATAGACGAACAACCGGCGACGCCTGACAAACCAACCTTGCGACTAGTCTAGATACTCAAACACCTTCACGGTTATCTGCACCCCGTACTCTGCTGATGCAACATCGACAGCGATATCGGCTTGGCTGCGGGTGATCAGACCAAGCATATAAACCACACCGTTTTCTGTCACCACCTTAACCTTGGTGCCATACGCTTGGCTGGATGCCAGCAGGCGAGTCTTCACTTTTGTCGTCAGCCAGCTGTCGTTTGTGCGTGCGACCAACGAGATCGGTCCACCGACGGTCAGTTCGTTGTGTACTTTTCGCACTCGCTGAAGGTTTTGCGCCGCTGCACTGGCTTTGCCGCGCAGTTCATCAGTTGCTACCTGCCCTGCGATCAACACCACCCCATTGTACGAAACGATTGCCAGGTGCGAGCCCTTGAAACCCTTGTCAGATTTTCTTATCTCGCTTCTGACCATCGGCTCCAGCACGGCATCGTCGATGAATACGCCGGGAGTCCGTTTGCTCGGATCATTCATGCAGCCGCTCAGGAAGACCACGACTAACAGGCTTATGGTCCATTTCATTAGTTCAGGCATTGGTATCGGTACGCTCCATTGGGGGTGGTAGTTTGTCTCCAGGACCTACATTGCGTCAATCATTTGCTCATGGATCGACAAAAATCCTTAACCATCGAAGGCACTGTGCAACCAATTGATGTTCAGGGCAGTCGGTTGCCCGGTAACGGCGACGACGTCAAAGCGGCAAGGCCACGCTGCGTAACGTGGGTGCTGTTGTAAAAAGCGTTTGGCGGTGCGAATGATCTTGGTTCGCTTGGTACGGGTAACACTGGCGGCGGCACCGCCGTAGTCTGCACTTTGGCGGTAGCGCACTTCAACGAACACCAGAATGCGCGGCTGCAGTTGCGAGCGGTGGCTCATGATCAGATCTATTTCGCCCAGCTTGCAACTGAAGTTTCTGCACAGCAGCCGCATACCCTCGCCACACAGATACTCAAGCGCGGCTTGCTCTGCCAAACTGCCTTGCCGTTGGGTGCGCAAACCGTTCAGTCGACGGGGACCAGACCACCCTTAGTCACCCGGCTGACGCCCAGATCACGGCGAAACTTGCCGCCGGGTTCGAGCCACAAGTAACCGCTTGCTGCGGGTAGTGCAACCTGAGACTGGGCGTTCAGAATGGGTAGCCAGGTGGCAATCCGGTAAGCGTCGAAACCCAATGCATATAATTCGGCAAAGGAGTTTCGGGCTAAGTCGAAGGCATCGTGGAGTGATTGCTGGGATGCACTGGGACTGGCGAATATAGGCATCTGGGTTAACTCGAAGCCCCTGATATCTTTCAGATCCTGGCCTTTGGCGGCTTGGGACGTCGCGTACACCGGCAGTTTGTCAGCGAAGTGAAAGCGTAATGCCGGTACCAGTGCTTGAGACTCGACATGGGTGGTCAGCGCTATCACGCCGTCCAGATCACTTCGCGCGCGGGGTAAGAATTCCAGTTGTTGCCCCAGAATGTTTGCAATTTCAGTTCTGCGCGCTTCACTTGCCGCCACTTGCATCGCCTCACCAACAGCTTCGGTAATATTCTTGATGTCAGCGAATTCAGCGGTGATCACCGGTGCGGGCCAGCTATCGGTAAAAGCGCGTAGCGCACGTTGCGACCAGCGTGCCTGGCTATGCACCACCAACAGTCGTTCTACACCCGCCAGCAATACGTGGTTGGCCAGGGAGGTGGCTTCATCTTCAATCGCAATGCCAAACTGAAACAGGGGTGTTGCCATTCCTGGAGGAGAGTCGGTGGTCGGGGCCGAACCCGGCGACGCCAGATAGTTCAGGACCAACCTGGGCACATCTGAAAACCGGGTTGCGGCGGCGAACTTCTCTACCTCCTGTTTGATCAGAGGGCCGACCATGACATCGGCGCCTTCGGCAAGTGCCTGTTCGAACAACAAGGGGGTCGGCGTCCGTCCGCTGTCGTAAAACTTGATTTGGGGTTTGTCAGCCGCCTGCTCGCTCAGGTAAGCGGCGATCAAACCATCGCGAACGGCAATGCCTGCACTTGCATAGGGCCCGCTCAAAGGCAGCAGCAAACCCACTTGTGGTGCCTGGTAATCGTCCAGTTTAAGCAAGGCAACGGGTGGTCGAATGGCCGCCGGGTGGCTGGGAAAACGAGATTGCCAGTTGCGCCATGCTTGAATTTGACCGGTGATGGAGCCTGCAGCGCGAATTTGTTCTTGGAGCAGCCACCAGCCGTGATGATCTTGATCGGTGAATACAACGGGTGCCTGGCGCGCCCGACTCAGAGCCAGCCAAATGCGCTCATGGATATCGGACGGCAATTCTTCGGCATCCAAACCGGAGTCGATAGTGGCTTGAATATAACCCTCGGCGCTACAGCGGAAATCACCGCGCGCCTGACAAATTTCGGCCAGCAACAGCAAATCTGCAGGTTGCCAGTTGGTCAGTGTTGCAAGGGCTTGCTCGGCTTGGACGAAGTCGCCAATGCCCTGCCATGCCTGGGCACGTAGACGCCCAAGCTGATCTCGGTTGGTCAACGTCTGGTTGTCAGGGCTCAATGGCTCGAGGGCGCGGATAGCCTCGAGATAGCTGCTGTTGTCGATAAAAACTCGGGCTGCCTGGAGGCGCAGGCGAGCGTGCTTAGCCTCGCTGGATTGCGCTGCGGCCTGGCGTAACAAAGCGTAGGCGTCCATGCCGTCAAGTTCTGCGCCGCCTGAGGAACCATTCCGGGTGCTTTGGCAGCCATACATTGTCACAATGATGACAAATGACACAAGGAAGCGAATCAGCATGACAGGGCGACTTAACGCAGGGGTCCTCTATGTTGTGGCTACACCCATTGGACACCTTGGTGACCTCACTCGTCGAGCCGAAGAAGTCCTGAAAAAGGTGCAGATTGTGGCCGCAGAGGATACCAGACGGACGCGGGTGCTCCTAGATCACATAGACCACCGAGCGCCGGAACTGTTGAGCTTGCATGAGCACAATGAGCATGCGGTTGCAGATAAGTTGCTGGCCAGGCTGCAAGCCGGTGCCGACGTGGCGCTGGTATCTGATGCCGGTACACCGCTGGTGAATGACCCGGGCTATCTGCTGGTCGGTGCGGCTCATGCTGCCGGTATAAAAACCGTGCCGGTGCCCGGTGCCTGCTCGATCACCACCGCCATCAGTGTCTGCCCGCTCGCCTGCCAACCCTTTCGCTATGTCGGCTTTCTGCCTGCCAAATCATCCGCCCGGCAAAATGCCTTGCACCAATGGCTTGGCGCCGCCGACGCCTTGGTGTTTCTCGAAGCCCCTCACCGCATCCTCGCTACCCTTGAAGATATTGGGGCCATCACCACCCGTCGGGTGATGCTTGGACGAGAGTTGACGAAAAAATATGAGACTATCCTGGTTGGCACTGCCGCAGAAGTAGCGATCGAGTTAGGCGACAATCCCCGCGGTGAGTTCACCTGTATCATCGAAGCGGATAAGCCCCGTGCTGTCAGCTACGATCAAGAAAGGGTGTTGAGTGCGCTGTTGAAAGAATTGCCGCCGACACAGGCCGCGAAGATCGCCGCGAGTATCTGTGATGTTAAGAAATCAGAAATGTATGAGTTGGCGGTGCGCTTGGCGGCTAAGTGACTTTGTCGACGACGCGAAATGATGTTCCAAGTGATGACCGGGAGGAACTATGCGTTGGTAAGCGGCGGCGCTCAGTGAAGTAGATATCCGACTTTAGGCTTGTCTGCAGGCTGCTGCCCATCTATGGTGCCACCAGAGTTGGCCGAACAGTCGCCGGTTGCGGGTAAAATCGTAGCGGGAGGAAAGTCCGGGCTCCACAGGGCAGAGTGCCAGGTAACGCCTGGGAGGCGCGAGCCTACGGAAAGTGCAGCAGAGAGTAGACCGCCACATCCTTTTGGATGCGGTAAGGGTGAAACGGTGCGGTAAGAGCGCACCGCGCGCGTGGTAACACGTCGTGGCAAGGTAAACCCCACTTGGAGCAAGACCAAATAGGAATCCGTTGATGTGGCCCGCATTGGATTCGGGTAGGTCGCTGGAGATCGTTGGTGACAACGATCCTAGATGAATGACTGTTGATAACAGAACCCGGCTTATAGGCCGACTCTTTTTAAAACAAATTGATATTAAAACGGACTTTATTATCTCCAAAAACTAAAATAGTTAATGTCATTTCTAGATATCGGCGGTAGGCGTAGGCCTGCGCACGGAAACTTCCATAACAATGCCGCTAGAGAGGTAAAAATTCCTTATTTTTCCGTAAGTTAAGGTGTTTTCGTCGCTTGACTCCCTTATCACCCCAACTATAGTGTCATTAATTGGGAATAAGTGGAGAAAAGTGGGTAAGCCACAGCGTCGGCTGGGGATCCTGCCCTCTTTAGCAGTTAGTGTTTCGCGGTATCAACAATGCAACCCTCGACAGTAAGGGCCGGATGGCCTTACCTGCGCGTAGTCGCGAGACTGTGCAATTGGTCAGCGCAGGCAACGTTGTGGTCACCATCGATATGCGCGAACGCTGCTTGCTGCTTTATCCCCTGGCCGAGTGGGAGGTGGTGCAACGCAAGCTGGAAGGCTTGTCCAACATAGATCCCCGGGCACGCCGCTTACAGCGCTTGTTAATCGGTCATGCCACAGATCTTGGCCTGGATTCCAACGGCCGCATCCTGTTGCCGTCTTTGTTACGCGACTATGCCGATCTGGACAAGAAACTGGTGCTCGTTGGTCAGGGTAACAAGGTTGAAATCTGGTCTGCTGATCAGTGGCAGGAACGCATGACCCATTGGCTGTCCGAAGATGAATCTGCGCTGTTGCAAGATGGCGATGCGTTTACCGGACTATCCGTTTAGTGGACGCAGAGCCTGAAGGTAACTCCCCCGACCACATACCAGTATTGCTGGACGAAGTGCTGAAAAATCTAGTGGCCTGTAATGCGGGTACCTATGTCGACGCCACTTTTGGCCGCGGCGGCCACACTCACGGCTTACTTAAAGTGTTGGGCCAGGAAGGTCGTGTGGTTGCCATTGACCGAGACCCGCAAGCTATCGATGTGGCGCAAGCTCTGGCAGCCACTGAACCTCGCCTGACGGTATGCCATGCACGCTTTTCCCAGCTGGCCAGTGTGCTCTTAAGTGAAGGCATCGCCGGGGTGCAGGGTGTGTTGCTGGATCTTGGCGTATCGTCACCTCAACTGGACGATGCCGAGCGAGGTTTCAGTTTTCGATTTTCCGCGCCCCTGGATATGCGCATGAACCCCCAGGAGGGCCAATCGGCGGCCCAGTGGCTGGACAGTGCAGATGAGCGTGATATTGCGCGGGTTCTGAAAGACTATGGTGAAGAACGCTTTGCGCGGCGTATCGCCAGGGCCATTGTGGCTGCCCGACCGTTGACCACCACAGATGAATTGGCTGCGCTGGTGGCCCATGCGGTGCCGCAGCGAGGTCGGCAGAAAAAACATCCGGCTACTAAGACCTTTCAAGCCATTCGTATTTTCATCAATGACGAAACCCGCGAGCTGGAACTCGGCATTCAGGCTGGCTTCGATGTGCTGGCCCTGGGTGGTCGCCTGGCGATCATCAGCTTTCATTCGTTGGAAGACCGGGCAGTAAAACATACCTTCCGCAGTCTTACCAAGCCGCCTCCCGTGCCACGCAGAGTGCCGGTGCGGCATCAGGATATGCACATTCCGGCACGGCATATCATCGGTCCCGTGCGTGCCGGAGCGCGGGAGCTGCAACGTAATCCGCGTGCGCGTAGCGCCACTTTAAGAGTGATCGAAAAGGTGCTCGAGCGTGGCTAGGAAGAAGAAACAGCAGCCGTCATATAGTCCTGCCGGGCTGGTCTGGCCAGGTATGTTTGTATTTTTGTTAGTTGCCATTACGGCAAGCGGGCTGTACAGAGTTGATGCGGCCCATGTGATGCGCGGTCTGTACGGCAGCATGGGTGAAATCCAACGCGAGCAGGATAGCTTGTTGGAAGATCATAGTCGCTTGATGCTGGAGCGCGGTGCGCTGACCAGCATGCAGAACATCGAAGAGGTAGCCGCTTCAGAGTTAGGCATGCAGTTTCCGGATGAAATCGGGCAGGTGCTGCGATGATTGTGTGGCGGCACTATGTGTTGGTCGCTTTGTTTTTGTCGGCAGTGGTAGGGTTATGCGGACGGGTACTTTATCTATCGGTCACTGACCGCGCTTTTCTGCAGGGTCAAGGCGATGCTCGCTCCATTCGCAGAGAGAATATTCCTGCCATGCGCGGCGTCATATATGACCGCCAGGGCGAACCATTGGCGGTCAGCACGCCGGTCTTTGCGATCTGGACAGATCCAAGCAAGGCGGCCTTTACTGATGCCACGCTGAACAAGTTGGCCGCGTTGATAAATGTACCCGCTGCAGCCCTGCGCAAGCGCATCCGTGAGCACCCGGGTAAAGAGTTTGTTTATTTGAAACGGCGCGCCTCATGGCAGATGGCCCAGGATATTCGTGCCGCCAAACTTGAGCACATATATCTGCAACCGGAATACCGGCGTTATTATCCTGCCGCAGAAACCACTGCCCACCTGGTGGGGGTAACCAACATTGACGATGAAGGTATAGAGGGCACCGAATACGCCTTCGAGCAACACTTACGTGGGCAACATGGCGGCAAGATCGTGTTGAAAGATCTGCACGGCACCACCATCCGCGACCTGGAGTACGTGAGTGCGCCGGTCTACGGTCAGGATCTCAACCTGAGCATCGATTTGCGTCTGCAGTTTCTAGCCTACCGGGAGTTGAAGTCCGCGGTCACCAGTCACGGTGCTATGTCCGGCTCTGTGGTGATGTTGGATGTGACCAATGGCGAGGTGTTGGCACTGGTCAACCAGCCGTCCTATAATCCCAACGACATATCCGGCCAATTACTCGGCATGCGCAACCGTGCCATCACAGATGCCTATGAGCCTGGCTCGACCATCAAGCCCTTTGCCGCGCTGGCAGCGTTGGAGTCCGGGCGCTATAACCGTCACACCCGGATCGATACCGCCCCTGGTTACTTTCACATCGGCCGAAAGTTGATACAAGATCCGGTCAATCGCGGTTCTATTACCCTGGCCCAATCCATAGAGAAGTCCAGCCAGGTCGCGTTCGCTAAAATCGCCTTGGACCTGGACGAGCGGGCGGTGTTCGAGGTGTTACAGCGCGCTGGAATCGGTGAATTTATCGGTACCGGACTGCCCGGCGAGACAATGGGCATCCTCGACGATTCGCAATTACGCTACCCCATTGTACGCGCCAGCTTAGCCTACGGTTATGGGCTGTCAGTGACACCGCTGCAACTCGCACATGCTTATCTTTCGATCGCAACGCTTGGCGAGAAGCTGCCTTTGTCGATCATCAAAACCACTGGTCGCGGCCCATCTCGTGAGCGCGTTTTCGATAAGCGTATCGTGCAGGAGGTACTCGCCATGATGGAGCGGGTGACGCAGAAGCAGGGGACCGCGCCGGGCGCTGCAGTCGATGGTTATCGTGTCGCCGGTAAAACCGGTACCGCCCGCATTGTCGGGTCGAAAGGCTACGACGATGAACGTCATGTTGCCTGGTTTGTCGGTATGGTGCCGGCCAGGAAACCGCGTCTGCTGATGGTGGTAGTGGTGAACGAACCCAAGGCCGGTGTGTCTGGTGGTGGCAAAGTAGCCGCGCCGATATTTTCGCGCATCGCAGAACGCAGTCTGCGTCTGCTTGGGGTGCCGCCGGACACTCAGTTCGCCGCCGCAGCCAAACTGCAGCCCTTACAAGGTAAGCGCGGATGAACCTGCAAACGTTGTTAGCTGACAACACTCTACCTGCACTGGAGCTACAAGGCCTGGCTGAACACACTGCCGAGATAGCGCCGGGGTTTGCCTTTATTTGCGTTGCGGCGAAAGCAGCAACGCTGCTGCAACACTGTGAGGCAGCAGTAACGGGCGGTGCGGTGGTCCTCTTGTGTGACGCGCAGGCGATACCCGCGCAAAAACTGTTCGGCCTGGCGCCCGTGATACCCGTGCAAGATCTGCGCAGCGAACGCGGCGCCCTGGCAGCCAGGTTTTATGCCGATCCCAGCGCCACACAACTGTGTGTTGGCATCACCGGCACCAATGGTAAAACCTCGGTTGCGTATCATCTGGCGGACATAAGTACTCGTTTAGGCAAACCCATGGGCTATAGCGGCACGCTGGGCTGGGGCACTCTGGATGAACTGCACATTGCCAACATGACAACGGGCAACGCGGTCGCCTTACAGCGCCATCTTGCTTGTATGCGCGACGCCGGCATGTCCAGAGTAGCACTTGAGGTGAGTTCTCACGCGCTGGACCAGGATCGAGCCGCGGCGGTGCACTTCGACTACGCGATATTTACCAATTTGAGCCGGGATCATCTGGACTACCACGGTAGCGTTGAAGCTTATGCCGCCGCCAAGCAAAAGCTGTTTACCCGGTGGCCGTTGAAGATGGCCGTGATAAATGTCGATGATGAGTTCGGCGTGCGGCTGGCTTCTGACTGCGCAAGCCCGGTGGTGACCTATGGCAAAGCAGGCGATTGGAGTTGGCAAACC
>Ga0114949_10003319_pt1 | contig 10199 bp, 6 predicted proteins | sample N074metaG_FD_83505 | JGI IMG/M metagenome (GOLD analysis project Ga0114949, IMG submission 83505) | Deep subsurface microbial communities from Kermadec Trench to uncover new lineages of life (NeLLi) - N074 metaG | ecosystem: Environmental > Aquatic > Marine > Ocean trench > Sediment | place... | reverse complement strand
TTCCGGCGCAAGCTTCATTTCTGGAAGGAAGAAATTCTGCTGGAAACCGCCGAAACCCTCGAGCAATTGCAAAACGAAGGCTTGAAAGAGCCTGACATCGCCGACCGCGCCTCGTCCGAAACCGATTGGTCGATCGAGTTGCGCGCCCGCGACCGGCAACGCAAGCTGGTCGGGAAAATCGAATTAGCCCTGCAGAAAATTGAGTCAGGTGATTACGGCTACTGCGAGGTTTCCGGCGAGGCCATCTCACTCAAACGCCTGGATGCCCGCCCGATCGCGACCATGACCCTGGAAGCCCAGGAAATGCACGAAAAGATGGAAAAGGTCTACCGTGACGATTAGCGCCCTTCCCGAAGTCAGACCTTAAGTCTTCACCAAGTTCTTATCCCATGCTATAAATCAACCCAGGCGTTCTGATCGCTTTCAGGACGGTAATTGAATTTGGAAAACAGGGTTTCAAAGGGCGTCCCATAGCTATGGAAAAGATTAAATCTTATCCTTCCCTGCAGCCGCTACAAAGCCCCCAGTCATTGCAATCCAGGGCCGCAATTGAATTCTGGTTCGGGACCGGGACCAAGAGCTCAGGGACGGCCACGCCCGCCCGGGAAATCCATATCGGTGTGGCTTTGGCTGGCGCCCTGACGGCACTGGCAACGATCGCTTTTTATTCGGCGGATGGCAATATTGCCGGTTCGATTCCAATGGTTGCAATCATCCTCTTTATTACTGTTTTGGCGATAGGTTTTTTTATGCTGCGGGTAAAAGACCCGACCGCCGGCATCGATCTCAAGATAATGGCGGCCGGCCTCGCCCATATCGAAAAGGCGGCGGCCCTCAGCGACAAGGAAGGCCGCTTGCTTTCAGCCAATGACAATTACCGGGCTTTCTTTGGCGCCCGCGCGCCTTCCATCAAACAACTGCTGATCGACCGGCTCTACGGCAAGACCATCCGCGCGCTCCTAAAAGAAGCCCTTGAGGGCAAGACCGCCAGCCTTCAGATCGCCGGCCCAAAGGGTAAAACCAATTCGGTGATTACCGCCCGCCCGCAAGGCCCCTTTATTATGTGGACGTTTGTCAAGGGGCCCACCACAACCACGCCGCTCTCGGCCATTGGCAATATGGAAAACCATTTTCAGGCGCTTTTGGACCGTTTTTCCCTTGGGTTGATTATTGCCGGCAAAAACCAGAAAATACGATTCGCCAACCCGATTGCCGTCAAGCTTCTGGACGTCCCGGCCAAGTCGCTGCAAAATAAAATCGCCGCCGAGGTTTTAACCCCCAAACTGCTCAGGGCCAAGGGAGTGACTGTGGAATGGCTTGATGTGCCCGGCGCTGATCCGGAAAAAAATGAGTATCAATTTGGCCTGGTGCAAAAATTTGGCGGCGCCGATGCCGCAACCGCCGGGGTAGGGTCCGAGGAATTTGCTGAATATGTCGAAGACGCCCCGATAGCCATCGCCATCGTAGATGCCCTGGATTTCAGGGTTGAACACCTCAATACCGCGTGCGCTGAACTTTTTAAAAAGTACACCAAAAAGCCCATGAAAAAAGGCAACATCCTGTTTAGCCTGTTGCCAAAAGACACCGTAGAACCCCTAAAGGCCCAGCTCAAAGAGGCGATCAAGGGCGGTGAGCTGCAACCGCCTATCGAATTTTACTTCGATGCCGCCGGCGAGGATGTCATCCAGGCTTATTTTGGCGCCCTTCACGGCGGCGCCCGGCGCCTCGGCATCCTCTATTTGATCGATACCTCCGAGACCAAACGGCTTGAGATGCAGTTCGTCCAGGCGCAAAAGATGCAAGCGGTTGGTCAATTGGCCGGGGGAATTGCCCATGATTTTAATAACCTGCTGACCGCCATCATCGGCTTTTGTGATCTTTTGTTGATGCGCCACAAGACCGGAGACCAGTCATTCGCCGACCTGATCCAGATCAAGCAGAACGCCAATCGCGCCGCCGACCTGATCCGCCAGCTTTTGGCGTTTTCCAGGCGTCAGGCGTTGCACCCGAAGGTCTTGAACGTCACTGATGTACTTTCCGACTTGTCCAATCTGCTGCGTCGCCTGACCGGTGAGAAGATTACGCTGCGCATGGCCACCGGCAAAAACCTGGGCCGTATTCGCGCTGACCAAAGCCAGTTTGAACAGGTCATCGTCAACCTTGCGGTCAACGCCCGTGACGCCATGATCGATGGCGGCGTCTTGAGTATTTCAACCCAGGCGATCAGGGCCGACGATGTAGCAAAACTTGGCCACTCCGGTTTGAAGGAAATTGATTACGTCCGGATTATAGTTTCTGACACCGGCCAGGGCATCCCCAAGGAAAACCTCGATAAGGTTTTTGAGCCATTTTTCACCACCAAGGAAGTCGGCAAGGGCACCGGGCTGGGGCTATCGACCGCCTACGGCATGATTACCCAAAGCGGCGGCTCGGTGTTTGTTGACAGCAAGCTAGGCAAGGGCGCGACCTTTGATATTTTCCTGCCCGCCCTCGACCCTGATGATTATGACGACGCCGAAGACCCGGCCGAACAAGAAGCGATCCCGCTGGATCTTACCGGCACCGAAGTCATTTTGTTCGTTGAGGATGAGGACCCGGTCCGCACCTTTGTCTCACGCGCCCTGCAAAACAAGGGCTACATGGTTCTCGAAGCTGCCGATGGCGAAGCCGCGCTCGAGATTTTGGATAATTACACCGGGCCGGTTGACTTGCTGATCAGTGATGTGGTGATGCCGCAAATGGACGGCCCGACCCTGGCCAAAAAAGTCATGGAGACGTTCCCCAAGGTTAAAATTATCCTGATTTCAGGCTACGCCGAAGAGGGCTTTCACAAAGGCCTTGACCGTGCCCGTTTCTCGTTCATCCCGAAACCTTTCTCGCTCCAGACGCTGGCAGAAAAAGTCCGCCTGGTGCTCGATGAAGGCAAGAGGAAATAAAATATTTCCCGGGAACAAGTTTAGAACGTTTTTATAAAATAGATAATAAGAACAATAGTTTAACTTTTTTCTTGCAAATAAGAACAAAACATGTACATTGAAAGAATGCGAGACAGTTAAAAGTGGAATTCCAGATTGTATTGCAACCAAACTATAGCTGTGAAATAACAAGGGAGACCCAAATGACAACGGCACCTTTGAGAGTGGTAAAAGAAACCGAAAATGATAAAAAGCGCGCGTTGGACGCCGCTTTGAGCCAGATTGACCGGGCGTACGGCAAGGGCTCGGTTATGCGCCTTGGCCAGCAGGGCGGCATTAACAAGGTGGAGACCATCTCAAGCGGCTCGATCGGGCTTGATATCGCGCTGGGAATTGGCGGTCTGCCCAAGGGCCGTGTTATTGAAATTTATGGCCCGGAATCCTCGGGCAAAACCACCCTGGCTTTACATGCCATTGCCGAGGCCCAGAAGCAGGGAGGCATCGCTGCTTTTATTGACGCCGAACACGCGCTTGATCCGGCCTATGCCAAAAGGCTCGGTGTCGATGTCAACGAACTTTTAATCGCGCAACCCGATACCGGTGAGCAGGCGCTTGAAATTACCGATACACTGGTGCGCTCCGGCGCCGTCGATGTGCTGGTGATTGACAGTGTCGCGGCGCTGACGCCGCGCGCCGAAATTGAAGGGGAAATGGGCGATCACCACGTTGGCCTGCAGGCCCGGCTGATGAGCCAGGCTCTCCGCAAGCTTACCGGCCACATCTCCAAATCCAGGTGCATGGTGATCTTTATCAATCAGATCCGGATAAAAATCGGGGTCATGTACGGCAACCCTGAAACCACTACGGGCGGAAATGCGTTGAAGTTTTATGCTTCCGTCAGGCTTGATATTCGCCGTATCGGCCAGATCAAGGACCGCGAGGAAATTGTTGGCAACGCCACCCGCGTCAAGGTTGTCAAAAACAAATTGGCGCCACCTTTCCGCCAGGTTGAATTCGATATCATGTACGGCAAGGGTATCTCCAAGGAAGGCGAGCTTCTGGACATCGGGGTCACCGCCGGCCTGATTGAAAAATCCGGATCGTGGTATTCCTATGATTCCCAGCGGATCGGCCAGGGCCGTGAAAACGCCAAAACCTTCCTCATGGATAATCCGGATATTGCCGCGGCGCTTGAAACCGTTATCCGGAAAAATGCATCTTCGGTGGACGACGAACTGATGGTTGATGAAGCCGAAGACAAAGCCAAAGACAGTGGTGATGGCGAAACCTCCGAGGTTACAAATTCGACAGCGAAAAAGGGTTAAGCTTCCACAATCCCAAACCCCGACTACGCTTGCTCTCCCTGCTCGCAAGAAAGCGGTGCCTTCCCCAGGCACCGCTTTTTTCAGTGGCTTAAGCGGCTAGTGCTGGACAGGCGCAAACCTCGCTTGTAAAACCAAAACATCACCAAGGGGTATGAACAGGCCAAAATGACCAGCGTCAATGACATCCGGAAAGAGTTTTTGGCTTATTTTGAAGGCAAGGGCCACACCGTTGTACCCTCCAGCTCGCTGGTGCCCGCCAATGACCCGACCTTGATGTTTACCAACGCCGGTATGGTGCCGTTTAAAAATGTTTTTACCGGCCTGGAAAAACGCCCCTATGAAACCGCGGCCTCGTCACAAAAGTGCGTCCGCGCCGGCGGCAAGCACAACGATCTTGATAATGTCGGCTATACCGCCCGGCACCATACTTTTTTTGAAATGCTGGGAAACTTTTCCTTCGGCGATTATTTCAAGGAAAAGGCTATCCTTTATGCTTGGGATTTGCTGACCAAAGGGTTTGGCCTGTCCAAAGATCGCCTGGTGGCGACGGTTTATCACGAAGATGAGGAGGCCTATAAACTCTGGCAAAAAATCTCAGGGATGCCCTCCGACAGAATAATCAGGATAGGCGCCCACGATAATTTCTGGGCGATGGGCGACACCGGGCCGTGCGGGCCGTGTTCGGAAATTTTCTATGATCATGGCGATCGCCTTAAAGGCGGCCCCCCGGGCACGAAGCACGAAGACGGCGAACGCTTTGTTGAGATTTGGAACCTGGTGTTTATGCAGTATGACCAGATTGATGGGAAAACCAGGAAAGACCTGCCCAAACCCTCCATCGATACCGGGATGGGGCTGGAACGCATTGCGGCTGTTTTGCAAGGCACCCATGACAACTATGAAATTGATATCTTCAAGGCGTTGATTGCCGCCTCGGTTAATGAGACCGGGGTCAAGGCCGATGGCAAGCGGGCAGCCTCGCACCGCGTTATTGCAGATCACCTGCGCGCCTCCTCGTTTTTGCTGGCTGATGGTGTTACCCCTTCAAACGAAGGCCGCGGCTATGTGCTGCGCCGGATTATGCGCCGCGCCATGCGTCACGGCAATATCCTCGGGGTCAAGGAACCGCTGTTGTACAAGCTGGTGCCAGCACTGGTCGCCGAAATGGGCCAGGCCTATCCCGAACTGGCGCGCGCTGAAGCGTCGATCACCGATACCCTGCGTCAGGAAGAATTGCGCTTCGATGACGCGCTTGACCGCGGCCTGAAAGAGCTGGCAAAGGAAAAGGCCGGCCTTAAAAAAGGCGATGTCCTGCCTGGGGCGGCCGCCTTCAAACTTTATGATACCTATGGTTTTCCGCTTGATTTGACCCAGGATGCGCTTAAGGGTGAGGGGATCAGCGTTGATACTAAAGGCTTTGATGCGGCGATGGAAAAACAGAAACAACTTGCCCGCGCGGCCTGGAAGGGATCCGGCGAGCACGCCACCGAAGAGGTCTGGTTTGACATTCACCAGGACGTTGGCGCCACTGAATTCCTAGGCTACGGAACCGAAGAAGCCGAAGGCCTGGTGGTCGCCCTGGTCAAAGGCGGCAAAAAAATCAAGAAAGCCGGCAAGGGCGATGAGGTAAACGTGATCGTCAACCAGTCACCGTTTTACGGCGAGGCTGGCGGCCAGATCGGCGACAGCGGCACCATCACTTCGGAGGGCGCTAAACTTCTTGTCAGTGACACCCAGAAAAAGGTTGATGGCCTGCTGGTTCATGCCGCCACGGTAAATAAGGGAAATATTGCCATCGGCGATGTTGTCCACTTAAGCGTTGATCACCAGCGCCGCCTTAAAATCCGTGCCAACCATTCCGCCACCCATTTGCTGCACAAGGCCTTAAAGGTCCGGCTTGGCGATCACGTTACCCAGAAGGGGTCATTGGTGGCTGATGATCACCTGCGCTTTGATATTGGCCACGGCCAGCAAATTACCCAGGAAGAGTTGGCTTTGATTGAAGCCGACGTCAATGCCATGATCCGCCAGAACGCCGAAGTAGGCACCCGGCTGATGGCCCCGGACGACGCCATCAAGGCGGGGGCGCTGGCGCTTTTTGGTGAGAAATACGGCGACGAGGTGCGGGTGCTTTCAATGGGCGAAGATAACGGCAAATCTTATTCAGTTGAGCTTTGTGGCGGCACCCACGTCAGGCGCACCGGGGATATAGCCCTTTTCAAAATTACCAACGAAAGTTCCATTGGCGCCGGGATCAGGCGCATCGAAGCACTGACTGGCGAAGCCGCTCGTCAGTATATGCTTAAACCGGAGGCTAAACTCTGGGAAACATCAGTCTTTCTTAAATCCTCACCCAGTGAGGTAAAAGGCCGGGTTATAGCTCTACTTAAAGATAAAAAAGATCTGGAAGAGCATTTGCGTGAAGCCAAAAAGCAACTGGCGCTGGGTAGTGGCTCTGAAAAGCCGCAAAACATTAAAAAGGTAGGGTCGCTCAATTTTCAGGGAGAAATTCTTCAGGATATTGTTGCCGGGGATTTGCGGGCCATTGCGGATGCTGCCAAAGAACAGATTGGGTCAGGGGTTGTTGCCCTGATCGGGATTAATGAGGGCAAAGCCTCTTTGCTTGTAGGGGTAACCGATGATTTAACCAAAATACTGAATGCGGTTGATTTGGTCCGTATTGGCGCTGAAGTTTTGGGCGGCAAAGGCGGCGGCGGCCGTCCCGATATGGCGCAAGCAGGTGGCCCGGATGGCAGTAGGGCCGAAGCGGCCCTGAAAGCGATTGAAAAGGCGATTGCCTAAAACCCTAGGCCATAGCCTTTTCTAAATTTTCCACGATTTTGTCGAAGAACTGTTCCGAGGTCATCCAGTTTTGATCGGGACCGACGAGGAGCGCCAGGTCCTTGGTCATAAAACCCGATTCTACCGTTTCAACACAAACCCGCTCAAGCGTTTCCGCGAACTTACTGACATCCGGCGTATTATCAATAATACCCCGTTTTTTGAGACCACCGGTCCAGGCGAAGATCGAGGCGATCGGGTTGGTCGAGGTTGGCTGGCCTTTTTCATGCATGCGGTAATGCCGGGTTACGGTGCCGTGGGCGGCTTCGGATTCTACCGTGTTGCCATCGGCGGTCATGAGGATCGAGGTCATCAGGCCGAGCGAGCCAAAGCCCTGGGCGATGGTGTCGGACTGGACATCGCCGTCATAGTTCTTGCAGGCCCAGACGAACCCGCCTTCCCATTTCATAACAGCGGCGACCATGTCATCAATCAGGCGGTGTTCGTAACCTATGCCGGCTTTCTCGAACGCTTGCTTGAAGTCGGCGTCATAAATTTCCTGGAACAGGTCTTTAAAGCGTCCGTCGTAGGCCTTGAGGATGGTGTTCTTGGTCGATAAATACACCCACTCGCCGCGGCCCAACCCATAATTGAGGCAGGCGCGGGCGAAATCTCGGATGCTGTCATCGAGATTATACATCGCCATGGCAACCCCGCTGCCGGGAAAATTAAAAACCTCGTGGCTGATAACCTCGCCGCCGTCTTCGGGCTCAAAGGTAATCGTCAGCTTGCCTTTGCCGGGAACCGTGAAATCGGTGGCGCGGTACTGGTCGCCGAAGGCATGACGGCCAATCACAATCGGCTTGGTCCAGCCCGGCACCAGACGCGGCACGTTGGCGCAGATAATAGGCTCGCGGAACACGGTGCCGCCAAGGATGTTACGGATGGTGCCATTGGGCGAGCGCCACATCTGCTTCAGGCCAAATTCTTCAACCCGCGCCTCATCGGGGGTAATGGTTGCGCATTTGAGGCCGACGCCGTATTTTTTGATGGCGTTGGCGGCATCGATGGTGATCTGGTCATCGGTCGCATCGCGCGACTGGATTGAAAGGTCGTAGTATTTCAAATCAATGTCGAGATAGGGCAGGATCAACCGCTCGCGGATCCATGCCCAGATGATCCGGGTCATTTCATCGCCGTCGAGTTCGACGACCGGATTTTTAACTTTGATTTTAGCCATGGATTGCCCCCGGTATTTCGTGCCTGTTCCCGGTTTTCATATAGCCTTGGCCGGACCCTGTGAAGAGAAAAATGACTTTTTTATGCGCAAGATGCTTGGCTCATGCAAAATCCCCTGATAAGACAGCCTGTCACAGCACGAGAAGGGACGCAATGAACGACTTTTTTAATATCCTGCCGCCGATTCACCCGGAGGGCACCCGGTTTATCGCGATTTTTGCGGCTTTTACGGCGGTGCTTTATTTCATTTGGGTTCCGCTTGGCTTGATCGGGTTGGTTTTGACCCTGTGGTGTACCTATTTTTTTCGCGACCCAGAGCGGGTAACGCCAAGGCGGGCGGGGCTGGTTATTTCCCCGGCCGATGGCGTGGTCTGTGCCATCAATCAGGTCCACTGGCCGCAAGAGCTACGTTACGGTGGGCCAGTGGTCTGGCGTATTTCGATATTCATGAATGTGTTCAATGTCCATGTAAACCGGATTCCCATTGCCGGCGAAATTACAAAAATGGAATATATTCCCGGGAAATTTTTCAACGCCTCACTGGATAAAGCCAGCGAAGACAACGAACGCCAAATGATAGCCATGAAAACCGGGGCCGGGGCAGAATTTGCCATTGTCCAGATTGCCGGTTTGATTGCCCGCCGCATTGTCTGCTACCCTGAGCCCGGGCAAAAAGTCCAGCCGGGAGAGCGCTTTGGCTTGATCCGCTTCGGCAGCCGGGTTGACCTTTACCTGCCCGATGGCTGCAACCCGTTGGTGACGATTGGCCAGGTGACTGTTGGCGGCGAAACGGTACTAGCCGACCTCAAGTCCAACGAGGTCCGCCGTATGGCCAGCAAAAATTAAGCAGGGAAACGCAGGGAAAATATGCCAATAGAAACCACAGGAAAAAAGGGCAGACGCAAACGCCTGAAGCATTTAAGCGGGCGTGCAATTTTTCCCAATATGATTACTATTTTGGGCCTTAGCGCGGGCGCCACTGCTATCCGTTTTGCCATGGAGGGGCGCTGGGGCCTGGCGGTATTTGCCATCGTCATTGCCGCCGTCCTGGATGGCCTTGATGGGTCGGTGGCCCGGCTTTTGAAAAGCACCACGAAATTCGGTGCCGAACTGGATTCGCTGTCGGATATGATCAGTTTCGGGGTCGCCCCGGCGGTGCTGCTTTATTCCTGGAACCTGAAAACCCTTGGCGGATTTGGCTGGATAATTGCCCTGGCCTTTACGGTGTGCTGTGCGCTGCGCCTGGCGCGCTTTAATTCAAAGTTGGATGACGATGACGAACCCCGCCGCAAGGCTGGTTTTTTGACCGGGCTGCCGGCCCCGGTGGCTGCGGGCCTTGGCATTATGCCGGTCATGGTTATGCTGGAATACGGAAACGGGTTTTTTACCAGCCCTGAATTCGTAGGTGTTTATACCGCGCTTCTATGCTTTGGTATGGTTTCAAAAATCCCGACCTATGCCTTCAGGGGGCTGATTATTCGCCGCGAATATCTGGTCCACACCTTGCTTTTGGTTTCGGTGTTTGCGGCGGCGGTGACGGCTTACGCATGGCAGCCTTTTATCTTTGCAGGCCTGTTTTATCTTCTTACCATTCCCGTAAGCGTCTACCGCTTCCACATTCTCAACAAATCAAGCTGACCTCTTATTCTGCCGGCATGGTTGCAGGCCTGCGGCCAAACCGCCGCCAAATGCGTTGCCTCCACAGCAGGCCATCGGCGCGTTTCAATGCCCGGCGGGTTTTCATGTGAACCGGCAGGGCCAGGAACACCGGGGTTAAAACCAGCGTCAGGACGGTCGCGAACGAAAGCCCGAAAACAATCGCCTGTGCCAGGCCGACCCAGATAAACGAGGTCGGTGAGCCAATCACCACGCTAGGCGGAAAAAAGCTGATATTGAACTGGAATACCATGGGCATCAGTCCGACAACGGTTGTCACCGT
>Ga0114949_10003317_pt1 | contig 10199 bp, 10 predicted proteins | sample N074metaG_FD_83505 | JGI IMG/M metagenome (GOLD analysis project Ga0114949, IMG submission 83505) | Deep subsurface microbial communities from Kermadec Trench to uncover new lineages of life (NeLLi) - N074 metaG | ecosystem: Environmental > Aquatic > Marine > Ocean trench > Sediment | place... | reverse complement strand
TCCTCACCATTATATGCAGGGAAAGGTTTTTCCAACGCGTTGGACCCACGTACAGTTAGGTTAGAGTATCGGGGATTCCCGTTGTTTATAGCAAGCAAAAAAGGAGATCAGAACGATACCATGCGCCGGATTTCAGAGTGAATGGGCTTGCATGTCTGTGCATGGCCTCCTGCAGGTTGGCTCTACAACTTCAGGGATTCGTTGATAAATTCGGTAACTTCACCTTGAAATGTTTGATGGACTGGTTTTTTCAATTGCCATACTTGTTCCGAGGGCCAGCTTTTCGCCCATTGCGCCGGAATGGAAAATTTATCCACAAACTCATCGCTGGGTGCCTGTAGCTCAAGGTAATTAACCACATGAAAACCAGTGTCATGAAATAGGCGAAACCACCCTGAATGTGTGAGGTTGAATTCCATACCGCCAGGATCAATTTCCACATTCCTCCAGTCTAGAGTGTGCATACCAAAATAGGGTCGATGCAATCCTTCGTCGCAGGCAGCGCCGTTTAAAGGAGTTGCAACCATGGCAATCGGATGGGTTCCTAGAAAAGTCAGCAAGCCACCGGGTTTGAGTATTCGATAGGCTTCAGGAATCCACATGATCGGGTCGCACCAGATAGCAGCGCCGTATTCGCTGAAGGCGAAATCAAAGGTTGAATCCGGATAGGGCACAGCTTCTGCATTTCCTAACATAAACTTGATGTCGAGGGCATGTTCACTTCTAAGCCGTTCAGCGGTCTTGAGTTGTTCCGGGGAGTTGTCAATCCCCACTACTTCTGCTCCCCGTCGTTTCATCCATGCACTGACATAACCCGTTCCACATCCCAGCTCTATTGCTCTCATGTTTTCCATATCGGAAGGAAGCAGCCCTAGTTGAGCTTCAGGTAAGCCCCATATACCCCAGGTCGGTGACCCTTGCGCCCAGCTCCTCTCTCCTGCACTAACCCAGGTATATGCCATATCGTCCCAGTAGGCGCGATTCTCCCGGACATGTTCGGGAAGAGCATTGCTGTTTTGGTTGTTTGACTCAGGCACTGCCGCATGACCTCGTTAGAAACTTATATTTTGGAAGGTTGCACGAGGTTGATTCTGCTTCGACGGCTTTCAGTAATCAAGTTCCTTCTGATGGCGTTTAGCAGATACATTTACTACAAGTCCTGGAAATTCAACTATCGGAATGGTTCACATGGGTGATATTCCAGAGGCGACCTAACAGGAAGAACAGGCCGCACGATAAGATTGTCACAAGGGCGAAGCCAAGTGTAGCGAACGTCATGCTGGTGGCTTCTGCGAGGCTGCCGAATGCCATGAACCAGATGATGGCACCAATGCCATCGCCGAGGCTCACGACTGAAGTGACTGTGGCTCTGCTTGAGCCTTTAATCTGGTGTTGCAACTGACCTGCGAACAGTGTGCTGGCCATGCCGAATATGGCGAAGAACAAGGCCATGCAGAGTGGTATCCAGAAACCGTGAAGTGGTTGAATTAAAAGCAGTATAGTGGTGGCCGCTGCCATACAGCCAAGTAACTGCTCCAGTGAGAGAAAACTGAAACGTCCTGACATGGCTTGCCCCAGGGCCTCTGCAAGCACAATGCCTGCAGCAAGGTATGCCACTGTCGACATTGTAAAGCCATGCTCAAAGATTATTGGATTGACATATTCATCGAGAATTCCGGAGGCGATTATCAGGAAGGTAAACACCAGCAGGATGTACAGGATGGATTTGTTTGTAATCGCTTCATGAACTCCAGACCTGAGGTGGTTCAGGTATCCCGGTTTGGATACCTTTTCGTTAACGGGTGGATCGGTCGTCATGAATGCAAACTGCGCGGAAGCAAGAATGGGGATCACGGCGCTGATCAACAGCACAACACTGAAACCCTGGATAATCAGGTAGCCACCCATTAATTCGCCGAGGACAACGCCTGCGGTGCCCACTGCACGGATTCTGCCGTAGTGCCGGGTAAATAAATTTTCCTTGCTCTGCTGCTTAAGAACATCATGCAGCAGGGCTTCCCAGGCTCCAGAACGAATGCTGGAGGCAAATCCCCAGAGCAGGAAGCCGAGTGCATAGCCATAAAAATCCTGCCACAGGTACCAGGTATAAAAAGCGGAAGCCTTGATGATGCCGCTTGCAACGATTAGCCATTTTCTGGAAAAAGTATCAGCAAGGGCACCCGATGGGATCTCGGTGGCAATGCCAATCAGCGCCCAGATCGAAAATAGTATTGATAACTCGAAAGGACCTATTCCGTGCTCGCCAAACATGATGGCATACAACGGATAAATCGGAATCATTTCGCGAATGCAGCCATTGAGGTAGAACGCGGCCAGTGAACGTTGGTGATTCAAAATACGTTCCTGTAGTTCCCTTCTATGATCTATCGTTCTGTTTGAACAGGTTGAGGCAAATGCTCAATACCCAGGTTGAACAACGTAAACCCAAAAATATCTGCGTATAGATCGATTATTTTTGAAACCGGTGTACCTGCGCCGTGACCGGCTTTCGTTTCGATGCGGATCATCGTGGGGTTGTTGCCTGCTTGATTTTTTTGAAGTTCTGCTACGAACTTGAAAGAGTGAGCAGGTACCACGCGATCATCGTGATCAGCAGTGGTTACCAGAGTTGCCGGATAGTTTACACCTTGCCGGACATTATGAACGGGTGAATATTTTTTCAGGTACTCGAACATTTCCTTGTTCTGTTCAGAGGTCCCATAGTCATATGCCCAACCTGCCCCCGCTGTAAATGTGTGGTATCGAAGCATATCCATGACGCCAACAGCGGGTAATGCAACCTTCATCAGGTCCGGTCTTTGCGTCATCACGGCACCCACAAGTAGACCGCCGTTAGAACCGCCACGCAGCGCAAGATAATCTTTGGAAGTGTACTCGCTATCAATCAGGTACTCTGCGGCAGCGATAAAATCATCGAACACATTCTGCTTGTTAGTTTTGATCCCTGCGTCATGCCACGACCTGCCGTACTCGCCACCACCACGGATATTAGGCACCGCATAAATACCGCCTAATTCCATCCACACTGCATTCGCTATACTGAAGGAGGGAGTGAGGCTGACATCAAAACCACCGTAACCGTAGAGGATGGTTGGATTTTTGCCATTGCGTATCATTCCTTTTTTGTAGCTGATAGTCATGGGTATTCGTGTGCCATCTTTCGAATTATAAAATACCTGATTCGATTCATAGTCATCACTAACAAATTGCGCCGCTGACTGCCGATATACAACGGAGTCACCATTATTTAAATTAAACTTGTAGATGGTCGATGGTGTTTTGTAATTTGAGAAGGAGTAGTAGAGGTCATCCTCATCTGGCTTGCCGCTAATTGGTGTGACTGAGCCTATACCCGGCAGAATCACCTCCCTGATCTTATTGCCGTTTTCATCGTATTGGTAAACACGGGAAACTGCATCAATCATGTAGTGAGCAAAGAAGGCTCCCCCACCTACTGATGCGCTGAGAACTTCAGCAGCCTCGGGAATAAAATCGATCCAGTTTTCCTGGCCGGGCGCGCTCACATCAACTGATACAACCCGCTGGTTTGGTGCTTCAAAATTGGTCACCAGGAAGAGTTTGCTACCCCGGTTATCGAGGATAGAAGTGTCTGAATCCAGATTATCCTGTACTGCCACCAGCTCATCGCCAGGTGCGGACAAGTCTTTTAAAAATAACTTATTACCAGAAGTTGACTGGGCAGCCTGGATCATCAGATATCGGTCATCTTCGGTCACAGTAGCGGTGACGTACCGATGCTTCTGATCCTTAGTGCCGCCAAAAATGAGTTCGTCACTGGATTGATCTTGTCCCAGCCTGTGGAAATAGAGCTTGTGCTGATCAACTTTCTCCGTGAGCTCGCTACCTTCAGGTTTGTCATAAGCAGAATAATAGAATCCCTCGTTGCCTCTCCACTCGATACCAGAGAATTTAATATCCACCAGGGGATCTTCGATCTGCTCCCCGGTGATCGCATCGAGCACAAAGACTTTTCGCCAGTCGCTGCCACCTTCAGATATTGAATACGCAGCGATAGACCCGTCTTTGGAAAAAGACAGGATAGCCAGTGAAGTCGTTCCGTCTTTGGAGAAACGATTCGGATCAAGGAACAACTCTTCTTTGCCCTTTGAATTTGTCCGGTAGACAACGTCCTGATCCTGTAGGCCATCATTTCGGTAGAAATAGGTGAAATTACCCTCACGGAATGGCTCACTTTCCTTTTCATAATTCCATAAGGATTCAAGCCTGTTCTTCAACTGTGCGCGATAGGGGATCTGTTCGAGGTAAGCAGCAGTAACCTTGTTCTGCGCAATCACCCAGGCTTTTGTTTCTTCACTGGTATCATCTTCCAACCAACGATAAGGATCTGCGACCCGGGTTTCAAAGTAGGTGTCTACAACCTCACCCTCTCGGGTTGCTGGATAGTTGATTTTTGAAACCTCTTGCGGATCTGGTTTTGAGCACCCTATCAGCAGTACACAGACTAAAGTGATGAGCCTTACTGAGAGTTTATCTGGTGGCATCGAGTCTAATTCAAAGCTTCAGTGTAACTGGTTTTGAAATCTTCTAAAGAGCAGCTTCCGGGATTATTGGCATAACCGGCATCAGCCAGGGCGAGATCTGACAGGGCATCATTAGCATTGCTGGTAACACCTGCTTCAATGAATTCGGTAACCCCAATTGGTCGTTTAGGTCTCGAGTCTATTGTCGAGGGTCTTTGACACCGACAATTTTTTCCGGGTAATCATAGCGGCCCATTCACAATGGAATCGTTAAATCCGATGCCGTAAGCAAGCATTATTGCATTGGCGAGGCTATGGTGTGTATTGAACATCGTAGATAGTGGATGTGCGGTTTTTGTGACAATATCTCGATCAAAGACTTTTCCTTAGGAATGTTGAATCTCCCTGCCTTGATAACCTGCCAATCGGGGATATGATAGGCACGCGCAGAAAACGTTTGCTAACAAACTAAGTATTGCGCGGTATCAACTTTTAAGGAAAAACATGGCTTACGATTCAGATAATATTTTTGCCAAAATCCTGCGTGGGGAAGCTCCGGTTTTTAAGGTCTATGAAGACGATCACACGTTGGCATTCATGGATGTTATGCCGCAGGTCGATGGCCATACACTGGTTATTCCCAAAGACAAGGCGAAAGATATTCTGGATGTCGACCCCATTATACTCCGAGCAACGATACAAACGGTTCAAACTGTTGCTGAAGCCGTAAAACAGGCATTCTCAGCACCGGGTATCATGGTCGCGCAACTCAGTGGGCACGCAGCAGGGCAGAGCGTCTTTCACCTGCATTTCCATATCCTCCCGCGCTATGAAGGGCTTGAATTCAAGATACATGCAAGGGAGTTGGAAGACTCAGAAAAACTTCAGGCGCACGCTGAACGCATTCGTACATGCCTTGCGAACCTTGTTCACCCAGCCAGGATTGAGTCCGGCGACAAGTAATAATGTAAGGTATCCACATGCATCTTGATCTTGATACCGGGCGCCTCGTCGTCTTCATCTTTGGCTTAGTCCTCTTTCTTGGCATCGAGAGAATTAGGCCGAATCGCACTCCTAACACAGTGCCGATCAAGCGCCTGTGGTTCCACTCTCTCATCGCGCTAGTCAACACCACGCTTATGCGAATACTCATTTATGTGCCACTTCTTGGCTGGCTCGTTTATGTTGAGCAAATGGGTTGGGGGCTGTCGCGCTGGCTTGGTTTTACGGGCTGGACCGAGTTCTTGGTCTCGATTATTGTTTTAGATGCCTTTGATTATGTCTGGCATCGAGCGAATCATCGTATTCCATTCCTGTGGCGTTTCCACAAAGCCCATCATTCAGATATCGACATCGACGTGACGACGGCACTACGTTTTCACCCTGGTGAACTGCTGCTGTCGACCTTCGCAAAAGCGATTTGGGTGATTCTGTGGGGTCCGTCTACCATTGCCTGGTTCATGTTCGAGGCCCTGGTGAGCTTCTGCGCACAGGGGCATCACAGCAACATCGAGATACCTGATAAAGCCGAGACTATCGTTTCAAAGCTCCTGGTGACACCCAGATTCCACGCCACACACCATTTGGTCCCGCGGGCCTTTGGCAACGCCAACTTTTCCACCATCTTCAGCGTTTGGGACCTCTTATTTGGCTCACGAGCAAAACCATTGAGTAAGGCGGCAATGCTGGACTTTGAGCTCGGCTTACCACAGTATCGAAGCCAGGCGATGTCCATAAAATCCTGGATACTTGAACCGTTTTCAAGCTCAAATCTTGTCCTGGAGGATCCAGGCGAGTCACTTGAAACAGGAAATACTCACTGAATTCATAGATATCTGGTAACGTCTGGTCACAGACCTAGGAAAGTCTTAACCCAAAAACTAACTCTGGAATTTGTTATGAAGATACTTCTCACCTTGTTTGCATTATTACCCTGTTTAGTTCTAGCGGCAGAGGATGACAGCATGCCAATGAAGGCCGGGTCGGAAAGCGCAGAACACGCCGGTGAAGCCGCCAAAGAGCACGCAGGTGAAGCCGCCAAAGAGAAACATGCCAGCAAGCATGGAGGTGAAGGCGCCAAAGAGCACGCCGGTGAGGCTGCCAAAGAGCACGCCGGTGAAGCTGCCAAAGAAACACCCACCAGTGGGTGAATCGGCTACTGAAAAGCCAGAGTCAGACTAAATCAGTTTGACCTGATCCGTACATTGACCGCGTCAATAAGTTGTAGATTGGGGCTCTCGTCAGGTTGGGCTGTTGTGATGTGGTGCTTACTCACGGTGCTAGCGGTGAACACAGCCTCTGGGGAAGAATTGCCAGACAAGGGTTTTTACGCCGAAGACATCAAGGCCGCGATGGTCGAGCATGTGGCAGGCATCATTGACGATGAGGGCCTGCTTCATCTTTTGGACGATAAAACGGACGAAGCGCTCACATTGAGGTTCATTCAGGTCCATAACCCGGTTCGCCAGATTAGCGGTGATGTCTATTTTGCCTGCACAGACTTTCACGTTGAGGGTGACTCTGAAAAAATCTATGACATCGACTTCTGGTTAAGCGGTGAAACAGGGACACTTACTGTCTACCAGACCAAGATTCATAAAGAGCCAAGACTCTCCCTGCTTTACGGTTGGTACAAGCACCCGAGATATACCTTCGTAAACGACCAAATTGAGTATCTATATTGAGATGATTGACACGCAGTGTCATTGCTAGGCAACCTTGTTCATCCTGATAAGACAGGTCCAGAAAATACATCAACAGCTCTTGTTGAAAAACTATCAACCAATATGATGCCTGCAATAGCGAATTGGAAATGAGCTAGCCCGATTTGCAATTAGCTATCGCTAGCGGGTGGTTCTACTATGATAACTACCTGGACTGGAGGTTCTGTATTTGAAGAGGGAGCAGTCGTGCTTGTAACCGCACTGAGTTCCATAATATCTGATGCTGTCATAGAGCTCTGAAAATCCTGCCCAGCGAGGCTTTGAACCAGATCGCCAGCCAGCAAAGTGACATTGTTCGTGTCATCGCCGCCAATGGCGTTGAAGGCAGCTGATATGATGCTTGTATGTATACTCTCATCTGCAACGGTGAGTGCAGACACCACCACTCCTGTAACTTCTTCCTGGCGAAGGGCAGGCAGACACAGCCTGAAGATCACCTCAGGCTTAAATTCGTTGTCTATGGCAGAAACAATAATTTGCCCAACCATCTCGGAAGTCAGCACTGATTTACATTGTACGCCCACGACTTCTGACCTGGTCTTGATGCTAGCGGCTGCGGTCACAATTTCCGGGATCGATTCTGGTACAACGACAATGGCCGCCGCGAGGGCCGTGGTGGAATTTGTCGGATCCGTTTCTATCGTTTCCCTGACGATGTCAGAAATCGCGAGACCATCCGCAATGGCGCGTTCAAAGACTGTAACCATGGAAAGGTTTTCATTTTTCAGATCATCCTGAAGCGACGCGATGGCGGGGATTGCCAATACAGATAGAAACAACAAGACGAGTGTTGTGGTAATAACGACTTTCAATTTGATCATGGTTTTCTCAGCCTCATATACGCATCGGCACGCCCTATTTTAGAAATAAAGGTGCCGTTGATCAATCGTAAAGCGATATTCTGTAGAAAAATATGGACCCGCGGCCTGTGGGCCAATACAGATGATGGATTGGCGTCAGGGATGTCGTGATAACGCAGGGGCAGACTTTAATTCAGGCAGTCAGATATACACCGTTACATTTCCAATTTCAAGAGACTGATCGTAACTGAACAATACTTCTGACTCAGCAGGGCTGATCCAGTTCCGTCTTCTGGACTGTATCCTTGAACCCGCGATTTACCCGGTGGTTTCCCATCACTAATGAGTTTGATAACGCGTTCGAGAGCATGACAGGCAGAACAGCGAGCCCTGAAGATCTGATCTGGTGAATGTGAGCCAATCTGGAGTTTCCAGGCTGGTTCAGAAAGGCCGGGAAATTTTCCAGCGGGATCAAATTACACTCTTAAGTCGTTTAGTCATCAGTGCCCTCGACCTTGACTTCCTGCACAAGATATTTGCCTCTATGGGACTGAGCAATGACGGTTTGTTTTATTTTTGTAGACGATGTTTTTGGATTGTAACTGATCTTAATAATTTTACTTCCCGCTGCTTTCAGATAAGACTCTACATCGACATTATGCGGTTTATCACCCCAATCCTCGCCGATAACAAAGATATCAGGTTTCAGTTCTTTACAACCAGATACGTATTCGAGTTCGTAGTAAGGGCGTACAATATCAACCCATCGCAATGCTTTCAGCATTTCCATTCGTTGTTCAAGAGGAATAACAGGTACATTAAGCTTGTACGAACCCACTACCTCATCGGAGGCCACGCCAACTGCAACAACATCACCCAGCGTTTTACAGTATTCCAATAGGGCAAGATGTCCTACATGCAATAAATCAAATGTGCCTACAGTGTATATAACCATTATGTTAATTGACTCTTATAATTTAGAAAATTCTACTTCTTTATATCGCTACCCGCTATAAGAGCGTCCAACCATGGATACCCGTTATCACAAGAGTATAAGCAGCAAGTACGTAAACGCTAATTGGGTTCCCAGAAAACTTTGGAGTTTTTATTTGAGACACATTTAGAGCAGCAAGCCCTAAAGCAGTGATATAAAAGATCGCTGAAAACATACCTTGATCTAAAACGCCTTCAAATGTAAAAATAAAAACGAGGACGATACTGTTATTATCGAGGGCTAACCCTGTATATTTCGTTCCACCAGACAGACCAAAAGTACTAAAGTAGCTTAATCTTATCGCACTTGCTGCAAGTATAAAAAAAGCGCCTGTCAAAAATATAGGTTTAAAGCCCCCATAACTCATTAGAAGAATAGCGGGAGTTACCCCGTAACTCACGATGTCTATTAATACATCAAGTTGTCCTCCAAATTCCCGATCGTTTCCTGTTCTTCCTTTCATTCGCCGCGCAATCAACCCATCTGCCCAGTCAAAAGCCACAGCCCATATCATTCCGATCATTGCAGCGTGGTAAACACCTAAAATAATGAAGTAAATGGCTAAAATTGTGCAAGCTAATCCTGCAAGTGAGCAGAGATTCGGGAGATCCTTTACAAAAGAAATAATAGTAGGCTGGAACTCTTGATCTTCTATATTCTTTGTGGTCATCTTTTTCCTGTAAATGAAATTGTATCGATACTATACAGAAACGGGGGATACTACGAATCCCCCCGAAAGCGAGAGAAACGGGGGGACACTGATGACTCAATGACCTGTGTCTCGGTCATTGTAAGTAAAGAGCTGACAATAAGGCAGCCCGAAAAATACCAGGGCTTTACAGTCATTACTACGACTGTTCATTGCCTCAACTAACAGACAATCAGGTTGAGTGAACCAACATCGACGAATTCTGAACCGGATAGGGCGAATTTGGTTGTGGGTTAAAGTGGAGGTGGTTCCTCAAAACATGAAAGTACCGGACTCCATCCCTAACAAAACCTTACCCACAGCTTCTGAAAATTGGGGTGACACCATAATATGTTGCCTTACCACCAACACGTCTCGCAGGCTTTTATCCAGAGGGCTCGATAGAAAATTTGCACTTGCCCCCGCGGCAGAAAATAACATCTCAACCGCCTTTACTGATTCGTTTGCAGC
>Ga0114949_10003316_pt1 | contig 10202 bp, 6 predicted proteins | sample N074metaG_FD_83505 | JGI IMG/M metagenome (GOLD analysis project Ga0114949, IMG submission 83505) | Deep subsurface microbial communities from Kermadec Trench to uncover new lineages of life (NeLLi) - N074 metaG | ecosystem: Environmental > Aquatic > Marine > Ocean trench > Sediment | place... | reverse complement strand
TCCGGATCACAACGCAGGCGTTCTGGCCGCCGAATCCGAAGCTGTTTGAGAGGACCGTGTTGACCTCAACTTCCCGGGACACGTTCGGCACGTAGTCCAGGTCACAGGCCGGGTCGGGGTTCTCGTAGTTGATCGTCGGGTGGATCACGTTGTCGCGTATTGTGCGAATTGCGGCGGCGGCTTCGAGTCCGCCGGAAGCACCAAGAGAGTGTCCGATCATCGACTTTGTGGAGCTGATCGGCGTTTTGGCTGCGTACTCTCCGAACACGGTCTTGATGGCCCGCGTTTCTGCGGCATCGTTGACCGGCGTTGAGGTGCCGTGGGCGTTGATGTAATCGACATCCTGCGGCTCGATGCCCGCGTCTTTTAGCGCCATCAGCATCGCCCTGACCGCTCCTGCACCGTCCTCGGGCGGGTGGACAAGGTGATGGGCGTCCGAGGTCACGCCCCATCCGGCGATCTCGCCAACTATGTTTGCGCCACGATCAAGTGCGTGCTCAAGGTCTTCGAGCACCAGGATCCCGGATCCTTCTGCCGGCACAAATCCGTCACGGTTAGCGTCAAAGGGCCGGCTCGCCTTTTCCGGGGCTTCATTGCTGCTTGTGGACAGGGCGTGGATCGTGGAGAACCCGCCGAGCCCGATCTCACAGATTCCGGCTTCAGCTCCGCCGGCGATCATCACGTCCGCGCCACCGCGGCGGATAACCTCGGTCGCTTCACCGAGCGCCTGTGTGCCGGCTGCGCAGGCCGTGATCGTGGTTCCGATGTATCCGGTGGCGCCGTAAATACGGCTTACGTTCGCCGCAGCCATATTCGGCAGCATCATCGGTATGTAGTAGGGCGAAATGCGGGTGCCGCTGCGTTTCACCATTACCCGTGCCGCGGCCTCCGTCTCCGGGTAGCCGCCGATGCCGGTGCCAAGGAGCACGCCGCACCGCGTTCGCTCATCGTCCGAGAGGCCGTCGAGCCGACCAAGTCCTGAAGATTCAAGGGCCTCACCCGCAGCCACAACGGCCAGCTGGGCGAAACGAGCCATTCTTCGAGACTCTTTGCGGTCCATATAGGTCGTCGGATCAAAATTCTGGACCGTCGCACCGATTCGACACGGGTAGTCGTCGATACCTTCGAGAGGGAGAGGGGTCACCCCTGACTTCCCTGCCTTCAGTGCATCCCAGAACGTGTCCACATCGTGACCGATAGCCGAGATTACGCCGACACCGGTTACGACGACTCTGCGTCTGCCGTTGCTGTCCGTCATCGTGTTAACACCGAGTCCTGACATCGAAGTTTGGATAGTTGATCGCTTGTTATGGACGTTATGGAGCGCCGTGATGCGTGTCTGGACCGGCCTGGTCCACTGGGTCCTCTGTCGGAGATATCAAAGCCGGAATCTCGTACGACGGCATCATGTCGCCACGTAGATCCGGGTACAACTCCGGCGTTATTGAAAGCAGTATCTCTCGTACCTCGGCCGCCACAAACAGCGAGCCGGTTGCGACGATCACGTCTCCGGTAGACGCGATAGCTCGTGCCTCACGCAACGCGCTCTCCACATCAGGTGTCACCGCCACAACCGAGACATTATCGCGCCGCAGTGCCTCGGCCACCGTTTCGGCGTTGACCGCCTTCGGGTGACGGGTATGTGTCACGATCACCCGTGGATCAAGCCGGGAAAACTCTCGGGCCGTCGCCGCGAAGTCGTGTCCTCCCGAGCCTGCGTACACAACGACAGGGCGCGTGATGGACGGGAAGAGCGACTCCAGTGTGGAAACAAGCGCGGCAGCTGAAGAGCTGTTGTGTGCGCCATCGACGATCACCTGGACATCGTCATCCGGAGACGTGAGCACCTCGGCACGTGCCGGCCAGCGGACCGACGCAATACCGCGTGATACGGCGACAGCGCTGATCGTCATGTTGCGTTCGCTGGCGAATGTTTCAAGCGCTGCGATGGCGGTCATCACATTATCGACCTGATGAGGTCCGGCGAGCGGCAACTTTAACTCGTACGTATTTGAAGAACTCTTAAGCGTCAGGAATTGCACACGCTTGCCGTCGGCCGTAATCGCCTGTTCCGGCCCGCGTACGATGGTCAGTCGATCATGGGCGTACGTCACATTAGAGCCGCGCTGCCTGGCAGCCGCCTCGATAACGGGCCTTGCCGCAGGGGCCTGATTTCCGACCACTACAGGAACGCCGGACTTGATGATCCCGGCCTTCTCGAAGGCGATCTTCGGGACCGTGTCACCGAGGACCGCGGTGTGATCCAGGCTGATCGGCGTGATTACCGCCACATCCGGCGTCACAAGGTTCGTAGCGTCAAGCCGACCGCCGAGACCGACCTCTATCACCTGGACGTCCGCGTTCACCGATCGAAACTCCACAAAGGACATGGCTGTGAGCAGCTCGAACACGCTGACCTTGCCGACGTCTCCCCGCTGTTCTACGGCTTCCACATCCGGCCAGAGCTCTTCAATGAGCGCCGAAAACCTGTCGGTCGAAATCTCATTCATATCCACCCTGATCCGCTCCGTCATGCGGTGCAGATGTGGTGATGTGAACAAGCCGGTCCGCAGCCCGGCCGCCGTCAGGACCGATGCGATCATGGCGGAACTGCTGCCTTTGCCCTTCGATCCGGCCACATGGATCGTTGGCGTGGCGAGTTCCGGATTGCCGAGGCGCGCCAGTAACACCTCCATACGTCGGAGGTGAAAATCCGGCGGCTCGCCCACCCGTGACTTGCGCTCAAAATCCGCCAGGGAGAGCAACTGGGCGACGGCGTCTCGGTAATTCAGCGGAAGCTCTCTCTGTCTGACTGGTTCATGGACATGTGGTCAGCGGGATCCTCTGAATCTAGGCCACTTCAGAGTACCGTTTGTTCCTCGCCCACGGTTCCGGTGCGTAGGCTGAAGACAATTCTAATCTTGTAGATGGCCGGATACCGATATTTGTAGAGGACCAATCGGAGAAATCTCAGGTACGTGGCCGTATAGGCTCAATTTTCCACGTTCAGCCGGGTGTTTGAAGCGGATACTCGGTGAGCGGTTCAAATATCCCGTCGGGACTCGCTACAGGGCGTAGGCCGCGGTATATTCCGGCGGCCCAAAGGACGGGACCGTCCAATTCATACGAAATAACTGGAGACACACACATGGGTCCACGGATCGGCATCATCGGCGGCGGCGCAATCGGCGGCTACACAGGCGGGATGCTCACCAAAGCTGGACACGATGTCACTATCGTCGATCAGTGGCCGGAGCATGTCGCCGCTGTGAAGGCGAACGGCCTCACCATTCGTCACAACGATGACGAGATAAACGTCCCCACCAACTACATCAACATCAACGAGCTTCAGGCGATCGACGATCCGTTCGATTACGTTTTTATTGCGGTGAAGTCGTATGACACCGAGTGGGCAGCCGTGTTGATGCGCCGCTACCTGAAGCCGGACGGCGCGTATGTGGACTTCCAGAACGGCATCAACGACTACCGTCTGGCGGAGACGATAGGCGCAGAAAACGCGCTCGGATGCGTGATCACCATCGCCGCCGGCTGCTACGAGCCGGGCATCGTGCTTCGCACCGATACAAACCCGCTTGCGTACAAGATCGGCGAGCAGGACGGCTCTGACACTCCTCGTGCCCGTGAGCTCGTAGAGGTCATATCTTCCGTTTCAGAAGGCACATATTTCACGGACAACCTGTGGGGCGAGCGCTGGGCCAAGCTCGCCATCAACTGCATGGTCAACCCGATGGCCGGGATCACGGGACTTACCTCGGACAAGGTGCGGACAGACCCGAGAGTCCGCGACATACGCACGCAGGTCGGCGCAGAGGTCATTCGCGTCGGCAGGGCGCTTGGGCACAACATCGGCGATCTGCTCGGTGTTCCGGCGCAGATGTTTATCGACGCGGCTGAGGGGCGGAACATCGAAGACCTTGAGATAGAGATGGACAAGCAGGCGGCGAACTCCGGGGTTACCGGACGCGCGTCGTTCCTCCAGGACGTCATCAAGCATCGGCGTACAGAGATCGACTACCTGAACGGATTCGTCTCGGAGCAGGGCAAAAAGACCGGCATCCCGACACCGTTCTGCGATGCGCTTGTGGCAATTGTGCGTGAGGCCGGTGTTGGCAAACTGGAACCGAACCCTGACAACCTCGCGCCGGTGGCGACATTGCTGCAACATTAGGTCCATAAACAAGACCGTCTGAGGCCGTGTGGCACGTATCATTTGATCATGCCATTCGCCAATCAGGACGCGCCGATCTGGCCGCCAACCGCGCAAAGTTTCTGGAGGTATCCGGCCTCTTTGCAGTCTCTGTTTCCGGGACGGCCGGTCTGGGCTGTGCTGTTTTCGTTCGTATTGATCCTGTCGATCGCTTGTGACGCGGGCGGCGACGAGACTCTTGAACAGTCATTTCAGGTCGGTGATTCGCCGCGCCTCGTGGTTGGCGCCGAAAACGGCAGCATTGTCGTGAAAACGGGGCCTGCTGGCACGATAACCGTTCTGAGTGTCGTCTCTAATAAAGATGATGTTGATCTCGAAGTCACAGCTGATGGTGACGTTGTCACCGTGCGATCTGACACCACCATCAGCGGAAACCTGATCGGTGATAGAGCAGAGGGTGCAGTCGATTTCACGATCACCGTTCCTCCAGATACCGCGATCGAGATCGGGGCGGCCGTTGGACCGATCACCGTGATCGGTGTCCAGGCGGGCGGGACGATAACGGACGGGGCCGGGAGCATCGAACTACGAGGGGTTTCGGGCGATTATTCAGGGGGCGCCGGAGCCGGCGATATCAGAATTATTGATGCCGCCGGATCGTTCAGATTCACGGCCGGTTCTGGTTCGATTACGTTTGATGGCGTGATGGTCAGCGGTGGATCGAACGAGTTCGAGACGGGAGTCGGGGACGTCACCGTGTCCTTCCCGGAGGGCGTGGGCGTTGGTATCGACGCGTCGACCGGGACGGGCACGATTTCCAACGAACTCAATATTGCGGACGAGGAGTTGGAACTGTCGGGGGTGGGCGCGCGCCTGGCTGGAACACTTGGAGATGGTGGCGCCGAGTTGCTGATATCGGTCGGCGTCGGATCGCTGGAATTCAGCGAAAAGGCTAACTTGCCGGACGCTAACTAGGCCGCACCGGGTACCTGGGCCGTTTGGACCGCAGATTGGTTGAAGGGCCGTCAGGCCTCGCCTCATCAAGCATCGCCTTCGTGGACTCGCCCAGCTTGTAGCCGACCCTGCGGTGATCTGCCAGCACGTCAACAGAGTGCTCGCTGAGACCGGAACCCGGCCGATTCGCTTCCCCGCGGAACCGGTGACACGCCCGCTGATCCACGGCTGAAGGAACGCTGGGCGCGATGTCACACGCGTGCGCCCAAGGACACATGTACGCGATGCAGCGCGTCATCTGACCGGCGAACGCGGAAGACTCCGGCCCTGCTCCCAGAAACCGGAGTGCCGCGACCTGCCGATCCGAGAGTGTCCGAATACGGCCCGGCCGGGATTTTGCTACGCGTTGCGAGGTGAATCGTGTCGTCATGAATCCTGCTGCATGGGCAACACCGCTCACACGGAAACCCTGCGAAACCGTGTAGGACGGTATTACTCCGACAAGCCGCCAAATAACGGCCCCACTGGGGCTTACACGCTATCCGTTACCCGGAACCCGGTAAAGGCGCGGCTGACACACAACCGCGCCCTTACCGTCTAGTGCGCGGTGAGACTGCCGCCGTTGATGTTGATCGACTGGCCGGTGATGTACCTCGCCCGGTCGGAGCAAAGGAAGCCGATCAGATCTGCCACCTCTTCGTCCGTTCCGGCTCGACCCATCGGGATGCTCGCCTCAAGGTTTGACCAGAATTCGCCTCGACCCAGAATGTCCATACGGGCTGTTTCGATAGCGCCCGGGCACACGCCGTTCACGACGATGCCGTGGGGAGCAAGCTCTTTCGCCAGCGCCTGCGTAAATCCGTTGACGGCGAAGTTGGCCGCGTTGTACGCAGAGGTATTTGCGGAGCCCTGCTTGCCCGCTGTGGAAGACAGATTGATGATCGCACCGCTGTCGGCGTTACGTCCGATCATGTGCCGCGCCACAGCCCTGGCGCACAGGAATGAGCCGACGACCTTGATGTCCAGCACACGCCGGAACAGGTCCTCGTCCAGGTCCACAACAGCCACCCGGTCTTCACCCCGTCGGAACGCGGCGTTGTTGATTAGGATGTCGATTCGCCCAAACTCGTTGAGGGTATCGGCGACCATCTTGTCCACTTCGTCGGAGCTGGATACATCGACCACCAGCGGCAGAGCGCGCTGGCCCTGTTCTCGGATCTGGTCGGCAACGGACTCAATGTCGCGCCAGCCGACCGCCTTCTCGTCGTCCGGGAACGCCTCTGGATCACGTCCGGTCCCGGTAATCACCACATCCGCGCCCATCTCGGCGAGCCGGACAGCGGAGGCGCGTCCAATACCTCGGAGCCGTCCGGCCCCGGTCACGATCGCTACCTTGCCAGCAAGTTCTTTACTCATCGTGTACTCCCAAGTTCCCTGATACCTGTCTGGTTTCCGTAAATAAGGCCCATACGCCGGATCAACTAACCCGGTCGTTCGCCGAGAGTCAAACTATCTGTGAGAAGCCCTGCGCTCCCCCTGAAATACGTAATTTCCACAACCTCTCCCGCCGGATGTGATCGCAAGAACTGCTCCAGCGCCAGTGTGTCCGGAATTGCGACGCCATCGATCTGGATGATCACGTCATCCGCTTGAAGAATTCCTTCAGCCGGGCTTCCAGGCACGACGCGTATTACGCCCACTCCACGCAACACCGGAAGGGAGAGCTGGTCGGCGAGTGTAGGCGTGATGTCAAGCGGTTCGATACCGACAAAGCCGGGCTGAACGCCGCTCTGGGCCACCAGTCTCAGGGCGACTTCGTGGGCGATATTAATCTCGATGGCGAAACCGATACCGTCTCCGGTCGGGATCTTGGCCGTGTTTATGCCGATCACTTCGCCCTTATCGTTCAGGAGCGGGCCGCCGCTGTTGCCGGGGTTGATGGCGGCGTCCGTCTGGATCAGATCAGAAAGCACCTCGGCGCCGTCTACCAACGACCGGTCCAGTGCGCTGATCACGCCCTTGCTGACCGTCGGGCCGCCCGGGAGATCAAGCGCGTGACCTATCGCAATAACATCCTCGCCAACCCGGATCACCCCTGAATCTCCAATTACGGCGACAGGGAGATCGTCCGCGTCCACCCTGATAACGGCGATGTCGATAGATGAGTCAAGCCCGACAATCTCGCCGATTAGAACCCGGCCATCGGCCAGAGACACTCGAATCTGTACGGCGTCCTCCACCACGTGGCGGTTCGTCATGATCAGCCCGCCGTCTCCAAACACAATGCCCGTTCCCGTGGCGGTGCCGATCGTAGTAGTCACGCCGATGTGGACGACCGAGGGCGCTGTCGCCTCAACAATGTCCGCCGTGCTGAGTACGGGCGCAGATGTTGGAAATGCAGTCGGGAACGTGATTGGCGTGGGTGATGGTGGGATCGTGAAAGGTGTTGGCGTCAGCGGCATGGCCACCGGCGTCGGCGTTGGCTGCGGCGTCGCCGTCGGTTGGGGCGTTGGCTGCGGAACCGGCTGGACGGTTGATGGGTCAGAGGAGGGACTGCTGCAAGCGGCGAGCGCGAGGACTACAGCGATGATCCCTAGAAATAGGAACCAGCGGTCGTTCAACCGATTTAATCGTCGCCAGAGCAAGAAGCTGTGATCCTGCTTTCAGATGCCCGGATAGATGCGAGGAAATACATCGACACGGCCGATCACGGTCCGGCCGCCGCAGGGATGGTACCGGCTCACGCGGTAATCGGGAACGGGTGCGCCTGATCGCAGCGGGAGAATAACCCCGGAAAAAACGGACTCCAGGTTCTGATTCAACCAGGGTGGTCGCTTCCGATCCTACGGGCTGTAGTTGCTGCCCTCGTAAATCTCTTCAGGCGCTACTTTTATCAATGATGACGCCGTGGCATCGGGATTATTCTCCAGGTAGGCCTCGACTATCCGTAGTCCGATAGCCTCGTTGGTGCCGTCCGGAAACTCCGTGTCCCGGCTAAAAAAACGTAGGAATCCGGCCTCGGTGTAGCCCGCATTCAAAACAGGCTCGGCGATCGCCCATAATTCGCTTTCTCCGTCCGGTGTCAGGTCATAAATCACGGCGGCAACTTCTGGTGACAGCTCTCTTAATTGCTCCTCATGGTCGGGGAACAACTCCTGCCGGAACGCCTCGCCCGTACCGTTCAGGATGAAGATGTCCAGTACGGAGTCAATCCAGGTTCCGCTTTCCTGCACAAGCCGGTAGAAACTGACGCTTTGTCTTGCCACCTGACTTGGGACGGTCACCCGCCAGAAGTCCTCCATATTCGGGATACCGTTCGGGTTGATCCGGAATTCGATCCGAAAAGTGACTACATCAATCGGGAGCATTGCGTAGCCATAGCGGTCCAATTCGTCCATCTGGTCTTGGTGCAGGCCTGCTGTAATTGGTCCCTTGAAGTTGATCGTCTGCACCACTCCGTCTCCTAGTGCCGGGACGATGCGTTCCAAAAATGGGCCGAGTATCGATTCCACGTCCACTACATCGATCGCCTGTGCAAGATCAGGTTCAGACCGGTACAGGAAATTGACCTTGAACCGTCCGTCCGCAAACGTCGCTTCCCGTGGCCCAGGTACGTATTCCGGCGTTGGTACCGCCGTGGGTTCAGGCGTCGACGTAGGTTCCGGCACGCTCGTGGCCCCAACAGTCGGCGCCGATGCAGGCGTTGATTCACTGGATGAACCGCAAGCTGTGGCTAACAGCACCAGAAGGACCGCACTTGTGACCACGGTCAGCCGCATCGATCGCCATGCTGGCCCGCTATTTGCGTGCGCCGAGATTCGGTGCCGTCGAATCGGATTGAACGTTCGCAGCATTGACTTTGCCCCTCCCTATTGAATCGGGATCGAAAACCAGCCAGCCCTGGCCGATTAACGCCAATTTGTCCCACGGCAGAGTAGGCGGATTGCCGAAATCCGGCAATCATGCCCTCAACTTGTATCTATCCCGTAATGCATGTTGTGTGAAATTCCCACCTCTGATCAAACTACCCGACGGTGTTGCGGACTTCGCACAGGTGATAGGCCGTCACGATCATGTGCTACCTATCTCTGGCACACTGCCTTAGAGACCGGCGGCGTGGTTAAAAATCGCCACATGGCCATTTTCAAAGATGGTTAATTTGAGTGATTCCTCACGGTTCTCCACCGCTTACAGTTCCGGCATCGAGTCGGCGCTATTTAGCGACAGGGATCGAATAAGATGCGCCGGTTGCTGGGAGGCGAATAACCATCGGTAGATCAGGCTCAGGGCCGTTCCTTTTCGGCCGTTTTATACGCCGCCGCGGGACGGCAGACGCCGGGCTACTCTTTGGAGTCGGGCTGGCGGTCCTGATCGCCACCATTGTGATCGGTGGCGCCCCGGCCTATCTGAAAAGTCTCGACCGCGTCGGCGTGGAAGGCGTTCTCAGCGATCTGCGGCCGATAGGCAAAAACCTGGTCGTCACGAACGACGCCGTTCCTTCAAGGCTCAGCGCGGTCAACTCGGTCACGGCAGATATTGATCAGACGTCCGCCACCGTTCTGGGCGACCTTGCCTTCCCCGCACGACGCGCGCTTCGGTCCCCGTACCATCGCAACGTAGACCCGCTCACGATCGAGAATTGGTCCCTCGCACGATTCGTGCTGATGGACGGATTCGTAGACAACGTTCAGTTCGTGTCCGGAGGACCACCCCAGACACCCGTTATCAGCCAGACCGGCGCATCGACCGGAATCGTGGCGGAAGCTGCGATCCTTGAGAGTCTTGCGGAAGACCTCGGGATCTCTCAGGGAGAGACCCTGACCCTGAGGCTTGCGTTTGGAGCATCGTCCGCCGTCAACGTGCTCATCAGCGGTATTTTTGTTCCCGATGACGAGCTGGGCGATTTCTGGATGGGGTTGGGCGGCCCGATATTGCGTCCTGAGTTGTTGCCGGGATTCAGCGGAGGCGCTGCGGGATTGTTCCTGACGGAGGAGGGTTTCGGCGCTGTGGCACTGGAAGCCGCTGCGACTCCGATGAACGCGACGTGGATCGTGAATCTGGACCAGGCCGGTCTGGCTGA
>Ga0114949_10003315_pt1 | contig 10202 bp, 9 predicted proteins | sample N074metaG_FD_83505 | JGI IMG/M metagenome (GOLD analysis project Ga0114949, IMG submission 83505) | Deep subsurface microbial communities from Kermadec Trench to uncover new lineages of life (NeLLi) - N074 metaG | ecosystem: Environmental > Aquatic > Marine > Ocean trench > Sediment | place... | reverse complement strand
GCCATATCAATGGCTTTCTTGTAGGCATCAAATCCCGAAAATTTAGTTTCTTCAGTAACCTTTATCCGTTCTTTTCCAAATGCTTTGTTTAAATTCTGATAGCTTTTTTCTACGTTATCCGGAAAGGCATCTGCCATAGCCACCAATTGTACATCCGGATCAGCTCGGAGAGCCTGGTTTGTTGCACCTGTACCTCGGCCTCCACAACCGACAACGGCTAATTTAAGTGTTTCTGCACCTCCTACAAATGCGCTTGCACCTACAGGTAAACCTGCTACCAGTACGCTGGTGGCAATTGTGGAACCTTTAACAAATTTTCTTCGGGAAAGCTGATATTTATCATTCATAATGCTATTTATTAAGTAAAAACTACACCAGGTTAATTTTTCTAACAGGCTATAAATCTAGGAAATTTTGGTGTGAGAACAACCAGATAATTGATTAATGGTTACCTGAATCTGTCCTTTATAAAATTTTTGTAAGTGCCAGATATTGTAAAGGCCAGCATATATCCATAAGCAAAAGAAATTTATACCACTAATTAAAATCTTCAATTGGATCAAGCCAATATTTGCTGATTTCTTCTTTTGATGGCTGTATGCGTGGTCTGACTATTCTAAAGCCTACAAATGGTGCATTCGTATGCCAGTACAAACTTTTGGGGAATTGAGGATCCCTGAGTTTCCAATTGGGGTTCGAGGGGTTTCTGGAAGAGCAACTACATCCATCTGCGTCATCTTTCCACGAACCTCCACGGGTGGTCCTGGGATATAGTTCAGAAGGTTTGTTCCAGGGATTGGATTTGAGCGACTGTTTGTAAAATTCCGGATCGTATTGATCCATCGTCCACTCAGAAACATTTCCCAGCATATCGAAAAGGCCAGATTTATTCGGGGTCTTCGTGCCCGATTTTGCATATTTCCCTTCATTATTCCCGGCAAAAACAGCGCTTTCTCCAAGTATTCCATCAAAATCTTTCATCGTACCTGCTTTACATGCGAACTCCCATTCAGCCTCTGTTGGCAAACGATAAAATATTCCTGTGGAAGCTGATAACCATTTACAATACATAAGTGCTGCATATTGAGTGACGTTTACTGCCGGGTAGCCATCTTTCCCCATTCCAAAACTCATTTCTACATAGGGTGTAGTAGCTCCAGTAATACCATCGATTCCCAGGTCATTCAGTTTTTCCTTGTCAACCAGATTTTTCTGTATTTCTCCAAAAACGAAAGCTTCGTACTGATCCCAATTGACTTCATACGTTGCCATCCAGAAATCATTAACCGCAACTTCATGAACAGGTTGGGTATCTGCAGATTCATTGGAACCCATCTGAAATGAACCACCCTTGATTGGTATCATTGTGATCGGATGATCAATACCCGGAACCTGTTGCTCATAAGATTGAAAATCGATTATTTTCCAAAAAATTGAAAAGAATATAAAAAGGTTTTGCACTTGCATTGAAATTTAGTTCAAATCTATAAAATACTTCACCAAATGATTTATTCTGGTAATACCGATTGGGAATTATGGTGGATGTCTCACATATCTCTGACAACGCTTTTTAATGACGTAATGGAAATTACCAAAGCCCCGGTTATTGCCTCTCATTCCTCCTGCCGTCATTTTACCCCGGGTTGAAAAGGGAACATGTCAGATGATTTAATTAAAAAACTTGGAGAAAATGGAGGCCTCATGCAGATAAATTTTGGCACACAGTTCCTGGATGGTGAGCTAGCCAAAGTCAATCGCCCTGATGATCAGAAACTCCGAGCGCTGCTTGATGAAAGGGGATGGCGGCGTATGATCCGAGGCGTTGGAATTCGTAGCAAACTGGCGAAGAGAGCATCCGTATATCTATGCGGATGTGAGTGATGTGGCTAAACATATTCATCATGTAGTCGAATCAATCGGAATCGACCATGTGGGTATTGGTTCTGATTTTGAAGGCTTGCAGGATCATTTACAAACCGGAATAAAAGATTTTTCCCGATTTCCAAACCTGATTACGAAATATTAATTCATCCGGTAGAGTTTCAAATCCGGGAGTTTAAAAACGTATACATCGTACCCGTTAAGTCATTGACCTATCTTCCTTTCTCAGCTTTAATTAATAATTACGGAAGAAATAAATCAAAGTATGCCGTCGAAGATTTTAATTTTGGATATCTGTCTTCGATGTATTTATACAATTTAGTATACAATATAAAATCTACTTCGTCAGAAAATTCTCTGCTAATCGGAGATCCGGATGGTTCATTACCCGGAGCAAGGAAAGAAGTCGAAGAGATAAATACGTATTTTAATTCCAACCATGTATATCTGGGAAAAGAGGCAACTATAGCTAACTTTTTGAATAACGCAGAAAACTCTAAGATTATTCATCTGGCAACGCACGGGTATCTTGACCGTAAAAGTCTGAAAGATAGCTGGTTGCTTTTTGCTGATGAGAAATTCAATATGTCGCAAGCTTTCAATCTGCCTTTAGGCAACACCGATTTAGTTGTACTTTCTGCATGTGAAACTGGTTTTGGTGGTGAGGGGCTGGAATATGCTACCCTTGCAAGAGCTTTCTCTAATGCCGGAGCTCCAACCGTAATAGCTACCTTGTGGCAAGTAAATGATGACGCAAGTCAACAACTCATGACTATGATGTATAAGAATCTTGGGAATGGGATGAATAAGTTTGAAGCACTCGCTTCAGCGCAAAGAACATTACTTCAAAACGGAGTAATTATTCATCCATCGCTTTGGTCATCATACATCCCTATTGGCCGACCGTAATTACTTATTCAAAAAATAAATCCAGGTTATAAGGCGCCGGTATCTAAAATGCAATTGTAGGGTCAAGTTCAAAGACAATCATCTTATCCATTTCAACAGCTTCTTTATTTCCCAAATATTCATTAAACCTGGACAGTAGTAAATAAAATAATAATCAACATAACTGTGAAAGTACTTCTGAATCAATAAGTTAATCATTTATCATCAAAATAAATGTAATTTTTGGGTGACTTTTATGAATTAAAAGTATAAACAAGCAGGCACTTTAATAGAATATGTATAATCATTTGACCAAAGTGGAAAGAAGCAAAATAATGGGAAAAATAAAATTGGGAATTCTCATTTTAGGTGGTCTATTGCTTTTATTACTAATTATAGTTAGTTGAAGCTAGATCTTTTTTTACCTAATTTCTGATTTCAGGAACAAGAACTGTTACTTCATGGTTTTTCAAAAGAGATTAATACGGTCTCCAATGAGACCATAAAAAAAGTTGTTCACTCTTTTATCCTGATAAATGTTTCATCGACAAATAACACCAGTCCCTCTCCCTCTCGTTTAATGTGGGATTCCTTGATTCGCATTTCAGACTGAGATATAATAGTCCATTCCAATAATATTTCCCGATCTTCTGTTTTCTCGATTAATTCGAACTTATCTCCCGTATACTCTCCAATAAACTTTCTTACCGTCCAAATTCCATTGTTGAATTCCTGGAATTCATAGCTATTCCCTTCCTTATGATACATGTATCCTTTTATTACCAGGTTGGCCCCAGTTTCATGCATATCCAATTTCAGAAGCTTATCAGAAATTAAAGAAGGGGCAACATGAAGTGAATCAGAAAATAATCGTTGTATCCTGCTGGGAAATGCAGATTCCATGCCCTATCCAATCACCGAGCATTTGATTAGCTCTGTTACGGGACAGTGTTTGTTCTGAGCAATTATATCTGGTGTTTGGGAAAATAAGATAATCAGCAAGGTGATTTTCTTCATATTAAATAATTTATGAGGTAATCCCTCAATGATACCACTAAGCATTCTATTGTTGTGTCCGAATTACAAAATCATACTCAAGATTTTCTCTTCTGCTGGTTGGTTTTTGCCTGCCATTTGTCCTTTTCTCCACTTCAGTGGATACAGTTGTTGATGAAGCAATTGGAAATTATTGATGATGAAATCAAGAAGCAGCAAGCACTCGAATTATTCCAATCCAAACATCCGAATCGGTCAAAATTCCCGTATGATAATCCCAATGAACTTTGACGCTTTTAAAAAAAATAGTTCTTGAATCAATCTGATTTTTCTCCATTTCGATTGTGTACTTCGGCTCCATCCATTCTAAAAGTTGAATGGCATCATTTTCGTCATAATTTATGGAGTCTCTTTTATGACTATCGCTAAGAAACATATTTATAAAGTCCTGGGTATAGTCCATCCCTGAAATGTATATTTTCTCAAGCAGCTGACTCTTTAATCTTTCATTATTATGCTTTTCGAAATAATCATCAAAAAGATCAAGAGCTCCCGAATTTGCTTTGTTATGGAAATTATACTGCTTTAACAAATTCACGACAGAATCATAGAACACCATGTCTTCTTCAGTAAAACCATCTACAACGTTTCGACTGGCCAAAAGTGAAGAATGATCTAGCTCAAGATTTAATGATTCTGAATTCAACGAAGCCAGAAAATCCTCATTAATAACAGAGACTTTTGACAAAACATTCTGGCTGATGATCGTTGGGTTTTGTTTAAAATTTGTTTCAGGTGGAACATGATCATCAAGATATCTGTTTAATTCTCTGATCGTAACAATTCCATCTTTTGGTGAATTATCTGCTTCCCCTGCAAGACCCTTCACTAAATAGTACGTGAAAACGCCGTGACCACCGCCCCATTTTGCATTCTCAAAAGAAAGCTCATTTCCTTGCGCTGAAAGGACTTTTGTGATTTGACCTACTTCAGAGGAAAGTGTTGTATTAAAATATTCAAGATCTTCACCATCTGATTTGCCCGAATGACAAGCGTCCGCTATAAAGTAGGTCGTGGCTTTATTTTGAAAAGATAAGGTCTCGAGAATAGTTTGGAGATAAAACATGGGATAATTTCCACCATTTGAAAGCGTGTTATCAAAACTATTATGTCCAATAAGGTAGCCTAATTTTTTATAGGACAAATCTTCCTGACCACCATGTCCAGAATAATATATGTATACAATGTCTCCCTCTTCAACATTTTTGACCAACCATCCAAAACCTTTTTCAATAGCTGCCCCGGTAGCTTCCTCATTTAGTAATATTTTAACATTGTGATCTGGTAATTTGTCTCCAAGATCTGATTTTAGATATTCGTAAAACATCAGAGCATCTTTATCAGCATAATCCAGGGAATTAAAATACTCATATTCAGAAATCCCGATAATTAAGGCCCAGTAGTTCTTCGGTTCAACATCCTGTGCTTCTGTTGATTCTGGTGTCACTCCTTTTTCCTGAGCGTATAAAGGAAAAAAATGAGTTGAAAACGACAAAAATATTATGATGATAGATCTTTTTATGGCCTTCAATCTGTTTTGGATCATATCACAAATTAATAATCATTTAGTATAATCAGACGAGTATATTAAAATTTATTTAATCCTGACCAAAACAGAAAGTGCCGCCCCGTAATACAGAGCGACACTTATCCGAAACCACAACCTTACCTATATTTCAGATTTAATTTGATCAATGTACTCTTCCAACTGTCCCTCAATCCCTTCATCGGTATTCAATCTTTTTGACCGTTGTGCATGCTCTAATGCTGAAGAATATTCATCAATCATATAGTAGCAGTATGATGCTGCAAACTGAGTATGCCAATTACTGTCAATCTCTATTGCATGTATGACCCATCTGATGATCTCTCCCATATATTCCTCATCGAGAAATAGTTGTTCTGCAACATCAACAACAATGTTACTGATGGCATCCGAATCTTCCCACAAGTAATCCTGGACCAGCTGCGATACCTTTTCAAAATACATTTCATTATCATCTGTGTACAGATAGTACATGTATTGTGTTTCCAGAGAATAATATTCCTCAGGATATTCCAATAGATCACCAAGCTTCCGCGCACTGACCTCTACATCAATCGCTGATTGCAGAAGTTCCAGATCTTCTTCATCTATTGCCGTTTGCAATATATTACTAAGTATTTCCTGAAGAATAAACTCTGTGTATCCGTCGAAGTTCGTGCTGAAATATTCATCATTTTCAATAACATACCGGACCACATCAGATCGGAAATCTGTAATGTATCCTGATATTAGGTTCCACGATTCACTGCTTCTCCATTCCTCAGTAGGTAGAGAATTCAAATATTTAATAGCAAGTTCTTCAGCCTGATCATCATCCACTGTTTCAATGTATAAGACAAGATTATCATAGTTAGTTGGATCCTCGTCAAACTGACTTTTAACTGAAGGCCTCTTTATTGCTTTTTCACCGCTTTCAATCAATTCCTGAACTCCAAGTGCTCCAACTGATTTCAAAAGAATTTTCCCTTCAGAATCAAAGTATACAAGCGTTGGGTAAGCTTCAAGATCAATGAATTCAACCAGGTCCAGCTCATCTCTTTCAGCATCAATTCTCATATTGATAAAGTTGGCATTGAAATACTCACCAACTTCTTCATCTGTGAAAATATCCCTTTCCATCCACTTGCATGGGCCGCACCAATCAGCATAAAAGTCTATAAATATTGGCTTGCCGGTTTTACGGGATTCTCTTTTCGCATCTTCCCAGGAACCTGAGAAGAACCTGATTCCGTTTTCATCATTTGCTAAACACAAAATGCTGAATAAACTAAAAATCGAACTAATCATTAACTTTTTCATAACAATTTTTTTTGGTTTCAGGTATTAATAGAAACCTTTAGAAAAAGTCTACCGGGATTTGGCGTTTTGTTTGATGTTGTAAATCTTAGATTAGAATCTAATGATAGCCTAGTCGATCTGAAAATTTTGACGTACATCCAGTGTGGGGACTACCATCTGAACATTTTAATATATAAACTGTCCACATATAAGATAAGCAAGGTGGACTGCGTCCACCGAAGTCCGCCACAATGTTAAATTGTTAGTAAATGTTAAAACGAAGTCCGCCGTCGCTCTTGCGAGCTATGGCGGACGAAGGTGGAACCGCGGGGAGTCGAACCCCGGTCCAGCTAAGGAAGCAAAATGTTTTCTACATGCTTAGTCTATCTTATTTTTCGAATTGGGGCAGGTGACATACAAACCAAAACCCAACCTTATTCGTAATTAGATTCGCTAAATCGTCACGATGCCCGATTCAACTAGTCCTGCGGTTGATGCCTCGGTTCAAACCCGGCAGAACAAGGGGCTTGAGAGACACATTGCTAGCCTAATTCTAAATTAAGCTGCAAGGGCGTAATTATTATCGCCAATTAAAAGGTTGAAAGTTTTATTTACGGGTAATACTCACAACACCCGGCATGCTTACACTCAACGTTCACCTACTGTCAAATCCAGTCGGTCCCATATTAGGATGTATTCGCTACAAAAATAGTGCTATTCCGTTGATATGTCAATTTGTCTTGCAATCATTTATTCCATTTGGTCAAATGGCCATATACAAATATCTGATCGGTAATCAGTAAGTTATTTATTGCCTTTTTCAATTATTAATAAAAATACTTATATTGATTATCTAACCAAAAAACAGACCTTTCAACATGGAAATCAGCAACAATTCAAGAAGAAAATTTTTAGGAAATTTAGCTGCAGGAGCCACTGTCACCGGACTGGCAGCATTTCCTGGATTTTTAGAAGCTACAACTCCAATCAATACTGCACTCGTAGCTGACTCTGATGAGTGGTTCAAGGGAATTAAAGGGAGTCATAGAATTGTATATGACGGACCGGAACCCCATGATGCTTATCCTATCATCTGGACATGGGCATTTTACCTTACAAACAACCAGACTGGTTCTGAAGACAGCGACATAACGGGTGTTTGCGTTCTACGCCACAATGCAATCCCTTTTGCAATGAATGACAGTGTCTGGAGCAAATACAAACTGGGTGAATTTTTCAAAATAAATGACAACACTACACAAGCACCTGCCATCCGAAATCCTTATTTTGAACCCGGTGAAGGAGATTATCCAATGCCCGGAATTGACGGAATTAAGAGATTGCAGGAAAGAGGAGCCATGTTTTGCGTCTGTGACCTAGCAATTCAAGTGTTTAGCGGATTTATTGCCCAGGGTATGGATATGGATCCGGAGGTAGTAAGAAATGACTTTGTCGCCAGTGTTTATCCCGGAATTCAAATTGTTCCTTCCGGTGTTTGGGCACTTGGACGCGCTCAAGAAGAAGGTTGCGGATACATTTACGCAGGAGGATAAGTATTTAAATCCAGAATTAAACATGTTACAGATTGGAAGCACAAATGTTTTTACCATTTGTTTTAGCCAAGTTTTAATATCCTGGTTATATGAAAAAAAACATATTTGAACTTTTATACGGTGTTTTAGGCCTTTTCATTGGGTTTATAACCTTTTGGATGATCCACATTATTTATCCGGATTTATATCATGACGACACTGTGGTTACGGCTCAATGGAGACCTAAAAATATGGAGACGGATTTACCTAAAGGTGCTGAAGGAGCTATTATTAAATACGGATATCTTTTGATCACAAAAACATCCAATCTGATAGGTCCTCTTGCCAAAGATCCAGCTATGCAATTTGCAGGCAATAATCTTACCTGTAACAATTGTCATCTGAATGCCGGACGGAAAATAGGATCAGGATCTTTTGTTGGGATTACTAACAGGTTCCCCCAATTCAGAGGTCGTGAGAACAAAATTGGCACAATGGAAGAGCGCATAAACGGGTGCATGGAACGAAGTATGAGTGGAATCCCGATTCCGGAAGATAGTCAGGAAATGAAGGCTATGATTGCATATATGAAATGGTTGAGCGAGGGTGTACCGCCGGATATAGAAAAACAACATAAAGGATATGTAAAAATCACAATTCCGGATTTTGCTGCCGACCAGGAAAAAGGCGAGAAATTATATCAATTGCATTGTCAGCTTTGTCATATGGAAAATGGGGAAGGTCTTCAAATTCCAGGTAAAGAATTTACGGGATATTTATACCCACCTTTAAGCGGAAATGATACTTATAATGATGGAGCCGGTATGAACCGGGTCTTAACAGCTGCTCAATTTATTAAAGGAAACATGCCTTTTGGTGTCACACACGATGCTCCTGGTGTTTCTGATGTTGAAGCGTACCACCTCGCAGCATACATCAACACATTCGAAAGGCCTAATAAACCAAACAGACAAGCTGATTTCCCTGATAAATCTTTAAAACCGGTATCAACTCCGTATGGACCATGGGTAGATGAATTTTCTCCAGAGCAACATAAATTTGGCCCCTTCCCTCCAATTATCGAATTTTACAAAAAAGAATATAATCTGGTCAAAATAAAATGAGCAATTTAATTTAACTTAATTAAAATTGATTGAGCAAAAACTTTCTATCCTAATTGCAGATGACCACAATCTGGTTCTTGAAGGATTAATCAAGTTAGTTGAAAAATTATTTCCTGAAAGTACAGTAGATGGTGTCACCAATGGAAAAGAAGTACTTCAAATACTGAAAACAAAGAAATTTGACATCCTTCTTATGGACCTGGATATGCCTGAAATGGACGGGTTTGACGCGAGCGTAGAAGTGTTAAAATTCTTTCCTGACACCCGAATCCTTATCATTTCAGGTTTCGGTGACGAGAAATACATTTATCATCTTATTGAACTTGGGGTACACGGTTTTCTTCAGAAAAATGCACAGCCTGAAGAATTGTCGAAAGCTATTAAAAACATTATTAAGAATGGATTACATTATACGGACGAAATGGTACGGGTAATGCGAAAAGGAATAATACTTAAGTCAACAAAACCAAATTTCAGACTGAAATCAGAACTCACTCAAAGAGATAAAGATGTACTCAAGCAAATATGCCTTGAAAAGACAACGAGACAAATCGCAGACTCTGTTTATCTAAGTGAACGGACAGTAGAAAAAATCAGGGCAAGCCTGGCTGCAAAGTTAGATGTCAAAGGGACGGCAGGACTTGTGCGTTATGCTGTCAAAAATGGGCTGGACATTTAAGGATCGATTTTGCTTACTCAACCGGCTATTTTTGAATCCGGCAGTATTGTCATTTTACCATTAATCCCCTCTACATTATTCCAGTCCAGAATTTCCACCCTTACTTTACGATGTAGTAAATTATAAATCAGGCTAATTCTGACATCAAACACATCCTTGTAAGACTGGAGTGGATTCCATTCCTTGATTTTAATATTTTCCTCAGTTTGGTATTCACG
>Ga0114949_10003313_pt1 | contig 10205 bp, 9 predicted proteins | sample N074metaG_FD_83505 | JGI IMG/M metagenome (GOLD analysis project Ga0114949, IMG submission 83505) | Deep subsurface microbial communities from Kermadec Trench to uncover new lineages of life (NeLLi) - N074 metaG | ecosystem: Environmental > Aquatic > Marine > Ocean trench > Sediment | place... | reverse complement strand
GGCGAGGACACCGCCTGGCAATGGGTGTCGGAGGGCACCGGCGAATACACGGTGGGCGAAGTGCCGCGCGAATTCCGCGGCACGCGCATCGAGCTTCATCTGCGCAAGGGCGAGAACGAGTTCCTGGAAGAGACGCGGCTGCGCCACATCATCACCACCTATTCCGACCACATCGCGCTTCCCATCGTGATCGAGGGCACCGACGGCGGCGCGACGGTCAACACCGCCTCGGCGCTGTGGCGGCGGCCCAAGAAGGACATCGAGCCCGACCAGTACACCGAGTTCTACCATCACGTCGCGCATGCCTTCGACGACCCCTGGCTGACCTTGCACAACAAGGCCGAGGGGCGGCTGGAATACACCAACCTGCTGTTCGTGCCGTCGGCCAAGCCGTTCGACCTGTTCGATCCGGAGCGCAAGCACCGGGTCAAGCTCTACGTCAAGCGGGTGTTCATCACCGACGACTGCGAAGAGCTGATGCCGTCGTGGCTGCGTTTCGTGCGCGGCGTGGTCGATTCCGAAGACCTGCCGCTCAACATCAGCCGCGAGATGCTGCAGCACAATCCGGTGGTGAGCCGGATTCGCAAGGCGCTGGTCAAGCGCGTGCTGAACGAGTTGGCCAAGAAGGCCGACAAGGCGCCCGAGGACTACGACAAGTTCTGGGACAATTTCGGCGCGGTGCTGAAGGAAGGCCTTTACGAAAGCGACGAATACCGCGAACAGATTCTGGACCTGATCAAGGCACCGTCCACCGCGACGGATGGGCTGGTCGGCCTAGCGCAATATGTCGAGCGCATGAAGCCGGGCCAGGAGGACATCTACTACATCATCGGCGAGGAGCTGGAAGGCCTGCGCCACAGCCCGCAGATCGAGGGGCTGGCGGCGCGCGGCGTCGAGGTGCTGCTGTTCACCGACCCGATCGACGAGTTCTGGACCGGGCGCGCCACCGACTACAAGGGCAAGCCGTTCAAATCGGCGACGCGCGGCGATATCGACCTGTCCAAGATCGAGGGCGACGACAAGAAGGACGAAAAGGACGAAAAGCCCGAGGCCGCGCCCGAGATCGACGCCCTGATCGCCGCGTTCAAGGTGGCGCTGGGCGAGAGTGTCAAGGACGTGCGCGTGTCCGCGCGCCTCACCGACAGCCCGGTATGCCTGGTCGCCGACGAAGGCGGCCTCGACATCCACATGGAACGCCTGTTGAAGCAGCACAACCAGCTCGACGCGCTGTCGCTCAAGATCCTCGAGCTCAATCCGTCCAACGGCCTGGTCAAGGGGCTGGCCGCGCTCGCCAAGGAAAAGGCTTCCGACCCGGTGCTCGACGACGCGGCCAAGCTGCTGCTCGACCAGGCGCGCATCATCGAGGGCGAGGCGGTGCCCGACCCGGCCGCTTTCTCCCGGCGCATGACCGCGGTGATGCAAAAAGGTCTGCTCTAAAGACGCCCGCCGCGTTAAACAGGGGCGCCATGGAAGCCCCGGCGGAGATCGATACGGCGCGCTTCGAAGTCGCTCTCGACGACCTTGCGGCGACGGCGCGCCTGGCCTGGGCGCTCGCGCGCCAACTCGCGCCCGGCGACGTGGTCGGGTTGAGCGGCGCGCTGGGCGCCGGCAAGACCACCTTCGCGCGCGACGTGATCCGCGCGCTTGGCGGTGCCGAGGAGGTTCCCAGTCCGACCTTCACCCTGGTCCAGGTCTACGAGTTGGCCGATTTGACCCTATGGCATTTCGATCTGTACCGGCTGGGCGCGCCGGAGGAGGCGTATGAGCTGGGCATCGAGGACGCTTTTGCGGACGGTGTGTCGCTGATCGAATGGCCGGAACGCATGGCGCCGCTGTTGCCCGCCGACCGTCTTGACATCGCGCTGTCGATTACCGGCGCGACGCGCCGCCGCGCGCGATTGACCGGCCACGGGCGTTGGGCGGCGCGCCTCGTCGCCCTGGAGCGCGCGAGTGACTGAGACGCGGGCGCGCGACATCGCCGATTTCCTGGCCCGTCACGGCTGGGGCGAGGCGTCGCGCGCCGCCCTGGCCGGCGACGCGTCGTTCCGGCGCTACGAGCGCCTGACGTTGGACGGCCGCCCCGCCGTTCTCATGGACGCGCCGCCGCCGATGGAGGACGTGCGCCCGTTCACCGCCATCGCCCGACACCTGATCGGCCTGGGCTACAGCGCGCCGCGAATTTTGGCGGAGGACGCGGAACGGGGCCTGTTGCTGCTGGAAGACCTGGGCGACGATTTGTTCAACCGCGTCTTCGAGACCGGCGCCGACGAGATTCTGTTGTACGGCGCGGCCATCGACTTGCTCACCGACCTGCATCGTCGTCCGCCGCCCGATGATCTGGCGTCCCATGACGAGGCGGTTTTTCTGGAAGGGGTCGACCGGCTGCTCGACTGGTTCATGCCCGCCGTGCTCGGCGCCCCGCCCGACGACGGCGCGCGCGCCGCGTGGCGCGACGCCTGGCACGAAGTGCTGCCCCATCGCAATATCGGCCCACCGGTCCTGGCGCTGCGCGACTATCACGCCGACAACCTGATCTGGCTGCCCGAGCGTTCCGGCCACGCCCGGGTCGGGTTGTTGGATTTCCAGGACGCGCTGGTCGGCTCGCCCGCCTACGACCTGGTCTCGCTGCTGGAAGACGTGCGCCGCGACGTGGCGCCGGACCTGGTCGAGGCGATGATGGCGCGCTACCTGAGCGCCGCCCCGGACATCGACCCTGTGGGTTTCCGCGCCGCCTACGCGGTGCTCGGTGGCCAGCGCAACACCCGCATCATCGGCACCTTCGTGCGGCTGTGGCAACGCGACGGCAAGCCCGGCTACCTGGATTACCTGCCGCGCGCGTGGCGCCTGTTGAACGGCGACCTGGCGCACCCGGCCATGGCAAGCGTGCGCGCCTGGTTCGACCGCCACATCCCACCCGAGATGCGCGTCGCGCCGCGCGCACCCACGTGAGCACCATCGAGATGGCCATGGTGCTGGCCGCCGGGCGCGGCGAGCGCCTGCGCCCGATCACCGACACCATTCCCAAGCCCCTCGTCGTGGTCGCCGGCAAGACCATGCTGGACCGCATGCTCGACGCCGTGGCCGCGGCCGGCGTGGCCGAGGCGGTGGTCAACACCCACCACCTGGCCGACGCCGTGGCGGCGCGCCTGAAGGGGCGCTCCGCGCCGCGCATAACGCTGTCGCACGAGGAAGAGTTGCTGGAGACCGGCGGCGGCGTCGCCAAGGCGCTGCCCATTTTGACCGCCGGCGGCGCGGCGCCCTTCTTCGTCGCCAACAGCGATATCGTGCTGATCGACGGCGCGCGCCCCGCCCTGACCCGCCTCGCCGAGGCCTGGCGCGACGACCATATGGACGCGCTCCTCCTGGTCCATCCGACCGGCCGCGCCCACGGCTACGCCGGCCGCGGCGACTTCCACCTGGCCCCCAACGGACAACTCACCCGCCGCGACCCGCGCGAGACCGCCCCCGACCTGTTCGCCGGCGTCCAAATCCTCCACCCCCGCCTGTTCGCCGCCGCCCCGCCCGGCCCGTTCTCGCTCAACATCCTCTACGACCGCGCCCAAGCCTCGGGCCGCCTGCACGGCCTCCGCCACGACGGCCACTGGCTCCACATCGGCACCCCCGAAGCGCTCCATGACGCCGAGCGCACGCTGGCGCGGCTGCCGTAAGGGCGCCCGCGCAAATCCAAAACCCATCCGTCGTCACCGGACCCGATCCGGTGACCCATGAACACGGAACCCTCCGAGCCGGCGCGTAGGTCACGACATGGCACGAGCCATGGCGGCCACGAGCCCCGGTCCGTGTCCATGGGTTCGCGGGTCAGGCCCGCGAACGCGAGGGGATATGAGGCCGGTAAATCGGGAAGGAGATTTCGGCGCGTTCCGTCTGGTTTGACCGCGCTCCAAGCGCGGCCCGGCGCGCTTGTCCGGGCTAGGCCGGCTGTGCCGTCAGGTGGGCGGCGGCGCGGAAGCTGATCAGCTTGCGGGCTTCTTCGTCCCACAGGGCGAGCCGCGCGCAGCCCAGGCTGTCGCGCAGGGTCATCGGGTGGGCGCGCTGGAGTTCCGGGATGCTGTCGAGGCATTCCTGCAGGCGGTAGTTCGGCACCTTGCTGGACAGGTGGTGGGCGTGGTGCAGGCCGATATGGCCGGTCACCCATTGCAGCACGCCGGGCAGACGGTAGTAGGAGGAGCCGCGCAGCGCCGCCTGGACGAAATCCCAGTTCTCGGCGCGCTCCCAATAGGTGTCCTCGAACTGGTGCTGGACGAAGAACATCCACACGCCGACCGACGATCCCAGCACCACCAACGGCACGTGCACCTTGATCAACGCGACCGGGCCGATCAGCGCCGCCAAGACGACGACGACGCCGGCGATCGCCACGTTGGTCGCCATGACGCCGCGCCACAGGCCGGTGCGCAACAGCGGCAGCTCGCGCGGCAAGCGGTGCTTGATGGCGAAAAGATAGAACGGACCCAATCCGAACAGGATCAGCGGATGGCGAAGCAGCCGATAGCCGAAACGCCGCCACCGGCTCAGCGCGCGGTATTCCTTCACGGTCAAGGTGTCGATATCGCTGACGCCGCGGCCGTCGAGGTTGCCCGACATCGCGTGGTGGGTGGCATGCGCCCGCTGCCAGTAGTCGAAGGGGGTCAGGGTGATCACGCCGAGGACACGGCCGAGCATATCGTTGGCGCGCCGCGAACGGAAATACGAGCCGTGCCCGCAATCGTGCAGGATGATGAACAGGCGCACGAGAAGGCCGGCGGTCGGCACGGCGAGCAGCAACGTGATCCAGTAGCCGTGATCGAGCGACAGCCACATGGCGACCCACAGCGCGGCGAACGCGCTTCCCGTTATCAGCAGCTGGACGATGCCGCCCCAGCGCGTGGCGCCGAACGCCTTGATCCGGCCGATCAGATCGCGGCCCTCGCGCTCCGACAGCGCCGCGTCGTCAGTGGTGCTTGGTGATGCGAAATCGCTTTGGGTATCGCGGAACGTATCGGCGCCGACAGCCATCAAGGCCCCCTCTGGTCATCGGTGGAGCCGCGACGCGCGCGACAATCGCGGCGCGCGGCGCGGTGCGTTTATCGACTTCGTGAATGTCTTGAAGAGACGCCCTCATGAAGGCGCATCGGCAAGCGGCCGAAGCTGACAGGCACGGCAGTTACCTGGGGTCAATCCGGCGGTTTTGCAAGAACGCCGGAACCAAGTTTCCACCACGCGAAACCTTGTCGCGGATTTACGCGCGATTCGCAACCGCTTAATGGCCGATTTGCCCCGCGGCGCACGGGATTCACCTGCGTTCGTAGGCCGCGCGGGCCTCGAGGACGGACTCTATGTGCCTCTCCGCCCATATGCGCAACGGATCGACCGCCGCCACCAATCCGTGGCCAAGCGGGGTGAGCGAATATTCGACGGTCACCGGCACGGTCGCGAACACGGCGCGGTCCACCAGCCCGTTGCGCTCCAGTTCGCGCAGGGTCTGGGTCAGCATTTTTTGCGAAATGCCCTCGATCGTCCGGCGAAGCTGGTTGAAACGGCGGGTTTCATCGGCGAGCAACCCGAGAATGAGGACCGTCCATTTGTTGGCGATCTGGTCGAGCACCATGCGAGTCGGGCACTCGGCGCTGTAGGGGTTCCAATCGGGCATAGGTTACCTTCAGGTACTTACGGAACGAAAAAGTGCCTTCTTGCGAAAAAAGAGTAAGCGTCGGAATGTCGGTTCGTCAACCAGTTTCGAATCCCGACAAGAAAGGACGATGTTGTGAATCCAATGAACTGGCGCCCGGCGCTGGCCGCCGCCGCCCTGTGGTCGCTGGCCGTGGCCCTTCCCGCTCTCGCGCAAGCAGAGGATACTTTATCCAACCAAGAGATCGTCGGACTGGTCGGCGACGCGGTGTTCAACAAGCACGACTTCTCCGTGCTCGACGCCTACATGAAGGCGGACTACATCCAGCACAATCCGCTGGTGCCCCAGGGCCGCGCCGGATTCCGGCAGTTTTTCGAGGCCACGTTCGAAGGCGTGCCGGACTGGTCATACGCGTTGAAGCATAGTATCGCCGAGGGCGATTTCGTCTGGGTGCACGGAACCTATTCGGGAACCCAGACCGGCGAATGGCTCGGCATCCCGGCGACCGGGCGCGCCTTCGCCATCGACGCGGTCGACATCTTCCGGCTCGAGGACGGCAAGCTGGCGGAGCATTGGGACGTCATGGATATCTACGGCCTGTTCAAGCAGCTCGGCGTCATCGAGTGATCCCGAGGCGGAGCGGGCGGCCGCCGCCGCCCGCTCCGCGCGCGAACAATCGCTTCGCGCGACCGAGCGCCCGACGATTCCCGGCCGCTTCGCGCGACCGAGCGCCCGACGATCCCCCGGCGACGGCCCGACAGAAACCGGTTGACGCAGGTCCGTGGGCGACGGTAAATTCATTGTGTAATAATTACGCGCTCACTAATCATTAGTAATATATTTATATTCAACGCGCGGCGCGCATGAGCTCGGCCGCTTATTCCGGCCGTGTCGGGGCCAGCCGGCGGTGGCAAATATGACACGGAATATAATTCAATGAATCAATGGTTTACGAACCGATGCTAATAACATACTCTAGCATCGCGCGTATGGTTGTCGTTTCGCGCCGCGCGATCAACGCGAATCGAACCCGACGACGTCACGCGGGAGAGACTTGCATGTAAAGACATCGATGACGCACGGCCGGTCGACTACTCGGCCCGTCGTTCCCTTCCCGCCCCCGCCGCGCCGTCGCCTCCCGACGGCAAGGCCTGGCCCGGTTGTCCACCGTTGCGGCCGACCGAGGAAAAAATCCGCCAGGCGGCGACTGGGGAACGGCGGCCAAGGGACGGCGAGAGTACCGAGGTTGTCAAAAGGTGATCGAGAAAGGCGCGGCTCCACAATGACATATACGGACATCCCCGCCACGCGGCGGGCGGAGCGCCGATATATCGACCGCTCCATGAACATGCCGTTGCTTACGCGCGAACGCGAATACGAATTGACGGTCCGGTGGCGCGACGACGAGGACGAGGTGGCGCTTGACGAGTTGATCACCGCCTACGCCCGGCTGGTGATCAAGATCGCGGCCCGGTACCGCGGCTACGGCCTGCCGATGAGCGATCTGATGCAGGAGGGCAATATCGGACTGCTGCAGGCCGCGGCCCGCTTCGACCCCGAACGGGGGGTGTGTTTTTCGACCTACGCCTCGTGGTGGATCCGCTCGGCCATGCAAAGCTTCGTGATGCGCAACTGGTCGATCGTGCGCACCGGCACCACCGCCGCCCAGAAGGCCCTGTTCTTCAACCTGCGCCGCATGCGGGCCAAGCACGGGCGCGAGGTCGACGGCTGGCTGGACCCCGAGGCCAAGGCCAAGATCGCCAAGGAACTGAAGGTCAAATGCCGCGACGTCACCATGATGGAAACGCGCCTTGCCGCCGGCGACCAGTCCCTCAACGTCCCGATCGGCGACCACGGCGAAGACCAGTGGCAGGATCTCCTGCCCGACGAGGCGCCGACGCCCGAAGAGGTGGTGGTGGAGGCGCGCGAGCAACAGACGCGGCGCGGCTGGCTGGTCAGCGCGATGGCGGAACTGTCGCCGCGCGAACGCACCATCATCAGCGAACGGCGCCTGCGCGAAGACAGCCTGACCCTCGAGAAATTGGGCAAGGTGTTGGGCATCAGCAAGGAGCGCGTGCGCCAGATCGAGCACAAGGCGCTGCACAAGCTGCGCGCCTCGATGACCCGCCGGTCCGTCGAGCCGCGCGGCGCCATGCCACCGCCGGGCGCGCCGCCTCGGGCGGTCGCGGTGGTGCACGAGGCCAACGCGCCCGGCTGAGGATTCGTTCGCGCGCGGGCCGGACCATGGGGCAGATCGCCGGTCGATGGGGATCGCCTTGTGGCTGGAGTACGGCGCCTGGCTCGGCCCGCCGGCCATTCTCGGCGCCGCCATCACCGTGCCGTTGTGCGTGGCGGACCCGCGCGGGAAGGGCGTGATCGCGTTCGATGCCCACTGGGTCATGGTCGCCCACGCCGACCCGCCGCGTTCCCATCGCGCCGATACGGTCCTGGAGCCCTTGAGCGCGTACCGGGCGGTGCGTTACCGCGAACTGGTGTCCATGGTGGGTCCCAGCGGAAGCGGCGGCGGACCTGTTGACGGCCGGCGTGGTGTTTCTGGCCTTTGGGCTGGGCGGCGGCCTGTTGATGTCCACGATCCAGATCGTCGGCGAGACGCGCGAGCGGGCGCTACTCTTGACCCGGAGCCATGTGGAGTTGGGCGCCCATCCGCCCTGGCTCGGCTTTCGGCCGCGGCACGGCGTGGCGTTTTCGGACATCGAGACCGTCGCCGTTCATCAGCCGCGAATGGCCGCCGGCACGAAGGGTTATGTTGACCGCGCGCTGAGGATCGTCGGTGGGGGCCGCACCGTCGATACGGGTGTCGGGTTGTCGATGGCGGCGATAGAGTGGCCACGCGGCCGCGTCTCGGCCGCCGTAATGGAAGCCGACAACGCCAGTGGATAAAATCTAACATATGGTGCCCTTACGATCCCCTATCGCGGTCTCTCGGTAGGAGAGCGCCCGCCGGCGATGCCTTCGCATCGTTTAAGGGTGCTCGACGCACCGAGAGACCGCGATAGGGGACCCGGAGGGCGGCTTCCCGAGTTCACCGGCGGCGTTGCGCGATGCTTGCGATGGACCCGCATCGCGGCGCATCGCGCGCCTGGCCGGTGAACTCGGGAAGCCGTCGTAAGGGTACCAAATGTTAGATTCTATCCACTAGACCGGAGGGTGAGAGATGACCGTGCGACACGGCCGCGAATTCCTGTGCATACCGGGGCCGACCACGGTCCCCGACGCCGTTCTGGCCGCCGCGCACCGCCCGGCGATCGACATCTATTCGGGCGAGCTGGTGGCGGTGACCGATAGCTGCCTGGCCGACCTCAAGCGCGTCTTCCGCACCGACGGGCACAGCTACATCTACGCCGCCAACGGCCACGGCGCGTGGGAAGCGGCGCTGAGCAACGTGCTTTCGCGCGGCGACACGGTGCTGGTGCTGGAAAGCGGACGCTTCGCCACCGGCTGGGGCGAGATGGCGAAGATGCTGGGTATCGAGGTCGACGCGATCGCCAATGACGGGCGCCGCGCGGTCGACCCGGCGGCCCTGGAAGCCACTCTCAAGGCCGACGGCGACGGGCGTATCACGGCCATCCTCGTGGTCCAGATCGACACCGCCTCGGGCGTGGTCAACGACATCGCGGCGCTGCGGCGCGCCATCGACGCCGCCGGGCACGAGGCGCTGCTGATGGTCGATACCGTGGCCTCGCTGGCGGTGATGCCGTTCGAAATGGACGCCTGGGGCGTCGATGTCGCGGTGGCGGGCTCGCAGAAGGGCCTGATGACCATGCCGGGGCTGAGCTTCATCGCCGCCGGGCCGAAGGCCATGGCGGTTCACCAAGGCGCCGGGCTGCGCACGCGTTACTGGGACTGGACCGCGCGCGACGGCGAGGAACATTACATGAAATATTGCGGCACGCCGCCCGAGCACCTGCTGTTCGCGCTGCGCGCCGCGCTGGATTTGTTGTTCGACGAAGGCCTGGAAGCCGCCCAACACCGCCACGCCTTGCTGGCCGACGCCACCCGCGCGGCGGTGGCGCGCTGGGCCGAGGGCGGCGCGCTCGCCTTCAACATCCTGGCGCCCGCGCAGCGGGCTGATTCCGTCACCACCGTGCTGATGGCCGACGGCCACGCGCCCGACGCCCTGCTGGCCTATTGCCGCGACAAATGCGGCGTGGTGCTGGGCATCGGCATCGGCGAATTGGGCGGGCGCGCGTTCCGCATCGCCCACATGGGCCATGTCAACGCGCCGATGATCCTGGGCGCGCTAAGCGTCGTCGAAATGGCGCTGAGCGCCCTCGCCATCCCACACGGCCACGGCGGCGCCCAGGCGGCCATCGACAGCCTAGCCCAGGCGGTGCCGGGGTGAGGGGCGGGCGAGGTTAGACCCGGCCGGTCCCCTCACCCTGTCCCTCTCCCCGTGGGAGAGGGGACGCTCTCGCGCCAGTCTTTCCACCCTTCACCGCGCGCGCCGGAGCGCCAAGGTCGCCGCCGGTGGGTTCCCTCTCCCATCGGGAGAGGGACAGGGTGAGGGGTGGAGCTGATTCGAACCGAACGAGAGAGCTCTAGACCGGATCAGGAT
>Ga0114949_10003312_pt1 | contig 10205 bp, 9 predicted proteins | sample N074metaG_FD_83505 | JGI IMG/M metagenome (GOLD analysis project Ga0114949, IMG submission 83505) | Deep subsurface microbial communities from Kermadec Trench to uncover new lineages of life (NeLLi) - N074 metaG | ecosystem: Environmental > Aquatic > Marine > Ocean trench > Sediment | place... | reverse complement strand
TGTTCGGAACATTAGCCTGATTGTTGAATGCATAAAATTTCCCGGCCGGGAAGGCCTGGTGATGTTGAGTAAACAGGTTCAATACCGATTCGGTCAGTATCGAAAGCCGGGTATTACCGTTGGTTTGCCAAAAGTGCACCTGTGAAAAGGAATGCACATCTGTGTAAAGCCGCAATTGCTCAATCGGGCCCAGGTTTGCGGCTACATCAAGGGCCTGTGTTTCAGGCTCGGATTGAGCAAATGCGCCGTGATGAACCAATGAGCGGTTATCCGATGAAGAGCTGCTCGTGGTGTTCCAGTACGGCGCATTGTTCCGGTTCAGGTCAACACCCTGGAGGTGATCCCCGACCGTAAACAGATTTTCATCTGCTCCGAGCATGTTTTTCCGTCGCATGCGGCCATCACGTGGTGAACCGGCCGGGTCATTGATGTCAGATTGCAGGTAATTTAGGGTCGGGAAACGCTGGGTCTGCATGAATCCGTCGGTGTTCAGCGATGGAATCACGATCATGTTGACGTTTTCACGCAGGTAGTCATAAAAGTGGTTGTCGTCCTCGTGAGTCGCGATTAACTCCAGGATGCCGGTGACCACCTCCTGGGTTTGCCACTCCCGCGAATGAATGCCGCCATTGGTCAGGGTAGCCGGTTCAGGCAGGCCATAAATGGTCTCAAAATCCTCGTCCCCCAGCCGGTATGCCCAAATCGTCCGGCCCTTTTGCGTGGTGCCAATTTCCACCCCATGAACCCAGGGAGTGGTCATCGCCAGGTCCTGGTGACGCATATGAAGGCCTGCGTAAGTCCTGAAACCATCAAAGGGCAAAGGCGTATTGACCGGGATTGGCGTTGGATATCCAAGCGCAATTTTTGCCGGATCGTTGGCAGGATTGGTCTCAACCCACTCGGTCAAAACCTGCGCCATGGCTGCGGGACAGAGCCACAAAGATGTGACCAGCAAAGCGGTTCTGATTTTCATCGCTGAGCCCCTATATTTAATCCGGAAACATGCATCTGCAATGCCAGCCGGGCCCTGGTGGCAGCCAGTCCTGCGTCATCGGAATCTGCCAATGTCTGCAGCCTGGTAATTAATACCGGCCCCGGGTGAATGGCCAATGCCAGTGCTGCTGTAGACCCCAGTTCTGGGTCACTGAGTATTTGTATCAGCAGATCTTCAGTCGGTTCATGGCCCGCCAAACCGGGTGCCAGCTGCGCAATTGCCAGGGCTGCGGTTTCTGACCATGGGTTTCGAAGTGCTGCCTGTAATAATTGCTGACTTTGCGCCGTATCAAACAAATCCGCGCTATTTCTGAACAGGCGGTGCATTTCCATGCCGTGACCTTTCTCTGCCAGGGCAATGAGCATGTCCAGGTCGGAATTTATCAGCGCAGCTCGTGCAGCGACTGCGATGAGTTCGGGGTTCTCCTCCATTCCCTTCAGGGAAATGCGGGCAATGATTTTCCTTTGCCCGGGCGAGGCTGTATCCAGTGCATCCAGCAATCCAAGTTTTCGAGGAATACTGTATTCAGCAATGTATGCAGGGCCAAGGCCGGATGGATTCTCAGAGATAAGGGCAGCACCCTGGAACGCGGCTTCGAGTCGCGACCAACCGTTTACGACACCTGCCGCCGCACCCTTGATATTGAACATCGGGACACTGGATGCAGGATGGTCTTCGTGTGGGATGAAAACGCTGGATTGAAACCCTTTGAGGTAGTCAATCAGTTCGGTTCCTACAACATGGGGCGTTTCCTGTCGCAGGCTGGAGACATATTCGTAAATAACACGTTCGCGTGCTGGCGCCGGCCAGTTTTCCTGTACTTCTATTTCCCGGATCAGGCGTAGTGCTGCTGAGTCGTCACCGGTTTTGAGTAACTGCTGTAATCGGCTCTTTTCAGCACTGGTATCAACGGCTTCGGAAGCACGCCAGGCTGCATCCCGTTGCCAGGATTCTGCGTCCGGTAATTGCTGTGTCGCTGCCCCGGTGGGTAACAGGATTAATAATGCGAATACTGATACGAAAAAATGGCGGCTCATTGCGGTTCCTCGATCTACGGCATATAGCATACGAAATACTTCGTTGGACGTCACGTGGTTCAGGATTACAGATCTGCGGGCTTGAGCAGATCTTTCGTTCAGTGAGAGGGAATAATCCCTGGTCAGGGCTTGGTTGCAAGTAGTGCAGTGTATCCAGTGGCGTTAAAGATTCCGATATAACCTAATTTCTCCAGATTTTTTTGTGCCAGACCAGAGCGCCGTCCGCTGCGACAATAAACCACCACCTTTCGCTCATAATCAGAGCCAATGGCTTGTGCCAGTGCATCGGTGTTGGTGTGGGGAATATTCAGGGATCCTTCGATGCTTCCACTTTCAAATTCTTTGACGGATCGAACATCAATCAGGAGTGCACCCTCTTCAAGCAATTCCCAACCAACACTCGCAGCTTCAATATCCCCTTTGATCTCTGATTTCGACGTTTGTTCTTTTTGTTGTTCCGTTTCACTCCCACCGGCCATTGCTGATGGTGCAATCAGGGTCAGGCAAGTAAAGAAGCAAAGTGTTTTCAGTAAAGTGCGAATCATCCGGGTTTCCTTTTTCTAAGCATTCTTGGCAAGGGTCTTATTCTACCCTTTACCGCCATCGGCAGCCTGGCTTCACTGTGTTATCTTTCCGGCCTATGGCAAACACTGAGTGTATTTCTGTCAATGAGTATCCGGGAGGCGTGTTGTGCGTTGACAGTGGCTTTATGCGCGATCGCATGGCCAGTTGTTATGTACTTGAGGCGGGCTCTGAATTGGCGATTATCGAAACTGGGACCAGGGCCAGTGTTCGGCGGCTTGCAGATGTGATCAGGTTACGGGGCTGGAGTAAGGACGCTGTTCGTTATGTGATTGTCACCCACGTTCATCTTGACCATGCCGGCGGTGCTGGCCAACTGATGCAGGAATTTCCCAAGGCAAGCTTTCTGGTTCACCCCCGCGGGGCGGCGCACATGATTGATCCGTCCAGGCTGGAGGCCAGTGTGCGCCGGGTATACGGGGATGCGGTTTTTGATGCGACCTATGGAAACCTGGTTCCCATTGATGAGTCCCGGGTCCGGCAAATGAATGACGGGGATAGCATTCAACTGGGCGACAGAACGCTTGAATTTATGGATACGCCAGGCCACGCAAGACATCACTTTTGTATTTGGGATGACAAAACCCGGGCCTGGTTCAGCGGGGATACTTTCGGACTTTCGTACCGTGAACTGGATACTGAAAATGGTGCTTACATCTTCCCGACAACGACACCTATCGAGTTCGACCCACAGGCATTGAAGCATTCAATCAATCGATTGCTGGAGAAAGATCCTGAATATATGTACCTGACACATTATGGGAGGGTCGGGAATGTCGCTGGCCTGGCCAAACAGTTGCTCAGTGCCATCGACGTTATTGTCGATATAGCGGAGCGACACCAGCACCGCGAAGATCGCGCCACTCTTTTTAAAAGGGATTTCTCTGACTGGCTGGTTGGGTCCATCCGGGCCCATGGTGTGACGCTCGATGGATCAGCACTAACCGAATTGCTATTGCCTGATATTGAGCTCAACACCCAGGGTGTTGATGTCTGGCTCAAGCGCCGGGAAAAGGCAAACAGCTAGCCGTTTTCCAGCATCCATTTGCGCAAACGGTTTGAGTCACCAAACGGTGTTAATTTCCCATAGGAATTTAACAGTACGATAAATACCGACTCGCCTTCAATCAGTGCCTGCATCACCAGGCAGCGGCCCGATTCCATGATATAGCCGGTTTTGCTGACCGCAATGTCCCAATTTCTGTTTTTTAGTAAACGATTGGTATTGCCATAGACCAAAGGCCCGCGTCCCCGGTATGGCCGTACCTCTTTTCTTGTTGTGGTGCTGGCCTCGCGAATAAGCGGGTAGCCGTATGCGGCCGTCACCATTTTTCCAAGATCACTGGCAGTGGATCTGTTATCTACATGCAAGCCAGCGGGGTCAGCGAAGTGGGAGTTTTTCATTCCCAGAGCTTTCGCCTTGGCGTTCATTGCTTCAACAAAGGCACTCATCCCGCCGGGGAAAGTTCTGCCCAGAGCAGTTGCCGCACGGTTTTCTGAAGCCATGATGGCCAGGATGATCATTTCTTTTCGGCTCAAGCTGGCGCCGTATTCAAGCCGCGAACCGGTTAACTGGATCAGGTCCCGGTCTTTTTTTGTCACTGTGATCTTTTCATCCAGATCAACGCCCGAATCAAGCAGCACCATTGCACTCATTAGCTTGGTCACTGATGCGATCGGACGGATGGTATCGACATCTTTGCCATAGATAAGCCGCCCCTCACTATCAATCACCATGGCCGATGCCGATTTTAAGCCGGGGTTACCCTCCAGACCAATAAAATGGGATGCCTTAGCATGGCGTGGGCCTAATGACACCAGAACCACGGTTAGCAGTACCGCGAAATTGAGAGGCAGGCTTTTCACTTAGCCTGCCCAGGTCCCATTGGTTCCCGTACGCATATCCAGTTTTGCAACGTCATTAATGATTATGTCGGGTTTTATTTCTGCTTTATTCATCAGGGCCACTACTTTACATGGTGTTGCCTAAATTAAAAACGCCCCGGCCAGAAGAGGGACTCTGGTCGGGGCGCAGGTAGTTGGCATGGGATCGTCGGTCAGACGATGATCGGGGAGAAAACATGACCCCGGCCAACTGTAAAACGTCAATCTGTTTTTGAATCTTTCCCGTTACGCTTCAGCAGAAACTCCAGGTCTCTGCTTTTCTCCAGGAATTACTTGCCAGCTTCCACATTGGACGTGCTGAAACGCAAAAACGTTACTGATTCACAAAATCTTCCAGGGATGTTAGAGGGTCAGAAGCCGAATGCTCTGTGACCAAAGTCATGGCTTGCGGTGAGTTGACAGGTGGTGGCGGCAAAGCGAGTAATATTGGAAAAAATGCAATGGAAATGGTGCAGGAAATACTCTGAAAACAGGCTTACAGGTTCAAATTTTTCAACTTGTTTTTGTATGTACGTGATAGTTTGACGACGTGGCCGCCATTGAGCGTCAGGAAGTACTCGCCATTGATGTGTGATTGCATTTGCTTAATGTAATTCACGTTGACGATAGTGGAGCGGTGTATTCTCTGCAGGATATCTGAATCCAGTTCAACTTCCAGTTTCTTCATGGTCTGGCGCATGATGTGTGTTTCCCCCAAAGCATGTACACACATGTAATCGCCGGCTGCATCGATCCACTCAATGTCTTCCTGCTTGACCCAGGTCGTTTTCCCGCCATCCCTGATGGCGAGCTTTCTGGGATCCTTGCGTTTGAGTTTGAGAATTCCTTTTTGCTGCAGTTCGGTGATGCTTTTAACAGATTCACCGGTGATTTCACTCACCAGGCGAAGTAGCATATTTTTCTGGGCGTTGGCGCGTTTTCGCTTAATTGAAATTCTGACTTTTGTCAGCGCCTCTGCAAGCCGTTCATCTGCAATTGGCTTGAGCAGGTAATCAATCGCACTGACTTCAAAGGCTTTGATAGCGAAATCGTCATAGGCGGTGACAAATAAAATTGCAGGCAACTCTTCGTCTTTAAGTTCCATGATGACGTCGAATCCATCCATACCGGGCATCTGGATATCCAGAAATACGATGTCGGGGGAAAGATCACGAATTTTGCGAATCGCCTCGCGTCCGTTTTTGGCCTCGCCAACGATCTGGATGTCATCGATTGATTTGAGGCGAAGTTTCAATCCACGACGGGCGAGGGCTTCATCATCAACGATCAAGGCCGTTAGGCATGTATTATTTGCTGTGTTCAAATGTGTTGCTTCTGGTAATTTTCAGCCCATCGGACGCGGAGCGGAGACACAGCTTACCATTTTGAAACCTCGCTGCAATGTCCCCGGTTACCAGCAGCTGAAAATTACAAATCAAATGACTTTCTCGAACAATTTACTTCGCTGTAAGCATGGCCTCTGCCGGGGTCATGCCAGGCCTGCGCATCGCAATGGCTTCCGCTATATGTTCGGTTTTGATCTGTTCAAGCCTGTCAATGTCAGCAATGGTACGGGCAACTTTCAGAATCCTGTGACAGGCACGAGGTGACAGTTCAAGTTGCTCAGAAGCCATCTCCAGCAACTGGCGTTGTGCTTTGCCAAGCACACAATGTTGTTGAATATGCCTAGTGTCCATCAGCGCGTTTGGCCGGTTCGAGCGATTCAGTTGGCATTGTCGTGCGGCCACCACCCTTTCCCGGATACTGGCGGTGGTTTCCCCTGACTGGCGATTGAAATCCAGCACAGACACGGTAGGTCGTAACACCTCTACCTGGATATCAATCCTGTCCAGCAAAGGACCGGATACCCTGTGGCGATAACGTTGTATCTGTTCTGCACTGCAGTAACAGCTCCCGCTTCCGGCACCGGACATACCACATGGACAGGGGTTCATTGCTGCAACCAGCTGAAATCTTGCTGGAAATTCCGCCTGCCTGGCTGCCCGGGATATTTGAATGTAACCGGTTTCCATCGGAACCCGCAGCACTTCGAGAACGTGGCGGTTGAATTCCGGCAGTTCATCCAGAAACAGAACGCCATTGTGAGCCAATGAAATTTCACCCGGTCTGGGTGATGATCCCCCACCCACCAGGGCAATTCCGCTGCAACTGTGGTGAGGTGCACGAAACGGGCGTTTTTTCCAGGTCTGCGGATCAAAGCCTGCCAGGCTTATTGAAGTAATCATTGCGGTTTGCAATGCCTCGGTTTCGGTTAATTCCGGCAGGATGCCCGGCAGGCGGCTTGCCAGCATGGTCTTTCCGGTTCCAGGAGGGCCTGTCAGAAGAATGTTGTGCGAACCCGCTGCGGCTATTTCAATTGCCCGCCTCGGCCCTTCCTGGCCGGCAACGTCGGACATATCTGGTACAAATGAAGCATCCGTACCGGCAGATTTCTGTGCTTCAGGCAACGGTGCGCGATCGTGCAACCAGGCAACCACTGACAACAAGGAATCCGCGCAAAGCCGAACACCCTGCTGCACCAATGCAGCCTCGGCTTGATTACCCACAGGCAGGACCAGTGTCCGCTTTAGTTTTGCGCAATGGACTGCGGCGGGGAGGATGCCGCTGACCGGCCGCAATTTTCCGCCCAGGGAAAGTTCACCGAGAAACTCGGTGTCATCCAGTCTTGATTCAGGGATCTGGCCGGAAGCCGCCAAAATACCAAGTGCTATGGGAAGGTCCAGTCCGCCACCTGCTTTTGGTAATTCGGCCGGAGCCAGTGAAATTGTGATGCGCCGTGCCGGAAAATCAAAGCCTGCATTGAGTAAAGCGGCTCTGACCCTGTCCTTGGATTCCCGAACTGCTGTCTCGGGTAATCCTACGATTGAAAGACTGGGCAGTCCGCCGCCCAGGTGAACTTCAACTGAGACTTGCGGTGCACTAATCCCTAAACAGGCCCGGCTGCGCACCCTTGCGAGGCTCAAATCAATTCTCCCGGATAAGTCCAGGGTTAATCGTGCCGATTTCTGGTTTGAAAATCTGTCTCAGACAAGCACTGATGGCTGTAAGAATCTGTCCCGGATTGCGGTAAAAAAAGGGCGGAACGGGGCTATTTCTTCCCATCCAGAACTTCTAGCTGCTGTTCCAGTTGTTTAAGTTTGAGCTCGGTCTTTTGGAGGACTGACTTTTGAATGTCAAACTCTTCACGGGTCACAAGCTCCATTTTTTCAAAAGCTGCGTTCAACACCGAACGAAACTGTTTTTCCAGGTCTTCTCTCAACCTGGTCACACCAGGAGGAAGTGATTCACTCAGCCGGTTAACAATGTCATCAATTTTTCCAAGATCTATCATGTTAAGGAACCTCTGATTTATTCTGGGCGAAGTGGATTGTAATTCAAAATGTTCAGGTTCAAGGCGCAGATCGCAAGTAATAGCTGGCTATTGCTTAGATTTGCAACCAAGAAGCTGGGCATTTGGGAAACAAGATACGAGTTTATGAATAGATCAGAGGTTCCTTGATTCCGTTTTTCTCATTGCCACCCTGATGGGGGCGCATTAAAGTCACACATGTAACTGCAGGGAGTACTTAATGTGAAGATGATAACCGCAATCATCAAGCCATTTAAACTGGATGATGTTCGGGATGCACTGGGCGAGGCAGGTGTTCAGGGTATGACCGTAACCGAAGTTAGGGGTTTTGGCCGGCAGAAAGGGCATACAGAATTGTATAGGGGTGCTGAGTATGTGGTCGATTTCCTGCCCAAACTGAAGCTTGAAATTGCAGTTCCCGAAGATAGGCTTGAAGCAGTAGTGGATGCAATTGCAGAGTCGGCAATGTCGGGTCGAATAGGTGACGGCAAGATTTTCGTTCACGACCTGGAACAGGCTTTAAGAATTCGAACCGGGGAGCGCGGCGACGAGGCGCTTTAGTTGATGTCTGAAACCATTAAAGCCGGCGTCATCGGCCTGGGTGCCATGGGTGCACCCATGGCAGGTCATCTTGCCCGGGAAGGATTGCTGACGGGTGTCTGGAACCGAACATCAGCCAAAGCAGAGTCGCTTGCAAAAGAACTTAAGGTCAGCCAGGCAGCTTCCCCTGCTGACCTTGCACAAATTTGCAATGTATTGTTGATCTGTGTTTCTGCAGACCAGGATCTTTTGCAAGTCATACAGGCATTGCTGCCGGGAATTGTTACAGATAGCACTGTCATCGATACTTCTACAGTAAACCCGTCAACTGCCGTCGCGGTTGGCGAACTACTGGTCGCAAAAAGCTGTCACTTTGTCGATGCACCCGTATCGGGTGGTGTTGAGGGCGCAATAAACGGTACTTTGTCGGTAATGGCAGGTGGTGATTTCGCCGATATGTTGCGAATTCAGCCAGTCTTAGAGGCAATATCGGCCAATATCACACACATGGGGCCGGTAGGCTCCGGGCAGGCAACCAAGGCCGTAAACCAGGTCATTGTTGCTGGTGTTGCCGAGGCGGTTTGTGAAGCATTAGCACTTTCAGAGAAACTAAATCTGCCTTCGGAGCGTCTATTAACAGTACTGGGAGCAGGAGCCGCCGGTAGTTGGTTCCTCGAACACCGTGGTCATTCGATGTTGCAGGACCGGTTTGAACAAGGATTCAAACTGGAACTTTTGCTTAAGGATTTGAAAATTATCAGAACTTTGGCACGGGAATTGGATATATCAATGACAACAGTGGAGAATGCAATCAGTGAATACCAGCAACTGGTTGATGCGGGGGACGGGGACAATGACATCTCCGGCCTTATCAAATTGAAGCGAGACTGAGTAAACAGGGAAATGAAACGTAACAATGTCTGAGAACCACTCGTTCTTATCAGCAGTAGTGGCGGAGCTTTCGCGGCGCAAAGTTTTGCGTACGTTGGGTGCCTATGCCGTTGCGGTGTTTGTCGTTTTGCAACTCATGGATGCTGCGGTTGAGCCTTTGCGTCTGCCGGATTGGCTGCCAACAATTGTAGTGATCACACTGATCCTCGGTTTCCCGGTGGTTTCCCTGCTGGCCTGGCAATTTGATGTCACCAGCGGTGGTATAAAACGAACTCCCCCGGGAGGATTGTTAAGTAAAACCCAGAGTTTCCTGATGTTTGGCACGATGCTACTCGCCACTGGCGGTCTTGGTTCTGGCTTATATCAATATTATTCGAATGTTTTTGAGGCGGATGCTCTGCTTTCTGCTCAGACACTGGTGGCTCAGCGCACATTCACTGCACCTGAAAATTCTATTGCAGTTTTACCTTTCACCGACCTTTCGGCTGCAGGGGACCAGGCGCATTTCTCGGACGGAATCGCAGAGGAAATACTGAATTTACTTGCCCAGGTCGATGGACTGCACGTGGCAGCCAGAACATCGTCCTTTGTTTTTCGTGACGGGCAAAAAGATATCCGTGATATCGGTCAGATACTGAATGTCGGAACGATTCTGGAAGGAAGCATTCGAACGGATGGCAACCGGATTCGAATGACAGCGCAGTTGATTAATGTGGAAGACGGGTATCACATATGGTCCCAGTCTTATGACCGGGAACTGAACAATGTTTTTGCGGTACAGGATGAGGTTGCCAACGCCATTGCAGAAGCACTGGTTGACTCTTTTGCCGGGCTGACGGTCAAACCGGCTGGTCAAACACGTAACCTTGCTGCTTTTGAGGCATACCGGACTGGCCGTCTGCACTGG
>Ga0114949_10003309_pt1 | contig 10216 bp, 7 predicted proteins | sample N074metaG_FD_83505 | JGI IMG/M metagenome (GOLD analysis project Ga0114949, IMG submission 83505) | Deep subsurface microbial communities from Kermadec Trench to uncover new lineages of life (NeLLi) - N074 metaG | ecosystem: Environmental > Aquatic > Marine > Ocean trench > Sediment | place... | reverse complement strand
TCGAGTCGGCGTAAAAACCCCCAATCCCGGTGAAGGATGCGGGCGTCTCCGTATCGTCCGGATCGATCCGGTACATATACGCCCCGACCGCCGCCAGGCCCGTACCGATTGCAGGGTTGGAAAACGGGATGGGTACCGCCACAAAAGTTCCCCCGTTGATCGGCGGCGGCTTTCTCGAGCTCTTCGTCAATCGTGGGGGTATCCCGAGTCAGTTCCGATGACGTGTATTGCGCTACCGAGACCGCAGAGATCATCGAGCACCACGCCGCCACCAACCATTTTGAGTTGTTCATGAATTTCCTTTCCGTTGGCTCGAACAATTACATCCTGTCCTGACCGCTGAGGCGTCTCCTTCGCTAGGTGCGAGCGCTGGCCTCCGGCCTTACCGGGGGCTGACTGAGCCAACCGTTGTTGGTACACTTGCCACTGCAATAACAATCCTAATAAGGGGATCAGCATGCGAACTTCAGCAAGTTTTCGGCCGACGCGGTCGTAGACGCGTTCACGGGACAGATCGAGTAGGCGACGACCGAGCTGACGTAGGCGCGCGGAAAGCCGAAGAATTGTCCCGGCCTTACGCCGGGTCATTCTCGATATAGCGCCTTTGCTACCAACTATAGGAAAGTGTCACTCCGTTCAGGAGAACCGCCCATGTCGTTTTGGAAACGACTGATCATTACCTTCGTCGCGATGCTGGTCGTTAGTGTCGTGGTCGCCTACGGATGGACTGCTGCGCTCGGCTTTGCCCTCCCGAGCTATGTTTCAGGCGTTATCGGCGGTTTCACTGCATTACCGGTGTGGGAGTTTCTGAAACGAGTAGGGCCGTCGGACTAGGCTCATGGTGCTCAAACTATCTGACCGCAATAACCTTATCTACCTGACGCTGGCGCTGCTGACCCTGTTGCTTCTCATTGCCGTAGCGGAGCAGACCGCTAGTGCATGGGGCAGAGACCTGATGCAAGTGGGCTTCTTGTTGGTCCTCGGTGTGGCGATGTGGACCGTAAGGAGGCACCGGGGGCTGTTCCGGTCTGCTGTGGGCGTGCTCGGCGTAGTCGTACTAATTACCCTGGTAAGTCTCTGGTTTAGTCATGCCGGACTGCGGTTATTACAACTCGTCCTTCTATCAGGGTTATTCGGCGGGCTTGCGTGGCTTACCTTTAAGCAGGTGCTATTCACGACCGGGCCCATCGATGCGAACAGATTGTCTGGCGCAATCTCGATCTACCTGCTTCTTGGGCTTATCTGGGCTGTGGCGTACGTGGGCGTCCTGGAAGTTGATCCGCACGCTTTTAACGGTAATGAAGCAGGGCCGTGGCTTGAGAGCATCCCGGAGTTCGTCTATTTCAGCTTTGTCTCTCTCACGACCTTAGGCTACGGAGATATCTCTCCGGCTACACCGATCGCACGGTTCGTCGTCTATCTCGAGGCGATCCTCGGTCAGTTGTATCTAGCCATCATGGTTGCCGGACTTGTGGGAATCGGGATCTCTGACCGTATAGCGAACAGATCTGATTGAAGGAGTTGCTGCCATGAACAGTTCAGCGCAATCGAGCGACAACGGGAGCTTTGGGGATACGGCGACGAATGCCGTTCGCCTCGGACTTCTATTCCTGCTGATGTACTGGTGTTTCTTGATCATTGCGCCGTTCATCCACTTAGTGATCTGGGGTGCCATCATTGCGGTTGCCGTTTATCCGCTCCACACCAAGATTGCGGCAAGGCTGATGAATCGCCATAAGCTCTCCGCGACATTGCTGGCGCTGTTGGCGCTCGCGGTTCTAATTACCCCGGTCGTCGTGCTCTCGGGCTCCATGATCGACAGTGTGCAGATCTGGTCGGCGGATATTGAGCGTGGCTCGTTCGAGGTGCCTCCGCCGGCCGACCGCGTGCAAGAGTGGCCGGTAATCGGCGAGGACGTTTACTCGGCCTGGCAGCTCGCGTCGGAAAATCTGACTGCGGCGGCGGAGACCTATGCACCGCAACTCGAAGGCCTGCGCAATGCGTTGGCCGGTGCTGCCGCAGGCGCCGGCAGCGGGATCCTCCAGATGATCCTATCTATCGTCATCGCGGGGGTCTTCCTGGCGAGCGCCGATGCGAGCGTGGCCGGTACGCGGGCCGTCGTGAATCGGCTCGTCGGTCCTCGCGGGCCCAAGCTCATCGCATTGACCGAGGCGACGGTGCGCAGCGTGGCACAAGGCGTACTCGGAGTGGCGATCATCCAGTTCATTTTAGCCGGGGTCGGCCTCATGGCCGCCGGCGTTCCCGCTGCCGGTATCTGGGCCTTTCTGGTGCTGATGCTGGCGATCATCCAACTGCCACCGATCCTGATTCTCGCTCCCATCATTCTGTACGTTTTCTCGGTTGCCGACCCGTTGACGGCTACGCTATTCGCGATCTGGAGTGTCCTCGTGAGTTCGAGTGACGTCGTCTTGAAGCCTTTGCTGCTTGGCCGAGGCCTGGACGTGCCGATGCTTGTGATCTTACTCGGCGCAATCGGCGGCATGATTCTCTCGGGTATCGTCGGCCTGTTCGTAGGCGCAGTGGTTCTGGTATTGGGCTACGAGTTGGTAGAGTTCTGGGTTACGGAAGGCGATTCCGCTGCCGAGTCCCCCGCATCAACACCGCCGCCCGAGGCCGCTTGAACGGACTGTCCTTTTCGTCCGTCGACCTTGAGGTGTTGAGCACAAAGATCCCTACCCCGAGATTCGAGGCGTTCTGCTGTAACGTATCTTAATCCTGCGCAATCGATCCGGGCCATCCGTATTTCTGCTCCAGAGCGCGGAAGCTCTCGTCGGCATCACTAATAGCCTTTCCACATGGGTCACTGGTTGATAGAAATCGATCCTTGAATGTTAGCGCGAGAATGGACAGCCCCCCGGTGGCGACAGCGACACCACCTTCGATCAGGGCTGATTCCGGATTGAGCCCCAACGCTGGATTCGCCAGCGTTCCGGAGACTTTGACATAGGGGTTGATCAGATTGGACAGGCTGATCCCTAAGCCCTGTTGCGGTACCGTGTTGAACTCGGCGTTCAGTCTCTCGGTTTTTAGATCGACGGTGGCGTCGACAAATATGTTCACTTTGTCGCTTTGCACGACCAGCATGGGCGCCCCGATTACCTGTCCGTCTTCGACCGTAGCAAGAACGACCATGCATTTCAGGTTGCTATATGGATCTGACGCACTGAACGGATTGAGGGTGTTGATCAGCTCGAACAGGAAGTCCTGGGTAAACATGCGCATTGTGCCGAGCCTGATCCTTCCCGCGTCTCCCACCAGCCGTAGATAACCATTCATGTTACCGGCCATCTCTCGCACGGTGTCTCCCGTAGTAATGAACGCCAGGTCGAGCTCGTACGTGGGCAGTGCCTCCAGATCTTCCACGGTGTACGCGGGAAGGCCGATACTGATGTTGCTGCCAAGCAACCGCATGTCGAGCTCCACGCCATTATCGGCCGGTCGCAAGATCATCTGGCCACTTAGCTCGCCGCCGCCGACGCTCTCCACATCGAATTCGCTTACCGTAAGAGTACCGTCCACGACCGAGCCGAGCAGCGTGACATTGCGCAGGGTGCGCTCCCGTATATTCATCTCGCCAATGTCAATATCTACAGTAGCGAGGAACTTCTCGAGGATATCGATGCGGATCGGAATATCGGGAATCAGTCTGCCATCTTCTGGTTCAGACCTGGCAAGTCTCTCGGCGGACGCCTCGGGCTCCGCATATAGATAAGGAGTCAGATTAAGCCGATTCGACGTGACACTGAGCTCTATCGTCGGGACGTCGCCGTCACGTATGGAGAATTCGCCACGAATATCGCTGTCGCCGAAGACTCCATCGAAATCGCTGATTGACAGCACCTCTTGTGTGCCGGCGACGTGAAACTGGAAATGTGCTGGCTCGTCCGGCAGTACGCGTCCCGCCAGGACACTAAAATTACTGATACTGGATATATTCCAATCGACACTCAGGTCTGTATCGTCAAAATTCGGCGGGCCATCGACCGTGCCGCTGATGCGAAGCGTCCCTTCGGCAAACTTCATGTGGAATTCGTCCACATTCCATAGATTGTCCGCCCAGTTGCCGGAAGCACGCAGCTCAAATGGTGATTCGTCGGGCACGGCCATTTCCGCGAAGTTCGGCGACAACACGAACAGATCGGGAGAAGTGGCCTCGAGCGAGAAATTTCCGCGGTTCAGTACGGGACTCAATGCGAACGCCAGGTTTGCCGTCAGTCGAGTCTGATCGATCTGGAACACCACCGATGAAAGTTCGAGCGTGCCATCGATCACCCGTATATCGGTCGCCAGTGCGAACGGCTTGTCCAGCGCTCCGAACGCATCGCTAGGCGGCAATAAGCGCGATAACTCGTCCCCTGACACGGTCAGCTCTAGATCAGTGCCCTCCAGCGTCGGCAGCCCGCCGAGCCTACCGCTCAGCCGCGCTTCGGCCCCTGAGAAGGAGATGGCAAGGTCTTGCACGGAGAAGTAGCCCCCCTGGCTGCGGATCGCGCCGGCGGCGCGCAAATCACCAGATGGCAACAGCTCGATTTGCATGCCAAATTCCGCCAACGTGCCCTTCAAGTCCGGTGCAGTGACCTCAAACTGGAAATCGGTGTCCCGCAACAGCGGCTCTTCGCCGACGAGCCCGTTAACCGTCACGATGTCACTGCCTAAATTCAACCTGCCGTTGTCGATTACGAATCCGGACGCGACGCGCTCGACCGTGGCCTCTACGTCGAAGGGAAGGTTCGGGAGCCCGGCAATGCCGGCCGCGTCGGTCAACGCACCCAGGCTCTTACCACGGATGCCTACCTGGATGCGGCTGCCGAGCAGCTTCGCTTGATCGGTAATTATGCCGTCGGCGGTCAACTCGTACTCGAAGTCGTCGCCAATCGTCGCAACGATGTCATGCAGTTCAAAACGATCCGGCTGTCGCTCGATACGCCCTGACACCTGGTAGGGAGCCTGGGCTAACTCGTCTGCGTCTCTGCCGAAAGCATCGAGAATCTCAGCTAGATTCGGTCCGGCTAACTCGAATCTTACGTCGGTCCCAATCAGGTCCGGCGCATCCGAAATATCGCCGTCGAGAGAAATCGTGATGTTTTGGGCGTGTGCGGTCAGATTGACTTTGGCGCCGCCAGCTTCGAGGGGCGTGACGTCCGCATCGAGCCGGAACGGGCCGCCGAGTCTACCCGGCAGACCCAGCAATCTGTTGAAGCGACCGAAATCCGGTCCATTGATTCGTATCGTGGCAATCGCGCCGTTGGGATCGGGAAAATTTTCGAATCGTGCGCTGACGTTGAATTGTGTTTCACCGATCGTAATCCTGATTTCTTCCAAGGAAATGTCTGAGCCGGAGCGTCGAAAAGCGCCAATGACATTGAACGGATCGTCCGGAACGTTTGGCCGTCCCAGCAGTTCAGCTACTGCGCTCGCGCTCGGACCGCTCGCAGAAACCTGCAAATCGAAGTCGTCAAGCTGCTGAAGATCCGTAAACTGGCCGTTGGCGAGCAAAGCAAACTCACCGAAATCACCGCTGAGATTCAACTGCATTCTGTCCCCGTTCGGAGAAATATTCAGCGACAAGTCGAGCGGGCCGGAGGTTACCCGGTCAATCATCAGGATGTCGGTCAGATATTCGACGTTGGGGCCGATCAGGTTCACTTGTGCCGTCGGCCGGCTCGGGTGGAGAAAATTCGCAAATGAGGCATTCCCCTCGAACCCGATTTCACCCAGGGTTCCCGACAGTTCGATGTCGACGTCGGCGAGTTCGATCAGGTTTTCGACTGGTCCCACGGTTGCTTTCAAATCGAGCGGGGTTGCATTAAATTCGCCCTTCAGCCTGATCAGAATCCGGTCGGAATCGTCGATACGTTCTGTGAGTTCGGTTACGACGAAGCGAAACGGCCTAAGTCGGCCCGGATCGCCGTAATTCAGGATCGCGTCGCTGATGCTGGTATTGTTGAGTATCAGCGGGATGCGTTCTGGTGCGCTTGACGACTCCTCTTCCGCCTGTTCTTCGGATCGCTCGAAGAAGGTCCAGTTCTTCTGGCCCTCAGCATTGTGCTCCAGATTGATTCGGACACCGTCGATTGCAAGCGATTCAATGATTATCGGCCCGCTGATCAGGGACCATGTGTTGACGCTGGCCTCGATTCGGCGAACGCTGGCGAGCTGCGGATCGCTACTCCACCCGGTCGAGGCCAAGCGGATACCCTCTGCGCTAAGGTCGACTGTCCGGCCGAGCGTCAGGTGGAGAGGCCCGTCAATAACAAATTCCCGATCCAGCAGCTCGCTGACGAGAGCTTCGGCGTTGCCCTTGAAAAGACCGAAGTCTATGGTCAAGGCAACGCTGATTATGATCGCGACGATCGCAACCACAGCGTATAAGGAATGTAGTGCCACACGGGACCGGCGCATGGTTAGACCCCGCTTTTTTGTTGAGAGAAGTAACGGGTCCGAGCGCCTCAGTTTATACGACAGTGATCCGCCGGTCGAGGCTCCGTGCGTGTCGTGTATTAACGACTACACCGTGCGCTCAGGACCACCAAGGGCGTGGGATCTGCTCGACCCGGACGCCGCCCAGAGCTTTAGAAGTCCACGCCGATCGACGTAATGATCCCATAGTCCGCGCGTACCGCGTCTACGGACGGCGGGTTGCTGTCGAAATCGTGATAGAAGATCAGCCCCCAGGTGATGTCTTCAAAGAGTTCCCACTCCAGTTTGATATCGAACTCTGAACGGTAGCGGCCCGATTCGGAGATACTCGGAAAGATCGTAAGCCGGCTGGAGACGTCGAATTCATTGCCGGTAGTGCGGAACCAGTCGATCGACAGATTCAGCAGTCCCTCAGTACTGTTGTTGACCTCGCTAGAATCGGCCACTTCTTCATGGGTCCGAATCAGGCCGGCTCGCCATGAGATCCGGTGCTGGCCCGACTGCCTGAAGACTCGCCCGGCGGCTCCGCCAGCGGTCGTTCGTAAATCGATGCCGAGTTCGCTATTGCTCTCGAAACCGATGAGGCCGGTCGCAAGCCATCGATCGCGCAACAGTCGCGTGTAGGCGAAGTTAAGACTCGCCTGGTTCACTAGCCCGCCATTTGCGCCACGGTCGGTACGTATCGTGTTCAGTCGTATCTCCGCGACGTTTTTTTCGCTGACGTAAGCTGCATGGAACCCGAGGCTGAGCGTCTCAACATCACCAGTTTTCGTGAAGTCATAGCCGAAGTGTAAATCGATATCCAGCCGGTCGCGAAAGGTCGATTCTATTTCAGTCATGCCCACGACGCGGGCGAACGACAGTCCGAAGGGCTCGGTGCCGCCGGCATCGATATTCAACTCACCCGGCTCTTCAGGAACGCGCAGACTACCCAGGTAACGTACCCCGTTCGCCAACTCGATCTCAAAGGTATTACTGGAGCGAAGCTCCGCCACTTCAATCCAGTCTATCTGGATGGTGCCCGTCGCATCGGTATTGAACGAGAGTTGCCCTCGCGAAAGTTCGCGTATTTCTCCGGTCAGCCGATCTCCGTTGTTGAATATGACCACGTCTTCCTTTTGCGCCACAGCATTCATGCTGATCAACGTAGCTCCTAAACATACGACCGAGCAGGCGATCAGCCGACGGGTATCGTGAGCCCACGGGTGGGCAGCATGGAAGTGTTTCATGGAGAATCTCTCTAGGTTGCTCAGGCAGTAGCCAGCCAGTCCGAGGGCGAGGCGAACTATGACCACAATGGCCGGGTTGACGCGTTGGGACAGGCCGATGACTGGTTGCGCCGCGGCGGAACCCGACGACGTCAGCGATTCGGCCCAGAGGGCTAGCACTCGATTGACGTTCATCCGCCAAGCATAAACGAGAACACTGATCGTTTCGCGCACTTGCCCCCGCCTGCATCTTCGGGTAGTTTGTGGCTTGCCAAATGACAATAATAGGGAAGGCGATGGGACACTTCAGCGGCAGATCGATCCTTTTGGCCATCATGGGCCTCGGACTCATTGGCTGTGCCAGCGGGCCGACAATCTATACGAACCAAAGCCCGCAAGTCGACTTCACAAGCTTTCGAACCTATGCGTTCTTCGAGGAGATGGGCACGGATGCGCCAGATGGCCCGGCGGCGTTGCTGACACAATTTCTCAAGGAAGCGGTCAACAGGGAAATGACGGCACGCGGTTACGAGTTAGGGGACGCCGACGCCGATCTCTTGATCAACTTCTATCTCGAGACCCAGGAAAAGATTCAGTCTCGAACGGTGCCCTCGGGTCCGACCTACGGCGTGGGCTACGGCCACTACGGTTACCGGGGTGGATATTATGGGACTTGGGGCGGCTATTCCGCGACCACCGAGATCACGCAATACACTGAAGGTACGCTCAGCGTCGACGTCGTCGATAACGAGCGTGACGAACTCGTCTGGGAGGGGGTCGTCACCGGACGTCTCCGTGAAGAGGCCCTGCGGAATCTGAAGACATCGGTCGATACGGTCACACCGCAGCTTATGGCTGATTTTCCCTATCGAGTGCCCCCGCCGAGTCCCCCAACGGATTAAAAAGCTCTATCCGGATTTCTGTCGAGTCAGTGCCCGGCCTTCTGCCGAGGCGGCGCGGCGTTCCCATCCATAGCCTGGACCTTGTTCTGGGACTGAGCGCTCCCAGTCACCCCCAAGAAAAGCGCGAATGCTGAAACGATTACGGTAAAGATAGATTTATTCGTTTTCACGGAGTTTCTCCTCCTGTTCGTATTTATCCGCCGCGGTCGAAGCCCTACATGTTACTCCGTTTCATCCTCCAAAAAGCTCTCAAACGAGGCTGAAGTGGATACTTAGAACCACAAGAGCCTAATGCACACCGGCCTCGGAACCTTCACCTTGGCACCGGTTGGACTCAACATCCCGGTGTCGGGATGGACATGAACGTCTGCCGGCGAGTTGGCTCCCGCGTATCCCGTTGGGATGGATGAAGCCGTATGAACGAGGCGCAGATAGCCGTCGTCCGGATCAGAACCGTACGATGACCTCGTACGCGCATAATATTCACGGTTATTCAGATTATGCGAATGTCCGCTTATGGCCGAGAGCGGACATTGGGACTGAGTCTAAATCAGAGTTCACGAATGTCTGCTTTGGAGAAAAAAGCAGACATTCATCAACAGTCAAAATGTGCGTCTCTCCAGAATCGGCGAGTGGTAACTTCTCGCCCGAACGCTGAACGGTATTGCTGAGTCAATTAACGGAAATTTTGCGCAGGATGAGCCTGCCAGTGGAGCGCGGCCTGTACTTTCTAGATACGACGCTTGGCGATGTACTTAGGAGCCGCAATAAAAATTGGCCAAGCCCAGCTTCGTTTATGTCTGAACGCGAAACTTTAGCCCGTTGCGTTGTGTATGACCCATGAAGCTATTCACTATCGCGCCATCCGGGAATCCAATAGAATCGTCGCCCGCGCTCGTGATCGTCAAGAACAACTAACCAGGAGTCCGAGAATGAGAAGCTTTACAGCGTGGTTTATCGGAGCCGTGTTCGCCTCGATGGTTACAGCATCTGTCTATGCCCAGGAGGCTACTGAGTCGGATGACCCTTCCGCAACGTCTGGGGTCAGAACGAAGACGGTCGAAGGTTTCGGCGGCATCATCGCCGAGCGCTACGAAGACTCGCAGGAGTGGTGGCCGTCCGAGAAACTGCCTGAGCCGGATGCGCCGAATATCATCATATTTCTGCTCGATGACGTGGGATTCTCTCAGGTCGGCAGTTTCGGCGGCCTGATCGAAACCCCGAATATCGACAGCCTGGCCAGCAACGGCCTGCGCTTCAACAACTTCCATACGACGGCGCTGTGCTCGCCGTCGCGTGCGAGCTTGATGGCAGGGCGTTTTCCGCATTCTATTGGCTTGGGCAGCCACGCGCTGACGGCGATGGGCTTTCCCGGTTACAACGCTATTATGCCGGCGTCGGCGAAATCGGTCGCCAACTACCTGGCCGAAGCGGGTTATATCAACTACGCGCTCGGCAAGTGGGACCACACACCGCTGTACGAAGTTTCGCAGGTCGGGCCGTTCGATCGGTGGCCCAGTGGCGAAGGATTCCAGCACGCCTATACTTTCATGGCGGCGGATGTGCATCAGTTCGTGCCAGTCATGTGGAACGACCACAGCCCGGAGCCTTATCGCAAGTCCGTGCACCTTGACCAGGATCTCGCCGACCGCGCCATTGAATGGA